>Ga0065721_10052917_pt1 | contig 10899 bp, 7 predicted proteins | sample Mesricmetagenome_FD_59108 | JGI IMG/M metagenome (GOLD analysis project Ga0065721, IMG submission 59108) | Mesophilic microbial community from rice straw/compost enrichment Sample: eDNA_1 v2 (version 2) | ecosystem: Engineered > Solid waste > Grass > Composting > Bioreactor | place: USA: Davis...
GGGTTTTCGCCGTCGCCGAGCCGATGTGCGGCAGCGTGACGACGTTCGGCAGCGCCAGCAGCGGATGGCCCGCCTTCACCGGCTCCGTCTCGTAGACGTCCAGCCCTGCCGCGAAGATGCGCCCGCTCCGCAGCGCCTCGACCAACGCCCCCTCCTCCACCAGCTGTCCTCTGGATGCGTTGACGAACACCGCCGTCGGCTTCATCCGCGCGAAATGCTCGGCGCGAATCATCCGGGCGGTCTCCGGCGTGTACGGCGCGAGCACGACGACGAAGTCGGCCTGCTCCAGCAGTTCGTCGAGCGTCCGATATTGCGCGCCGTACACATGCTCGGCAGCCGGCTTGCGCGAACGGCCGCTGTACAGCACGTTCATGCCGAAGCCAAGCGACGCCCTGCGCGCCACCGCTTCGCCGATTCTGCCCATGCCGACGATTCCGAGCGTCGCATGGTGCACGTCGATCCCGTAATGGGCTTCTCCTCCGCAGCCGGGCTCTCCCCATCTTCCTTGCTTGACCTGGGCGTCCAGCTCGGGAACGCGCCTCGCCGCGGCCAGCATCAAGGCGAATACGAGATCGGCGACCGTATCGTCAAGAACGTAAGGCGTATGCGTTCCGATCACTCCGCATTCCTTCATGGCGGCAACGTCGAAGTTGTCGTAGCCGACCGACTGGTTGCTCACGACTCTCAGCTTCTTCGCCGCGTTCAGCAGCTCGGAGTCGATTCGCACGTCGTTCGTCAGCAGCCCTTCGACGTCCGCAATTTCTATCAGAAGCTGCTCTCGACTGAGCGGCATCTCCTTCGGCTCGATCAGCTCGCAGCGCTCCCGTATCGTTCGCTTCGCTTCTTCCGGCAGCGGCTTCAGGACGAGCGCCTTCGGCATGGCCATAACGTCCCCTCCTCTATCGCATAAGACATCGATCGCCCTGTCGCGGACGATTGTTCGATGCTATCATACCTCTCCGGACGGTACATTAACTTTAGCGAATCGGGTGCACTATTTTTAGGCGAACGCGCTCTGCCCCCTTTGTATGGCTTCCGGCAATCATGGTATGCTATTTTTAGATATGCCGCCCTTCGGAGGACTCGAGATGATTAATCGCAACATTCGCAACAAGTTGTTTTTCGTATTTCTGGGCATTTCGATCGTTCCCATTTTTATCGTGACGCTCATTTCCTATAACGCTTACACGAGTCTTGTCGCCAAGCAGGTATCCCTCGTCTCGACCGGCACGATCGACAACGCTGTCGAGCGGATCGACCATATTTTCCAGAACATCGACCATATTACGCTGTCGTTCCAGCAGTTCACCACCCGCCCGGGGGCGGTGACGGTGTCGCAGGAGCTGAACAAGCTGATCAACAATCCGAATGCCGATCAGTACGACTTTTTCCTGGCGCGCACCAACATGCTGTTTTTTTTCAACAACCTCATGCTCGGCAATCCGTATTTGAACGGCATCTACATTTTCCTCCCGGACGGACAGTCGATCAGCTACGGCATCAGCACCGATCTCAAGGTCGACTACAGCCCGCTGGGCGACGCTTGGTACGAACGGACGCTGGTGAAAAACGGAGGCCTGTACATCAGCGATGCCGATACGAAGGAATTCATCATAAACGCCAAACCGTCCATTACGTTCTCCCGCGCGCTGTACGATCCCGATACCCGGCAGCTGCTCGGCGTGCTGATGCTCGACTGCGGGCTCGATATTTTCAAAGGCATCGACAAAGATATCGTCCCCGACATTACGAATATGTTCCTCGTTAACGGCAACGGGAAGATTCTGTACGAAAACTCCGCAGCTCCGCGAATCGGCGAGCGTCTGCCCGAGCCGCTGAACGGCTGGATCGCCGCCCATCCGGGCGAAGCCGCCGAAGAGACGACAGACGGGACGCTGGCCGTCGTGAGGCCGTTTCCCGACAACGATTGGAAGATCGTCGGCTCGATTCGTCTGTCGGAGCTGTACAAGCAATACGGCGTGTCCGAGCGGCTGCTGATCTATATCGCGGTCACGTGCGCGGTGATTTTCGTGCTTCTCTCCATTCTGCTCTCGAGCCTGATTACGAAGCCGATTATCGACCTCAGCAAGACGATGCGGAAAAACAAATTTCTCAGCCTCGTTACGGTGAAGAAGAATCTGGAGCGGACAGACGAGATCGGCGTGCTGTACACGGAGTACAACAAAATGATTCAGGACATCGACAGATATATCAAGGAGAGTTATCAGAACAGGCTTATTACGCTGGATTCGCAGATGAAAGCGCTGGAGGCGCAGATCAACTCTCACTTTCTGTACAACACGTTGGAGTCGATCAACAGCATCGCCGAGATCGAGGAAGTCGAGAGCATCGCCGTCATGACGAAGGCGCTCGGAGACATGTTCCGCTACAGCATCAAGACGGAGAGCGAGCTGGTCCCGATCGAGGACGAGCTTGCGCACGTCAGCAACTACATGACGATTCAGAAAATCCGCTACGAGGACAAAATCGACTTCCGCCTCGAGATCGAGGCAGATTTGCCGTCCTATAAGGTGCTGAAGCTCATCGTGCAGCCGATCGTCGAGAACGCGCTGTACCATGGTCTGGAGAGCACCAGGAAAAAGGGAACCGTCGCCGTAAAAGTATTCCGCGCGGAGGAGCGCATCGTCTTGGAAATCGCGGACGACGGCGTCGGCATGTCGCCGGAGCAGCTTCAGGAGCTGCGGGCGCTGCTGAGCGAGCCGCCCGCTTTCAGCGAGCTCGGCCACCGCGACAAGCGGAGCATCGGGCTTAAAAACGTGCATTCGAGAATTTCCCTCTACTACGGCCCCGAGTACGGCTTATCGCTGGAGAGCGAGCTGGACAAAGGGACGAGGGTCGTTCTCAACGTGCCTATCCTGGATTAGAGGTGTCGCGTTATGTATAAATATATCGTCGTGGACGACGAAGTCTTGATCCGGCGCGGAATGCTGAAGAAGATTCGCGCCGCCGACTTCGGCGATCGACTCGAGTTCGCCGGGGAGGCGAACAACGGCGAGGACGCTCTGGCTCTGCTCGAGAGCGCCGACCCGGACATTATTATCACCGATATGAGAATGCCGGAGATGGACGGCAAGCTGCTGCTTCAGACGCTTCAGACGAACTATCCAAGCAAGAAAATCATCGTCGTCAGCGGCTACTCCGACTACGAATACATGAAGGAAGCCATCTCCGCCAAGGTGGTTGGCTACTTGCTCAAACCGTTCAGCCGGGACGAGATTCGCGAAACGCTGACCAAGGCCATCGACTTGCTCGATGCGGAGCGCTCGGCGCTGCAGCAGCTGGAGCATCAGGAGAACGAGAAGCAGGAGATCAGCTACGACGCGGACCTGCAGTCGCTCGGCCATCTTATTGTGGGATTGCACCGGAAAGAGAAGGTTCCGGCGTTCCGCTCTGTAAGGCTGCAGGAGGCTGCTTCGGCGAAGCGCTACGTCCTGCTGGCGGCGTACTCCTCGGGAGAGCTTGAGCCATATGAAGGTGAGGCCGGAGCCCCTTATCTGTACGTCCCGCATGTTCAGCAGGATCATATGGCCTTTTATTTGTTCTATGCGTCGGCGTCGGAGAGCGCCGCGAAGGATCTCGCCGAGGCTGCGGCGGCAATGGCCGGGATGATTGGCGAGCAGGCCTCCGGAAATCCGAGGTTCGGAATCAGCGGGGAAAAAAGCTCGCTAAGCGAGCTGTTCGAGGCGTACGAGGAGACGGTCGAAGCGTTGAACGGCATTCGCATCGGCTCCACGGGGGCGGTCGTATCGGTGTTTCGCGGCGGCGCCGGGAGGCCGGTTTCCCTGACGGAGCCGTGGGAACGGGCGGACGAGCTGCTGTTCTTCATCGAGTCGGGCAACAAGGCGAAGACCGCCGAATGGATCGGCAAGCTGTTCGCGCATTATTCTTCAGTGCCGGAGCTGACGCTGGGGGAGGTAAAAAGCGAATGCCGGCTGCTCGTGCAAGAGGTCCGCGACGTGCTGCACCGCAATTTTCACATTGATGGGGGCCATTCCCCGTCGTCCAGCTTCGAGACCGCCTTGGCCGGCTTCTTCGATGCGGACGCCATTCGCGACTATTTGCTCAACGTGCTGCCCAGTGTCGCAGACATGATGAGCGGACAAAACCTGTACTCGTCCGAACAGATCGTCGACAATATCAAAGCTTACATCCACAACAACTTCAACAAAGTGCTGACGCTGGACAAAATCTCGTCGCTGTTTTTCCTGAACCCCAGCTATTGCAGCTTCCTGTTCAAGGAAAAAACCGGCATCAACTTCATCGACTACGTCAACCAGGTACGCATCGGCAAAGCCAAGGAGCTGCTCGGAAGCACCGACGACAAAGTGTACAAAATCGCGAAGTCGCTCGGCTACGACAACACGAAATATTTTTTCCGCGTATTCAAGAAGCTGACCGGGCTGACTCCGGAGGAATATCGCTCGAACGCGGCTCATGCTGCGGAATCCTCCCAATAGATCAAGGGGCCGTCTCCAAGTCTTGTCGACTTAGGGACGGCCCCTTGCTGATCTGACGATTACCCTTTAACCGAACCGACGGTCAGTCCGCCGATGAAGTACTTTTGCAGAAACGCGAACATGACGAGCAGCGGCAGCGCGCAGAGGAAACACGCTGCGAACAGGACGTTCCACGCCGTCGGATTCGTCTGGTCGCCCATAAAGCCGAGCATGGCCAGCGGCAGCGGAGATTCGGCGGCTCTGGAAATAAAGATCATGTTGAAGAAGTAGTCGTTCCAGATCCACACGCCCTGCGTGATGACGACCGACACCGTGACCGGCAGCAGCAGCGGGAACACGATCTGCCAGAAGCGGCGCATCAGGCCCGCTCCGTCGATGAGCGCCGACTCCTCTACCTCGATCGGAATGCTGCTCTTGATAAACCCGGTATAGAGGAAAGAGGAAAACGGAATGCTGCACGTAATGAACATCAGAATCGGCGTAAATTGCGAGCTCGGAATGTGCAGTCCCTGAATCGTCTGAACGATCGGGATAATGACCATCTGGCTCGGCACGACAAGCCCGCACAGGAAGAACAGATAGAGCGCCTTGCTCAGCCGATTGTTGATCCGCGCGATCGGATAAGCGGCCATCGACGTGAACAGCACGACGACGACGACCGAGATGACCGTCAGCATTAAGCTGTTGCCGAGCGCCTGCATGAAGTGCATCTTATCGAAAGCGACCCGATAGCTCTCCAGCGAAAATTCGCTGAACAGCTGCAGCGGATTGGTCATGTTCGATACCGAACGGAACGAGCTCGACAGCGCGATCAGAAGCGGCAGGATGTTCAGCAGCAGGACAAACGAAATGCCGATATGCGTAAGCGTCTTTTTGGCGAAGCCGCCGTTCATGCCGACACCTCCCTTTTGTTCAGCCTAAGCACGAAGAAGATCGTAATGGCGATAATGACGATGAACGATACGACGGCGAGCGCGGAAGCTTTGCCGTACTGCATCTCGCGGAAAGCCATGCGGAAAATTTCGAACAGCAGGGTGCTCGTCGCCCGCCCCGGTCCGCCGTTGGTCATGATGAAGGAGTAATCGAACGCCTTCAGGCCGTTGATCAAGCTGAGCGTCACGTTAATCGTCATGGAGGTAGCCAGCAGCGGCAGGCGAATAAACCGCGTCACTTGCCAGGAGCTGGCGCCGTCTATGCGGCCCGCTTCCTCCAAGTCGACGGGAACCGTCTGCAACCCCGCCAGGAAAATAACCGTGCTCGTCCCGATATGCTTCCAGACGTCGACCGCGGTGATCGCGTACAACGCGGAGCTGTAGTTCCCGAGAAGATTAAGGCTCGCGCCGTCGACGCCGAACCAGCTTAATACGGTAGCGATAAGGCCGCTGTCAGGCATATAGACGTAGCTCCAAATGAACCCGACGACGATCGCGCTGAACAAGGTCGGCACGTAAGCGGCTGTACGATAAAGGCCCGTGGCTCTTATTTTCATATTCAGGAGAAAAGCCAAACCCAATGCGATCAAGTTGCTGAACACGACGAATACGAGCGTGTAGATCAGCGTGTTGGACAAGGAAGTGCCGGCTACGCCGTCCTTGAAAATCTGCGAGAAGTTATCGAAGCCGATATAATTGAAATTTTGAATGAAGCCGTTATAGTCGGAAAAGCTGTACTGGAACAGCCGAAGGATCGGGTAGATCCAGAATACGAGATACATCGTCAATGCGGGCACGACGAACCAGTACATCGTTTTTTTCAATACCGCTGAATTCATGCTGGGAGTTCCTTTCCGAATGGAATGGGAAGGGGACCTTCGCGGTCCCCTTCATTCGATTCTTGGCGACGGACCGGATTATTTCTTCCAGAGTTCGTCGAACTTCGCTTGCATAGCGCCGGCTACGTCTTCCGTCGTCGTCTTGCGGCCGCCGATGATTTCGCCGAACTTCACCTGCAGCGTGTCGGCTACGCCGTTCGGCCACATTTGGTTGGCGAAGTAGATGGAATTGCCGCCCGATTGGTACAGCTCGTAAGAATACTTGTACAAGTCGTTGTTCAGCGGAACTCCGTTAAACGCGCTGATCGAAGGATTCAGCTTCACCCATTCCGCGAACAAGTCGGAGCTGCTGTCGAACCAGTAGTTGAGCACTTGCTTGACTTCTTCCAGATGCGCAGATTTCGCGTTGACTGCCCATCCGGCCGCCGTCGATACCGCTTGCCATACCGGCTGCCCCGGCTCGTTGCCCGGCAGCGGGAAAAATCCGCGTTCGAACGTAGCCGCGCCTTGAGCCGTCAGCGTCGGGAAGTCCCATGTGCCGTCGAACACCATCGCCGCTTTGCCGTCGATGAACATTTGCGTCGCTTGCGGTCCGCCCAGTCCGAGCGTGTTTTTGGCGATGTAGCCTTTTTCGTACAGTTCCTTATACATCGAGAGAGCCTTCACCCAAGTCTCGTCGGTGAATTTCTTCTCGCCGGATTGCAGCTTGAGGTCGAAATCCTTGTCGGCCGAGTACACCGTGTTCGCCGCGAGCTGATACGCGCCGAATTGAATCCACCACGGGTCCTTATCGCCCATGACGATCGGCGTAACGCCGGCGTCCAGCAGCTTCTGACACGCTTCAAGGAACGCCTGCCAATCCTGAGGCACTTCCGTAATGCCAACCTCCGCGAACAAATCCTTGTTGTAGTAAGTGCCGAGCATGTCGATGCCCTTCGTGATGCCGTATACTTTGCCGTCGTTCGACATGTCGCTGCGGGCGCCTTCGCTGATGTTGCTCATGAACGGCAGGTCCGTCAGGTCGGCCAGATAACCGGCTTTCGACAGGTCGATGATGCTCGCCGCGGAACCCATTCTCGGCCATACGCGGAAGATGTCGGGCGCTTCGCCCGCTGCCAGCTTCGTCTTGATCGAAGTGTTGTACTGGTCGTCCGGAAGCTTCTGAACTTCGAGCTTGATGTTCGGGAACTTCTCGTTCACCATCTTAGGCAGCACGTCCAACTCGAAGTCTTGGCCGTCCGCCGCTTTGTTGCCGGATACGATCATCGTCAGCGTGACGTTCTTGCTTCCTCCGCTGCTCTCCTCGCCTTTGTCGGAGCTGCCGCAGCCGCTCAATAGAGCTGTCGTTGCCGCCAGCGCGGTTACGCCGGCCAGAATCGTCTTCATCTTTTTCTTTCCTTGGAACACGGTTATCAGTCCCCCTGATCTTGATCTGTTTTTCGGGCTACGTTCATGTTACCTTCTCTTCCGGTGTATTTACTTTAGTACTTAAAGTGCACAATTTTTAGATGAAGGAGCGGTCCCATAAGCCAGAACAACAAAAATGATCGATAAAAAGAATGGGGATATATCTCCTGTAGAGCGAAGCGCCTGCCTCATACGGTCATGAAATTACCCTGTTACGGGTTAATCCATTCCTGATTTCATGACCTTGCTTCGGGGGCCCCGGAAAGTAATCGGAATAAGCTGCGAAGCTTGTCGTCACTTTCTGGGGTACATTGTAGCGGAAGGAGATATATCCCCATGGTAATACATGGATCATTCTATATTGTTGTTCTCGATTGACTTAATGGACAGCCTCTTCGTATGTTATATTTTGTTCAGTATCGGGAAAAAGTAGGGTTGCGCATGAACCACCTTCAATTGGACGAGCTGCTTCGGGGCCTGGATGCCGTCGAACGCATTCAGCTCCGTACGCGCGAGAACGTCAACGACTTCGACGGCAGAGAGCTTGCGGACGAGCCCGACGGAATTCCCCGCATGCAGGGCAAGTATTTTTTCGGGAGCGATTCGGTATCCCTGCGCAAGCACCACCGGTTCGCCGCCATGCCTGTCCATAAGCACGATTTCATCGAATTGAACTATATGTATTCCGGCTCATGCGAGCAGCGGATCGACGGCCGGCAGGTGACGCTTCGCCAAGGTGACGCCTGCTTGATGGACCGCAACGTGCCTCACGGCATCGCCCCGCTGGGAGAGAACGATATTCTTGTGAACCTGCTGCTGCGCAAGGAGACGCTCGCTTCCGCTTTCCCGGACCGGGCGCCAGAAGGCGGAGCGGTCGCGAGCTTTATCGCGCATGCTCTATCGGAGCGGCAGCAGCACGGAAGATACATCGTCTTCCGGTCCGGGGAACGCGCCAAGCTGCACGGGTTGATGCGTGACATGATGTGCGAATTTTTCGATCCGGACGGACATTCCGCCGATCTGCTGCGCCACTACGTGCCGATTTTGCTCATCGAGCTGATGCGCATCTACGACCTTGATCTGAATTACGAGCCGGAGCCGCCGCTCCCCCAAGGGGTTATCCGCGACGCGCTGCTCTATATGGAAGAAAATCCGGGAAGCTGCACGCTGACCGAATTGGCCGAGCGCTTCCACTTCAGTCCGAAATACTTGGGAAGCCTGCTGAAGAGCCGAACGGGCCTCACCTATACGGAGTGGGTGCAGCGGCAGCGGCTGAACCGGGCGGCCCGGCTGCTCATGGAAACCGACGCAAGCGTCGATGAGGTCGCCAGGCAGTGCGGGTACGAGAGCCTCGGATTTTTCTATCGGAAGTTCAAGGCCCGCTTCGGCCGGACGCCCCACGATTTCCGCAGCGCTCCGCGCACGCTGCCTTACAATCCGTAATGGCGGATCAGGTACGTCGGCGTGCAGCTCCAGGCATGGCAGTAGCTGTTGATCAGGGGGCTGCCGTACGGGGAGAAGTCCGGGTTGCCCGGATCGTACAGCTCCCAGAACGTATCGGCGCCGTTCTTCAGCATGCCTCCCCAGTATTGCTTCATCAGATGTACGGCCTCATCCTTCAGCCCGACGACGAGAAGCGCCTCCACGAGGTGGTGGTACATGTACGGCGTCGTCGGCGCGATGTCCGGCTTCGCGCTCAGCAAGCGCTGCATCAGCGCCCTGTTCTCGTCCGGCGGCAGAACTTCGGCCAGCGCCATCCAGATTTGAGCAGCCCAGGATACCTGCCGTCCCTCTCCGCTGACGAAGAAGCTTTGCTCCGAATCCCAAAGCGATTCCATTGCCGCTCGCTGGGCATCGGCGAGCCGACGTTCGAATTGTTCGGCGCTTGCGCAACCGACCGCCTCGGCCAAACGAATGGCCCGACGCAACGCATAAATCAGAACGGCATGAGACGGAGCTTGCTTGTTTAACGACTCGTGCCAGTCGATGAACGACCACCACGTCGGTTCGTCTCGCACGACGCCTCGATCGTCCAGCCGCTCCAACGCCAGCTCGACTTGACGGCGCGCGGTCGGCCACAAGTCTGTGAGCGTATTTGCGTCACCGGTCGCCTCGTAATAATCGTACAAGGTTACGGTAAAAAATAGCGAGTAATCGAACAAATACGTATCGTCGGCGATCAACTCCGGCGCGATGAACAGATTGGCGGACACCCGCCCGCGATCGTCGGGAACTCCGGCGAACAGGTACAAGCAGCGCTTGACGAGCGCGTCGGTGCGGAACGTCGCGTAATTTGCCAGCGCCTGCAGGCGCAAGTCGCCCAGCCACAGCCGGCGGTCCCGCTTCGGTCCGTCCTCGAAAACATCCTGCATGCAGTCCTCCAGCGTCTTGACGCTGACGCGGTCGATGTCCCGCAGCAGCGGATCGGCAAGAGCGAACGGGATAACGCCCGTCCGATCCGCCGAAGTGACGGTTGCGCACTTCAGGTTGAAGAAGCTGACGCGATACTTGGGGGAAGTGTCCAGCACTTCGATTTTCAAGTATCGGAAGCTGTAACGGCGCGGCAATGACACCTTGCCCGGGAGCACGTCTACGAAGATCGTTTCCTCCTGCAGCCACGAGCTGCTGATCCATCCGTCGTAGCTGGAGAACGGCACCGCCATCTCGACCGGCATTTCTCCGAACGTCAGCCTCAGCTTCAGCGGCGCGTCCGGCGGACTGCCGGCCGGCTTGATCTCGAACGATACATATCCGACGCGATGATCGCCGAAATCCGCGATCGCCGACTGTCCCTTCCCAAGCTCCCGACTCCCGAGAGAGCCGATCTCCGCATCGCGTACCGCCCGCCACCCGTGCATCGCCGTTTCATCGGCTTCGACCTTCACGAGCTGCGTCGGCTCGACCTCCTCGCCAAACCATTCCGGCTTGAGCCCGTCGGCAATCCGGATGAAGCGTTCGTTGCGTACAATCGTCGCCTGAGCAGCTTGAAATTTGGCTTGATCCGACATGACATCGACCTCCATCTGTAACGTTTTCCTCCACCCTACCTCTTTTCGTCCACCGGTAACATGCCCGATCGCCTTGTTTTTTTATCCGATGACCGGATTTGGCCAATAAAAAAAGAACGACAACATTGTCGCTCGGTTGGCAAATTATAGTATAATTGGACATACAACAGTATAGGCTTGCAAGGGCGGTCGGCTAATCTCCCGGAAGGGAGGTGATGCCCATGACAGTATTCGA
>Ga0065721_10005957_pt1 | contig 10895 bp, 13 predicted proteins | sample Mesricmetagenome_FD_59108 | JGI IMG/M metagenome (GOLD analysis project Ga0065721, IMG submission 59108) | Mesophilic microbial community from rice straw/compost enrichment Sample: eDNA_1 v2 (version 2) | ecosystem: Engineered > Solid waste > Grass > Composting > Bioreactor | place: USA: Davis...
CCGGACAGACCAGCCTGCGCCAGTGCCTCGATCGTTGTCTCGCGAGCGAAGGCGAAGGAACGCTCCACGGAGTTTTCGGCCGGCACCTTGATGAAGTCCACCGTGCCGCTGATGCGNGTCGACAGCTTNTCCGTCGGGAATCGGGTGATCTTNTGGATNCCGGACGTGCCNGAGGTCAAAGCCGCCCAGTTATCCTGCAGGCCNTGGCCGAGCGAGGTGATGACGCCCATGCCGGTGACGGCGACGATCGGGCGGCCGAGATGATCCTTGAAGCGTGTCTCGCTCATCGCAATCTCCTTTACGCGGCCGACAGGACGGCAAGCCCCTCGCCGCGCGTATAACCGACTGTCGTCACCACCGCGTGTTTCGCCGGCGCCGTCATCGGCTTCTCATTTTCGGAATCAAATGTCGGGACGGTTGCGCCGCTATCCAGCGTCAGGGCCGCCAGCGCCAGGCCGAGCGGGAACTGTGCTTCCATACCGTGGCCGGTGACGCCGCCGTAACCGCGGACCGGTGCACCATCAAGCTGCGATGCGAGAAGCGCCTTTTCGCGCTTGGTAATGTCGTGCACGCCGCTGGCGCCGGAGAAAACAACTGTATCAGCCTTGGAGAGATCGCCGGCATGGGCAGCCAGGCGGCTCAAGCGCTTTTCGAGCTTGCCCTCGTCGCGGTTGCCACGGTCGCCTTCGATGGCGTCGATGACGGCATAGATATGTGCACCACGCGCTTCGGCATGCGAACGCGACTCGAGCACCAGGAAGGCACCTACAGAACCCATCATCATGCCGCCGCCATTGTCCTCGGAACGGGACCAGAGCGGATGCCACTCACCCGTCGCATGCGCACGAATGCCTTCAACCAGCAGAATGATGTCGGCGCGTTCCGCGACAAAGGCGCCGCCGACGAGGCTATGCGTGGACTGGCCGGCCTTGATGCGGTGGAATGCGGTCTCGACCGCGGTAATGCCTGCGGCTTCTTCGCCCATGAAGGTACGAGATGAGCCGGTCACTTTGTGCACGATCGAGATATTACCAGCGACCAGGTTGGAAAGCTGGGCCAGGAACAACGTCGGGCGCAGTTCGGTCGTGAGCTTTTCGTTCAGCAACAGTTCCCGGTCGTTGCGCTTCAGTGCCTCGTCGACGATCAGCGAATCGACCTTGATGTCACGCTCACCACCACCGGCGGCAACGATCATGTCCATCGAGGCACAGGCTTCGGCGTCCGTCTTCAGGCCGGCGTCATCCAGAGCAAGTCCTGCCGAAAACACGCCAAGCCGCTGCCAGTTTTCCATCTGGCGCTGGTCGCCGCGCTTTGGGATCTGTGCCGACCAATCGATCTCCGGCATGGGATGGACCGGGTATGGTGCAAACCGCTCCGTCTCAACCTTCGGCGCGCCGACTTCGGCCGCCGAAAGAAGAGCGACATGCGGCTCCTTGCCGACGCCCTGGCAGGTGACGATACCGACACCGGTGATCACGACATCATTGTCAGACTTCATCATGTCCTCTTATGCCTACCCTGATCTTGGATAGGTTCTAGGCGTTCGCGGCAATGGCGTCCATCAGGCCGACTTCTTCGGCGCGCTTGCGCACGACCGGAGCCAGCGGGATTTCGCTGAAAGGCATGGTGCGAAGCTTCAACTGCGCGTCGCAGACCTTCTTCCCGTTGCTCGTGATCTTGGCCTTGGTCACGGCGTAACCCGAACCTTCATGCTCGAGGAAGGCCTCGATGTCGAGTACGGCATCCGGCTCCACGAATGTGCGCATCTTGGCGTTGTCGACCGACATGAGAAACGGCATGGCGGCAAAATCGGAAGCAGCCAGCACCAGCATGCCGGACGCCTGCGCCATGGTTTCGATCAAAAGCACACCGGGTACCAAAGGCATTCCGGGAAAATGCCCTTCAAACACCGGGCTCTTCGAAGGCACGACGGAACGCGCCTTCAAGGTCTTTGCTCCCAGATCGACCGCTTCGATGCGATCGATCATCTGGAAATATTCGAGCAACATCAGATTGCCGGCAGGCGATCGAAACCGATCAGGCCTTTGCCGCCCTCAGCTCGTCNATCTTGGCGCACAGGTTCTTCAGGACGAAGTATTCCTCNGTGGAAACCTTGCCTTCGTTGACTTCCTGCGTCCACTGCTCGAGCGGGATCTTGATGCCGAATTCCTTGTCGATCGCAAACACGATATCGAGGAAGTCGAGGCTGTCGATGCCGAGATCATCGATCGTGTGGCTCTCCGGCGTGATGGTCTCGCGATCGATTTCGCTGGTTTCAGCGATAATATCGGCAACTTTGTCGAATGTAGCAGTCACGCCCATGTCCTCTAGAATATGAAAATCAGGTTCCACATAGGGAAATCGTTTCCAAATGCCAATGGCCTCCTGCCAAAGCGGCAAGATTTGCATGGCCCCTGTTGCTAATTCAGCAATGGAGGTCGCCAGAGGCGGTCACAACAATCCCGTAGTCCAGGCTGCCTGTCAGGCAGCTGAAGCTCGCTGCTCTACAATGGCTGCCCGGATCACCTCAAGCACGGATTGCGCCTGAACGCCGGTGCAGGCCCACTGGCTCGGCTGTCCATCCCAGGCGGTGCCGAGGAACTTGCGGCCGCTGTCCGGCGCCTGGATGGTTTCGCCATCCGCCAGTCCGCCGCAAACCACGCGAACAGGTCCGCTGCGGACGGTAAAGAGATCGGGCCGCACCAGGTAAACACAGGCGGTGCTGTCGTGGACCGCCATGCCGTCGATCCCGACGCGGTTCCTGTAGAAGTCGATGTAATATTGCGAGAGGTCCGACAGGAGCTTCACCGACTTGTCGCCGGCAGCCACCATCTCGGAAAGGTACTGGCTGGACATGATCGTCTTCATGGTGACGTCGAGGCCGACGATCGTGACCTTCCACGGCGTAATGAAGATCAGGTCAGCAGCTTCCGGGTCGCCATGAATATTGGCTTCCGCGGCCGGCGTGACGTTGCCGTTCACGTCGAAGGCGCCACCCATGACGATCACTTCCTTCACAAGCCCGGCAAATTCCGGATCGGCCTGCACGGCAAGCGCCAAGTTGGTCATGCGTCCAACCGCAATCAGGGTCACCTCGCCCGGGTTCTCCCGCACGGTGTCGATGATGAACTGATAAGCGGGGCGCGCATCGAGCGGCCACTCAACAACGTCAGGCACGCCGATATTTCCCAGCCCATCGGCGCCGTGGACCACCGAAGCGGCGCGGTCGTCGGTGCGCGCCGGATCCAGTGTTGCGCCAGCACCCTTGGCGACCGGAGCGGCGATCTCCCACTCGCGATGGAGGAACTGGGCGTTGCGTGTCGTCAGGTCCACGCCGACATTGCCGAAGACCGTGGTGACGCCCAGAAGTTCGATCTCCGGGTGGCGATGCAGGAAGAGCAGTGCCATCGCATCGTCGACGCCCGGATCCGTATCGAAAATGACCTTATGCATTTGCTATTCCTATGCGACCTCTTGAGGCGCGCACCATAACGCCAAACGCATTCAGTGCAATCCCGGTCCGCGCTGTGAGGCCGTCCAGCGTGGCAGTTGCGGACGCGACGATTCGGTGCGAGAAGCGCCGCGCACCATCCCGCATACCCGCATTGCCGAGTTCTTCCCTTGCCTGATCTCCTTCCCCACCTGATCCTGCTGCTGCTTGCGGCAGCGTTCTTTGCCGGCTTTGTTGATTCGATCGCCGGCGGCGGCGGTCTCATCGCCATCCCGGCAATGCTGCTCGCAGGCATTCCTCCCTTGGAGGCGCTCGGCACCAACAAGCTTCAATCTCAGTTTGGCGCAGCCTCGGCGACCATCGCCTATGCAAGGCGCGGCCATGTCGACCTGAAGCGGCAGTTGCCGATGGCGGCCATGGCGGTGGTGGGTGGAGCGATTGGGGCGATCCTTGCCGCGATGGTTCCGGCACAGTTTCTTGCCGCGGCCATTCCCTTCCTGCTGATTGCAATCGCGCTGTTCTTCGCCCTGAAGCCGAACCTCAATGACGTCGACAGTCACCGTCGGGTGACACCGTTCGTTTTCGGAATCACCTTCGTGCCGCTGATCGGGCTGTACGACGGGCTTTTCGGCCCCGGCGCCGGCTCGTTCTACATGCTCGGTTTCGTGCTTCTCGCCGGCTTTGGCATGCTGAAGGCGACGGCTCACACGAAGCTCATCAACCTCGGCTCCAATTTCGGGTCGTTCGTGGTGTTTGCGGTAGCGGGTTCGGTGTTCTGGAAGCTCGGGCTTATGATGGGGGCAGCACAATTTCTTGGCGCTCAAGTTGGCTCGCGACTTGCGATGCGCAGCGGGGCAAAGCTGATCAAGCCGCTGCTGGTGATCTCGTGCCTGGCGCTGGCCACCAAGCTTGTCGCCGATCCCATGCATCCTTTGAGGCTCTGGCTGGGCTTCTAGCCCTTCATCTTGAGCGGCAGCCCAGCGGCGATAAAAAACACTTCGTCTGCCTGTGCCGCAATCTTCTGGTGGAGCCGGCCGACGTGGTCGCGGAATTCCCGCGCCATGCGGTTCTCCGGCACAATGCCGAGGCCAACCTCGTTCGACACGAGGATCACGCGTCCCTCTGCTTCCGCCAGCGCGCCAAGCAACTTGGCGGCTTCAGCCTCGATGTCGCGCTCCTCCATCATCAGGTTGGTGACCCAAAGTGTGAGGCAATCGAGCAGGATGACCGTGTCGGGCTTCGCGATGCGGGAAATTTCGCTCGCAACATTCACCGGCACTTCATGCGTCTGCCAACCCTCGCCTCGATCGACTCGATGGCGCGCAATTCGCTCGCGCATCTCGTCGTCATAGGCACGTCCGGTCGCCAGGTAATGCCGCGTGAGTCCGGTTTCGATCGCCAGTTTCTCGGAGAAGGCGGATTTGCCGGAACGAGCGCCGCCCAGGACAAGCGTGACGTGGCCGGTTCGTGTCATGAAGATGGGAAAGCCTTGGCCAGAGGAAGCCGGACGATTCGTAGATAAGGAGGCGTCCGGCCCTGTTGGTGATGTTTGCTCTGGATCATTGCACAGCAATCTGTGCAGGCATTCCATATGAGTCAATTGCCCCAATGACAAGACGGGAGCGACACAATCTCCAGCGGAGACAGGGGGAGCCGGTACGCAATACCTAAGACCGGCGCCGTGTGCGGGCTCAACTGCCTGCACGCACACCAATAGCCCGACATCGTTACCGGATCGTTATCGGCATTGGGTTGACTTGAGAAAAATCAGCGGAAGCGAAATTCTGATCTGCCGCCTCCCCAGGACACGGGATGATCCCGACGTCGTTGACGTTAATCTGATCGCCGATGCGGTCTGCGCGGTTGGCAAATGCTGCCGCTCCGCTACATTACCCGACAGGTGAGCCCGCAGAACTAAGCGGCCAATTTTACAAGGGAGTTCGCCTTGCAGCGCCATCTCTCGCGCATTCTGAAACTGAACGTGATGACCGCCGCGACGCTGCTTGCCGCCGCGCTCTATGTTGATCCCGCGCGCGCTCAGGCTGAATGCGGTTCGGTGTCCATCGCCGAGATGAACTGGGGCTCCGCAGCAGTTGCCGCGCATCTCGACAAGATCGTGCTCGAAAATGGTTATGGCTGCCAGGTCACCCTCGTTCCGGGCGGGACGATCACAACCTTCGGGGCGATGAACGAGAAGGGTGAACCGGACATCGCGCCCGAGCTCTGGGTGAATTCCTTTCGGCCGCAGCTTGAAAAAGCGGTGGCAGACTCTCGTCTGGTGATCGGCGCCGAGATCTTGGAGGATGGCGCGGTCGAGGGGTGGTGGATCCCGAAGTTTGTCGCCGATGCCCATCCCGAGATCAAGACCGTCCAGCAGGCGCTGGCGAACCCCAAACTCTTTCCCGCGGAAGATGATCCGGCAGTCGGTGCGGTCACCAGTTGCCCCACCGGCTGGAGTTGCCGTGTCTCGACGGCGAACCTCTTCAAGGCGCTCGGGGCAGACGAGAAGGGCTTCAAGCTGGTGTCGCCGGAGTCAGCGGAAGCCCTGGACGAATCCATTGCCAAGGCATTCGCGAACAAGACCGGCTGGCTTGGCTATTACTGGGCGCCCACGGCCATTCTCGGCAAATACCAGATGGTCAAGCTGTCGTTCAGCGTACCTCACGACAAGAGTGACTGGGATGCCTGCACCGTGGTGCCGGATTGCGCGAGCCCAAAGATCAACTCCTACCCGACCTCGCAGGCCTTCAGCATAGTGACGCGCAACTTTGCGAACCGGGCAGAGACGGCGATGGACTACATCAAGAAGCGCCGGTGGACGAACGCCACCGTCAACAGCTTGCTCGCGTGGCAGTCGGACAACAAGAGCTCGAATGAGGAGACGGCCCGCCACTTCCTGCAGTCCATGCCTGAGATCTGGACGAAGTGGGTTCCGGCAGACGTCGCCGAGAGAATCAAGGCGTCGCTCTAACTCGCCAATCTAGCGTCGCAGCCACTGCGGCCGCGACAGCCCAACTCGTTTCGAAACCACCAGTTAGTGGCTGTGGCCGTTTTCCTTATTGGTTACGCCAGCCTGTTCGAAAGTCGCCATGCCGGAATGGCAGGCGGCAGCCGCCTTGACGATCCCAGCGGCGAGAGCAGCGCCCGTGCCTTCGCCCAGCCGCATGCCAAGCGCCAAGAGCGGCGTCTTGCCAAGCTTCTCGATCGCGCGCAGGTGACCCGGCTCGCCCGAGACGTGGCCGATCAGGCAATGATCGAGGGCTGCGGGATTGGCCGCCTTCAGAATCGACGCAGCAGCCGTCACCACATAGCCGTCCAGAAGCACCGGGATCTTTTCCATGCGAGCCGCGAGGATAGCACCTGCGATGGCCGCGACTTCACGGCCGCCAAGACGACGAAGAACCTCCAGCGGATCATTCAGGTGATCCTTGTGGAGGTCGACTGCCTGCTTCACCACCGCAATCTTGCGCTCCAGGAGTTCGCCATGGGAGCCAGTCCCCGGACCGACCCAATCCTCGGCCTCACCGCCGTAAAGCGCTAAATTGATCGCAGCTGCGACCGTCGTGTTGCCGATCCCCATTTCGCCGATGCACAGGAGGTCGGTGCCGCCGGCAATCGCTTCCATGCCGAACGCCATGGTCGCGGCGCAGTCGCGCTCCGAAAGGGCGGCTTCGGTAGCGATGTCACCGGTTGGATAATCCAGCGCCAGGTCGAAGATCTTCAGCCCGAGATCGTGAGTCACGCAAATCTGGTTGATCGCAGCACCACCGGCCGCAAAGTTCTCCACCATCTGTTGGGTGACCGACGACGGAAAAGGCGTGATGTTATGGCGGGTGACGCCATGGTTGCCGGCGAAGATGGCGACGAGCGGACGGTTGACCGCCGGAGCCCTGCCCGTCCAGGCTGCAAGCCAGAACGCAATTTCTTCTAGACGGCCGAGCGCCCCCGGCGGCTTCGTCAATTGCGAGTCGCGCTCGCGGGCGGCAACCAGTGCATGCGAATCGGGGCCCGGTAGGTTCTGCAACAGGACTCGGAAGTCATTGAAAGGTAAGCCGCTCACGCTCATGGAAAGTCTCTCTCATCACCGGCCGCTTCGTCTTGATGGCCGCTTGTGTTCAGCGCCAAATCGCGCTTCTGTGTGCCTCTCATAGTCGGGTAGCCGTGGAGGGACAACTGCCAAACGCGACGGAATTCATTGCTGATCTGGCCCGCTCCGTCGGTTTCCTGAGCCGCTTGCCCGTGCCGGACCGGTTCTTCAAGGGATATGACGGAAGCGTGTCGCGCGCCGTGCGCGCCTTCCCGGCGGCTGGACTGATCATCGCCGCCCTGCCCGGCCTGGTGTTGCTGCTCACTGCCCGTCCTGAAACCGCATTGCTGAGCAGTCTCGTCGCTCTTGCGGTGATGGCGGTCCTGACGGGCGCGCTGCACGAAGATGGCCTGGCGGACACCGCCGACGGCCTTGGCGGCGGCCGCGATCGCGAGCACGCGCTGTCAATCATGAAGGATAGCCGCAGCGGGGCCTACGGGGTCGTCGCACTGATCCTCTCATTCGGCCTGCGTGCCTCCGCCCTCTCGACAATCATCCTGAACGACTCAGGCTTTGCTGCGCTTGCTCTCCTCGCTGCTGCGGTTGTCAGCCGCGGTGCCATGGTGGCGCACTGGCATGCTCTGCCCGCAGCAAGGGTGAACGGTGTCGCCGCCGGCGCCGGAAGCCCGGAAGAAAGTGCACGCAGTGTGGCGCTTCTCACCGCTATTGTCCTTGCCCTGCTCCTCCTTGTGCCGTGTTTCGGCCTCGCCAGGACGTTGTTTTCGTTGATCGTCGTTGGCATCGCGGCCCTCGGTTTCACCCGATGGGTCCGCAAGAAAATCGGCGGCCATACCGGTGATACGATCGGCGCGACGCAGCAGATAATCGAGATCGTGATGTTGGCCACGCTTGCTCTCACCCTCTGAAGCCTTGATATAAGGTCTATGATTTCACCCTGCATTCTTGTCTGCGCCATTGACGACAAAACCGGCTACTGCTTCGGCTGCGGACGCACGCGCGACGAGATCGCAAGCTGGACGGCTTACACGGATGGTGAGCGCCGCGAATTGATGGAACGACTGCCACAGCGCCTCGAGACGGTGGAGCGGCGTCCGCGACGCGAAACCAAGCGTCAGCGACTGGCAAAGGAGCGCGGCACGGCATGAACCGTCTCACCCTCGTTCTTCTTTTCCTGGCCGCCGGCCTTGCGCTCCTGGTCTTCAACCATGACAGCGGCCAGACCTTTGGCATGGCCAACGACGATTTCGGTCGTCTGATCTACTCGCTGCCGATCCTCGGTCTCCTCTCCGTTGGCATTCTCGCCGGGCGTCGCGGCAATGGTGGCGAGGTGCTGCGCAACATCGCCATCTGGCTGCTCATCGCGCTCGCGCTCGTGGCGCTCTACCTCTACCGCGATGATGCCCGCAATGTCGCCGCCCGTATGACAGCGGGCCTATTACCCGGTACCGCGGTGGTAGTCACAACGAGCGAGGGCCAGAACGAGGTCGTGATCCACAAGACACGCGGCAGCCACTTCCAGACCAATGTCCGCGTCAACGGCCAGGTGATCCCGATGCTGGTGGATACCGGCGCGAGCACTGTCGTGCTGTCTTATGACGATGCCCGTGCGATTGGTATTGATCCGGGCAAGCTCGATTTCAGCGTGACGGTCATGACCGCCAATGGCCGTGCCCAGGCGGCACCGGTTCGTCTCGAACGGATCTCGATCGGCCCGATCGAACGCAAGAACATTCGTGCCATGGTCGCCGAAGACGGCAGACTCGGTGAAAGCTTGCTGGGCATGAGCTTCCTGTCGACGCTCGGCTCGCTGCAGATGCAAACCGACGAGCTTCGCCTCAGGAACTGAGGATCATTTTGCGGCCTGTAGAGCGAACGTGTGATCGGAGAGAACCTGGTTGCGGCCGTAGCTCTTCGCCATGAAAAGAAACTGCTCGGCACCATTCAGGTAATTGTCGAAGGTCTCCGGCCCGCAAACCTCTGCGACGCCGACGGACACCGTGACTGAAATTTCACAGTCGCCAACCAGGACTGGCTCCTCACCGATCTCCGCCCGTAGATTGTCGCAAAACTCGGTCGCCGCGATTGTATCGATGTCCATCAGAAGCAGCCCGAACTCCTCCTGGTCCAGCCGAGCCAGGAGATGCGGGGTGCCCTCAATCGCCGCCCCAATACGGGCGCCTATGGCTTGGACAATCTTGTCCGCGGCTTCCTCGCCATGCGTTTCTACCAGCCTTCGAAAATGATCGATATCGATGATAGCGACGGCGCAGGCGATGCCCTTGGCGAGGCAATCTTCAACACGTGCCGGGCCTGCCCGGTAAAACTCTCCCAACGTCGGCAGTCCGGTCAAGGTGTCGACGGCGGCACCCTCGCTTTTCATTGGCTTTGGGCTCAGCCAATGACTCAGCTGCTGCACGGAACGGAAGTGCTGGCTTTGCAGATACGGCATGCGAAAGTTCCGGTGTCAGGCCACGTTCTTGACCGGGCGGCCCTGGCTTTTCGCCTGCATGGTGCGGATCTGGATCAGCGTGTCGAGGTTCTGGTTGACGCGGCAATAGAACTCCTCGTCGATGAACGGACGCAGCATGAAGTCGTTGCCACCTGCCTTCAGGAACCGAGCTGACAGAAGCCGGTTGGACGAGGATGAAACGCCGATGATGCGCAGTTCGTGCGAGCCGCGCACCGACCGGATGCGGCGCGTCAGCTCGAAACCGTCAATGTCCGGCATGTTGTAGTCGGTGACGACGAGGCCGATATCGGGGTTCTTCTTGAGGATCTCCAGCGCCTTTGCACCGCTGTCGGCCAAGCTGACGCGGAAATTATAGCGCTTCAGGCGGCTTGAGAGGAGCGCCCGCGCCGTTGGGCTATCATCAACGATGAGCACATGATGGCGATGGTTGGTGAGGAAGCGGCAAACCGATTCGGCCAGCATTTCCACGGCAAAGACATTGTCCTTGAGGATGTAATCCACAATCTCCTTGGTCAGCAGCTTGTCGCGCGTTTCTTCGTGGAAGGTGCCAGTAAAGACGATGGTGGGGATCGAAAGATCGATCAGGTATTCGAGCGCCTCGCCGTTTTCAGCTCCGGGAAGGTTGATGTTGGAGATGGCGAGCGTGACCGGTTCGCTGGAACGGTCGTAGGCCAGCTGGATTTCCTCGAAATTGCGGCAGATCTCGATGTCGATGCCGAAGAGCTCCTTCAGCCGCGTTCCGATCATCGAGGTGAAGACGTTCGAATCCTCCGCGAGCAGGATACGGGAATTTGCCAGAGATTGGCCGGAATACTGCATCCCGGATATGCCGAGGAAAGTCATGATGCCCCTATTGCTTGAAAGACCCCTTCCGGAGCAGCAATAGGACCGACGGTTTGAATATGAGTTAATCCGGAAACTGCCCC
>Ga0065721_10052918_pt1 | contig 10893 bp, 8 predicted proteins | sample Mesricmetagenome_FD_59108 | JGI IMG/M metagenome (GOLD analysis project Ga0065721, IMG submission 59108) | Mesophilic microbial community from rice straw/compost enrichment Sample: eDNA_1 v2 (version 2) | ecosystem: Engineered > Solid waste > Grass > Composting > Bioreactor | place: USA: Davis...
TTTGTCGCGCCGCTGCTGGTGGGTGCGCTTGCATTGCAAATGGGCGGGTTCTCGATAGTGCTTGGCCTGCTGGCGGCCATCATAGCGCTGTCCGCGCTCGTGACTGCTCTGACGTTCAGGCGGTCTTCGGGCAGACGTGTCGACACATTCGGGGGGAACTGATCATGTCCAAGAATCCAATCCTGTATTTCGCGCCGGGTACCTGCGCCCGTGTTTCCATGACGGCGCTGGAGGAGATCGGCGAGCCCTTCGAGACACGGCTTATTGCCTTCATGAAGGGTGACCATCGCGCGCCGGAGTTCCTTGCCGTCAATCCCTCGGGCAAGGTGCCGGCGCTGGTGACTGACGAAGGTGTGATCACGCAGAACAGCGCTATCCTCTGGTATCTCGCGGCGCGCTACCCGCAGGCCAATCTGCTCCCGCGCCCAAGCTCGCCGATGGCGGAAGCGCAGCTCATCCGCCAGCTCTCCCATTTCTCGGCTGATCTGCACCCGCTGGTGACGCGGATCGTCGTGCCCTTCACCATCGTCGGTTCGCCGGAGGCGCAGGCGCAGCTGCGCGAAAGCGGTCTGCAGGGGATCAGCTTCCATCTGCGCGTGATCGAGCAGACGCTGGCAGACCGCCCCTGGCTGCTGGGCGAGCGCTGGTCCGCGCTGGATGCATATCTTGGCTGGGTGTGGTTCCGGATTACAGGCGCCGGCTTCGATGGCGCGGCATTTCCGTGCATCGCCGATCATTATGCCCGTCTCAATGAGCGGCCGGCTGTCCAGCGCTGCATCGCGCGGGAGGCTGCCGCTCAGGCCGATCTCGTCGCGCGGGGCCTTGCGCCGGCCAATATCAACAATGGATGACAGCGAAGGCCGGGGCATTGGTCTCGGCATATGAAAGGGAATACGCATGATCCTCGCCACGCTTGAGGACGGGACGCCGGACGGTCGCCTCGTCCTCCTCTCGTCGGATCGCAGCCATTATGCGTTCGCACCCGTCGTCAGCCTGCGCGCGGCGATCGAGGACTGGACGGGCGCCCTGAATGTTCTTGCTGCCGTTACCGCCTTTCCCGAGCCGGCGTCCGCCGCCCGCTTTGCCGCACCTCTGCCTCGCACATGGCAGTGGCTCGATGGCTCAGCCTTCCCGACCCATGGACAACTCATGGAAGTCGCGTTCGGCCACGATCCGCTCGATGACACGTTCCCGCTAATGTATCAGGGTATGTCGCATCGGTTCCTGGGCCCACAGGAAGACATGCGCCTGCCCTCGGAAGCCGACGGCATCGATTTCGAGGGCGAATATGCCGTCATCACCGATTTCGTACCGATAGGGACGAGCGCGGCTGACGCCCTCTCGCGCATCAAGCTGATCGTTCAGCTGAATGACTGGTCGCTGCGTGCCATTGCGCCGCGCGAAATGAATACCGGCTTCGGCTGGGTTCATGCCAAGCCGGCCTGCTCGGTTGCGCCCTTTGCGGTGACACCCGACGAGTTGGGGCCGGGGTGGCAAGACGGACGCGTTGCGCTCGATTTGCACATTCATCTGAACGGCCAGCTCTTCGGCCATGCAAACGGTAACGCCATGGCCTATGGCTTTCATGAACTCGTCGCCCATGCCGCCTATAGTCGCGATCTTGCTGCCGGCACGGTCATCGGCTCCGGCACGGTCTCCAGCCCCGACTATGCACAGGTCGGATCGAGCTGCATCTCGGAGGTCCGCGCTATCGAGATGATCGCCGGCGGCAAGCCGAAGACCAGCTTCATGCATTTTGGCGACCGGGTTCGGATGGAAGCACGGGCCGCCGATGGCAGCGCGCCCTTCGGCGTCATCGATCAGCAGGTGGTCGCATGTACCTGAAGAATTGCTGGTATCAGGCCGGCTGGAGCGAGGAAGTCTCGGCGGGCAAACCGCTGGTCCGCACTCTTCTGGACCAACCCATCCTGTTCTGGCGGGACGGGGAGGGCGTGCTGCGCGCGCTGCTGGATATGTGCCCCCATCGCTTTGCGCCTCTCTCGGCGGGCGCTGTCGAGGGCGACAAGGTGGTATGCGGCTATCATGGCCTCGCCTTCGGCACGGACGGGCGCTGCGTCCACAATCCCTATGGACTGGTGACCTCGGCCATGAAGGTGCGCTCCTTCCCGGTCATCGAGCGGCACCTGGCCTTCTGGATCTGGCCGGGCGATCCCGACAAGGCCGATCCCGCACTGTTACCTGATTTAAGCTTCATCGACGATTGCCCGCCGTCCGCCCGCATCATGGGCACCATGCCAACGGCGTGCGACTACCGACTGCTCAGCGACAACATCCTCGATTTAAGCCACGCCGATTATCTCCACCCCACGTCACTGGGCGGGGTGATGACCAAGGCGAAGGCGACCATGCGCGAAGAGGGCGACATGGTCATTGCCCGCTGGGAAGCGCATGATGCCGAGCCGATCCCGGCGGCGCGCGCCAGCATCCCGGAGGGCGCCAAGGCGGATTTTTGGATACAGGTGGATTGGCACGCGCCGGCCTTGATGGTTCTGGCCACGGCCACGACGGTTGCCGGCACGCCCAGCACGGCGGCCAATGAGGCGCGCACGCTGCATAACATGGTCCCGGAGACGGCAACGTCCACCCATTACTTCTTCTGCTCCGTGCGCGGCTTCCTCACCGACGATCCCGGCTTCAGCGCCTGTATTCGCGAGGCGTTGCTCAATGCCTTCCAGAACGAGGACAAGCCGATGATCGAGGCGCAGCAGCGCCGCATCGGTACGCGCGATTTCTGGGACATGAAGCCGCTGCTGCTGAAGACGGACGGTCCTGCGGTCCTCGCGCGGCGCAAGCTGGCTGCCCTGATCGCCAATGAGCAGGAGCAGGGCTGAGTAAGCGTACCTATTCAACTTTAGATGAGGACTGGTTCCCGTTGCTGACGTTCAAATTGGCCTCGGTGAACGACTGGGCCTGGCTCGCCTGCTGCCGGAAACGAACGCCGCATTGTGGGACATACCTGCCGGTCACGATTGCGGTGGCGAACGACAGCTTTTTGCAGGAACGGACGTCTTGCGTTCGTTGATGCCTCCGCTTCGAGCCGGTAGAGTAAAATCCAGACTGGCCAACATCAGCGACGCGTGTCATCCTGGGAACTGTGGTCCTCAGAACCAGGAACGGATTCCGATCAGGAAATTCCATCCTCCTGCCTTCTTGTCCCGGGCACGCCGGAAATCCGCCGTATCGCCAAAGGCGCGTTCGTACTTCACGCCAACATACGGCGCGAACTCTGGCACGAACTGGTAGCGCAGCCGTAACCCCAGCTCGGCGGTGGAGAGGCCGGAGCCTATGCCAAGCTCAGGAACATCTTGCACCGAAAAGTTGAGTTCGGCCGCGGGTTGAAGGATCAGCTTCTGGGTCAGGCGCTGATCATATTCTGCCTCGATCCGCGCGGTGACGTCACCATTGTTTGAGAGGAACAGCGCCCCGCCCATCTCGAACCAGTACGGGGCAAGGCCCTGGACGCCGACAACTGCGTAAGTCCGATCCGGCCCGGCGCCAAGATCCTGCCGGATACCGGTCTGGAGGTTCCACCACGGGTCGAGCGCACGGCTCCAGAGCGCCTGTACCTCGGCGTGTTCCGGACTCGCGCCGAAGCGGCTTTCACCCTCGGTCTTGACCCAGAGCCTGTCAATGTCGCCGCCGTACCAGCCTTGCGCATCCCAAGCGTAACCGTCCTTGCCCTTGCCGATGACCGCTTCGAGCTGATCAATCAGGATCATGCCGCTCTTGATATCGCCATGTTCCTTGCGGACGATTTCGCGCGCCGGGGCCATTGCCGGAGCGCCGTAAATGGCATCGGCCGCATGATCGGGACCGGTCAATGCCGCAGAGGATGGCAGCGCCACCGGCGGATCGGGAATGCCGGGCGCGTGGTGGGCATGGGCCGTGTGCGCTTCATGGGCGGATTGTGATGGCATTGCGTGGCCCGCATGTTCATCCGCCGGGGCGGATGAGGGGGCCTGCGGCGGCTCCTGCCCGGCATGGGGATTGTCCGCTTCCGCCTCCATCGCATGATGCGCGTGAGGATCGACTGGAGCCTCATGATGCTGGTGCTGTGCCAGCGCAGGCGTTGCTACCACCGCGAGAAGGATGGCTGCGATAGAGTTCATGCTGCTTCTCCTTCCAGCGGGCGGACGGTGACGACGCGGAACATGCCCGCGTGCATGTGCAGCAGCAAATGGCAATGGAATGCCCAGTCCCCCGGCGCATCCGCCGTCAGGTCGAAGCTGACCTTGCCGCCCGGCAGCACGTTGACGGTGTGTTTGCGCGGGTAGCTGCCGGTATGGCCGTTCACGAGATCGAAGAAATGGCCGTGCAGGTGGATCGGGTGGGTCATCATCGTGTCGTTGATGAGCACGACACGCGCGCGTTCGTTGCGTTCGAAGCGGATCGGTTCGACGCCCTCGCTGAACTTCTCGCCATCGAACGACCACATGAAGCGTTCCATGTTGCCGGTGAGATGGACCTCGATCGTGCGCTGTGGTGGGCGCGTGTCGGGGTTGGAAGTGAGCGACATCAGGTCACGGTAGGTCAGCACCTTGTGGCCGACATCCTCCAGCCCGACGCCCGGATCGGCGGTGCGATCGACTGGTGACATGGCGATGGCGTCCACGCCAACACCGACTTTGACGCTGTCGGGCACCAAAGACTTGTCGCGCATGTTCATGCTGCCCATCGAATGGGAACCACCATCATCTGCCGCCGCCGTGCTGGCCCCGGCGGCCATGGCGCCATGGTCCATTCCAGCCATTGAACCATGATCCATGCCGCCCATGCCCATGTCCTTCATGGTGAGCGTCGGGCGCGGGCGCAGCGGCGGGACGGGCGCGGTCATCCCCATGCGCGGTGCGAGTGTGGCGCGCGCCATGCCGGAACGATCAATCGATTCCGCGACGAGCGTGAACGCCTTGTCCTCGGCTGGCCGGATAATGACGTCATAGGTCTCGGCATTGCCGATCTGGAATTCGTCCACGGTCACCGGACGGACATTCAGCCCATCAGCGCTGACCACGGTCATGGGCAGACCCGGAATGCGGATATTGAAGATCGTCATGGTAGCAGCATTAATGAAGCGCAGCCGCACCCGCTCGCCGGGGCGAAAGAGGCCGGTCCAGTTTTCCTGCGGTCCATGACCATTCACGAGGTAAGTGTAGGTGGCGGCCGTCACATCGGCGATGTCGGTGGGGTCCATCCGCATCTTTCCCCACATCGCGCGGTCGGAAGCGGACATGCTCTCTTCGGGACCACCACTCAGCATACCGAACAGCGTCTGCCTCTGGCGATTGAAATAGCCGCCCTCCGCCTTGAGTTTGGTGACGAGCTGGTGGGGATGCAGGAAGGTCCAGTCGCTGAGCACGATCACATGTTCGCGATCATAGGCGACCGGATCGGGCTCGGCGGGATCGATCACGATCGGCCCGTAATGGCCCTGCTGCTCCTGGAGACCAGAGTGGCTGTGATACCAGTAGGTGCCGCTTTGCAGCAGCGGAAATTCGTAAACGAAGGTGGTGTGCGGCTTGATGCCTGGAAAGCTGACGCCAGGAACGCCGTCCATCTGAAACGGGACAATCAGCCCGTGCCAATGGATCGAGCTGTCTTCGTTGAGCGTATTCTCGACATGAAGGCGAACATTCTGCCCCTCGCGCAGCCGAATCAACGGTGCTGGCAGCACGCCGTTCATCGTGACGGCATGACCATTGCGCCCACCAACGGTGAAAGGTGTGTTGGCGATCTTGAGGTGGATATCCTCGCCCGAAAGCGTGGGCATCTGCCCCATCGAGCCGGTTTGCGCCCAGGCTGGAAACAGGCTGGAAAAGCCCAGTCCCGCAGCACCGACCACGCCGGCACGCAGTAGGGATCGTCGACCGATCGTCTGTGTCATGATTTTATCCTCGGCTCCACGGGGGAGCCCTCTAAGTGCTGAAGGGGCCGAGAGGCGAGAAAGCCGCCTCCCGGTTTGCGTCCGATCAGTGCTGATCCGTACCATGTCCGGCATGCGGATCGGCGGCAGGCGCTTCCGAAGGAGGCGTCGCCTTACCTTTGGCCTTCATTTTCTCGCAGCAGCCCATCTTGCCCTCGGCATCCTTGTCGCAGCAGCCGTCGGACATATCGTGACCTTCATGGCCTTCATGGCCTTCATGGCCTTCATGACTGGTGCGTTGGCTGTGCGCATCGGCCGGTGCGGCGTTTTGGGCGAAGGCTGGCGTGGCGATCATCATCGTGATCGCGGCAATTATCAACTTCATGACTAATCTCCGGAAGAAAGTGGGTGAACCTCAATTCCTCGGAGTCATCCGCGGCGGCGGCGTTTCTCCCTCAAGCGTGATCGTGGCGAGATGTTTCTGTCCCACAACAGAATATAAGGTCTTGGTTGGCCGATCCCGCTGCTCGATGAGGGGAGGTATCGCCGGGAACGCGGCGCAGGCAACCGCGCAATGCATGGCGGCTTTGGGTGATTTACGATCGGAGGGAGATTCGCTCCCGGCGCAATGCCCCGCGACCGAAGCCATCTCCATCGCACCCTGATGCGGCATAGCCGTTGCAGTGCCGCTCGCCATCGATACGGACGAGACGAGCATGGCAAGCGCAATCAGGAGTGACGAAAGCAACTTCATCATAATTCTGTGCGTGGTTGGACCATGGGTGACAACGATTCGAATCCTTTTCGAACCCTTCATGCACCTTGACACAATGATAAGGTCAAGTGCCTATTGACTCTGACATGGTGTCAAACTCCATCTTGCGCTGCGATAGAAGGAGACGGTTGATGGCCGAGTCGAAACATGGCGTTCATTCTGGTGCCCACAGTTGTTGTGGTGACCATGGCGAGCATTCCGCCGGACTGGTGGTCGACCTGGTTTGCGGCATGACGGTCGATCCCGAAAAAACCGCGCATCACGCGACCTATGCTGGTCACGACTATCATTTTTGCAGCGCCGGCTGCCGCGAGAAGTTCATTGCGGACCCGGATGCGCATCTCAACAAGTCCGCCGTCGAACCCGTTGATGCGCCGGAGGGCACGATCTGGACCTGTCCGATGCACCCCGAGATCCGACAGGATCATCCCGGCGCCTGCCCGATCTGCGGCATGGGGCTTGAGCCGGAAATGGTCAGCGCCGATACCGGACCCAGCGCCGAGCTGCTCGACATGACGCGGCGCTTCTGGATTGGCCTTGCGCTGGCTCTCCCGGTCTTCATCCTTGAAATGGGCGGGCATCTCTTCCCGGCGCTACATCATCTCGTGCCCATGAAGGTGTCGATCTGGGTTCAGTTCGCGCTGGCGACGCCGGTCGTGCTGTGGGCAGGCTGGCCCTTTTTCGAGCGCGGCTGGGCATCGCTCAAAACGCGCAATCTCAACATGTTCACGCTGATCGCGATGGGGACCGGCGTGGCTTGGACCTATAGCGTCGTCGCGACGCTGGCGCCAGGGATCTTCCCGGATGCCTTCCGTGCCGCCGACGGGACGGTGGCCGTTTATTTCGAGGCGGCGGCCGTCATCACCGTGCTGGTGCTGCTGGGGCAGGTGTTGGAACTACGCGCCCGCGAACGCACGTCGGGTGCGATCAAGGCATTGCTCAATCTCACCCCGAAAATCGCGCGGCGCATCGCCGACGACGGCAGCGAAGCGGAAATCCCGCTGGAGGATGTGGCGGTGGGGGACCGGCTGCGGGTGCGGCCGGGCGAAAAGGTGCCGGTCGATGGCGTGGTCGAGGAAGGGCGATCCGCGCTCGATGAATCGATGGTCACGGGCGAATCCATGCCCGTCACCAAATCGGATGGCGACACGGTGATCGGCGGCACGATGAACCAGAGCGGCGCCCTGATCATCCGCGCCGACAAGGTCGGACGCGATACCATGCTTTCGCGCATCGTCCAGATGGTCGCCGAGGCGCAGCGCTCGCGCGCGCCGATCCAGCGCATGGCCGATCAGGTCTCCGGCTGGTTCGTGCCGGTCGTCATGGGGGTCGCTGTCCTCGCCTTCGTCATCTGGGGCGTCTGGGGACCGGAGCCGCGTTTTGCCCATGGCCTGATCGCGGCGGTATCGGTGCTGATCATTGCCTGTCCCTGCGCATTGGGGCTGGCGACGCCGATGTCGATCATGGTCGGCGTCGGGCGCGGCGCGGGGCTTGGCGTCCTCATCAAGAATGCCGAGGCGCTGGAGCATATGGAAAAGGTCGATACGCTGGTCGTCGACAAGACCGGAACGCTGACCGAAGGTAAACCCGCCGTCACCCGGATCATCGCGGCGGAGGGCTTCGCGGAAGACGAGCTGCTGCGGATCGCCGCCGGGGTCGAGCGCGCGTCGGAACATCCGCTGGCGCTGGCGATCGTTGACGCGGCGACGGGCCGAGGCATCGAGATTCCCCCCGTCAGCGACTTCGATTCACCCACCGGCAAGGGTGCACTAGGCATGGTCGAGGGCAAGCGCGTCGCGCTGGGCAATGCACGTTTCCTGGCGGAATCCGGGATCGACACCGCGTCGCTTGCCGCCGAAGCTGACGCGCTCCGTAAAGATGGCGCGACCGCCATCTTCATGGGACTGGATAATCGGGCCGTCGGGATTTTCACCATCGCCGATCCGATCAAGCCGACGACGCCCGAGGCGCTTGCCGCCTTGCGCGCCGACGGCATCAAGGTGGTGATGCTGACCGGAGACAACCGCACGACGGCCGAAGCGGTTGCGCGCCGGCTCGGCATCGATGCGGTCGAGGCCGATGTCTTGCCCGACCAGAAGGCGGATGTCGTCGCGCGGCTGAAGCAGGAAGGACGTATCGTCGCGATGGCGGGCGACGGGGTCAATGATGCCCCGGCATTGGCGGCCGCCGATGTCGGCATTGCGATGGGCCATGGCACCGATGTCGCCATGGAAAGCGCAGGCGTGACCTTGCTCAAGGGTGATCTCAACGGCATCGTCCGCGCTCGCCAGCTCAGCGAGGCGACGATGGCCAATATCCGCCAGAACCTGTTCTTCGCCTTCGTCTACAACGCGGCGGGCGTGCCGATCGCGGCTGGATTGCTCTACCCGTTCTTCGGCATCCTGCTCTCGCCGATGATCGCGGCGGCGGCGATGGCCCTGTCGTCGGCGAGCGTAGTCGCCAACGCGCTGCGCCTCAATCGGGTGCGGCTGTGAATATCGGCGGGGCCTCACAGGCCAGCGGTGTCTCGCAACGCATGATCCGCCATTATGAGAAGATCGGGCTGATCCCGGCGCCGCCGCGCCGGGACAGCGGCTATCGCGATTATGCCGATGCCGATGTCCATCGCCTGCGCTTCATCGCCAATGCCCGCGATCTCGGCTTTCCGATCGAGGACATCCGCGATCTTCTCGGGCTGTGGAGCAACAGCCAGCGCGCCAGTGCGGAGGTGAAGGCGCTCGCCGTCGCCCGCGCCGAAGAATTGGGCCGCAAGGCCGAGGCGCTTCAGGCGCTGCGCCAGACGCTGCTGGAGCTTGCCGAGCGCTGCCACGGCGACGACCGCCCCGACTGCCCGATCATCGAGCGCATGTCTGGCGAGGATGACCGCGACGCCGCGGGCGTTCGATGAGGAAACCGGGACCTGGATATGGCTCGGTAGGTGGCAACGGACCGCATTGCCTGTTTACCCGCCTGCGTTGATATTGAACCCAGACGTCGGCTTTGCTGGCGAGAGCTGCCGCTCATCCGCGAGGCTGGAACGGCATGAGTTGGTCGGGTGCTGCCGCTTCCCGCAGCTAGATCTTGCGGTGATATCGCCGACATAACTGCCATGCAAACCTTCAAATCGGCTCGTCGGATGCGGCCATTCGTTAAGCATGCAATTCGGGCCATACCTCAGATCAGATTGGGCTGTTTCATCGCGGTCCGATTGCAAGTGCTGCGCGCGGCCACGCTGATCCCAAAAGGGGCGTGAACTCTAATCTGCCGTTGCGTTAGGATCGGGCGTCATAATTGGCCACGATTTACCGGATTCAAGATCGGGATGACGCGGCTCCGAAACGGGTACGCCGCGCTCATCCCGTATGGTGTCAATGGCAGTAAGGCAACGCGCGGCGGCATCCGCAGGGCCGCCATCGACCGTTCGTGCGAGCAGTGCTTGTCGCAGTTCGGCGGCGGGCACCGGCACCACGTTGTAGGCGTTGCTCCAGCTCTCCACCGGCACGTGTTTCGTGACAACGGCTTCAATCGTGTGCCAATCTAACATGGGCCGCTGCTGTTTGCCCTCAACATCGACCAGGAGCAGCAAGCCTTCGCAGTCGGGGTTTTCAGAAACGGCCCTTGCCAGAAGTGCATGGGCGGGGGAGCAGGCATTGTCCTTCAGTAAATCATAGACCTGCTTGCGCACATCCGGATGTTTGGCGATCAGTGCGCCGAGTTCACGCGACAACCGCCAGCCATCGACTGACTTGGTGTTGAAAACGCCCTTCGCTGTCAGTTCAACGAAACGGTGCGCGGATGAGGCGGTGCCCAGCTTGAGCGCGGCCGCCCGCCATTGATAGTTTTCGTAGAATCGTGGATCTTTTTCGGCGAGTTTAAACAAGGCTTCTTCGCCACCCGCCGAGGGCGTCACGGCGAAGGCGTCAATCATTCCCTCTAGAAAGCGCGGCTCCCGCTGTGCAGCCGGCATGTCCTGCACAATATCGAGTGCTACAGCGGGTTGATTGGTAAGGGGTAATAATCTCAACCATTCCCGCAACTCATAGTCTTGGTTGTCCATGAGCATCCATGGATGGATTCTTGCAGCCTCAAGTGTTTCGGCGACACCAGCGATGACGAGCTTGCTGTCGATTTCCGCGCCGGACAGAACCAAATTGAACAGCAATTTGGAACGCGTGCGACGGGGTGTCAGAGAGATAAGCTTCTCAATGATGGCGTCGCGCTGGCCGTGCGGCAAACG
>Ga0065721_10052919_pt1 | contig 10893 bp, 7 predicted proteins | sample Mesricmetagenome_FD_59108 | JGI IMG/M metagenome (GOLD analysis project Ga0065721, IMG submission 59108) | Mesophilic microbial community from rice straw/compost enrichment Sample: eDNA_1 v2 (version 2) | ecosystem: Engineered > Solid waste > Grass > Composting > Bioreactor | place: USA: Davis...
CATCCCGCCCCACATCCCGCTCCGCAGCCCGTCCGGTACTCCGCCGAACCTGGCTGCGCGCCGGCCTGCTCGCGCTGTTCGCGCCGCTGTGGGCCGCGCTCGCGCCCGCCGCCCTGGCCGCCTACCCGGACAAGCCGGTGCGCCTCGTGATTCCCTATCCGCCGGGCGGCGCCACCGACGTGATCGGCCGCATCGTCGCCGCCCGGCTCGGCGAGGCGCTGGGCCAGCAGGTCGTGGTGGAGAACCGCGGCGGCGCCGGCGGCAATATCGGCGCCGAGGCGGTGGCCAGGAGCGCGCCGGACGGCTACACGCTGCTGATGGGCGCGCTGACCTCGCATTCGACGATGGCCACGCTGGAGAAAGGGCGGCTGCGCTACGATCTGCTGAAGGACTTCGTGCCGGTGATGGTGGTCGGCTCGGTGCCGCTGGTCGTGGTGGTCAATCCGCAGCTGCCGGTCACCACGCTGCAGCAGTTGATCCAGTACGGCAAGGCCCATCCGGGCAAGCTGAACTATGCGAGCTCGGGCGCCGGCGCGCCGCAGCGGATGGCGGCCGAGATCTTCCGCAAGGAGGCAAGCATCGACATGGTGCACGTCCCCTACAAGGGCAGCGGCCCGGCGATGACCGACCTCGTCGCCGGGCAGGTCAACATGATGGTCGAGACCGTGCCGGCGGCGCAGCCCTTCATCAAGAGCGGGCAACTGCGGCCGGTTGCGGTGGCGGCGGCAAAACGGATCTCGATGCTGCCCGACGTGCCCGCGGCCGGAGAGAGCGGCATGCCGGCGCTCGACGTCAGCTCGACCTTCGGCGTGCTGGCGCCGGCCGGCACGCCGGCGCCGGTGGTGCAGCGCCTGAATGCCGCGCTGGCGAAGATGCTGGAGATGCCGGCGGTCAAGGCGCAGTTCCTGCAGCAGGGCGTCTACGCCTTGCCCCCGACCTCGCCCGACAAGGCCGCCGAGCGCCTGCGCGACGAGGTGACCCGCTGGCAGAAGGTCATCACCGAGGCCGGCATCGAGTCGGATAGTTGAGGCCCGGCGCCGGCCCGATGCCACGCCTCCCATGCCACTGCACCGACCCCGCCTCCAGGCAACGACGCAAGCAACGACGCAAGCAACGACGAAAGCAACGACGAAAGCCACGACCAATCAACGACGATGAGCACCACGCCCAGCAATCCCGCAACCCCCAAGTCTCCCGCATCCACCGATGACAGCCAGCGCGACACCGGAAGCGATACCCGCAGCGATGTTCGCCCCGACGCCGGCCTGCGCAAGGGCCTGACCAACTACGGCGACCAGGGCTTCTCGCTGTTCCTGCGCAAGGCCTTCATCAAGGGCTCCGGCTATACCGATGCCGCGCTCGACCGGCCGGTGATCGGCATCGCCGATACCGGCAGCGCCTTCAATCCCTGCCACGGCAACATGCCGCAGCTGATCGAGGCCGTGAAGCGCGGCATCCTGCTGGCGGGCGGGCTGCCGATGCCGTTTCCGACCATCTCGATCCACGAGAGCTTCGCCGCGCCGACCAGCATGGTGCTGCGCAACCTGATGTCGATGGATACCGAGGAGATGATCCGCGCGCAGCCGATGGATGCGGTGGTGCTGATCGGCGGCTGCGACAAGACCGTGCCCGCGCAGCTGATGGGCGCGGCCTCGGCGGGCGTGCCGGCGATCCAGCTGGTGACCGGCGCGATGCTGACCGGCTCGCATCGCGGCGAGCGGGTGGGGGCCTGTACCGATTGCCGCCGCTACTGGGGCAAGTTCCGCGCGGGCGAGATCGACGCGCACGAGACCGCGCAGGTCAACGACCAGCTGGTCGCCAGCGTCGGCACCTGTTCGGTGATGGGCACCGCGAGCACGATGGCCTGCCTGACCGAGGCGATGGGCATGAGCCTGCCTGGCGCCGCCACGCCGCCGGCCGTCACCGCCGACCGCATCCGCATCGCCGAACTGACCGGCGCGCGCGCGGTGGCGATGGCGCGCGAGCGGCTGACCGTCGACAAGGTGCTGACGCCGGCCGCGTTCGAGAACGCGATGCGCGTGCTGCTGGCGATCGGCGGTTCGACCAACGGCATCGTGCATCTGGCCGCGATCGCGGGGCGCATGGGGCTGGACATCGACATGCAGGCGCTGGACCGCATGGGCCGCGAAACGCCGGTGCTGCTCGACCTGAAGCCCAGCGGCCAGCACTACATGGAGGACTTCCACAAGGCCGGTGGCATGGCCACGTTGCTGCGCGAGCTGCGGCCGCTGCTGCGGCTCGACGCGCTGACCGTGACGGGACGCACGCTGGGCGAGGAACTCGATGCCGCCGGGCCCGGCTTCGCGCAGGACGTGGTGCGCCCGATCGCCGATCCGATCTATCCGCAGGGCGGCATCGCCGTGCTGGGCGGCAACCTGGCGCCGGGCGGCGCGATCATCAAGCAGTCCGCCGCCGACGCCGCGCTGATGGAGCACGAGGGCCGCGCGGTGGTGTTCGAGAACTCGCAGGACCTGGTCGAGCGCATCGACAGCGACGATCTCGACGTCAACGCCGACGATGTGCTGGTGCTGAAGAACATCGGTCCGAAGGGCGCCCCCGGCATGCCGGAGGCGGGCTATATCCCGATCCCGCGCAAGCTGGCGCGCGCCGGGGTCAAGGACATGGTGCGCATCTCGGATGGACGCATGAGCGGCACCGCGTTCGGCACCGTGGTGCTGCATGTCACGCCGGAGGCCGCGGTGGGCGGACCGCTGGCGCACGTGCGCACCGGCGACCGGATTCGCCTGAGCGTCAGCCGCCGCGAGCTGAGCCTGCTGGTGGCGGAGGACGAGCTGGAGCGGCGCCGTGCGGCCAATCCGGTGCGCGAGCCCAGCGCGCCGCGCGGCTACCTGAAGCTGTTCCTGCAGACGGTGACGCAGGCGGACCAGGGCGTCGATTTCGACTTCCTGCGCGCCGCCGAAACGCGCGGCAAGACGCCGCAGGCGCCGGAGTAGATTGCAGGTCGATAGAAGTCGCCGCGGCGCGGGCGGCCCCTGGGCTGCCCTTGGCGTTCCCCTTGGCGCCGCCATGGAGCGCCACCCTTGGCGTCTCGTTAGCGCACCCTTCGCGCCCGGTGAGCGCACCGTTAGCGCCCAGTTACCGCCCAGTTAGCGCCCCTTGGCGCTGCCCGGTCGCGCTCGCCGCATGCTCGAGCAGCGTGCGCGCCAGCGCGCCGTGCGCGGCGTGCGGCGACCACAGCAGGCCGACCTGCCGCACCGGCGCGCGGCCCGGCAGCGCAATGCGCGCGACGCGAATGCCTTCGGGCCAGGGCGGTGTCCAGTCCGGTACCAGCGACACGCCGATGCCCTGGTGCACCATCGTCGCGATCGCGTTCAGCGCATCGATCTCGAGCCGCTCGTGCGGCACGATGTTGTGCTCGTGCAGATAGCGGTCGGCCACCATGCCGCCCCACATGCCGCGGTCGTAGCGGATGAACGGCTCGGTGGCGAGCAGTTCGTGCGCGCCGCGCTCGGCCATCGATTCGGGCGCCAGCACGATGAACGGTTCGCGCACCAGCACGTGCCACTCGAACGCCTTCGGAATCGCGAACTGCGGCGCCACGATGATGCCGGCATCGAGATCGCCGCCGACGATCCGGCGATACAGGTGCGAGGACGAACCCGGTTCGACGAAGATCTTCAACTGGGGATGCGCGGCGTAGACGCGCTTGAGGATCGGCGGCAGCAGACCCGTCAGCGCCGAGGTCGACACGCCGAGCCGCAGTTCGCCCAGCAGGCTGTCGTCGTGCGCGACCGCGTTCAGGTCGCGCACATCGCGCACCACCGCGCGCGCCTTCGGCAGGATGCGCAGCCCGCCCTGGGTCGGCACCACGGTGCGTCCGGCGCGCTGCACCAGCGGCGTATCCAGCGATTCCTCCAGCGCCTTGACGCGCGCCGCGATGGCGGCCGGCGTCAGGCCCAGGCGTCGCGCCGCTTCGGCGAACGAGCCGTGCTCGACCACGGCGACGAAACTCTGCAGGTAGCGAATGTCCACGGCGGGGCAGGCCTCTTGTTGTCGTAGGGAGTCGTAAGGGGGCAGCGGGACGCAGCAGCACGCAGCGGGGCGTAGCGGCGCGGCAGATGTTAGCAAAGCGCGGTCGGGATACCGGGCTGTTCGCCCCGGTGGAACCCAAAAAACATTATCGTTTGAAGCAGCCGTTCGATGCTGTTTTCGCGGATTGGCGGTTCCTAGAATGGCCCCATTCCTTGATCGCCATTCGTCGAGCCCGATCCATCGGGCCAGCCGCCCAGGCGCCCATCCCCGGAGACAGCCATGACCGAGTCCGCCCGCCCACGCGGCGTCTTTTCCCCCGTGCTCACGCCGTTCACCGACGGCTATGCGCCCGACGCGCGGCGTTTCGTGCGGCATTGCCGCTGGCTGATCGAGCAGGGCGTCGGGCTGGCCGTGTTCGGCACCAATTCCGAGGCCAACTCGTTGTCGCTGGACGAGAAGCGCGGCCTGCTGGACCGGCTGCTGGACGCCGGCATTCCGCCGGATCGCCTGATGCCCGGCACCGGCGCCTGCGCGCTGCCGGACGCCATCGCGCTGACGCGCCACGCGGTCACCGCGGGCTGCGCCGGCGTGCTGATGCTGCCGCCGTTCTACTACAAGGGCGTCAGCGACGATGGCCTGTTCCGCGCGTTTGCCGAGGTCATCGAGGCGGTCGGTGGCACGGCCGGCGAGGCGGCCGACGAGACGGCCCGCAATGCGCGCCTGCGCGTCTACCTGTACCACATCCCCGCGGTCAGCCAGGTGCCACTGGGCCTGGACCTGATCGACCGGCTGCTGACCGCCTATCCCGGCATCGTCGCCGGCATCAAGGACAGCTCCGGCGATCTCGCCAACACGCGTGCCATGATCGAGCGCTTCGGCGCGCGCGGCTTCGATGTCTTCGCCGGAACCGAGGCGATCCTGCTGGAAACCATGCGTGCGGGCGGGGCGGGCTGCATCACGGCCACCGGCAACGTCAATCCCGCGCCGATCGTCGACCTGTACGCCAACTGGCAGGCGGCCGATGCCGATGCGCGGCAGGCCGCGCTGAACCGCACGCGCGCGGCCTTCCAGCAGTTCCCGATGATTGCCGCGATGAAGGAAGCGATCGCGGTGCAGAGCGCCGACGGCGGCTGGCGCACGGTGCGGCCGCCGCTGACCGAGCTGCAGGAAGGGCAGCGGGCGCTGCTGGGTCAGGCGCTCGATGCGCTGGGCTTTGCGATGCCGGGGGCGGAACGGCTCGCGGCCTGATTGCATCCGCATCTCGGCGCCGACTCGGGCACCGAACCGGGTTTCGATCCGAGCTCCGACCCGGGTATGCCACGGCATGCCAGAAACCCGCACAACAACATACAACGACACCCCAGGAGACGACCATGACCTTCACCAACCAGCCATGCCGGCCATCCCGGCGCATCGCCGGCCTTTGCCACACCCTGTACGCCCGAGCGGCCGGATTGGCCACGACGGCCCTGATGGCCCTGATGGCCCTTGCGGCCGGCCCCGCCGCGGCCGCCACCGACGCCTTTCCCAGCAAGCCGATCCGCGTGGTGGTCGGCTTCGCGCCCGGCGGCGGCGCGGACATCGTCGCGCGCCAGCTCGGCGCGCAGCTGTCGAAACAGATGGGTCAATCGGTGGTGGTCGAGAACCGGCCCGGCGCGACCGGCACCATCGCCGCGTCGAACGTCGCGCAGTCGCCGGCGGACGGCTATTCGATGATGCTGGCCTCGCAGTCGACCATGGTGATCGCGCCGAGCATGTACGCGAAGCTGCCGTTCGATCCGCTGAAGGACTTCATTCCGGTGACGCAGGTGGTATCGATGCCGCTGGTGATGGTGGTCAATCCGTCGGTGCCCGCCACCACGGTGAAGGAGGTGGCCGAGCTGGTGCGTGCCGGCAAGCTGACCAGCTATGCCTCGTCCGGACCCGGCGGCCCGCAGCATATCGCCGGCGAACTGTTCAACACCATGAGCGGCATCAAGCTGACGCACGTGCCTTACAAGGGCGAGTCGGCCGCGCTGACCGATGTGATCGCCGGCAATGTGCCGGTGATGTTCGCCAACGTGCCGGTGGCGGCGCCGTTCATCAAGTCGGGCAAGCTGAAGGCGATCGCGGTCTCGAGCCTGGCCCGCGCCCCGAGCCTGCCGCAGGTGCCGACGGTGGCCGAAGCGGGGCTGAAGGATTTCGAGGTGCTGACCTGGTACGGCTTGTTCCTGCCCGCCAGCACGCCGCGCCCGATCGCCGCGCGCATCAGCGACGAGGTCGCGCAGGCGCTGAAGGAGCCGGGCCTGCGCGCCAAGTTCGCCGAGCAGGGCCTGAATATCCTGGGCACCAATCCCGAGCAGTTCGGCAAGTTCATGACGGGCGAAGTCCCGAAATGGGCGGCGGTGGTGAAGGCGTCGAATATCCGGCCGGAATAAGCCCGACCCCGCCTTCGCGCCGAAACGCCGAAACGCCAAACGCCAAACGCCAAACGCCAAACGCCAAACGCCAAACGCCAAACGCCGAAACGCCAAACGCCGAAACGCCAAACGCCAAACGCCAAACGCCAAACGCCAAACGCCAAACGCCAAACGCCAAACGCGAAACGCGAAACGCGAAACGCCGAAGCGCCGAAGCGCCGAACGCGGGTCTCTATCCCAATCCCATTTCTCTGACACGCAACACGGAAACAAGCGCCGTATGGAAGCTCGCCACGACAAGACCCTGCTGGGCCCCTGCATCCGCCTGCATCCCGCCGACAACGTCCTGGTCGCGCGCATGGATGTCGGCATCGGCGCGCCGGTGCCGGGCCAGCCCTGGACCACGCGCGCCCAGGTACCGGCCGGCCACAAGATCGCCGCGCGGGCCATCCGCGCCGGCGAGCCGATCGTCAAGTACAACGTCTGCATCGGCTTCGCCGCGACCGACATCGCGCCGGGCAGCTATGTCCATTCGCACAACGTCAGCTTCCAGGAGTACGAGCGCGACTACGCCTATGGCCGCGACTATGTGCCGGTGGAGCGCGTGCCGGCGTCGCGCCAGGCGATGTTCGACGGCATCGTGCGGGCCGATGGCCGCGTCGCGACGCGCAACTATGTCGGCATCCTGTCGACCGTCAACTGCTCGGCCACCGTGGTGCGCAAGATCGCCGAGTGGTTCACGCCCGAGCGGCTGGCCGACTATCCGAATGTCGACGGCGTGGTGGCCTTCAGCCATTCGCTGGGCTGCGGCATGGAGATGACCGGCGAGCCGATGGACCTGCTGCGGCGGACCATGGCCGGCTACGCGCGCCATGCCAACCTTGGCGGCGCGCTGATCGTCGGGCTGGGCTGCGAGCGCAACCAGTTGAAGGGCCTGCTGGAGACGCAGTCGCTGCAGGACGGCCCCTTGCTGCGCACCTTCGTGATGCAGGACAGCGGCGGCACGCGCAAGACCATCGAGGCCGGCATCGCCGCGGTGATGGCGCTGCTGCCCGAGGCCAACCGCGTCGAGCGCCGGCCGGTGCCGGCCAGCCACCTGACCGTCGGCCTGCAGTGCGGCGGCTCGGACGGCTTTTCGTCGATCACCGCCAATCCGGCGCTGGGCGCCGCGGTGGACCTGCTGGTGCGCCACGGCGGCACCGCCATCCTGTCGGAGACGCCGGAGATCTATGGCGTCGAACACACGCTGACGCGGCGGGCGGTCAGCCGCGCGGTCGGCGAGAAGCTGGTCGAGCGGATCCGCTGGTGGAAGGACGAGTATTCGGTCGGACGCGATGTGCAGATCAACGGGCAGGTCAGCCCCGGCAACCAGATGGGCGGGCTGGCCAACATCTTCGAGAAGTCGCTGGGCTCGTCGATGAAGGGCGGCACCGGGCCGCTGATGGCGGTCTACCGCTATGCCGAGCCGGTGACCGAGCACGGCCTGGTCTTCATGGATACACCGGGCTATGACCCGGTGTCGGCCACCGGGCAGATCGCCGGCGGCGCCAACCTGATCGCGTTTACCACCGGGCGCGGCTCGATGTTCGGCGCCAAGCCGGTGCCCAGCGTCAAGCTGGCCACTAACTCGCCGATGTACCGCCGGCTGGAGGAGGACATGGACCTGAACTGCGGCACCATCCTCGACGGCGAGAAGACCATCGAGCAGGTCGGCGAGGAGATCTTCCAGCTGATGCTGCGCACCGCGTCGGGGCAGCGTTCGAAGAGCGAGCTGCTGGGGCTGGGCGACAACGAGTTCGTGCCCTGGCACATTGGCATCATGAGTTGATGCCGGAGGCCGGAGGCCGGAGGCCGGTGTCGGCGCCGGCACCGGGCCGGGCGGCGGTGCGGTAGTACGGTAGTACGGTAGTACGGCGGTGCGGCGGTGCGGCGGTGCGGCGGTGCGAACGTGCGGTGGCGCGGCAGTGCGCCAGTGCGGCAGGGCCCCTGGGCGGCCCGGCGCCTAGCCGGCGTCCCGCGCCGCCAGCAGCGCGTCCACCATCTCGGCAAAGCCTTCGCCGCCGGCGGCCTCGGTCACATAGGCCGGCGGCACCGGCAGCAGCGGCAGGATCTCGCGCACATTGGCCACGCCGACGGACAGCGGGAAGTGGGCGAACATCGCGGCGTCGTTGGCCGAATCGCCGATGAACACCCATTCGTCGCGCTGGGCGTCCAGGTCGGCGCCGAGCAGTTCGGCCGCGCACAGGCGGCTGGTGCTGAGCTTGTCGTGCCGGCCGAACCAGCCGTTGACATGGATCGAGCTGACGGTGGCGGTCATGCCGGCCTCGCGCATCAGCGCGACGATGCGATCCACCGCCGCGGGCGGCAGCGGCGCGACATCCTCGGCATGGTCGATCGCCAGGTCGGCCGCGTGCCAGTGCTGGTCGGACGCCAGCGCGCAGCCGGGCACCTCCCGCAGGATCCGTTGCGCCAGTTCGTCGATGCGCCGCAGGTTGCGCGCGCGCGTATCGGCGTCGTCGATGAAGCGCGTGACCAGGCGCCCGTCGCGCAGGTGCGAGTAGAACGCGCCGTTCTCGCCGATGATCGCGTCGACCGGCCACAACCGCGTCAGGATTTCCGCCCAGGCGATGCAGCGCCCGGTGACCGGAATCACCTGCAGGCCGGCGTGCCGCAGGCGTTCGATGGCCAGATAGGTCTGCGCCGGCAGGCGGCCGGCGGTGGTCAGCGTGCCGTCGATATCGGTCAGCACGCCGCGCACGCGGCGCAGCGCCGCGGCGGGCAGCGCAGCCGGAAAGACGGGGAGGTCGGGGAGGGTTTGCGGGGTCGGCATGGCGGCGCATTGTACCTCGCAAGTTGCGTCGCCTAAGCTATGTCACGGCGCTGTCATCTTGCCTTCGCCCGGGGCCGGTTGGGCCCGAAGCCGCGTGGACATTGGTAGAAACGCTCGGTTTCTCGGCGCGCGCTGGCGGAGTAACATCCGCTTGTCACAAAAAATGCATACATTCAGCCGGTTTCCGACTGGATGACGCAATAAACGAGGAGAGCCGTCGATGACCATCCCCCGCACCATCACCATCAAGCTTGCCGCCGCGGCCGCCGCCGTGGCCGCGCTGTCCGCCACGGGCGCCGCGCACGCCGCCGTCGAAGTGCAATGGTGGCATGCCATGCAGGGCGCGTTGAACGACAAGGTCAACGAGGTTGCCAGCAAGTTCAACGCCAGCCAGACCGAGTACAAGATCGTGCCGGTCAACAAGGGCAACTACGATGAAACCCTGGCGGCCGGCATCGCCGCCTTCCGCGCCGGCGGCGCGCCGGCGATCCTGCAGGTGTTCGAGGTCGGCACCGCCACCATGATGAGCGCCAAGGGCGCGATCAAGCCGGTCTCGACCGTGATGAAGGAAGCCGGCGAGAAGTTCGACCAGAAGGTCTACATCCCGGCGGTGGCGGGCTACTACACGTCCGCCAAGGGCGAGATGCTGTCGTTCCCGTTCAACAGCTCGACCACGGTCTTCTACTACAACAAGGACGCCTTCAAGAAGGCCGGCCTCGATCCCGAGAAGCCGCCCAAGACCTGGCCCGAGGTGATGCAGTACTCGGCCAAGATCAAGGCCTCGGGCGGCAACTGCGCCTACACCACCGACTGGCAGGGCTGGGTCCACCTGGAGAGCTTCTCGGCCTGGCACAACACGCTGTACGCGACCAAGAACAACGGCTTCGGCGGCACCGATACGCGCCTGGTGTTCAACAGCCCGCTGCACGTCAAGCACATCTCGAATCTGCAGGACATGGTCAAGAAGGGCTACTTCAGCTACGGCGGCCGCAAGGCCGAGTCGGGCGCGAAGTTCTTCAACGGCGAATGCGCGATGTTCACCGGCTCGTCGGCGACGCTGGCGAACGTGCGCAAGAACGCCAAGTTCGCGTTTGGCGTGTCGCAGCTGCCGTACTACCCGGACGTGCCGGGCGCCCCGCAGAACACCATCATCGGCGGCGCCTCGCTGTGGGTGATGGCCGGCCGCAAGCCCGAGGAATACAAGGGCGTGGCCAAGTTCTTCACCTTCCTGTCGCGCCCGGAGATCCAGGCCGACTGGCACCAGGCCACCGGCTATCTGCCGGTCACGATGGCGGCGTATGAGCTGACCAGGAAGTCGGGCTTCTACGAGAAGAATCCGGGCGCCGACGTGTCGGTGCAGCAGATGGTCGTCAAGACCACCGACAAGTCGCGCGGCGTGCGGCTGGGCAATATGGTCCAGGTGCGCACCGTGGTCGACGAGGAACTGGAAGCGGTCTGGGCCGGCAAGAAGGAGCCCAAGGAAGCCCTCGATACCGCGGTCAAGCGCGGCAACGAGCTGCTCGAACGCTTCCAGCGCACCGCCAAGGAATAAGCGGCGGCCAGCGGGCGGCGGCCCCTTCCGGTTTGCCGCCCGCGATTCGTTCCGGCTTCTGCCGCCGCGCCGCCGTGCCGCCGTACCGATGCGGCGGG
>Ga0065721_10002739_pt1 | contig 10890 bp, 10 predicted proteins | sample Mesricmetagenome_FD_59108 | JGI IMG/M metagenome (GOLD analysis project Ga0065721, IMG submission 59108) | Mesophilic microbial community from rice straw/compost enrichment Sample: eDNA_1 v2 (version 2) | ecosystem: Engineered > Solid waste > Grass > Composting > Bioreactor | place: USA: Davis...
GGTTTCCTTGAGCTTGTTGAGGTCGACCCCAATGCGGTCCAGGGAATGTTCGACGCGGGGAAAGGCTTCGCGGAACCGCTCGATGTACTGGGCAGGTTTGATCTCACCGCTCTCGATCTTCTGATAGATGCCAACGCCTTCGTTCACAGCGGAGCTGACAACAAAGATCATCGGCAGTACCACAATGACCACACACAGCAACAGGGTCAGCAGCGCNGTCAGATTGCGTCGGTTATTGAAGCGCTGCAGCAGTTTCTGCTGCACGGGATAGAAGATNACCGCAACGGCGCATGCCCAGAAAATCGGGCCAAAGAAGGGGCGGAGCAGCCACAGGAAGCCCACCGACACCAACAGCAGAAACAATATGAACGTGCGTAACTCTAGTTTTTCTTGGCGGATTTTTTCCTGCATGGTGATCCCTCGGGAGGCTGTGAACAGGGTGCGGCTCGATGTGACAGGAGGGATACGGTAGGGAAGTCACCGGGGCATTTCAAGGACATTTTAAGCGGACGCTGACGCATTGAGAGCGCAGCGTCCGCTGATTCGATCAGTCAAGGATTCGATGTGTTCCGGGCTTTGTCAGCGGCCGCGGGAGTTGCACAGCTGCTGCTGGTGGAGCAGCTGCCACATCCGCTGCCGCAATCAGCAGCTTTTTTCTTCCCGCCCGGCAGCCAGCGGCGAACGAGAAACACCAAGGCACCGATAACGCAAAGTCCCACAATAATTTCCTGCCACATAACTGCCTCCGTCAGGATGATCAGTACCAGAGCATGGCGATCTGGTAGGTTGCCCAGGCGGCAAAGTAAGCCAGAGCAAACAGGTACACGGTGAAGAAGGTTGTTGCCGCGCGGGAGTTGGTCTCACGACGTACGACCGCAATAGTGGCAATACATTGCGGGGCATAGACGAACCAGGCCAGATAAGCCAGGGCTACCGGCAAGCCCCAGCTGTTGCCGATGGCATAACCCAGCGCCGCATCTGCCGATTCGCCGCCGACGGCATAGACGGTCGCCAGGGCGCTGACCGCCACTTCCCGCGCTGCCATGGCGGGAATCAGGGCGATACACATCTCCCAGGTAAAGCCCAGGGGCGCAAACAACGGCTGCATCCAGATACCCAGGCGGCCGGCAAAGCTGTATTCAATCGCTGCATGGGTTGCACCTTCCGGCGCAGCGGGATAACTGGCCAGGAACCACAGCACGATGGACAGGGCCAGGATGATGGTGCCCACCCGGCGCAGGAAGATCCAGGTCCGCTCGCGCAGGCCGAGCAGCACGTGGTAGGCCATAGGCCAGCGGTAGGTCGGCAGTTCCAGCAGCAGGGGATACTCTTCGCGGGTCTGGCGGCGACGCATCATCCAGGCGACCAGCGAGGCGCTGATGATGCCGGCCATGTAGAGGCCAAACAGGGTAAGACCCTGCAGGTTAAAGATGCCCCAAACGGTCTGCTCCGGAATAAACGCCGCGATGATGAGCGCATAAACCGGCAGGCGGGCCGAGCAGGTCATCAGAGGCGCGACCATGATAGCGATCATCCGCTCCAGCGGGTCCTGGATGGTCCGCGTCGCCATGATGCCCGGTACCGCACAGGCAAAGCTGGAGAGCAGCGGGATGAAGGAGCGACCCGATAAGCCAATACCGCGCATGGGCCGGTCGAGCAGAAAGGCAGCCCGGGTGAGATACCCGGAATCTTCGAGGATCAGGATAAAGAAGAACAGGATAACGATCTGCGGCAGGAAGACGACGACCCCCCCAACCCCGGCGATCAGGCCATTGACGATAAAGTCCTGCAGCACGCCTTCCGGCAGTACGCCTTCCGCCCCTTCAGCCAGGGCAGTGGTCCCGGCATCAATCAGATCCATCACTGGTGCAGCCCAGGCGAATACGGCCTGAAAGATGACCAGCAGGATACTGAACAGGATCACCAGCCCCAGCACCGGGTGCATGATGATGTTGTCGAGCCGGTCCTGCCAGCTGAGGCTGGCGTCGGGGCGTACCACAAACTGAGACATCAGGCTCTCGATCTGGTGGTAAGACGCTTCCACGGTCTGATGTTCCACCGGCGTCCGCACCACCTCAGCCTGCGCCTGATCGGCCGCAAAATCGGCCAGCGCTTTCAGCAGCGCATCAGCGCCGTGGCTGTGAACGGCCACTGTTTCGACGATGGGAATACCCAGCGCCTGCGATAAGCCGGCCACATCGATGGTGATGCCCTGCTTGCGGGCGGCATCCACCTGGTTCAGGGCCAGGATCAGCGGGCGATTCAGCTCTTTCAGTTCCAGAACAAGGCGCAGCCCCAGGCGGAGGTTGGTTGCGTCCACCACCGCCACCAGCGCATCCGGTGAGGCTTCACCTTTCATGTTGCCGAGGATTACGTCCCGCGCGACCTGCTCATCCGGCGAGGTAACAATCAGGCTGTAGGTGCCGGGCAGATCCAGCAGCTCCGCCGGACGTGCGAGTCCCCCAAGATGACCGATACGGCGCTCCACAGTCACGCCGGGATAGTTGGCTACCTTGGCGCGTGCTCCAGTAAGGCGATTGAAGAGGGAGGTTTTTCCGCAGTTGGGATTGCCCACCAGGGCAAAACGAAGACTTGTTGACATTAACGGGATTCCGGGTTGATCAATTCCACGCTGACTTTGGCAGCTTCAGTACGGCGGAGCGCGAACTTGGTGCCGTTGACCTGTACCGCCAGTGGGTCACGACCCAGCAGTCCGAAGCCAATGACCTTGAGCCGGGCACCGGGAAGAAAGCCCAGCTCTTTCAGTCGCAGGGAAACGTGCTGGTCCTGTTCGCCGAACAAAGGTTGCGCCAGCAGATCTACCACGCGTACCTCAGCGCCTTTGGCACACTGGTCCAGACGCAGGGCAGACGACTCGGTAAGAGAAGCGGCAGGGGAGACGGCAGTATTCATAANTGGGATCTTTGTGCAAATGAGAGTGATTGCTAACAAGCATACTCGATTTAATCTGGGGTAGCAATTTGACGCCGAGAGTAGAAGGTTCTGTGTAAAGAAAGGTTTGCTGGCTCATCATCTGCCGCCACTGAACCCGCTGCATAACCCGCAGTCCTACCGGAGGGCCTCTTCACCGGTCGTTGTTAGCAAATCTCGTGAGAGGCCCTAGTGACCTGACCAGAATTCTTCCATAATCCCGGCAACTCTCATTCAATCGCGCAAGGACTTTCTGTATGGCTAATGAGCAACCCAAACCGGTCAACATCACGGTCATCCTGGTGTTGATCGCCGCTGTCATAGTAGCGGCAATCGTGTTCTTCTATTGGAAACCTGCGAAAGAAGAAGAGCAGAACGTCTCTCTTCCTGCCCCAGCGGCAGAACTTGAAGCGGAGCAGACAGCCGCGCCTGAACCGGAAAGACAGGTCTATGAGCCGCCCAAGCCGGAGCCTCAGGAAGAGCCGCTGCCGCCGCTGAGCGACAGTGATCCGAGTGTTATGGATGCCTTTGCAAAGCTCGCTGCTGATGCACCGACCATGATGGTACCGGAAGAGGTGGTGCGCAAATTTGTCCGCGCAGCCAATGCCATCGAGGAGGGCAAGATCGTACACGAATACCGCCCATTGGTTTCGCCTGCCCCGCCGTTCCAGGCCACACGCGATGGCACACTGGAGGATCAGCAGGGGCAGCAATATATTCTTTCGCCGGACAACTACCGTCGCTACGACAAGTACGTCACGACTCTTGAAGCCATCGATACGGATGCGCTGATCGCTATCTACAAGCGCTTCTACCCCCTGTTGGAAGAAGCCTATGGCGAGATGGGGCTTAAGAAAGGTAACTTCCATACCGTCATGCTGGGTGCGATCGATAATCTGCTGGCGGCGCCGGTGGTGGACGGGGAGATCCTGCTGGTGCGTCCGAAGGTGTTTTATCAATATGCCGATCCGGCGCTGGAAAAACTGCCGTCATCCCACAAGCTGTTACTGCGCATGGGGCCGGACAATACNCGCCGTGTGCATGCCAAGCTGCGGGAGATTCGTGCCCGCCTGGCAGAGTAAAACAACCATGATGGGCGCGAGGCTTCCTGTGGGAAGTCTTACGCCCGGACCTTCCGCCTGTCCTGTTCTCCCGTTTCCCGTATTCCCGGTTTTCAATTCTTAGTCATTCTTTATCAGGATTTACCCCGCAAATCTCTCGCGCTGCCGGTTCTGGTCGAGCCCTGCCCGGTGTTACCATTACGCCTGAAATTTATTGACAACGTTGTCTTTGCGGCGTAAGGTGTTCCTGAGCGTGTATCTCCTGATGTGAATGCTCTGCTTATGTTCGTTGTGTTGGTTTTCGGGGTCTGGCAGATCCGCCATGCAGCCCCGGAGCAGTCCGACAGTGTTGTTGATATCTATCATGGCTCTTTTACGGTTGGCGTGTGTCATAGCGCCAACCTTTTTTCTGGGCCGTAATGGTTAAAAGGGATGGCGGATACCTCTGAATATGGATTTGATTGGCATCGCGGGGCGGCCTGCGATCAGCAAATTACGCGAGAGTACCGCACAGGCATTGCAAATAAATAAGAGGTTGGTTTATGGGGATACACCCAATCAATGACAGTGCGTTAGAAGAACCGTTATACCTGGGCATTGACGGTGGTGGCACCAAGTGCCGCGCGCGCATCGTTTCTGCCCAGGACGAAGTTCTGGGGACAGGTGTGGGCGGTCCGGCAAACCCGCTTCACGGTGTCCAGCAGACGCTGGATTCAATCCAGACGGCGACTGAGCTGGCCTTGGCTGATGCCGGCCTGCCCGCTTCGGCGATCCAGCGGTTAATCGCCGGTATGGGACTGGCAGGTGTAAATCTGCCCAGCCTGTATGACGTCATCAACAACTGGGCGCATCCCTTTAAGATGATGTTCCTCACCACGGATCTCCATATCGCCTGTCTGGGCGCTCACAGCCGTGACGAGGGCGCGGTGATGGTGGCGGGTACGGGTTCCTGTGGTTATTCCTATGTTAAGGGCAAGGCCACCATCCTGGGGGCCCACGGATTTCCGTTCGGTGATATCGGCAGTGGTGCGTGGATGGGCCTTGAAGCGATCAAGGCGGTGCTGCTGGCCTCCGATAACCTCGGTCCGCAGACCAGCCTTACAGAGTCCATTGGCGATTATCTGCAGGCCCGGGGTGTGATGATCGTGGACAAGATGGCTACCGCTAAGTCCAGCGATTACGCACGCCTCGCTATCTTTGTGCTGGATGCCGCCGATCAGGGCGATGCTGTAGCGACAGCTATCGTCCGCCAGGGCGCCGACTACATGAGTGCGGTTGCNGAAAAACTGTGGGAGACCGAGCCACCGCGGATGTCGCTGCTCGGCGGACTGGGTCCGCGCCTGCTTCCCTGGATGAAGCCGGCGGTGGTGGAGCGACTGTCTCCGCCGCTTAACCAGCCGGAATTCGGTGCTATCTATTACGCGAAGCGGATGAGCCAGCTCACGGCCTCCGCTTAGTAAAAAACATGAACCCAGGCTCAGTGCTCGTCGCTGGCCGGGCGTTCCCATAATAAATAAAAGCGTTTGCGCCGCCTGCGGATGTCAGCGCCTTAATCATTTCACTCCCGATTCATCGGAAACATTTCACGAGAGCAGGTTTATGGAAATGACAGTTGATACCGCACCCGCACCCGCACCCAAGAGCAGCGTTATCCCCATGGCTATCGTTGCAGGTTTATTTTTTATCCTCGGATTTGCCACCTGGCTGAATGGCTCCCTGATGCCCTATCTGGAACTGGTGCTGACACTGACACCCGTGCAGGCATCGTTCATCCTGTTTACCTTTTACATCGCCGTGGTGGTCTTTTCGATTCCCTCAGCCTGGGTCATTCGTCACGTAGGTTACAAAAATGGCATGGCGCTGGGCATGCTGGGTATGGCCGCTGCGGCGTTCATGTTTATCCCGGCTGCCAAGACTCATTGGTTTGGTCTGTTTCTGGTGGCGCAGTTCATGATGGGGGCGAGCCAGACGCTGTTGCAGACGGCGGTGAACCCCTACGTGGTGAAGATCGGCCCGGAGGAATCAGCAGCGGCGCGCATCAGCATCATGGGTATCCTCAATAAATCTGCCGGTGTGGTGGCGCCCATGGTTTTTACAGCAATGATCCTNGGCGGCATGAAAGANTATTCCACTCAGGCGCCCACCCCGGAAGAAATTGAAATCCTCGCCAGCAATCTTGTTTTTCCTTATATCTGCATGGGNCTGTTCATTGCNTTTCTGGCGATGTGCGTGAAGTTTTCTCCGCTTCCTGAGCTGGATCTGGAACGTGAAGANGCGCAGGTTGCTGATAAAGGTTCGGTATTTCGTTTTCCGCATCTGGTGCTGGGTGTGATCGCGCTGTTTTTATATGTGGGGGTGGAAGTTATCGCTGGCGATACCATCGGCTCCTTCGGTCGCAGTATTGGTTACAGCGGTTTTTCCAGCCTTACCTCATACACCATGAGCTTCATGGTGCTGGGTTANATCCTCGGCGTGCTGATGATTCCACGGGTGATTTCCCAGCAGAAGGCGCTGANGCTGTCNGCGATTCTNGGGATAATCCTGAGTGTATCCATCGTGCTTGGNGACAACACCTCTACCAGTTTTGCAGATGTTCTGTTTGTTCCTTTTGGTCTGCCCGCTCTGCCTAACACCATCTTCTTCCTGGCGCTGCTCGGCCTGGCAAACGCCATCGTCTGGCCAGCCATCTGGCCGATGGCACTGAGTGGCCTGGGCAGTTTTACCAGTACCGGTTCAGCCTTATTGATCATGGCGATTTCCGGTGGCGCGGTGCTGCCTTTTGTGCTGGCTGGCGTGGCATCTATTGGCGATATCGATCGGCAGACTGCTTATCTGGTAATGACACCGGCTTACCTGTTTATCCTTTTCTATGCGGTTAAAGGTCACAAGATCAGAAGCTGGAAATAGTACGGAACAAGGTTTTAAGGTTTTCAACATGGCTGTTAATGCTCTGCATTTTCAGCCATTTTTTTTGCAGTTTATTCGCACAATAAATGGTTTGTTTCAGAAGGTGTAATCATGACAACCAAACAACGTTTTCAGGCATTGGATGTGATGCGTGGCCTGACGCTGGCTTTGATGATACTGGTGAACACGCCGGGTTCGTGGAGCTATGTTTATTCTCCGCTGCTGCATGCCGACTGGCACGGTGCCACCCCCACGGATTACATCTTTCCGTTCTTTCTGTTCATGGTCGGGGCGGCCATGGTGTTTTCCCAAAGNGCATTGAGCGCGTTGGATTTTCCTGCCCAGGCAAGCAAAATTTTCCGACGCACACTGGTGATTTTNTTAATCGGCCTGCTACTNAATTATTTTCCGTTTACGCAGGATCTGGANACTCTGCGTTTCCTGGGGGTGCTGCAGCGAATTGCNCTGGCCTACTGTCTGGCTGCGTGGATAGTGCTGTACGCCAACACCCTGTGGCGGTATCTCATCGCCGCTGTTTTATTGCTGGGATACTGGGCGCTGTTGCAGCTCAGCGCTGATCCTTACAGCCTGGAACATTCAGTGGTTCGTCACTTCGATCTGCTGGTGCTGGGNGAAGATCATCTGTGGCGTGGCAAAGGCATCGCCTTTGACCCGGAGGGACTGCTGAGTACCTTTCCATCCGTGGTCAATGTGTTGATAGGTTATGAAGTGACGCGGCATCTGGTTCTGGCGAGTGATAAAAACCGGGCTCAGTGGCAGCTGCTTGCTGCGGGTGCCATGTTGACGCTGGCTGGCTGGTTGTGGCATCCCTGGTTTCCGATCAACAAAAGTCTCTGGACCAGTTCATTCGTGCTGCTGACCAGTGGTGTGGGTGTGCTGGTATTAATGGTGCTGGTGAGACTGGAAAAATTTTCCTGGATGCAGGGTATCTATAAGGCTTTTACCATGCTCGGGCAGAATCCATTATTTATTTATGCCCTGTCGATTCTGTGGGCAAAGACGCTTTGGCTGATCCCGGTTGGTGATGTCTCCGCTTATCAGTGGCTGTTCGATCAGATGCAAAAAGTTGCCGACCCTTATGCCGCCTCGTTGATCTGCGCACTGATTCCTGTGGCGGTGTTGTGGGGCGTTGCCTGGTATCTGCATCGTCGGAAGATCATCATCGCCATCTGATGGAGCGGAATGTCCAGGCAAAAAAAAGACCCATCAACCACAGGGGTTGATGGGTAAGCGCTTTGTTTTTCGAGGAAGAAAAACGATTATGGAGAACTAACAAACATCAACGGACAAAAAAATATGCATNACGTCAGACGGCAACTGCCGNCTGGCGCAGATCATCAACGAGCTTCGGGCTGCCCATCAATCCAGCTGTTAAGCAGGTTCAGCTCATCATCCACCAGAATCATATTGGCTTTGTAGCCAGGCTTCAGCGAGCCCAGTTCATTCTCGAGGCCCATCATCGCAGCCGGATAGACGCTGGCCATACGCACGGCCTCGGATAGCTCCAGACCCAGCAGGGCAACGCTGTTGCGCACGGCGCTCAGCATATCCAGATCCGAGCCGGCGAGGGTGCCGGTGGCGGTGGCGCAGCGACCGTTTTCACTACGGATTACTTCGCCGTTCAAGATAAATTCTTTATTAGCCGCACCTACCGTTGGCATGGCATCGGTGACCAGCACCATCCTGCCTTTGGTTTTAGCTGCGACAGCAACTTTCAACGTGGCCGGATGAACGTGATATCCATCGACGATGATGCCGCAATAACTTTCTGCATCTTCCAGCGCAGCGCCGACCATGCCGGGTTCGCGGCTGGTGAAGGGCGTCATGGCATTGAACAGATGGGTAAAACTGCTTAAACCAGCCGCCAGGGCCGCACGAGTCTGTGCATAGTCGGCGGCGCTGTGGCCGGCAGCTACGGTTACCCCGGCATCGACCAGTCGACGAATGATCTCCGGGGTAGTTAATTCGGGCGCGAGGGTAACCAGGGTTTTACCCACCTTGAGTGACGTCAGCAGATTGAAGGCTGCTTCATCAATGGTGCGAAATTTTTCAGCGTTATGAACACCTTTACGGGCCGGGTTCAGGAAGGGGCCTTCCAGATGAATGCCGACGATGCCCGGCACCTTCTCATTGATGGCCTGCTCAACGGCCGCGATGGCTTTCTCAACCACTGCAAGGTCGTCACTGATCAGCGTGGGCAGCAGGGCCGTGGTGCCGTATTGACGGTGCGCCGCTGCGATGGTGCGCAGGGTCGCGACCGAGGGAGCGTCATTGAACAGAGCACCGCCACCGCCATTCACCTGCGTATCGAACAAGCCGGGCAGCAACATCCNGCCACCGAGATCNCAGCGCGNGATATCNGCGGGCAGCGCAGCGAGNGGCACGAGGTCGCGAATGCGATCGCCGTCGATAATCAAGGCATGGTCGTCAAACCATGCTTCTCCGGTAAAAATGCGGCCGTTAACCAGGGCGCTGATCATTACACTGTCTCCGTAACCTTGCGCAGATGGGGTGGTTCATCAGGATTGTAGCCGCGGGCGATGGAAAGAGCGTTCGCCATGCGATAGAAGCTTTGTACGGCGAGCATGGGTGCGATGGCGGGATGAGCACCTTCTACTACCGGCAGCGAATCGCTGATGCTTTCACTGGCCACGAACACCCGGGCATTGCGCGCGCGGAAGTCGGCCACCAGAGAATCCATCCCTTTCAGGGTTTGGTCTTCCTGGGCGAACAGCAGCACCGGGAAACCTTCGCCTACGATGGCCATGGGGCCGTGTCTGACTTCGGCCGCGCTGAAGGCTTCAGCGTGAAGGCCACAGGTTTCTTTCAGTTTCAGGGCTGCTTCCTGGGCCGCGCCAAAACCTATGCCGCGCCCGATGACAAACAGGTTGCGTGCCTCTTTAAGACCATCGACGACCGCCTGCCAGTCATTTTCCCACGCCTGTGCGAGGGATTGCGGCAGGGTCTGGAGGGCGNTCTGCAATTCTTTATCACCACTCCACTCGGAGACGAGATGCATGAGGGCACCNAGNGTNGCGAGGTAAGACTTGGTCGCCGCCACGCTTTTTTCAGAACCGGCCCGCAGAGGAATGACCAGGTCTGCCATCTGGGCCAGTGGAGANTCTTCCACATTCACCAGCGCCAGGGTCAGGGCACCACCGGCCTTCGCCTGNTCCACGCTGGCCAGNAGGTCGGGGCTTTTGCCGGACTGGGAGATAGCGATGTAGAGCGTGCCTTCCAGCTGCTGACGGGCAAAGTAAACGGACGTGATAGAGGGAGCCGCAGACGATGTGATCAGGCCCAGCCGGGTNTCAAACAGATACTTGGCGTAAGTTGCCGCATGGTCAGAACTNCCGCGCGCGCAGGTCACAATGGACCGTGGAGCAAAGNCTTTCAACCGCTCGACCGCCGCCGCAACCAGTGAGGCATTGGCCGCAAACTGGTCGGCGATGACGCTTGCNGCTGAAGCGGCCTCCTGAAACATCAGGGTATCTTCTGGCTGCAGGCGGGAAGCTAAAACACTGGGAGACGACATAAAGACCTAACTCCAAAAATAAAACGATTTTTCAAGACAACGTTGTCATTGTGGACTGATTGAGCGCGGTTGTAAAGGCATCGCGGCCATTCAGGGTAAATTCTGCGGATCTGGCATCATTCTGGCGCGTGTTTAATGACGGGAACGCCTGTGGTCAGCGATTGAACAGGAGCTCCAGCCTGGAGGCTGAGGCCCGACTCAGAAGTTGGAGGAGGCCCCGACGCAAAGGTTCGGGGCCGGGGTGTCAGGCTTTGCGGCCCAGGGCGGGGCAGGTGGAATCGCGCACGATCAGCTGCGGGTAAAAACCCTCGCTGTCTACCTTATAGTCAGCGTTATTACTGTTGCGGATACAGTCGATCAGCAGTGCCGTCGCCCGCTGGGCGATAGTCCGGTTTGGCTGCTGCGCGGTGGTCAGGTTAGGCCAGGCCTGCCGGG
>Ga0065721_10007567_pt1 | contig 10890 bp, 6 predicted proteins | sample Mesricmetagenome_FD_59108 | JGI IMG/M metagenome (GOLD analysis project Ga0065721, IMG submission 59108) | Mesophilic microbial community from rice straw/compost enrichment Sample: eDNA_1 v2 (version 2) | ecosystem: Engineered > Solid waste > Grass > Composting > Bioreactor | place: USA: Davis...
GTCGCGGTCAGATACCATATTATACTCGCGGATCTCACCTCTGAACCTCGTGGACAGAGTGAAGTCGCGCTGCACAACCTTGCCACTGCGCGAATCAATCTTCTCCAATATTCCATTTGAGTGCAGCAACCAAATGTTTCCGCTTGCATCCTCAGCAAGAGCAGCAACATCATTCGTACTGATACCCGTGGTGTCGCCATCCACGTGAACAAATGGCGTGGTCTGTCCCGTGCTTTCTGAATACCGGTAAATACCTTGAGTATCGTGAATAAACCAATGGTCGCCGCGCGAGTCGCGGATGATATCATTGATCTGCCCCTCAGGGATCGAAAAACTTTTCAACAACCGGTTAGCATTCCTGTCAAAGCGACCCGTTGCAGGATCGAACACATTCGTCCCCGTCCATGTGTGTATCCAAAGCTTTCCACCGGGTCCTTCAAAGACTTTGTTTACATCACTATTGATGAGAGAAGTCGAATCACCCGGAATACTTCGGAAGACCTTAATCGAATACCCATCGTATCGGTTGAGTCCGGAAATTGTTCCTATCCAAAGAAATCCCTGACGATCGCGAAAAATCGACTTGATCTGATTGTGAGACAAACCATGGTCTACATTGATACGCGTAAAACGGTACTGACTGGTTTGCGAATATGCAAACTTGCCGAACATCACGAACAAAACGATTAAAAGACAGCTGCGTATCATGCTATATCTTTACAAACACTGCCGGGGTGTATAACAACTGATCCCTTAATATACGAAATCATTCCGGTCTTCTTTTCCTTCAAGAAGTACCGCGCGACATCACAAAAAATCTTTTCTGATGGGACTAAAGGTATCTATCAATCTTGCGGCGGGCGTAAGTAACTGGATGCCATGTTTTCGATCGGACGGAACAACGAAAATATCTCCTGGTCGCAGGTGCTGTTCTTTTTCGCCTTCGCAAAAAAAGATGATTTCACCTTCGGCAACGTACGTCACTTGTTCATGAACGTGATGCTGAAGTGGCTCGGGTTCCTTCCATGGACCATCCGAAAAGTCAATTACCGCCATCATCAAATTCTCAGTATAGGCGATCGTACGCGCCAACCCTTCTCTGACTTTTGTAGGTCGGGCCGTTTCAGCTTTAACAACGGGCATAGTTTCTCGTAGATTTAGTCTTACAATATCGCAAACCATTTACTTCCGATCAATCTGGTGCAACGACTTCCCCCACAAGGCTATTGATATAAACCTCGATGTTGTCGTACTCCTTGACAAGCGTACGCTTGCACGCATCTGACGGGTTGCGAGGATTCAAACCATTGGCAAGTTCCCATTTATCGGGGATGCCGTCTTTGTCTTCGTCATCAGGTGGATTCAATGATTCAAGTACTGGCCAGCCTCCAACCTCATCCTGGGAATCGATGATCCCGTTGCCTTTCTTACCCGAACCCGATTTGCCATCACTGACTTCGTCAACAATTCTTTTGTCTACGGCATCTCGTCTCACACTTGCTCCGGCGGTGGCAAGTACACGGCGATAACTTGCCATTGCATCATCCGTTGTCTCAAACAAATATTCAAATGGCGTAGGCGCGAGTACCGAATCAGGATCGGCTTTCCAAAGCCCCAGCGAATTGTCCTCACTCACTTCAGGGGCACCTTCAACGATGTTGCCATGGAGATAGAAGCGGCCGAAGGGACGCCAAGGATCAACAATTTGCTTTTTTCTCTGTGGTGAAGTTGCAGGGCCGGGCTTGAAATAATTATTCACCATATTGTAGCGGCCCTTTTCCCCTCCGTAGACTCCGTTGCCACCCCAATTGTAAATTACGTTGTTCCGAAAATCGACGAGCTCATCAGGAGTATTTGGTGTTGTTGCCGAGCCGCTGAATCTTGGAAGCCGGCTTGAATGGTTGGCGATTAGGTTGTGGTGGAAGGACGCTTTTCTTCCTCCCCAAATACCTCCATATCCATGTGCTCCTTTACTATGAACCGATTTGTTCAGACTCTCCGAAATAATACACCACTGCATGGTAAAGTATTCGTTGCCATAAAAGGACGCGCACTCATCGGTAGCCCAACTGATCGAACAATGGTCAATGATAATATTCTTTCCTCCGCGTGTTCCGGAAAGTGCATCGCCCTCGAAACGCTTCTTGTCTCCCATCCGGAAACGGAGAAACCGTATGATGACGTTGTCACTCTTCACATTGACCGTGTAATTCTTGATGCATATTCCATCTCCAGGCGCGGTTTGACCTGCAATGGTCACATTCCCGTAGTTGATATCGAGCGGCGACTCCAGTTCAATGTTCCCGGAAACAGCAAACACAATAATTCGTGGATACTTCTTCCCTATGGCATCGCGCAAACTCCCCGGCCCATCATCGTTAAGATTAGTCACATAGATCACTTTTCCGCCACGGCCTCCAGTCGCAAACTTTCCAAATCCGTCTGCACCAGGAAAGGCAAGTGTCTGCGATAGTGTTTCGACGAGACTTAACAACAACACAAGTAGCAAAAGCAAATACCTCATTAATACAAGGGATAATAGAAGGGTGTGGCATTACCACACCCTTCTGACAATAAAATCATTCTTAGTTTCTCCACCGAGGATCACCTGAACTGTTGGCACCAGGGAATCCTTGATCCTTGATTCTGAAGTCTCCATTCTGCGGATCGACAAATAGCGATGTCGACGAAGCGGAGTATCCGGTTAGTCCACCGATTTGAAAATCAGGATTTGAGAGCTGGTCAGACGTTGTGTACGAGTTATCAGGCGGAGCCACGGCCGTCGACGTGCCTGCACGAATTCCTCTTATGTAATCTCCTCCTCCTTCATTCCAACCTCGTCCGATAATCGTATTCCTGATCACGATCGGACTATTACTATCGTTCGAGGCGAGGTCAATAAAATAGTTGGGCTCAGCACCTTCTGGTCCACCCGACGGAGCTTCGTTAAACGTGCAGTTCTCTATCACAATAGAGTTGGAGCCGGCACTGCTGTGACTGATGACGCGTCGCGCTTTATACACCGTCGAGTTAGTGATTCGGATATTCGCGATGGAGTTCGAGTTGTTTGTCCATGCCAACGCATATTCTCTCAGACTATCAATTACACAGTTATTGACAATGAAGTCTTGAACGTGCGCGCCTGCACCACCTGTTTGAATCCGGAACCATCCGCGGAAGCGATGACCACGAACGTTATCGAATCTTACAGTCCCAATCGATCCCTCGCGACTTATGTTCATAACGTAATCTCCATTGAAGTCAAGCCCTGTGAGGTTCACATCACGGAACACCAGCGAGTCGATATTGGCTGCCGCCACAATATTGAAGTTGCTACTGATCTCAATCGTAGCATACTCTGCAACGTTGGCTGCCGCACTGGCAAATGTCAGCGATTTGTCGAAGTCATATGATGAAATGTCGTAGCGCTCACCGCGTTTCAAAAGAATTACACTACCAGCGGGGATATCGGGAAGCGTGTCTGCAAGAATGTTCGGTTTCCCAGTGATCTCAGTTAAATCAATGACGTGATCATTCTCCCATGATGGCTTCGTCTTGAAGCGAACAGTCCCCTTGGGGACCTCACCTTTGTAAATCACGACAGTGTACTCGGTATCCTGCATCAACCCCGTGAGAAGCTTCTCCCCCGTCTCAGCCTCCTCAGATGTAACCTCCATCTCAACGGGGGTACCACCTCGCGGAGTTGCGATCACATGTGTGATCACATCCTCCGGCATCCAGTGCAAAAGTGCCTGGTCGATAAGGACTTCCGATTCACTGATGGGAAGAATGAAAATTTCCCCCGTGATCTGAAAAGGTTCGCTCACAAGCCAACGTGAGTCATCGATTCCATTCATTCCTATCGCCTTTACACGCGCATAATAGTCTTGCTGGATTTCGATCTCGGTATCGAGTACGGTTACAAGCGGGTCTTTTGTTGTAGAAGAATACTCGACGTCGGTGAAATCAGTGCTTCTTGACAGTTCGATCCGATACTCGACCTCTCCTTGAGTCGCAAACAGCGAAGGCGTCCACGCGATCGTGGCGAATGTCTCTCCACTCTCTATTTCGAACAGCGCCGGCCTGAATTGTCGCGACAACGACAACTNTTCCGCCGGATCATCCTCGCATGACACGAGGACAACCGTAAGGAATATGAGGCACAGCGTCTTATATAATAGTATTGTTTTTAGGCTTTTCATACTCGTAGAGTTTCAGTTACACCATCAATAACCGTGATTGTTACCACCCAGATTTGGATTCGCATCAACAACGGTGGTGTGAAGCGGAAGTAACTCATTTATACCAGGCTTAAATGCGTATCCCAGAACGTCAATGAGTGTCGTTTGTATCGAGCTCGTCCTCCAGGCAACACTTGTTCCACCTGAAGGGGCCGATCCTGGCGCAGGCTCATAGAACGATGTCATCCACGTTAGCTCTGGCTTGTTAGCCTCGTAGTACATCACGGAAGGCACGTTGTCATACGGTGGATTTCCGGCGACAAGATCAGCCATCTCTTCCTTCACTTCGGCAAGTCTTTGGCCCAGCATGTTCCAGCGTATCAGGTCAAACTTCCTCACACCTTCTCCACAGAGTTCAAGCATTCTTTCTTTGCGAATGGCGGCAAAGAACTCCGCATAGGTAGTCGGTGTTGTTCCGATCTTCGAAGCGTCTCCGCCGAATGCACGAAGTCGTACCTTTTCGAACTGTGCGATTGCCTCGGCGGTTGGTCCGTTGTTCAATTCATTCTCTGCTTCAGCAAACATCAACAATACATCCGAGTAACGGATCATTACCCAATTCAGTCCGAAATACTGTGCGGTCGACTCAAATGTGCTTGGAACGATCCAATCCCGTCTGTATTTGCCATCAACGATAGTGGTGAGATTCCTTGCAACTTTGTTTCCGTTAGCATCCACGTCATAGATCACACACGTAACATCTCTTCTCGTATCTGCGGGATCAAATGCATAGAAGGTCGTGGGCAACACAGTCAATGCACTATTTCCTTTTCCTGCGACGCGAGGACCATTGTAGTATCCCAGCTTCGAATCTCCAGTTGCACTACTTCCGCCCGTCATGCCAACTTCCCAGATAATTTCTCCGTTGGGTTCGGGCTTCTGCGCGCAAACTGCATCCTTGAAGACCGCCTGGAAGCTGGGGTTGAGGTTGTGTTCGCCTTTGTCAATAATAGCCTTGGTCTCGTCTCTCGCGATCTGATAGAGGTCGCGATAATCATCCCTGCGCAGCATCATATCCCCTCGGAGGGAAAAGCCTCCGGCGGCGAGCGCTATTCGTGCACGAAGAGCCCGCACTGCACCTTGGGTGATTCTCTCCTCCACAGGCACTTCGGATCTCCATGGAACAAGGGTTGCTGCTTCTGCCAGGTCTGCAAGAATTTGATCATAAATATCATCGCGATTTGCCCTCGGGAGGAACAGGTTATCCGCGATACTGGAGGGCACAAACTGTGCCGGCACGTCACCCCAATTCCTAACGAGTTCATAGTAGAACTGAGCCCTCAACGTCAACGCCTCACCGTGGAGACGACGTAGCGCTTTCTGCTCAGACGCAGAACCATTTGTGTACATTTCCATTTTTGGAATGTTGTAGATACAAAGGTTCGCGCGCTCAATCCCCCTGTACAATTGATTAAATGGATTCGCTAACTGCGTATTGCTCGGCTGAACATTGTAGTGAGCGATATCGCGTCGTTCGTTGTCAGCGTTTCCACCGCTCTGCCCCATCATCTCGTCATTATCATACGGATAGTACATACTGATACGAATTCCGTATGCCTGATCTCCACCAAGCATCGCGTAGACACCGAGGACCGCCTTCGTTGCGTTCTCGACATTGCTGAACACGTAGTCTGGTCCAAACGATGAAACGGGGTTTACATCAAGGTAGTCCTTACAAGAATACACTGGAGCGATAAGTGTGAGAACTACCAGAAGATATTTCGGAATAAAATGCTTTTTCATGTCTGTGAGGATTAGAGGTTAGAACGACAGGTTTACGCCCATGACATAACCTTTGCTTCGTGGATAAGCAGCATAGTCAACCCCTGGTGTAAGAGGTGTCCTGCGTCTTGTGTTCGCTTCCGGATCATAACCCGTGTAGTTCGTGATGACCGCGAGGTTGTTCACGGTTGCATAAATCCGGAAGTTTGACAACTTCAGCCTGCTGCGTATCGCCTCCGGAAGTGTATATCCAAGAGTGATATTATTGATCCTGAGGAACGATCCATCCTCGACTGCCCACGAGTGGACATAAAAGGAACTTGCTGTCGTCAGCGGTGACCATATTGTCGCCTTCGCGTTCAGCGCAGCAAGTTCTCCGGGATCGGTCACGACCTCTCCTTGGGCATTTACGTTCCGCCAGCGACCATCCATGATCGAAAGAAGGTTGGAATTGACCGTGTACCCACTGCTGAATTCGAGCTTGTTTGCATTCAGCACATCATTCCCATATTGGAAATTGACAAACACACTCAAGTCAAAATTCTTATAAGTGAATGTCTGATTCAATCCGCCAAAGGACTTGGGCGATGCCACACCGATTACTGTGCGATCGGAATCGTTGATGACACCATTGCCGTCGATATCACGAAACTTGATTACTCCAGGCTGGACCGGAATCGACGTGATCAACTGGTTGTCCGGAACACCTTCTTTGCGCGTATACGTGCCAGCATTTTCATCGTAGTTGAAGTCGTCCAGCGTGTAGAATCCGTCAGTCACAAGTCCCCAGATCGTACCGACGGGTCGTCCGACGATCACGTTGAAATCCGAAGGTTGATTGCTTCCAGCCCATCCCGATGACACGAGAAACGAATTCTGTGAAGGACCGAGGCTGACGATTTTATTCTTGTTGAATGATATATTGAAGTTGAGATCCCAACGGAACGAACTGGTATGAACCGGTGTGGCAGCGATCTGAATTTCGACACCTTCATTGAGAGTTTCGCCGATGTTCTGAGTCTGCGAAAGATATCCCGAAGTCGAAGGAACAACCCGATCGAGCAGCAAGTCTTTTGATGAGTTCCTGTAACGATCGAATGACAGTTGCAGTCGATTGTTAAATAGTCCTATATCAAATCCAATGTTTCGCGAAATTGTTGCTTCCCACTTCAGCAATCCATTCGCGAGCGACACAGGTGCAAACCCGATCACCTGACTATTATTCAATGCATAGAACGCGGAAGCATCAAACACTGACAGGTAGAGGTAGTCGCCTATCCTGTTGTTACCTGCTGTTCCGTAGCTTGCGCGGATTTTAAGATCGCTTACAACTGAGCCGTCCCAGAAAGGTTCGCTCGAAACCCTCCACATCACCGATGCCGCAGGGAAATATCCCCAGCGATGTTCGGGCGCAAACTTCGACGAGCCATCAGCCCGGTAACTAAACGTCGCGAAATAGCGGTCGGCGTAGCTGTAACTCACACGGGAGAAGAATGAAAGTAATCGATTCTCCGATTCACGTGTAAATGATGTGGGCTGCGCCGTCCCAAGCTGCATAGTCCCAAACGCGAGCTTCGGTGTTATTCCGACCGGAAAGAGTCGGTAGTCCTGAAAATTAATCTTCGTTTCCGACTCGTAAACCTCATGACCCAAAATCACATTCAGCTTGTGATTTGTAGGGAATGACGGCAACCCTTCAGAAGAGAAGCCGATCACATTGGAGTTGTTGATAATCGAGCGTGAGGTTGTCTCGATGGAAGCCATAGGCAAACCTTGACCGTTGGATTTCGATGTGCTCGTGATCGTGTCGTTGAATACCTTGTCCTGCTGAGTATTGAGATCAACACCAAGTGTGCTGGTGATCGACAGGAAGTCGGTAATCTTGTATGAAGCGTTCCCGCTGAAGTTTGCCGTGTTCCTCTGACTTCTCTTGTACTCGGCATCCGTCAGCAAGATCGGGTTGATCAAAGCGAGACTGTTTGCATTCGTTTCGAGTGCGTAATCCGGGTCATAGGTATCGATTGATTGTCCCGGTGAAATGTACGGTCTGTATTTTACGCTGTGGCGGAGCCTGTTCAAGCTCGACGACCCCTCTTGCGACGTTCCTGCTCCGTTGATAACAGTGTTATTGTAGCGCACATTAAATCCAACATCAGTCCTTGGACTTACCTTGTGATTAAGTTTGAAGTTGATCAGTTTCCGATCGAACTCGGAATTGCGCATCACACCTTCTTCCTGGTTCGACGTAAGACTGAGGTTGAAGGACGTTTGCTCCGTTCCGCCATTCACACTCACGTTGTGAGTTTGCATCACTGCATCGCGACCAAAGACTTCTTCCTGCCAATCGACAAACGGAACACCTCGATAGAGTTCAATGTCTTCGAATGCTCCGTATGTTTCGAGGAAATTGGTTTCATTTGTCGCGCTTCCACGACTACGTTCATACTGGTACATGACAAAGTCATAGGGCTTCCAAACGTCAAGCTTCTTCCCAAGTTGTTTAATTCCATAAAGTGCGCTATAGCTGACGCTTGTTCTTCCACGCTGCCCCCCTTTCGTCGTTATAATTACGACACCGTTAGCACCGCGTGAACCATAAATCGCGGTTGCCGACGCGTCTTTCAGAACGTTGATTGATTCAATATCCTGGGGAGATAGCACTGAGAGCGCATTCTCGACCTGGATTCCATCGACAACATACAGTGGCGAGTTATCACCCGTGATCGACATTCCTCCACGTACCCTGATCTGCACATCAGCATCGGGAGACCCCTCTGATGTGATCACTTGTACACCGGCCAGCCTTCCGGCAAGGGCTTGTGCCGCCGAGTTGATCGGAAGATCTTTCAACTCGCGAGCTTGCAGTGAAGAAACGGAACTCGTGAGTTCCTTGCGATCAACTTCGCCGTAACCTACAACAACCACTTCGCCGAGTTCGGTCACGTCCGATTCCATAGAAATGGTAAGCTGCGACTGATTGCCAACGGGCACCTCCTGCGGTTTCATCCCGATAAACGACACAACCAGTACAGCACCATCACGAACTGCAATAGTGAATCTTCCCTCCGAGTCCGTTACAGTTCCATTGCTCGTGCCTTTCTCCACAATGGAGACTCCGGGGAGCGGGGCGTTGGCCTCATCTTTCACGGTCCCGGAGACGTCTCTGGTCTGAGCGAGAGCCGTACCTGTTCCTGCCAATACCATCATGGCAAGCAGGCAGACAAGTAGACTGTGCTTTGGGGGTAAATCATACTTCATAGACTGTTGGTTTGAGTGAAACGGTACAATAAAGAGCGCCTCATCCCCTGATCCGAGTGGAGTTCCCGGGGACGATGAGCCTTAACATTCTGCGGGGCAGAAGCCTAAAAAGGCCTCCAAAATGAGCAATCGATTGCATAATAAGCAGCATTGATCATTTAGTCAAGGTGATCCGGGCTTTTTTCTTGAAATCGAACCGTTTCATTCGTTTACGGGAATTCAACCGACGCTTTGCAATTTTCCACCGAAGGGATGCAGAATAAAAAATTACATGTATATTGCGCAACCGATTACGCAGATACCCTTCGGGTACGTGAACATCGACTAAATAACCAGATTTACCCAGTTGAAAACCACCATCCACGACATCGCCAGGAAGTTGAATATTACGGCTTCGACGGTCTCGAGAGCTCTGAAAGACCACCCCCGGATTAGCGCGGAAACCAAGAAGGCCGTCCAAAAGGTGGCGATGAAGATGAATTACCAGCCCAATCACATTGCGGCGGCATTGCGAAAAGGGCGCAGCAATATCATCGGAATTATTGTGCCCACGGCCGACCGAAGCTTCTTCTCTTCAGTAATCAGGGGTATCGAAGAAATTGCGAACCAGTCGCGTTACAACGTAATGATATGTCAGACCTATGACATCTATCAAAAAGAGGTCGACACAGTCGAAGCCCTCTTGAACGCCCGGGTTGATGGAATTATCGCATCACACGGCAAGGAGACCATCAGCTTCGACCACTTCCAAAAGGTGAGAAACAAAGGAATTCCACTGGTGCTCTTCGACCGGGTCACGGATGAGGTAGAGGTCAGCAACGTTATGATTGACGACTTCCTCGGAGGGTTCAAAGCAACCGAGCATCTTATTCAACAAGGATGCACCCGGATAGCACATTTCACGAATACGAGAAAGATCGGAATCTATAAGGAACGTCTCAGGGGTTATCGCGAAGCCCTGGAAAAATATGGACTTCCCTTTGACGAATCGCTGGTGGTAGAAAGCAATATGCAACTCGAAGGCGGTCGCAGCAGCATGCAGAAGTTGATAGAATCCAACAACCTGCCTGATGCCGTGTTCTCAGCCAGCGCTTATGGAGCGATGGGCGCCATGCAGATTCTGAAGGAAAGAAATATGCGTGTACCCGAAGACGTTGCTCTGGTCGCTTTCAGTAACGAGCCATTCACATCGTTCACCGAACCCGCGTTGACCACTGTTGATCAGCACCCCACCAGGATGGGCAACGCGGCCGCTGAAATCTTCCTCCACGAAATTGCTGCGGGAGCGAAGAAGTATATTCCCCAAAAGATTGTCCTTAAGCCGGAACTGATCATCCGTGCATCGTCCTTAAAAAAAAGAAATAATTTGCAGCTCAAATGAGCATGTTGAAAGATCTTAATCGCATCACCGCCGCCCTTCCACAACAAAAACCAGTCAAAGTTCTCCAGTTTGGAAAGGGGAATTTTCTTCGGGCATTCGCAGACTGGATGATTGACATCATGAACGAACATGTCGAATTCAACGGCGCAATCCAGATCGTGCAGGTGAATTCTAAGGACGACGACAATCGCTTCCAAAATCAGGATGGACTTTATCACGTAGTTGTTAACGGGATACAGGATGGTAAGACGGTCAATTCGACGGGACTCATCAGCGCGATCGACGGTC
>Ga0065721_10052922_pt1 | contig 10884 bp, 7 predicted proteins | sample Mesricmetagenome_FD_59108 | JGI IMG/M metagenome (GOLD analysis project Ga0065721, IMG submission 59108) | Mesophilic microbial community from rice straw/compost enrichment Sample: eDNA_1 v2 (version 2) | ecosystem: Engineered > Solid waste > Grass > Composting > Bioreactor | place: USA: Davis...
CCATGCGGCGGCCGTTCTCGGAGATGACGACGTCACCCTCGGTGGTGCGCTTGTCCTTGCACTTCACGCAGTAGAACTCGCCAGAGTACTTCTCAGCCATGAGGCTCTCCCTTGCTTCATGCGTGCCGTGTGGCACGCTCCTAACGGCCCTGAAGGCCTCTTGCGGTAAAGCCTAGACGCGCTTACGCACGTTTTCGCGCCAATTTCGCTCGGTCGTGTCGCGTCAGGCCTCTTCGCCAGGTCCCGGCTCGCCCTCGAGAATGCGCCGCAGCTCGGCGTCCATCGCGTCCTCTTGGGTTCCGCGGTTCTTGACCCAGCCCTCCCAGTCGGCGAGCTGCTCGGGTCGCGGGGGCAGGTCGGGGTGGCTCCAGACCGCATCGCGCTCCGCAGCGCCGACGCTGCGCGTGAGGGCGCCCCACATGCTTGCGGCGTCTCGCAGGCGGCGGGGACGCAGGTCAAGGCCGAGCAGATTGGCGAAGGCGTCCTCTGCAGGGCCGCCGGCTGCGCGTCGACGACGCATCATCTCGCGAAGGTTCCCGATCGAGGGAAGGTGGGGGGCGGCGGCCACCGTCGTGACCTCGTCCACCCAGCCTTCGATGAGCGCGAGCCACGTCTCGATCTGCTCAAGCGTCTGAGCCTGCTCCTCGGTGTGGTGCGAGGCGAAGATGCCTCGCGTGAGTGCCTTCTGCAGCGCGGCCGGGTCTCCAGCTCCCGCCCGGTGGACGGCGTCGTCGAGAGCCTCGAGATCGATGGTGATGCCTTTGGCGTAGCGCTCAATCGCGGCGCTCAACTGACCAGGCAGCCACGGGGCGGCGTTGAACAGTCGCACATGCGCGGCCTCGCGCAGCGCCACAAACGCGCGCACCTCGTCTTGGGGGACGTCCAGGCCGGCGGAGAACTGGGAGATCACGCTCGGCACGAGCACCACGCGAGGGGGAGTGATGAGCGGGATGCCAAGGTCCGTGCCACCGAACGTCTCAAGCGCGGCCTGTCCCGCCGCCTGGCCCATGTGCATGCCGCACACAGTGGGGGCCACGGAACTGAGCAGCCCGCGCGCCGCGGGCTCGTCCGAGCCATAGTCGCTCGAGTATTCGGCCTCTTGATGCAGCACAGAGTTCAGCGCCGTCGACACGCTCACGGCGACGGGACCGGCGAGCACTCGCCACGTCGGAAGGGTCGCCTCTACCCATTCGGCGCGGCTCCACACGTGCGGCTCGAGGCGAGAGGGGTCGAAGTCGGTGGCGGCATCGAGCCACAGTTCGGCGACGCTCACCGCTTGGCGGTAGTCCGACGCTGTGGCCGCGCTGACGGTGGGATCGCCACCTTGTGCCGCCACACCCCGAGCGACGTCGTGGGCGAGGGTCCAGTTCACGTCCTCGCCTTCGCTTTGGCTCATGAGGCCACGGATCTGCGCGAGGACGTGATCCATCATCGCGGGGGATCCCGCGAGGCCCGACGCCTCGGCGATCTGCTGAGGGTCGAGGCCCATGTGCTGGAGCTCCTCAAGGGCGCGCTCTGCATCGTCGCCGAACAGCTCGCGCAGCAGCCGCATCCAGGGGGTGTCGTCGTCAGTCACTGGGCCTCCAAGAGCTTGCGGCGTGCGCCGCATCACAAACGTAACGCTCGAGCGCGTCCATTCGATTGCTCGTTCGCTATGAGCATGGGCTGGCATCAGGGATGATTGGACGGTGACGAGCGACCCCGGATACACCCTGACGCCCGCGCCGCTGCTCGACGATCCTCGTCCAACGCGCCGGTCCACGGTGCTGTCCCTCACCGGCCTCGGTGTGTCCATCCTCATCGCGGTGCTGACGGTAGTTCCCGCGAACTTCGCGGTGGGCGGTCCTGGTCCCACGTTCGACACCTTGGGCACCAAGGACAACGAACCGCTGGTCGCGATTGCCGGAGCGCCCACGTATGACTCGACGGGGGAGCTGCGCCTCACCACCGTCTCGGTTGCCGACGCTGGGTCGAGCACCTTCACGATGGGCAGGGTGATCAAGGGCTGGCTTTCGCCCAAGGAGTACGTCCTTCCCAGTGAGTGGGTTTTCGGCACCGCCGAGGAGCAGGACGCTGTTGCCGAGCAGTCGCGCGTGGACTGGATCACCTCGCAGGAGCACGCGAGCGTCGCGGCGCTTGAAGAGCTCGGCACGCCGGTGCCTGCCGTGATCCGGGTGGCTGAGATCCCCGAGGATTCCCCGGCGCAGGGCATCCTCGAGAAGGACGACGTGATCGTCGCGATCAACGGGGTCGAAGCGGAGACCTACAACCAGATGGCGACAACCATGAAGTCCGTCACCCCTGGCGACGAGGTCACTGTCTCGATCACTCGAGAGGGAGAGCGCAGCGACGTCACGGTAGCGACTCGCAATGACGGCGCGGGCAAGGCAATCATGGGCATCTACGTGGACCCGGCCTTCGACCTTCCCATCGATGTCACTGTGGCGATCGACACCGTGGGTGGACCCAGCGCGGGCCTGATGTTCTCGCTGGGCATCATGGACAAGCTCACCCCGCAGGACGAGCTGAACGGAGCGAAGGTCTCGGGCACCGGCACGATCAACGCCTCCGGTGACGTGGGCGCCATCGGCGGCATCCGCATGAAGATGTACGGCGCGCTCGCCGCTGGCTCCACCTACTTCCTTGCTCCCACCGCCAACTGCGACGAGGTGGTCGGCAACATTCCCAAGGGCCTGAGCGTTTTCTCGGTCGACACCCTCTCCGACGCGTACGACGCGATTGTCGCGATCGGCAAGGGCGAAACAGATTCCCTGCCAACCTGCTAGGTATGGCACGCTGATGTCACCGCCGACAGCCAAGAAGGATGTGCCCCGTTGACGTTTGACGCCGACTCCAAGCCCTCCGGTGCCGCGCCGCGCCCACTTCCTGAGCGCAGGCGCTCTCCCGTTGCGGTGACCGCCCTCGTCGTGGCGATCATCGTTGCCGCGACTATCGCGCTCGCCCACGTCTGGACCGAGATCCAGTGGTACTCGCAGCTGGGCTACTTCGAGGTGTTCCGCACGCAATGGGTCGCGCGAGTGGTGATCTTCCTCATCTTCGGCGTGATCGCGGCCGCGGCGATCTGGCTCACGCTGTGGGTCGCACGGCGAGTCCGTCCGGAACGCGGCACTCGGGCAACGCTCGATCAGTATCGCGACCAGATCCGTCCGCTGGAGAACGCCGTCATGTGGATGGCACCGGTCTCGATTGGCGCGATCGCCGGAATGGTGATGTCCGCCCAGTGGCAGCAGATCCTCGCGTGGCTCAACGCTTCCGAGTTCGGCATCAAGGACCCGCAGTTCGGCCTTGACGCCTCGTTCTACGTCTTCACGCTGCCGGTGCTGCGCAGCTTCATCGCGTTCGCGCTCACGATGCTCATCCTCTCAACGGCGCTCGCGACCTTCGTGCACCTGCTTTACGGCGGCATCTCTGGCAGCGGGCGCAGCTTCGTGGCGTCCAAGGGAGCCCGTATTCAGCTCGCAGTGATGGGTGCGCTCATCATGCTGCTGATCGCCGCGAACTACTGGCTGCAGCGCTACACGCTGCTCACCAAGGCCGGCGAGAAGATCTATGGCGCCGCATATACGGATGTCAATGCGATCCTGCCCTCCCGCGGCATCCTCGTGGGCATCGCTGTCATCGTCGCATTGGTGTTCCTGCTCGTGATTTGGCGCGCCGACTGGCGCATCCCCGCGACGGGAGTGGGCCTCATGCTCGTCGCCTCGATCGCAATCGGCGGCATCTACCCGGCCGTGGTTCAGCGTTTCCAGGTGGGCCCCAACCAGGTGGACCTCGAGGAGCCGTACATCAAGCGCAACATCGCGGCCACTCGCTTCGCCTACGGCATCGATGACGTCCAGGTCAAGCAGTATGACGCCACCACCGAGGCCGATGCCGATGCGCTGCGTGCCGACGCCGACACGACGGCCCAGATCCGTCTGTTGGACCCGAACGTCGTCGCTCCCGCGTTCCAGCAGCTGCAGCAGAACAAGCAGTACTACAACTTCGGCGACACCCTGCAGGTGGACCGTTACCGCATCAACGGGGAGATCCGCGACACCGTCATCGCGGTGCGAGAGCTGAACCTTGATGGGCTGCCGGCGGCGAACCGCTCGTGGGTTACCGACACCACGGTCTACACCCACGGCTACGGGATCGTCGCCGCCTACGGCAATCGCGCCAACATCGACGGCCAGCCCACGTTCTGGGAGCGCGGCATTCCATCGGTGGGCGACATGGGCGACTATGAGCCCCGCATCTACTTTGGCCACAACCTCCCCACCTACTCAATCGTGGGCGCGCCAGAAGGTGCGACGCCGTGGGAGCTTGACTACCCAGACGACGCGTCTGCGACGGGCCAGGCGAACACGACCTTCACGGGCAATGGCGGCCCCAGCGTCGGGAATCTGTTTGCCAAGGTGATGTTCGCGATCAAGTTCGGCGAGGAGCAGATCCTGTTCTCCGACCGCGTCACGAGCGAGTCGCAGGTGCTCTACGACCGCGACCCGCAGCTGCGCGTCGCGAAGGTCGCTCCGTACCTCAAGCTCGACCAGACCACGTATCCCGCGGTGGTCGACGGCCGCATCGTGTGGGTGGTCGACGGCTACACGACGTCCGCGCAGTATCCCTATTCGACGGCCGTGACCCCCAATGGCATCTTCTGGGGCAATGCTGCGGCCACCGCCGCAGGTGCGACGGTCGAGCAGCTGAACTACATCCGCAACTCGGTGAAGGCAACCGTCGACGCCCACGACGGCAGCGTCACGCTGTATGCATGGGACTCCGAGGACCCGATCCTCGCCACGTGGCAGAAGGTCTACCCCAGCACCATCAAGCCGATGTCCGAGATCTCCGGCGACCTCATGAGCCACCTGCGCTACCCCGAGGACCTGTTCTCGACGCAGCGCTTCCAGCTTCAGCGGTACCACGTGACCGACCCCGCATCGCTGTTCACGGGCTCTGACGTGTGGGCGATTCCTGCGGACCCCACGCAGACGTCGCGCAACCAGCCGCCGTACTACCTGTCGCTGCAGATGCCGGACCAGGACAAGCCGACGTTCTCGCTGACCGGGTCCTTCATTCCTGGCGGCGACAACCCGCGCAACATCCTCACTGGCTACCTTGCGGTCGACTCAGAGACCGGAGACACCCCTGGAAAGGTAGCTGAGACGTACGGCACTCTGCGACTGCTCGAGCTGCCGCGAAACACCACGATCCCGGGTCCCGGTCAGGTGCAGAACAACTTCTCGACGGACACGGAGGCGCAGACGGTGCTCAACCTGCTGCGCCAGGGTGACTCCTCCGTCATCAACGGCAACCTGCTCACCGTCCCTGTGGGTGGCGGCCTGCTGTACGTGCAGCCTGTCTATATCCAGGCAAAGGAAGGCACCAAGGTGCCGCTGCTGCGCAAGGTGTTCGTCTCCTTCGGTGACGAAGTGGGCTTCGCCGACACGCTTCAGGGCGCGCTCGACCAGGTCTTTGGCGAGGGCGCGTCGGGTGAGGAGCCCGGAAAGGAAGAGCCGGGCGGGGAGAAGCCGGGCACTGACGATCCGGGCACGAACGACCCGGGTGCTGAGGACCCTGGAACGGACGACCCCGGCACCGAGCAGCCGGGCGACGGCACCAACAGCGCCGCTCGGCAGGCCCTCAACGAGGCGCTCGCCAAGGCGCAGCAGGCCATCGAGGATGGCCAGGCTGCGCTGGCCCTGGGCGACTTTGCGGCCTATGGTGAGGCACAGAAGCGGCTGGCTGCGGCTCTTGACGAGGCTATTGCGGCAAGCGAGCAGCTGGAGTCAGCAAGCTAGACGTTGCGTGCGCCAGCAACGCAGAGCGCCCGGACCCTCGCGGGTCCGGGCGCTCTTTCTTGTATGGTCCAGCCAGGCTTACTGCGCGCTGTCCTTGGAGGCCTTGTTGATGGTCAGCGTCAGGAAGATCCACGACACCACGACCAGCACGGCAGCCGCTGCGGAAAGCGGCACCGTCGAGTCGAGCGCTGCCTCGTCCTTGAGCTGCCCGGTCATGAAGTCGACCGCGCCGAACTGCGCGATTGCAGCCTGTGCCGAGAGGATGAGCGCGGCCACCCAGGGCAGCCACCAGCCCAGCACGTTGCCGATTCCCACCTTCTCCTTGGTGATGGCGCGCATGCCGAGGAACGGCAGGACGAAGTTGGCGAGCGGCACGAACCAGCCCCACCACTCGACCGCGGGCGGGCCGCCCGGCTTCCGCCCCTGTGCGGTGAGGTTGCCGCGCACGCGGTGCATCCACAGCGCCAGGAGCACGTAGCCCGCAATGGCGGTGATGAACGACAGGAAGCCCAGCAGCGTGGAGGACATGTCGACGCTCGCATTCGCGGGGTCCCTCAGGGTCTCCTTGGTGCGCTCGAGCGTTGCCGAGGCCGTGACAGCGCTGAGGATGGTGACGGCGGTGTAGGAACCCGTGCCGATGATCGCCCACTTCGCCAGGCCAGAGACGGGCTGGAGCGGAGCGTAGTTCGTGGGGAACGGCGTGGGGGCGCCGGGCGCCGAGTAGGCAGACGGCGCCGCCGGTGCCGCTCCGGGCAGGGCGCCGGGAGTGAGAACGCCGGGGGGCGTGGCCGCCTGCTCCGGGGTTCCGGGAGCGGCCGGAGTCGGGGTGGCGGCGAAGGGATCGTTGTCTTGAGTGCTCATGGTTGCGAGCCTAGCGAGTTCTGGCCCTCGCGCCATCGTTATGGAGGGCGATTTGGACGCCTCTGTACCGTCCGGTAGACTGATACACCTACCGACGCGGGGTGGAGCAGCTCGGTAGCTCGCCGGGCTCATAACCCGGAGGTCGCAGGTTCAAATCCTGTCCCCGCTACGATGAGCGAGAGGCCCTCACCAGTTGGTGAGGGCCTCTCGCTGTGTCCAGGGGCTAGAGCGCGTACTCTGCGGGGACCGCAGGACGCGGGTGCTCGCGCTCGAGCTGGGCGCCCTCAACGTCGACATTGGGCAGCACCCGGTCGAGCCAGGAGGGCAGCCACCAGGCGCCCTTGCCAACGAGGTGCATGAGCGACGGCACGATCACCATGCGCACCACGAACGCATCGAAGAGCACTCCGATCGCGAGACCAAAGCCCATGGGGCGGATCATCCCGATGTGCGAGAACACGAAGCCGCCAAAGACGGACGCCATGATGATCGCCGCGGCGGTCACGACCGCGCGGCCGTGGCGCAGGCCGGAGACGACGGCACCGCGAGCGCTCTCGCCGTGCACGAAGGACTCGCGCATGCCCGACGCGATGAACAGCTGGTAGTCCATCGCAAGGCCGAACAGGATGCCGGTGAGCATGATCGGCAGGAAGCTCAGGATCGGGCCAGGGTCGTGGACGCCCAAGAGCGAGCCGAGCCAGCCCCACTGGTACACCGCGGTCACGGCGCCGAACGCGGCGAACAGGCTGAGCACGAAGCCAGCGGTCGCGATGACCGGCACGAGGATCGAGCGGAAGACGATGATGAGGATGATGATCGACAGTCCCACGACGACGAGCAGGTACAGCGGCAGAGCATCGGCGAGGTTCTCGGAGATGTCGATGTTTCCGCTTGCCTCGCCGGCCACACCCAGCGCGATGTCGCCATCGAGCGTCGAGTTGCCGCGCAGCTCGTGGACGAGCGCCTCGGTGGACTCACTTGAGGCGCTCTCCCGGGGGATCACCTGGAAGGCGAGGAAGTCGTTGGCCTCGGACGCACCGGCCGGCACGACTGCGATCACATCTTCGGTCTGCGCGAGCACATTGCTCACCGTGACCTGAGCGCTCAGCAGCTCCGCATCGGGGACCGACTCGGGAAGCGCGGCGGTCACGAGCAGCGGACCCATGATGCCGGGGCCGAACTCCTCGCCAATCACCTTGTACGCCTTGTACTGCGTCGACTCCTGAGGCTCCTGGCTGCCGTCAGGCAGGCCGAGTCGCATCGACGCCGACGGAATCGCGATGACGCCAAGCGCCGCGACGGCGGTTACGAGAGCGAGCAGCGCGCGGCCCGTGCGCATGGGGGTCGCCTCAGGCTCTGCATGCTCAGGAGCGCCGACGCTCGCACGAGCCTTCTTGGACAGCGCCTTGAGGCCGATGAGCCCCAGCAGCGCCGGGGTCAGCGTGATCGCGACGAGCACGGCGATGGCCACGCAGAACGCGGCAACGGTGCCCATGATGCCGAGGAAGGGGATGCCCGTGACGTTGAGCGCGAGCAGCGCGATGAGCACGGTGGAGCCGGCGAAGACCACTGCATTGCCCGCGGTTCCGTTTGCCAGCCCGACGCTTTCGGCAAGTGGCATGCCGCGCTTCAGCTGGGTGCGGTGGCGGTTGACGATGAACAGCGAGTAGTCGATGCCGACGGCGAGCGCAAGCATCACACCAAGGACCGGAGTGACGGACTGCATCTCGACGAGGCCGGAGAACGCGAGGGCCGTGGCGACGCCGACTCCGACGCCGATCGACGAGGTGACGATGGGCAGCACCGCAGGCGCGATCGCTCGCATCATGATGAGCAGCACGGCGAGCGCGAGGGCAACGCCCACGATCTCGCCGGCGCCGAGGATTCCCTCCGGACCGCCCACGAACTCGGAGGTGAAGTAGACATTCACGTCAGCAGGGGTCGCCGTCTCGATGGTCTCGACGACCGCGTCCTTATTCGCCTGCGGCACGCCGTGCACCTCGGAGTCGAAGTGGATCATGCCGAGCGCGGCCGCGCCGGAGTCGGAGACGGTCGTGAGAGCGGCAGCGTTCGCGGCGAGCTGCGACGACAGCGACAGCTGAGCCTCGCCCGCGGTGAGTTCGGCGATGGCCTTGTCCAGCTCAGCCTGCTGAGCCTCGAACTGATCTGCCATGGCCTCGTACATGCCAACGGCCTTGGCCTGCTCGATGGCCGCGTCGAGCTGCGCCTGGCCATCCTCTGCCTGCTGGCGGCCGTCCGCGAGCTGGGCCGCAGCATCGGCCAGCTGCTGGGAGGTGGCGGCACGCTGCGCCTCGGTGGCGAAGGGGTCGGTCACGCCCGTGACGTTGTCCATGCCGAGCACCGCCGCGAGTGCCGCGCTGATCTCCTGCTGCTGCGTCGCAGAGAACCCAGCGCCGTCCTTGGTGGTGAAGACAAGTCGAGCGGTGCCGCCGTCGAGCCCGTCGATGTTCTCGTTGAGCTCATCGGCCACGCGCTCGGTCTCGGTGCCGGGGATCGAGAAGGTGTCGGTGAGCTTGCCGCCGAACAGCAGGTACGCGCCGCCGCTGACGGCGAGGATCAGCACCCACGCGATGATGACGAGGAGCGGTCGCGAAGCGGACGCGCGTCCGATGCGGAAAAGCAGGTTGGCCACAGCAGAGCCTTTCGGCGTGAAGGGGGAGAAGAAGAACGGCAGCAGTGCCTTCTTCAAGTGTACGGCGAAAGCGCGAGTTACGCGACAGTTGTTGGTTATCTTTCTGGCGGCAGGCACAATGGAGGCATGGATGCGAGGATCGCGAAGACTCGGAAGCGCCTTCAAGAGGCGCTCTTCGAGCTTGCTCGCGAACACGGCATCGACGACATCTCGATCGGCGACATCGCGCAGCGAGCGGGCGTCAACCGCACTACCTTCTACGCGCATTACCGCGACAAGGAGACCCTGCTCGCCGACGCCCTGGACCTAGTGGCGACGCGAGCGGGCGCCAACCTCGAGCAGCTGGAACTCGCGCCGGGCAAGCCGCCGCTGCCGCTCGTCGAGTTCTTGGGCCATGTCGATGAGTATGCGGACCTGTACCGCCGCATCTTCACGGCTCCGGGCTACGGCATCGTCCTTGCGCGCCTGCGCACGCACATCATCGACGCCATCACCCGCCTCATCGGAGAGCACAGCCCTCACCTCACCAAGAAGGCCCCCGTCGAGTTCGTCGCCGCGGGCATCGCGGGGTCGCTGCTCGGCATGATCGGGACGTGGCTCGACAGCGAACCGCGCACCGACCCAGCCCAAGCGGCACGGTGGATGTGGGCGGTGGTTCCCGGAGCGTCGGACCGACGCTAGACGACCCGTCCCTGGTGTTCGGAGCCGGTGGCGAGTGAACCCGTCGAGACGAAGGTCTCGTCGTCAGGAGCGACGAGGTGACCGTCAGCGAGGCGCACAGTGTCGTCCGCGATGTCCATGAGTGACTGGTCGTGCGTCGAGATCAGCGCCGTCATGCCCTGGCTCGCGATGACGTCTCGCAGCAGCGTCATGATCGCCGCTCCCGTGTCAGCGTCGAGCTGACCCGTCGGCTCGTCGGCGATGAGCAGCTGCGGCTCATTGGCGAGGGCGCGCGCAATCGCGACACGCTGCTGCTGGCCACCGGAGAGCTCCGCAGGACGCTGGTTCATGTGCTTGGAAAGGCCCACCATGTCGAGCAGCTCCGCCACTCGCTTGTCGCGAACCGACGTCTTGGTGTTGCGCAGCCGCATGGGAAGACCCACGTTCTCCGCCGCCGACAGCATCGGCACCAGGCCAAACGTCTGAAAGACGAACGCGACCGTGTCCCGGCGCAGCGCCGTGCGCGCGCGCTCGGACAGCTTGGTCACCACGACGTCGTTGACGATGATCGTGCCCGCACTGGGCTTGTCGAGGCCGCCGATGCAGTTGAGCAGCGTGGTCTTTCCCGAGCCGGAGCGGCCCACGAGCGCCACGAGCTTGCCCCGGCCCACCTCGAACGTCACGTCGTCGAGCGCAGTGACCTTGGCCGATCCGCTGCCATAGGACTTGGTGACCCCACGCACCGTCACCATGGGCGAGGCGGGGGTGATCGGGTCAGTCATTGTCGTCCTCCTTCGGCAGCCACGGCGCTCGCGGCGCAGGCTGGGGCGGCGCGTACGGGTCGTCAGCTGCATCCGTGGCGGGTTCCGCAGGTTCCGCAGGCTCCATCGCGGCCGGGCTGGGCGG
>Ga0065721_10052923_pt1 | contig 10884 bp, 7 predicted proteins | sample Mesricmetagenome_FD_59108 | JGI IMG/M metagenome (GOLD analysis project Ga0065721, IMG submission 59108) | Mesophilic microbial community from rice straw/compost enrichment Sample: eDNA_1 v2 (version 2) | ecosystem: Engineered > Solid waste > Grass > Composting > Bioreactor | place: USA: Davis...
GGCTGCCCAGGCGGTGGGCAGCAACGTCAGACTTGTCAGTGCCGCCGTGCCGCGGATCAGGAAGTCGCGTCGCGAAATGGGAGCAATGTGAAGCGGCATCGGTGTTCTCCTGGTGAACTGCAGACATCCAACATCGGGTGAAACAGATGGGCGTCACTATGCGCGGCGGGTTGCATGACCGCAACCCTGCTGGGCGTCCGGCAAGCGAGGCCGGAAGGGGAAGGATGTGGCCCGATTTCGTGCCTACTCACGCCTCCGGAGAGAAGACGATCTCTGGCATTGCTGGATTACAATGAATGCACCGATCAATCGCATCCCTTTTTGCCGGCGCAGGGGGCGATTGCCGCGGTGGAGCTCTCCCGAATCTACTCTCTCTGCTTGTCGAGTCGTCTGCGATGGAAGTCTGGTTGCTGCTGATGGGGATCGTGGGGCTCGTCTGGCTCTGGCAAATGCGGCAAACCCAAGCGGCCTTAATTCAGGAGATGCGGACGTCACTGCGGGGAGTGAAAAAGGAGTTCGACGATCTGCGGCTCCTACTGCGAAACCGTTCACCGAGCACAGAGATACCACCGTCTTCTGGATCTGAGGAGAATGTTGCTTCAGCGGCCGAAGCACTTCCACCGCAGCCCGAGGACGTGCCGTCTCCTCCGCCCCGCGTTTCTCCGATCATGGAAGCTGCTCGGCGGCCAGAGACGTTTAGCGAACAACCTGTGGCGATCGCGACCGCTCCTTCTCAATCGGCACCCCAGTCTCGTCAACCGAGTCGATTTGAAACGGCGGCCAAAGAGACGCTGACAAAGATCTGGAACTGGATCATCGTCGGCGAGGAATACGTGCCGGCGGGGGTGTCGATGGAGTTCGCGGTTGCTAGCCAGTGGCTGCTGCGCATCGGGATTCTCGTCTTGGTCGTCGGGGTGGGATTCTTCCTGAAGTACTCGATCGACCACGGGATGCTCAACGAGACGACGCGGGTGACGCTGTCAGCAATCACTGGTCTGGGAATGCTGATCGCTGGCGCTCGATTGTTAGGCCAGCGTTACCATCTGATCGGACAGGGGCTGCTGGGTGGCGGCTTGGCGACGTTGTACTTCAGCGTGTTTGCCGCCGCGAACTTCTATCACCTGATTGCACCCCTGGTGGCATTTGTGCTGATGGCGATTGTGACCGTCCTGGCCGGTGGGATTGCGGTTCGGTTCGACTCAGCCTTGGTTGCCGTGTTAGGCATCATCGGTGGCTATGGAACACCGATCATGTTGCCGTCGGATTCTGCCAACTACGTCGGGCTGTACGGCTACATGCTTTTGCTCGGGCTCGGAGTGCTGGCGGTTTGTTACCGCAAGCAATGGCCACTGGTCAATTATCTCGCCTTCTTCTGCACGTATGCACTTCTGCTGGCGTCGCTCCAGGGATACACGTCAGCATTTTTTGGCGAGGTGATGCCGTTTGTCGTTGCCTTCTTTGTGTTGTTCTCCACAATCGTCTTTGTTCATAAGGTTGCCAATCACAAGAAGTCCGATCTGCTTGACCTGTTCGCATTGCTGGCCAATGCAGCGCTCTTCTTTGGGATTGGGTTTGCGCTGATCGACGATGCATTTGGACGCCGCTGGACGGCACTGCTGTCACTTGGGTTGGCTCTGTTTTATACCCTGCATGTGTACTACTTCTTAATACGCCGCATCGTCGATCGCGATTTGGTGCTGAGTTTTATCGGGATGGCGTCCTTGTTTTTAGCCTTGACGATGCCACTGATTTTGACTCGGCAGTGGATCACCGCCAGCTGGGCACTGCAGGCCCTGATGTTGTTGTGGCTTTCGGGCAAGCTCAACAGCCAGTTTGTGCGGCAGACCGCGCTGGTGCTCTACGGCATAGTGCTGTTTCGATTTTGTTTCCTCGACTTGCCAGGACAGTTCCTGATCGGAGATCGCTCTGCTGCAAGCGACTTCGCGGTGTACCTGGTGTCGCTGGGTGAGCGGGGGCTAGCCTTCGGGGTTCCCATCGCCGCAATTGCGGCAGGCTACCGCTTGTTGTCTCGGCCGCTCGAGTCGACAGGGCTGGCGATTGATCCGCAGAATGATCTGGCAACCGGACTGCGTCAGCGGCCCGCCATGCGTCTATTGGCCATTGCCGTGGTATCAATGTTGTTTTTGTATTTGCACATGGAGTTTTCTTACAGCTTCGGATTTCTTTACGCGCCGCTGCGGTTGCCGATGCTCACGGTTGTATGGTTGGCGATGTGTGGCTTGTTGTTGCATGAGTACCTGCGGACCCGATCGCAACTGCATTTGACGCTGCTGTCAGCGTTTGCAGCAGGACTGCTATTGAAGCTGTTCCTGTTTGACGTGCCGAGTTGGACACTGACAGCTGATTTCCGTTACGGGGGGAATTACTCGGTTCGTGACGCAGCACTGCGGTTGCTCGACTTTGGGATGGTCGTCGGATTCTTTGCTGTCGCGGCGGCGCTCGTGATCGGACGTGTGAATCACCGCCAGGCGTCACTGATATTTGGGTTTACGGCACTAGCGCTGCTGTTTGTCTATACATCGCTGGAAACCAATACTATTTTGTCGGCGTATGTGCCGGGCCTGCGAGCTGGAGGGATTTCGATTCTGTGGTCGCTGTTTGCGATCGGTCTGTTGCTGACGGGCATCGGCTGGAACGAGAAAGTGTTACGATACCTGGGACTGATGCTATTTACGCTCGTGGCGTTCAAAGTCTTTTTTGTCGATTTGGCAACGCTGGACGCGTTCTACCGGATCGTTGCGTTTATCGTATTGGGTGTGCTGTTGCTGTGCGGATCATTCCTATATCTCAGGTATCGAGAATCATTCGTCGTGACAGCGCCACCCAATGGCGGAGTGCAGTGATGGATTCTTGCAGGCCATGTCTCGGGAGCGCTGTCGCATTTTTCGTTGCAATCCTTTGGGCCATGACAGCCACGGCAGAGGACACGCCGCAACTGGCTCGCAAGACGATCGAACTGCCAGAGCTGACCGCTGAGGAACTGGTTGCGGTTGCCCTGGATTCCGATGTCTATGAAGTCGCCAACGAGGACTACTCTGACCTCCGGTTGCATGACAGCAACGGTGCGACTGTCCCTTTTCTATTGCGAACCGCGGTCGAAACCCGTCCTCAGAGCAGGCGGCAGTTTCGTGATACGCGTCTCCGGTCGGCGCAGCCTTTGGATGGCAACGGTCTTGAAATCATCGTCGATCTCCCCGGCACATCACCGTTGCCGCAGGGAATTCAATTGCACACGCCGCTGAAGGATTTTCAGCATCGGGTGCGCGTGTTTGCTTCCACTGATGGCGGACCGTGGCGTCCGCTCAGTGAAGACGGTTTGATCTTTGACTACTCGCAATTCATTGATGTACGCAATGACAGTGTCCCGTTCGCGACTCCCCTGAACGCTGATGATCGGCAATTAAGAATTGTCATCGACGAAGTCACTGCCGAGCAGCAATCGAGGTTATTGGAGCTGACACGCGAGTTGGTCGGCGACGAGGAGACATCTCGATCGATCCACGTCGCGATCGAGCGTCGGCCGCTCCGAATCGAGAAGGTCCAATTGTGGCATGAGGTTGAGCGGTTGCTGGTCGTGCAGAGCGATCGCCTTGATTATCCGCTGGCCGGAATGTCGATCGAGCGGAAAGAACAACAGGGGCAGACGATCGTAACTGTTGAAAGTCGGCGGGAACCGCTCACACAGTTAACCTTGGTCACGCCGTCGCGGAACTTCAGTCGTCAGGTCCGCGTCGAGGCACTTCAGGTCCAAGGTGTGCGATCGCAGTGGCAGCCGATCGGCTCCGGCGTGATTTCCAATCTGCAGTTCAAAGCCCTGCAGAGGCAACAACTCGCGGTCACTTTTCCCGAGAGTCGGCATCACCAGTACCGCTTGATCATCGAGGACCGCGACAGCCCACCGCTGGAAATTACGCAGGTCCGGGCCGCGGGAAGCGTGAAAGAGGTGGTGTTCTTCGCCTCGCCGGAGCAGCACTTGACGTTGACCTTTGGGCGGGATGGCAGCTCACGGCAACCGGTGAGCTACGACACTGCGGCGATCACGGCCGCTCTTGCCGAAGATTATCAACCGCAACCGGCGAAGCTGTCATCGGCCATGGAGAGGCTGGCGGCAGGTGATTCGCCACTCGACCTACCTTCGCTGCTGAATCGACCGGCCGTGTTTGTCGGCATCATAGCACTGCTGGTTGCGGTACTGGGCTGGTGCCTCTATCAGGCCGGGCGGCGGATGGATGCCGATTCTCATCACCACCCGTAAGCAGTTTTTCGACGGGCTGACTATGCCGATTAAAGCATCCTTGGCAGGTGTCTTGGCACTGAATTGACTTAAGTGCTGAATATCGGAAGAACGGAGATCGCTTTCGGCTCCGTTAGAGAGCACAGGTTCTCATGCCGAAGGCATGGAAAGCCATTAGCCCTGGGGCGCGCAGCGCACCCGGAGGGAAGGTGCCGGAGAAGCGATTGTCGACCCCGCAGAGGTCGTAGCAACTGCTGGATGTTGGCGCCTGGTCTTACGCACGCATTGCAGTCTGCAGCCGCTGCGGGGTAGAGGGTCTTACGATTCATTCCTTTTCTGGCGGTGTTCGCTGCGCTCGACCGCCGGCTAATGGCTTGAATCCCTGCGGGATAGGACGTTTAGTCCACCGACTCAAGGCGAGCTGCTTAGTCCTTCTTAGCGGACGAGGCCTTGGAATCCGAGCTGCCGCTAGATTTCGACTCACCGGAGGACTTATCAGCCTGGGCAGCTTTCTTATAGCTGTCGCTGCGGTAATCGGTTTGATAGAAACCGCTGCCCTTAAAAACAATTGCGCCACCGGTCCCAAACAATCGACGCAGCTTATTTTTGCCACATTCAGGGCACTTCTTTTGGACCGGTTCGTTGATCCCTTGAAACAACTCAAAGGTATGGCTGCATGCGTCGCATTCGTAGTCGTAGGTTGGCATGGTTTGGGTATTGGTAAGTCGAAGAAAGGTGATGGGCAAACATGAAGGACGGCCTCGCTTTGAAGAAGCGAGACCGTACGAAGTGTGAGCGGTGACAGGCGCTGGCGCCGCTGTTGCGCTAGCCGTTCTTACGAAGCCGCCGGACCCGTGCTGACAACGACCTGACTGGGACGCACGACGCGATCGTGCATTTGGAATCCGGCGGTTGCTTCGATGGCAACGATGCCTTCTTGATGTTGATCGCTAGGCGTCTGTGCAATGGCTTGATGGAAGTTGGGGTCGAACACTTCGCCGACGGCCGGAATCGGTTTGACTCCATGCTTTGCTAAGACGTCGTCAAGTTGCTTCGTCACCAGTTGCACACCCGACTTGAGTCCTTCAACGGCTTCGCCAGCTTCGGATGATGAGCTGGCTGCTTCGATTGCTCGAACCAGGTTATCACGGACCTGCAACACATCTTCGACGAGCGGCAAGGCCGCGTAGCGAAGTTGCTCTTCGTAGTCTTTGCGAGTTCGCTTGCGGAAGTTTTCTAGTTCGGCCTGAGCCATCAGCACACGCTGGCGAGCCTGTTCGACTTCCTGCGCCATGCGGTCCATCGCCTCGTCACGGCTTTCCAGCGCAGCATCGGCAGCCGCGGCTTGATCGTCTGACGCTGCCTGCTCTTCGACCGGAAGCGACTCAGCGCTGGCGACGGGATCGGGCGGCTGGGCGTCCTGAGGCGAATCGTTGGGAGAGTTGGCTTGAGGTTGCGATTGTTGGGTCATGGCAAACTAAAAGGGGAGTACGGAGAGTCAGTCCGAATAGCGTGCTCTGATGGTGGATCAGGACGACGCTTGCGATTCGGGATCAAAAAAGTTTTTCAGCTTTTCGAAAAATGACTTGGTTTCGGGGAGCACCGATTCGTGGTCGAGCTCAGCCAATTGGCGGAGCAGTTTTTCTTGGCTCTCGGAGAGCTTCTTCGGCACCTCGATCACTGTTTGTACCAGGAGGTCACCCGGGCGTGAGCCACCGGGTTGAACAATCCCCTTGCCGTGAATCCGGAATACTTCGCCGCTTTGGGTGCCCGGGTCAATTCGCAGGGTGGTTGGGCCATCGAGCGTCGGCACTTCCACCTCCGCCCCCAGCGCCGCCTGAGTGTAGGAGATGGGGAACTGCAGAATTAGGTTGGTCCCGTCGCGGCGGAACAGGTCATGCGGCCGCACGGTGATAAAGCAGTAGCAGTCGCCGCGCGGTCCCCCATTGGGACTCGCTTCACCTTCACCTTGCAGGCGCACACGCATCCCATCGTCAACACCAGCGGGAATGTCGACGTTCAAAGTCGCTTTCTCGGCGACCAAGCCGGCTCCGCGGCAACTGCTGCAAGGTTGACTGATCGTTTTGCCTGCGCCGTGACACGTCGGGCAGCTGGTTTGCACGCGCAGGATGCCAGCGGACTGAATGACCTGTCCACGACCACCGCAGGTGCTGCAGGTCACTGGTTGGCTACCCGGTGCAGCTCCGCTGCCATGGCAAGTGCCGCAGGGATTGCGGCGGCGAAACGAGATCTGTTTGGAAACGCCGCGGGCTGCTTCTTCGAGCGTTAGCGTCACGTCGCAGCGGATATCGGCGCCGCGCTGTTGACGACGACCGCCGCTGCGCCGTCCGCGCGATCCGCCGCCAAAGAAGTCATTGAGGACATCGCCAAAAATGTCGCCAAACGAATCGATGTCCGTAAACTGCGGACCGGAGCCATTGACGCCGGCATGGCCAAACTGGTCGTATCGGCTCCGCTTTTCCGGGTCGCTCAGCACCTCATATGCTTCGGCGCACTGTTTGAACTTGACGGTCGCGTCCGGATCGTTGCGATTGCTGTCCGGATGGTATTTGATCGCCAACTTGCGGTAGGCGCGGTCGATCTCCACCTTGGTCGCTGTCCGTTGGACCTGCAGAATTTCGTAATAGTCCAGCTTCTCGGTCATGAGCGATGCGATGGAGTGCTATGTACGGGATGAATGACGCGAGGTGCATGGCACTTCTCGCTCACTCAGAAATAAAAATCGGCGGAGGCGTTCATATTCCTATGATGAACGACCCCGCCGCTATCAATGTATCGCCGGGATCAATCCTGCTCACCCGGATCATAAGACGAACACGATGCCGATGCGGTCGCATCAGTGGTTGCCGAAACAGACGCATCGATGCGTCTGCGCATCAATCTTATGCCCCGGAAAGACCAGCCTCTGATTTTGCTGGTGCTGAACCTTAAGCATGGTCCGGACACAATTCACGAGCAACGTAAGCTTGTGCCCGGATGCTTAACTGGTAAGGATCACCGTGCGCAACGGATGTCAAAGAGCCAGGTTAGGCAACCACGCCTTCGACAGCCCGCTTCGCCTTATCGTCCTTGTCGAACGTTGTGACCATTGCTTCGGTCGTCAGCAGTAGGCCAGCGATGCTGCCCGCGTTGGTCAGCGCCGTGCGAACCACCTTGACCGGGTCGATGATGCCGGCCTTGAGCATGTCGACATAGGTGCCGGAGTAGGCATCGAAGCCGATGTTGCTCTCTTTCTGGCGAACTTCGTCGACGATCACGGCTCCGTCCAATCCACCGTTGTCAGCGATCTGCCGCATCGGTGCATCGAGAGCTCCCAGAACGATGTCGATACCGATCTTTTCGTCGCCCTTGGCCTGCTTGCGTGCGGCTTCAACCGCTTCGCGGCAACGCACCAGCGCCACACCACCACCGGGCAGAATGCCTTCTTCGACCGCTGCACGGGTGGCGTGCAGAGCGTCTTCCAACCGTGCCTTGGTCTGCTTCATCTCGCTTTCGGTTTCGGCACCGACGCGGATCACCGCCACACCGCCGGCGAGCTTCGCCAAACGCTCTTGGAACTTTTCCTTGTCGTAGTCGCTGTCGGTCTGTTCGATCTGGGTGCGGATCTGAGCGACACGCTTGTCGATCTCTTGTCGATCGCCGGCACCTTCAATGATCGTGGTGTCATTCTTGGTGACAGTGACCTTCTTGGCGCGACCGAGGTGTTCCAGCGTCACATTTTCGAGCTGGATCCCGAGGTCTTCGCTGATCAGCGTGCCGCCGGTCAGCGTGGCGATGTCGCCGAGCATGGCCTTGCGACGGTCGCCGAAGCCCGGGGCCTTCACCGCACAGACATTGAGCGTGCCGCGCAGCTTGTTGACGACCAACAAGGTGAGCGCTTCGGCGTCGACATCTTCAGCGATGATCAGCAGCGGCTGGCCGGTCTGAGCGGTCTTTTCTAGCAGCGGCACCAGTTCGCGGATGTTGCTGATCTTCTTTTCGAACAGCAGAATCAGCGCGTTGTCGAGCGCTGCTTCCATCGTGCTCGGATCGGTGATGAAGTACGGCGAGATGTAGCCCTTGTCGAACTGCATTCCGTCAACGTACTCGACTTCGGTCTCGCGGCTCTTGCCTTCTTCGACCGTGATCACACCGTCTTTGCCCACGCGTTCCAGCGCGTCGGCGAGCAGGTTGCCGATCTGGCGGTCGTTGTTGGCCGAAATCGCACCGACATGCGCGACTTCTTCCTTGCCCGACACCGGCCGGCCCATTTCGTGCAGCCGGGTACAGGCGGCCTGAACCGCACGGTCGATCCCCCGGCGGATCGCGGTCGGGTTGCTGCCGGCGACGATGTTTCGCAGGCCTTCTTTGAAGATCGCACGTGCCAGCACAGTGGCGGTCGTGGTGCCGTCACCGGCCAGATCGCTGGTCTTCTGAGCGACTTCGATGACGAGCTTCGCGCCCATGTTTTCGAACCGGTCATCCAGTTCGATTTCCTTGGCCACGGTCACGCCGTCTTTGGTGACCGTGGGGCCGCCGAAAGATTTGTCGATGATCACGTTCCGGCCGGTCGGTCCCATGGTGACCGCCACCGCATCGGCGAGTTTTTCCACGCCGGCGAGCATGCGGGCTCGCGCGTGGTCTTCAAAAAGCAATTGTTTCGCCACGTTTGTGACTCCTGGATGGTTGAATGGTAAGTGCTAACGCTACAGCTCCAAAGGTCGTTGACCCTTAGAGCAACTTCGCCAGGATGTCGCTTTCACGAAGAATCTTCATTTCCTGTCCGTCGACTTCGATTTCGCTTCCGCCGTAGCGGCCGTAGATCACGACGTCACCGACGGCGACACTCAGTTCGCCGCGATTGCCGTTGTCGAGCAGCTTGCCAGGGCCGACGGCCACGACGGTGCCGCGTTGCGGTTTTTCGCGTGCGGAGTCGGGCAGCACGATCCCGCCAGCGGTGGTTTCTTCGGCTTCGCTGGGCTGAACAACAACACGGTCATCGAGCGGACGGAGATTGACTTTGGCCATTATGAGAGTTCCTAAAATGTTACTTGTTGATGGTTAAATATCAGGGATTCAGCACTGGGTCGCAGGCTTACATCATGCCGGGCATGCCGCCCATTCCTGGCATACCGCCCATTCCGCCCATGCCGTGGTCATGGCCGTGGTCGTGACCGCCTTCTTCGGCTTCGACCGGGATGTCACAGACGCACGAATCGGTGGTCAGCAACAGACCGGCAACGCTGGCCGCGTTGGTCAACGAAGTGCGAACCACCTTGGCCGGGTCAACGATCCCTGCCTGAACCAAGTCGCAGTAGGCTTCCGAGTTCGCATCGTAGCCGTCGTTGTCGCCGGGCATCTGCAGCACGCGATTGACGACCACAGCACCGTCCAAGCCAGCGTTGTTGGCGATCGCACGCAGCGGCATGTCGAGCACGTTGCGGATGATCCGCACGCCGAGGGCTTCATCGCCGGCGGTTTCAGCCATCAATTTTTCGACAGCGGGACGGCAACGCAGCAGCGTGACACCGCCGCCCGCGACGATCCCTTCTTCCAGGGCAGCCTGAGTGGCAGCACGGGCGTCGTCCAACAGAGCCTTGCGCTCTTTCATTTCGGTTTCGGTCGCGGCACCGACGTTGATCTGGGCGACACCGCCGACGAGCTTCGCCAGCCGCTCTTGCAACTTCTCACGGTCGTAATCGCTGTCGGTGTTAGCGATTTCGCGGCGGATCTGTTCGACCCGAGCATTGATCGCTTCTTTCTTGCCAGCGCCGCCGACGATCGTGGTCGATTCGCTGGTGATCCGCACCTTCTTGGCACGTCCCAGGTCGGTGAGCTTGACGCTTTCCAGGTCGATGCCGAGGTCTTTGAAGATTGCCTGGCCGCCACAGAGCGTGGCCAAGTCGCCGAGGATGGCCTTGCGGCGATCGCCGTATCCAGGAGCCTTGACGGCGGCGACTTGCAGAATGCCGCGCATCTTGTTGACAACCAAGGTCGCCAACGCTTCGCCATCGACGTCTTCGGCGATGATCAACAGCGGCTTAGCGGACTTGCTGGCGGCTTCCAGCAGCGGAATCATCTTCTTGTTGCTGCTGATCTTTTCTTCGAACAGCAGCACGTAGCAGTCATCCAACTCGACTGCCACTTCGTCTTGGTTGGTGACGAAATGCGGTGACAGGAACCCGCGATCGAACTGCATCCCCTCGACAACGTCGACGTAAGTCTCGTTGGAGCGGCCTTCTTCGACGGTGATCACGCCGTCTTTGCCGACCTTGGTGAACGCGTCGGCGAGCACTTGACCGATTTCCGGGTCGTTGTTGCCAGCGATCGTGGCGACTTGCTTGATGTCGGCCTTGTTCTTTTCGTCGATCGGCTTGGCGATCCGGGCCACTTCGTCGCAGACCACGGCGACCGCCTTGTTGATCCCGCGCTGCAGGGCCATCGCGTCAGCGCCGCTGGCGATCGACTTCAGGCCTTCACGGAAGATCGCTTCGGCCAACACGGTGGCAGTCGTCGTGCCGTCCCCGGCGACATCATTGGTCTTGCTGGCTGCCTCTTTGACCAACTGGGCTCCGAGGTTTTCAAATGGGTCGTCCAGTTCGATATCTTCGGCGACGGTCACACCGTCT
>Ga0065721_10006240_pt1 | contig 10883 bp, 8 predicted proteins | sample Mesricmetagenome_FD_59108 | JGI IMG/M metagenome (GOLD analysis project Ga0065721, IMG submission 59108) | Mesophilic microbial community from rice straw/compost enrichment Sample: eDNA_1 v2 (version 2) | ecosystem: Engineered > Solid waste > Grass > Composting > Bioreactor | place: USA: Davis...
CGGGAACTCGCCGTCGGCGAGGGAGAATGTCACCTTGGCGGTGTCGTAGGTGGTGTCCACGGTCGCCGTGATCTCGGCGACATAGGGGTCGGCGAGGATGTTGATCGTCTGGTCGCCCGCGAATGCCGGCGCGTTGTGGGCGGGGCCGCCGCCCAGCCTGAGTTCGGTGACGTTGAAGTCCTGGCCTTGAGCGGGCTTGAAGCGGAACAGCTGCCCGGCGACAGGATCGAACGTTCCGTTGCCGGCGACGGACGCAGCCTGCAGCCACTGTCCATCCGAGAAGTATTCGATGATCATCCGTTCGGCCGAGGTCTTGTTTGAGGCCCAGGTGATCCTGTCGACCAGAACCGGGAAGCCGAAGTCCAGCACCAGCCACTTCGATCCGTTGAGAAGGTAGCTGTTGTTGTCGTTGGCCGTCGGGGTGAGGCCGTCGTACAGGCGGCGATAGTCCTGGCCCGCCACGCCGGCATAGGTGACCGACTTCGCGATGAAGCCGTCGGCGGAAGGCACGTCGCGGGTGACCGAGAAGTTCTGCGAGGTCTTGAAGCCCACGCCGTCCGTGACGACAACGGTGAAGTTGAAGGTTTCCTCAAGCTCGGCCGTGGTGGTGTCGAGCTCGCCTTCGGGCGAAAGCGTGATGCCTGCCGGGACCGTGGTTCCCGGAGCGAACGAGTAGAGGAAGGGCTCGTCGGTGTATGCCGACGGCGGAGCCACGGCCTCGATCTGGTACACGCCTCCGGCCGGGCCGATGTAGCCGGCCTTGGTCACGAAGGAGGGCTTGACGTGAGCCGGAGCGGGGCCGGGACGGAACTCGTGCAGCGTGAAGGGATTGGTGCCCGTGGTGCGCTTCAGACGCCAGCGGTCGGATGTGACCTCGGCGCCGATGGAGGAGACGAGGTCCCTCTTCACCTGGGTTCCGCCGTTGATGAAGGCCACCTGGACCCACTGGCCCGAGACGAAGGCCTCGACGCTCAGTTGAAGGCTTGTTCCCTGAGCGAAGATGTAGGCTCCCGTGCCGACGATAGGCTGGCTGTAGGTGTATTCGACCGCCTGTCCGCCCGTGACGCTAACCGAGCTGCCGTTGCCGGACAGGCCGTCGTACATCAGTTCACGCGACACCTCGGTGCCGCCGAGCATGATCGTGGCAGGCATATGGGCCGCATGGATGTTTCCCGGAGCCTTCACGGTGATCGAGAAGCTCGCGCTGTCGGTCTCCGTGCCGTCGGTGACGGTGAAGACGATGCCGGAGTGGACGCCGACGTCTTCCTGGATCGGGAAGATGCTCAGCGTTCCGTCAGGCTGCAGTTCCATGAACGGGGGCAGGCCTTCGGCCGTGAAGACGTATCCCTCGCCCGAGCCGCCCGAGGCGGTCAGCGTCGCCCAGAGTTCCTCGCCGACGAACACCTCTGACGGAAGCTGGTCCAGTCCGAGGCCGATGGTCCATTCGGGATCCTGATCGCCCGGTTCCTCTTCGCCCGGGTCTTCTTCGCCGGGTTCGTCCTCGTCTTCCTGGCCGGGTTCCTCCGGATCGGTGACCACGGGCGCGTCGCTGCCCATGAACAGCAGGCCTTTTCCGCTCCTGAAGTAGAACCCGGATTCCTGCGCGAAGGCGGTCGCGGTTATGGCTGCTACTAGGGCGAAGACGAGGGCGATTCGTGTCAGCATTCGTTGATCCATCCGTCCGGGAGGCATGCGCAACAATGATAAGCCGGGCGGCGGGAGTAATCAAAGTCAAAGGATTCGCCGATGGACCAGAGGCATGAATCCTTTGGGTTTCCAGGCTCGCAAGGTTGCTATCGTGCTTCGCCCAGCGCAGGATTCACTGAAGCCAGGAGGACCTCCGATGAGCGAAAGGACCGAGCTCAACGCCCGAGTGGGACGGCTGTTTTACAAGGCTCTGACGGATGCCGAAGGCTACCCCAACGGCATGCCCTACTGGGCCGAGCTTTCGCCGGGGGAAAAGTATTTCAACGCGGCCACCGGGCTTGGTTTCCTCGACTACCTCGTCCAGGAAGGCCTCGTCACCCTCAATCAGGATTTCGGCCTGCGCGGGGACACGCTCCGCGAGGACTGCGACGAATTGATGCGGCACTTCGAGGACAGCGCGGAGAAGGAACAGGCTGAACTCGAAGAACGTGTCCGAGGCATCCAGGATGCCTACCCGGAATCGGGCGACGACGCCTAGGAGGGGCAGACCGGAGCCGTAGCCGTCGAGTGAGGCAAAGCCATCGGGACGCGAGCAAGGCTTCGTCTGCCAGCACCAGCTTCCGCGACGTCGAAGCTCGCCTCCTCGGGATTGGCATAGGCCCTTCCGCGCGCTCGCGGATTGACGCGCTGCTGGCCACGTCAGGCGTCTTGCCCCGGTCCGCGAAAGGCTCCCACAATGCGGAGACATGGCATGGAGGCGGAAGCTGGATTGATGGACGAACGCGCGGTCAGGCTGCTGGCGATCCTGGGGCTTGCCGCCGGCAGCAGGCTGCCCTTGCGCACGGTCGCGGACATCTCCGGGCTGGGTGACGGGGAGGCGGTCACGGGCCTGCGTCGGCTGGAGGAGGCGGGACTGGCGGAAGGCGGACGTTCTGGAGCTTTCTGGCGCGCGACGCCCGGTCCCATGACGATCCTGATGCAGCAGGGGTCTGCCCCTGGCAGGAGGCTCCTTTCGGTTCTCGCCGAGGCTGACGGCTGGGTGGAGGTCGGAACACGGACAGGAGGAATCTGGGCAGGCTTCCTGCGAAGGAACGGATTGGCCGAGTTGCGCGGCGACGGAGACGGCCGTCTGGCCAGGATCACTCCGCGAGGTCTCGCCGCCGCCCGTATTCTTTCGGAACTGCAGGCGTCAGCGAAGCCTGGCTGCCAGCCTGCCTCATGTTAGAGCGCAGGGGCGCGCGCCGCTTCCTCTGACGGGCGTTCTTCCCCGGACAGTTCTGAAAGCGTGCGGCTGCCGCCCTCCACGAACCACGAGGCGAGGTCGGACCTCTGGTGCGCCACGTTGAGCATCATGTCGAGGGCCACGAGCTTGCGCTCCGGGGTTTCGGCCTCGATCAGCTGCGCGGCGAGATCGCGGAGCCTTTCGAGCCCGTAGTCGGTGATGCGCCAGCCGCCCTCGGCCGTCTCGATCGCCCATTCCACGAAGGCCTCCTGCTCCTCCGGTTCGAGATGTTCGGACAGGGCCTCGTCCTGCGTCACCTGCGAGTGGCCGGAAATCTCGGTGTTCACGGCGATCCTGCAGACGTTATCGATGAACGTCTCTGATATCCGGTCGAGGCCCTTCACGTCGCGGACGAAGCCGTCGCGCGCGGCGTCCTTCCATATGCGCATGAGCCGCGCCGCGGGCACGACCTTCCATGGCATCCTGGGGTGCTGGCCGGAACGGTATTCCCGCAGCATGTCGTCGAGCGTGTCCTGCTCGCGCTCGAACAGCGTGTAGTAGGCAGTGTTCGACGCGCGATCCATTCCGCTCCCCTTCCGTTTCGGGAAACGGTCGTCCATGTGCTGGACATCGACAAGAGTCAGGCCGCGCCGAGGTCCCTTCGGGAAAGCATCTGTGCCGCGCAGCGCGTCGCATCCTCCACGAAGGCGCGTGCGAACTCGGGCGCGCTCGGCGTCCGTCGAGCCACGCTTGCGGGCAAGGCGCGCCGCGAGCTTGACGGACGGAAACTCCACCGTCCTGATCACGCCTTTGCCGGGCTGTCGTTCCATCGGCAATCCCCTGCCATTACTCGGCGGCCAGGAGGAACTCCTGCTGTTCCTCGACGGCCGGCCCCGTCCGCGTCGCGGGGTCGTGGAGATAGACGACGTCCGCCTCGAACATGTTCCGCACTTCCGCGGCGAACCGGAAGAGCTTTCCGGCGACATGTGCCGCCAGGAGCACCGGGACCGCGTTCCCGACCATCAGGTCGTATTCGGACTTCTTGAAGCCGTCGGGCCAGATGTAGCTCGGCGGGAACGTCTGGATGAGGGCGCGCTGCCTGTAGTCCAGCGCCTCCGCCTCCTCGGGGTCGGCCTTGTCGGCGGGGTGCTTCCGGTAGCTGGCGGGCCGCGGGCGGTTCACGCCTCGTATGGTCGGAGACGGCTCGTGGACCGAGTAGATCGCCCTCCTTCCGTAGGTTCGCGGATGGCGGTAGTAGAATTCCGCCTTGATCGCGTCGTCCAGGTGCTCCTTCACGGTCACGGGCAGGCATGGCACGTCCGTCATGAACTCGGTCTCGAGAAACCCGTCTTTCTCGCCGAGCATCCCGACCATGAACAGGCGCTTCCTGTACTGGGGAACGCCCGCCTCGATTGCGTCGACCACACGCGTCGTTACCCCGTAGCCCGCATCCTTGAACACCTTCCTGGCGGTCCTGTAGGCGTCGCTGAGGGACGCCCGGGGCACGTTTTCCATGATGAAGGCCGGCGGCTTCGCCCGTGCGATGGCGCGTGCGTACTTTACCGTCATGTCGGCGCGCTGGCCTTCCGTCTTCGCGCCCGCGATCGAGAAGTCCTGGCAGGGCGGCCCTCCTGCCACGAGGAACGGGCGGTAGCGCAGGATCAGGCCGTAGGTTGCGTCCTCGTCGGAGAGATCCATCTCCAACGCCTCATGCGCGGGGTTGTTGGCACGGTAGGTTTCGATGGCGGGCTTCCATGCGTCCGCCCCTGCCACGACGTCGAATCCCGCCAGCGCGAGGCCGAGAGTCAGGCCGCCGCAGCCGCAGAATAGATCGATGGCATCCTTGTTCACCCGCCGCACGCCTTGCTTTCACACGCGATTCTCGCGGGGAAACGCTTGCATCGCCCTCACCCGACGGCAAGGCCGGAGAAAATGTTTCCCCAGCTTAGGCCACGGAGGTCAGGAATCGCCCGCGCTTTCCTCGCGCTCCTCGTAGCGTGTTCCCTTTATGTTCGCAACTGATAGCTGCTGGAAGGAGCGCCTGGCCGCTATTCCGCGGCCTCGAGGAAGCCAGACTCAGCCTCAGTCCTTCCCGATTCGGCAAGGTGCTCGGCGAGCTGGCGGCCGACGAACTCGCCGAGGAGAACCGGAACCGCGTTGCCGATCATCTGCTCGGCGGCGGCCTTCGAGATGCCCTCCGGCCAGACGTAGTCCGCCGGGAAGCTCTGGATGCGCGCGCGCTCCCTGAAGGTCAGGGCGCGGACGCGCGAGGGATCGGGATCGGCCGTGTCTCCCTCGTGTTTCGCGTAGTTCGACGGCATGGGCCTGTTGACCCCGCGGATAGTCGCCGAGGGCTCGTCGATCGAGTAGATCGCGCGCCGTGCATAGGACCGAGGATGGCGGTAGTAGTGCTCGAAGCCGATCTCGCCGCCCAAGTATCCGCGCACGGTGGTCACCGGGTTCGACAGGCAGCTGTCCAGGCGCGCGTCGAGGAAACCGTCGTTCTCGCCGTGCACGCCGACCATCACGAGGCGCTTGCGCTTCTGCGGAACCCCTACCCTCGACGCGTCGAGGACGCGCAGCGAGATCCCGTAACCCGCTTCGCGGTAGATTTCGGTCGCTTCCCTGTAGGCGTCGCTGAGCTTGGCGCGCTCGACGTTCTCCATGATGAAGGCCGTCGGGCGGACGCGGGCGATCAGCCGCGCGTACTTCACGGTCAGGTCGGCGCGTGCGCCCTCCTCCCGCTTTCCGGCGCTCGAGAAGTCCTGGCACGGCGGGCCGCCCGCAACGAGGAAGGGGGCGTAGCCGCTGACGACGGCGTAGGTCGCCTCCTCGTCGGAAAGGTCATGCACGATCGCGTCGTGGCCGGGATTGTTGGCGGCGTAGACCGATATCGCCTGCTTCCACGAATCCAGTCCTGCGAGGACTTCGAAGCCGGCGTTCCCGAGGCCCCTTGAAAGGCCGCCGCATCCGCAGAAAAGGTCGACAGCAGTGAGTTTCATGGGAGTCCCCGGCCTGAATTGAATCCTTGAGGCCAGGGTGTCATGGGCCCCTGCCGCCATCAAGCTGTAGTATTGAATCCTTTAGCGGCCTGGGCGCCGCAGGGACGGGGCCAGAGGCCGGCGGTGCGTCGAAGGCCGCGCATGGCTTGGATCCGAAGGCGCGGACCTGGGAAAAAGGGCCGGATTCAGCTTGATTCCAAATGCCTTTGTCACGAAATCCAGCGGGACTGGCGCGGCGTTTGCAAGCTCGGACTGTCGGACCATGGAAATCTCCTTTGACGGAGAGGTTTGCAAGGAATCAGCGGGCTTGTCAACTTTAATGGCTAGGATTCGATGCATGCGGTGTGGTTCGAATCCTTAAACGCAAGGCCTTGCGGCAAGGGGCGAGCGAAATTCGTTGACAGAAAAAGGATTGGCTCTTACTCCAGTAGTCTGCCCTAAAGGATTCGGCCGTGCGCGAGATCGCCTTTTTCATGTATTCGCCGCCTCCCGGCGTGGTGCTGTCCAACAACATGGTCCCGAACCTGTTCCCGAAGGACATCGTGCGGCACCTGGTCGGAGAGGCTTCCCAGAACGCGATCGACGCGGCCCTCTCGCAGCGCGGCGGAGCGCGCGCCCGCATCCGTTTCAGGCTGATCGAGGTCGAGGTGGAGCGTCTCGAGAAGTACGGGATTCGCGAGGCGGTCAGGCACGCCTCGGCTTGCACGGAACATGACATCGCGGGCGAGGTCAAAGGGCCGACGGTGCGGGTCCTTTGCTTCGAGGACTGGTCGGGGGGCCTCGATGGAGATGTGAAGGGCGCCGAACGAGGCAATCCGCTCGGACGCTTCGTCCTGACGGTCGGCACCGGCATCGATGGCAAGGGAGGGAAGGCGAACGGGAGGCACGGCATCGGGTCCGGCACCGGGGCGATGACTTCCCGCATGCGCTGCATGTATGTCTACTCGTTGCGTCAGGACGGCAGCCACGTCGCCACGGCGCGTCTTTCCCTTGCTTCGCGGACCGTCGACGGCCAGGCCTACGAGCCAGAGGCACGGCTCGGCGTTCTCGAGGACGGCACGTGGTCCGGAATCCCTGAAGGGGACGAGGCGATCGCCATCGGCAATGTTTTCGGTTTCTCTCGGAGCGGGGAGGACGCTGGACTGTGCTGCGCGATCATCGATCCGAAGCCTGAGGCCACGTGGCAGGCGATCGTCGCCAACATCCTCGGCTACCAGTTCTATCAGGTCCTGCAGGGCAGCATCGAGTTCGAGGTCATCGACGAAACGAGCGGAGACGAGGCGTTCATCAGCGCCGAGACCTTCGATTCCTTCCTTGCCTCCGAGAAATTCGCGGCGATCCGGGAAGGGCTGCGAAAGCCCGGGGCCAGGTCGCAGCTTCAGCAGATCCTCGACGACCTGCCGGAAATCGCAGAGTTCGTCAGGTCGTATCCCGGAACCGCCGCGCTTCCGATGGCGGACGCGGACAATCCTGTTCCCGAGGGGGCAAGGCAGGCCTGGCATGAGAGGCGGGCGTTCGGCCGCGCCACGCTCGTCTCGGCCACCCATATGAGCGGGCGGACCGCGCATGGGGCCATCGGCACCTGGATGAGGCAGGCCACGGGGCGGAAGACGGGCTACGACATTCTGGTCCGCGACAGCATTACCGTCGTGAGGACCGTGAACGGGCGCTTTTCCATGACCGTTGCGAGGGACGACGAGATCGCCGAGATGCTCGGGGATTCCGAGGACCCGTCCCACACGAAGTTTCTCGAGCCGGAGGCGAAGAAGCGCGGCTGGAAGGACTGCGCCGACGTCCTTCGTTCCTTCCGCGACGCTGGAGACAGGTTGCACGCCGCCGTATGCGGATCCGACGACGGCATCGACCGCTTTTCCATGGCTCGTTTCTTCCCCATGCCCGGGAACGACCTTGCATCCGAGGTAAAGGGAGGCTCCGAGATGGAGCGGCAGGTCGAGGACGGCGTCGTCATCGTTGACGGGGAGTCAGGGGTTTCGAGGATTCTCGAGTTCAAGGTGGACAGGAAGACCGGATCGGTGGTCGGACGGCTTGGCGCCGAGGCGCGCGCGGCCTGCGCGGCGGGGGAAGCCATCAGCGTCGTCATCGTGGCCGAATACGCCGGGATGAAGTCGGGCCACGGGTCCTTCGTCGACACCCAGACCAATTTCATCGTCGAAGGGGCGGCTCAGAAGGTTGTGATCGACGGAAACGAGGTGACGGTGTTCGGGGCCTCGCCCGACCTGCGCGTGGTCATCCGCGACGTGGACCGCAACCGCGACCTCGACATCTGGCACGAACGCATCGACGAAGAAGCGGAGGCGGCATGACTGCGTCGGCACGGCTCAGGCAGTCCGGCAGGACCGTCATCAACTTCACCGAACGGTTCGACATCAAGCCAACGGCCATACACTTCGAGGTGGGGGCGGCCGAGGGCGGCGGCCTGCGTTACCGCGTGCGGCTCAGGCAATGGCCGCAGCTCGCCAGGAGGATCACTCCCCGCCACGTGCTGACCGTCCAGTTCGAGCGCATCGGGGAACCCGTGCAGCGCATCGACGCCGGGAGCGCCGCGGCGATCATCAGGAAGGGCGGCGTGATCGAGGGGGAGATCGCAGGCGGATTCGATCCCCAGACCCTCGGCCTCAGGATCGTGGTGTCAGATCCGGACCGATCCTATCGCATCGTCGCCAAGGGGTGGAAGGCCCGGCCTGACGCCGCCGAGGCGGAACTGCCTGAAGCCGGCAAGCCTCCGCGTTCGACCGTGAACCCGCTGCGTGACGTCAAGGCGGACGGCGGAAGCCTTCTTTTCATCGCTGTGGCCGAGACGAGCGGCGGCTGGAACCTCAAGCTGCGCGGGGTGGACATGCCGCACCTCGTGATCGACCCAGTCATCGGGCAGGACGAGTTCGAACGCGACGCGCGGCTCCAGATCATGGTGCTTCCGGAGGTCGTCCGCCGCATCGTGACCGAACTCGCCAGGAACCCGGACGAGTATGCCGGGGAACCGTGGGTCCGGGCATGGAAGCAGTTCGCAGGCCAGCTGTCGCCGATCGGCGAGTGGTCGTATTTCGCAGGCGACGAGGGCGACGACGACCTGCAGGTGCTTGAAAGCCGCGTCGACGACGCCGTCGCGGCGTTCCGCAGCCAGTGCAATTTCGAGGCAGGATTCGCCGACGCGAATCCTGCCCGTCGTTCAGGAGGCGACGAATGAACATCGTGCCGGTGATGGAGGCGACCGACGCCGGGACGGAGGCCTTCCGGGCCTTCATCACGGAGACGCATCTCGTGGATGACCCGAAGGACCGCTTCGAGCGCGCCCGGGCCATGCTTGCCGATCCCCTGCTGTTCCGGGTCGTGCCGGGGGCCGGGTCCATCGACCTCGATGCAAGGTTCGACACCGCGTATGACTTCGTCCGCCATGTCGCTCCTGCCATCGACCCGCTGGGACAGGCCGGGATCCGCAACAAGGGCATCAACATCTTCCTCTACCTCGCCTACGTCGACCAGGTCGTGAAGGCCAAGTCGCGCGTCGCGGACAGCTATTTCCTCGACGAGCGGACAAAGGGAGGAACCTCCTCGCTCAGGAATTACCGGAATTCGATCTACGTCCACCTGTCGGTCTACGCCCTGCACCGCGACAGCGAACTTATCTGCAGGACCCTGCTGGGCAGCGCGCCCGGCGAACTCAACAACGCATGCGAGCGCGTGGCCCAGAGCAGTTCCATCATCAGTTCGAAGGGCGCGCTGGAACTCGTGATCCTGATGTTCTTCGACCTCGAGAAGGGCGGAAACCGCCGCACTCCCAAGACTCCCAAGGGATCGCGCGTCCGCAACAAGAACGCGAACAACGCCCTGAAGGAGCTTTCGGCGATCGTTTTCACGCAGTGCGCCCGCAACTACGACATCGGAAGGATGAGCGCGCGGCAGATGTTCGATCTCGTGCCGCCCACCAGGGGGCTGGCCCCATGGAAGAAGCTTGCCGAGCCGCTGTTCCGGGAGGACCGCCCTTGAGGGCGGAAGACGCGGCGACGGGTCCGGAAACCAGGAGAAGCGACATGCATCAGGCACTTATGGACGATCTGGCGGGTCGCCTCGAAAAGCTGCGGTCCCGTTACGGGACGGACGTTCCTCCGCGGGTGGTCGCGCAGGCGGTGGTCGACCCGATGCTGCGTGGCCTCGGATGGGACACGGGCGACGTCGATCAGGTGAGCGTTTCCGTCGATTGCGAATTCGCCGTCATGGAATATGTCCTCGCCGCAGGCGGCAACAGGATCGCCGTTTCGATCAGTCCCGGCGACATTACCGCGGACGGCCATGAATGGGCGACCGACATGCTCGAGCCGGCGGAGATCGCGGGGGCTTCATGGTGCCTTGTGACGGACGGCGGCAACTTCGAGATCTGGCGCTCCCACCCCAGCCATCAATGGCCGTTCCGGTCGTTCCGCATCGAGCGCGGCGGCGATCCGTCGATGCTTCAGGTGCTGTCCAGGGACTCGGTGGCGGCGGACGCCCTCGGGGTCGCCTACTCCGTCGAAAGGGACGCGTTCAAGGTAAGGAACGCTTTCATCCAGGCCCTGACCGACGGAACGATCGCGGCCGCGCTCTGCCTCGACATTCAGGACCAGGATGTCATGGCGCACCTGAGGAACATCGGCGTCACCGTCGGGGGCGTCGACCCGTTCGCCACCGTTGACGCGCCGCCTGGACCATGCGGCGACGGCGACGAGGAACAGGGCGGGGCTGGCCAGGGCGAAGGCGGACCGGGAGCCGACGAGGGCGCGGAGGAGAATCCTGCGGCCAGGAAGAAGAAGCCGCGTTCGGTGGTGTCGACGCTGAGGCCCAGGATGGTCCGCGGGATCGAGGCCTGTTTCGGCCGTGCGCTGTCGAAGGCGAAGGGCCTGCGTTCCTGCTACGAGAACCGCGACGCGGGCATCGTGGTATACGTCCGCCCCTCGAAGCTGCATCGGAAGAACGGCAGGAGGAGCGGAAAGCAGTATTACTGGTATTCGCTCCGGCCT
>Ga0065721_10006900_pt1 | contig 10883 bp, 5 predicted proteins | sample Mesricmetagenome_FD_59108 | JGI IMG/M metagenome (GOLD analysis project Ga0065721, IMG submission 59108) | Mesophilic microbial community from rice straw/compost enrichment Sample: eDNA_1 v2 (version 2) | ecosystem: Engineered > Solid waste > Grass > Composting > Bioreactor | place: USA: Davis...
CGCCGAGCCCGAGATAGGAGAGGAAGCTCTCGGTGATGATGATCTCGGGGATGGTGAGGGTCGCGTAGATCACCACCGGGCCGGTGAGGTTCGGCACGATATGGCGCATGATGATCGTCCAGGGCTTGGCCCCACCCGCCCTCGCGGCCTCGACGAACTCCTTTTCCTTCAGGGAAAGGGTCTGTCCGCGCACGATGCGCGCCATGGTCAGCCATTCGAGGCACCCGATGCCCACGAACAGCAGCACCGGATTGCGCCCGAAGATCACGACCAGGATGATGACGAAAAGGATGTAGGGCAGGGCATACATGATATCGACAAAGCGCATCATGACGGCGTCCACGCGGCCGCCGAAATAGCCGGCGACGGCCCCGTAGATGATGCCGATGGTGACCGACACGATCGTCGCGACGAGCGCCACGGTCAGCGACATCTGCGTGCCCAGCATAGTGCGGGCAAGAAGGTCGCGCCCGTTCTGGTCGGTGCCGGCATAGTGCCCGGCATCCCAGTCCGGTGGCTTTCTGAAGGCAGCCCAGTCCACCTGCTCGTAGCTCCAGGGCAGGAGATAGGGTCCGACGAACGCAAAGAGGATGATGAACGCGACGAGGAAGATCGAGACGACCGCCGCCTTGTTCCGGCTGAGCCGCCGCAGGGCGTCCTGCGTCAGCGACCGGCCCTTGGGCGCATCCAGCCGTTCGAGCTTTTCGGCATACGCGGTCAGCACCGCGTCTTTGCCCGTGATCCCGGCCATCAGCGGTACCTCACCTTGGGATCGAGCCAGGCGTAGATGATGTCGACGAGGAGGTTGAGCGCGAGAATGATGAACATGTAGAGGATGGTGGTTCCGAGCACGAGCCCGTAGTCCCGGTTGAGGGCCGCGCTGATGAAATACTTGCCGATCCCCGGCAGGGCGAACACCTGTTCGACCACCAGCGATCCGGTGAGGAGGTAGCTCAGCCCCGGCCCGAGATAGGAGACGACCGGCAGCAGCGCCGGCTTGATCGCGTGCCGTGCCAGGATCAGCCGCGTGCCGAGGCCCTTCGAGCGGGCGGTACGCACGTAGTTGGTGCCCAGCACCTCGATCATCGATCCGCGCATCAGGCGTGCGATGCGTCCGGCATGCGGCAGCGCCAGCACCGTGATCGGCAGCACCAGCTGGTACCAGTTGCCGTTGTAGCCGCCCGCCGGCAGCCAGCGCAGGTAGACGCCGAAGCCAAGTTGCAGGAGGCTGGCCATCAGGAAGTTGGGAATGACCAGCCCCACCATAGCCAGCATGACCAGCGCATAGTCGGGCCACTTGTTCTGGTTGACGGCCGCGAACGCGCCGATCAACAGCCCCACGACCGTCGCGACGACGAAGGCGAAAAGGCCCAGCATCAGCGTGAAGGGCAGACCGATCGCCAACATCTCGCTGACGGTGAAGTCGTTGAACACCATGGAGGGCCCGAGGTCCCCCTGCAACAACCGGCCCACATAGAGGACGTACTGCACCACTAGCGGCTGATCGAGATCGTAGTGCGCGCGCAGGTTCGCCAGCGTCACGGGCGGCAGTGCCCTCTCGCCGTCGAACGGCCCGCCCGGAGCCAGGCGCAGGATGAAGAAACAGGCTGTGACGGCAATCAGTGCGATCGGAATGGCCGAAAGCACCCGCCGCATGGCGTAACCGAACATGAAAGCGTAAACCTTCTAAAGTCCTCGGATACAGCGCCCGGCGCTGCCCGGAAAGGACGCGGGCCGGAAGTTTACCTCCCGGCCCGCCGCAATCGGATTATTCCGTCTTGCTGAGCCACCGGGTGCGGTGGATGTCCTTGGCGTTGTCGACAAAGCCTTCGATGTTCGGCTTCACCACGTTGGCCGCGAGATAGTAGGCCAGCGGAATGGCGGCGGACTCGTCCATGGCGATCTTCTCGGCCTCGCCCAGAAGCTGCGCGCGGGCGACCAGATCGCTCTCGGTGGTGGCCTCCTGGGTCAGCCTGTCGAACTCCTCGTTCGAATAACGGCCGTAGTTGTTGCCCCAGTTGATCGTATCGCCGGTTGCCGTGCCGCTGCGCAGCAGGTCGAGCATGTTGCTCGGATCCGAATAGTCGAGCAGCCAGCCTGCGCGGCCGATGTCGAAGTCGCCGGCCCGCAGGGCGTCATAGTGAACGGCGGTCTCGGCGTTGAAGAGCTCCGCCTTCACCCCGATCTGCTCCCACATGGCGGCGATGGCCACGGCCAGGCGCTGGTGGTTGTCGTTGGTGTTGTAGCGGATGGTCAGCTGCAGCGGGTTTTCCCGCGTGTAGCCGAGGCCGGCCATGATCTCGGCAGCCTGCGCCACGCGCTCCTCGTAGGGCAGGTCCGCCCATTCGGGCATGTAAGGCTCGACGCCTTCGTAGTTGGCCGTGCCGGGAGGCACCCAGCCATAGGCAGGCGGCTCGCCCGAGCCCCAGATGTCGGGCCCGATGATCTCGCGGTTGATCGACATCGAGAGGGCCTTGCGCACGTCCGCGTTGTCGAACGGCTCCTTCTCCTGGTTGATCACGTAGTAGTGGATCCCCAGGAACGGCGTGAAGCGGCCTTCACCCGGCATGTTCTCGTTGACGAACGCCATCTGGTCGAACGGCAGGTCGGTGAGGATGTCGTACTCGCCGGCGCGGTAGCGGTTGAACGCGGCCGCCAGGTCGTCCTGCACGAAGTAGTTGACCTCGTCGATCTTGACGTTCTCGGCGTCGTAGTAGGTCTCGGATTTGACCGAGCGGATATAGTTGCCGGGCACCCACTCAACCGGAGTGAACGGGCCGTTGCTGACGATGTTCTCGATATTGGTCCAGTCCTCGCCGACCTCCTCGATCACGTGGCGCGGCACCGGATAGGCGGTGTAGTGCGTGAGGGCCTGGAGGAAGAAGGGCGTCGGGCCTTCAAGGGTGATCTCGACGGTCTTGTCGTCGATCGCCTTGACCCCGAGCTNATCGAAATCGGTCACCGAGCCGTCGGCGATCTCGGAGCCGTTGAGGATCGGGTACTGCAGGTAGGCGTATTCGGAGGCCGTNGCCGGNTCGAACAGGCGCTGGAAGGAATAGACGAAGTCCTGCGCGGTCACCGGCGTGCCGTCCGACCACTGGGCATCCTCGCGCAGCTTGAAGGTGTAGACGAGGCCGTCTTCGGAGACGGTAAAGGATTCGGCCTGGCCCGGAATTGCATCGGCGTTCTCGTCCTCGGTCATCAGACCTTCGAGGTAGTCGCCGATGATGCGGTTCTCCCAGTCGCCAGAAGCACGATGCGGATCGATCGAACCGGGTTCGGAGCCGTTCATCGTGTTGAGGGTCACGGCCAACGCGGTGCTGCTCATGAGCAAAGCGACCGCACCGGCGGTCGTTGCCGCCGTGAGGACCTGTGTGATTTTCATTATCGTCCCATCTCCTGAAAGGGTTTCCTGCCAATCGGCCCGCATTTTTATTGCTGCGCGCCATTCTTGCCTGACCGGCAAAATTGATCGCCCGGTCAAGATCGGTGGACGGTATCTCTACTTTCCGTCCAGTTGCAAGCGAAAGGTTGCCGCAAACGTCAACCTTGGCAAAATTGTTAACATCACACGAAGACCTAGGACGCAAGCGTCGATTTTTGCGGTGCAGCGTCGATTTTTGTTGGGGTTGAGAACTTATTCGGCGCGTTCTACCAGAGCCGCCACTCCCATGCCGCCGGCCGTGCAGACCGAGATCAGCGCCCGGCGCTTTTCCTCGCTGGCCAACAACTTGGCTGTAAGACCAAGGATGCGAGCTCCGGTTGCGGCGAACGGGTGTCCGTAGGCAAGGCTCGAGCCCTTGACGTTGAGCTTTGCCGGATCGATCTCGCCCATCACGGTTTCGCGACCAAGGACCTCCCTGCAGTATCTGGGGTCCTTCCAGGCCTTGAGGGTGCAGAGCACCTGCGCGGCAAACGCCTCGTGCAGCTCGAAGACGTCGATATCGGCAAAGGTCAGGTTCGAGCGCGCCAGCATCTCGGAGACTGCGATGGTTGGCGCCATGAGGAGCCCGTCGCCGCCGGCAAAGTCGTTGGCCGCGACCCGCCCCATGGTGAGATAGGCAAGGACCGGCAGCCCACGCGCCCTCGCCCACTCATCGCTTGCCAGGAGAACCGAGGCGGCGCCGTCCGTCAGCGGCGTCGAGTTGGCGGCCGTCAGCGTACCGTGCCCCGAGGATTTGTCGAACGCCGGCTTCATCGTTGCCATCTTCTCGAGGCTCGTGTCGGCGCGCACGTTGTTGTCCTTGACGAGCCCGGCGCACGGCACCAGCAGGTCGTCGTGGAAGCCTTCGTCATAAGCCTGGGCGGCATTACGGTGGCTCTTCAGCGCCAGCTCGTCCTGCGCCTCGCGGGTAATGCCCCACTCGCGCGCCATCAGCTCGCAATGCTGGCCCATGGAGAGGCCCGTGCGTGGCTCCTGCGTCGAAGGGGCGACCGGCGTCAGCTCGCCGAAGGAGAAGCCCTTGAAGACGCCGAGCTTCTCTCCGGCGCTGCGCGCGCGGCTCAGGTCGATCATGCGGTGCTGGAACTTGTCGCCGAACACGACCGGGCTGTCGCTGACGCTGTCCGAGCCCGCCGCGATCCCGCTGTCGATCTCGCCGGTCGCGATCTTGCCGGCAAGCGTGAGCGCCGCCTGCAGGCTCGTGCCGCAGGCGATCTGCATGGTCGTGCCGGGCGTCCGCGGCGAGAACCCCGCATCGAGCGCGGCCTCGCGCGCCAGGTTGAAGTCGCGCGAATGGTTGATGACGGCGCCGGCCATCACCTCGTCGATCTTCTCGCCCTTGAGATTGAACTTGTCGGCGAGGCCACCGAGCGCCGTCGAGAGCATCGAGAGGTTGCTCTCGTCCGCATAGGCCGTGTGGCCGCGCGCGAAGGGAATGCGGGCGCTGCCGACGATGGCGACTTTTCTCGTTCCGTTCATCATGACGATTTCCTATGCCCTGCCGTCCGCACGCGCCTTGAGGGGGCCACCGAGGAACGGCGCGAAGCCCGTTCCGAGGATGACCCCGATATCGGCGAGGTCCCCGTTGGCGACAACGCCTTCGGCGACCACCACCTCGGTCATGTCGACGAGGGGCTTAACCAGCTCGCGTCCGAGACCGGCAAGGTCGGGAGGCAGCGTCACCTCGTCCTTCTGCGCCTTGCCCTTCTCCCATTTGTAGAAGCCCTCGCCGCTCTTGCGGCCGAGCTTGCCGGCGGCAACCAGCGCGGCGAACTTCGAGCCCTCCGGAACCGCGTGGCCGAGCTCGGTCGCGACCGACTTGCCGACATCGAGCCCGACGGTGTCCATCAGCTCGATCGGCCCCATCGGCATGCCGAAGGCGACGGCGGCCGCATCGATCAGCTCCTTGTTCTCGCCGCGCTCCACCCGCTCGACGGCGCCGAGCATGTAGGGCATGAGCACCCGGTTGACGAGGAAGCCGGGCGCGGACTTGACCACCACCGGGCTCTTGCCGATGGCCAGCGCGAAGGCTGCGCCCATGGCGATCTGCTCGTCGCTGTTGAAGGCCGAGCGGATGACTTCCACCAGCGGCAGTTGCGCGACGGGGTTGAAGAAATGGAGGCCAATGAGCCTGCTCGGATCCTTCAACCCTTCGGCGATACGTTCCAACTCGATCGAGGACGTGTTGGTGGCAAGGATCGCGCCGGGCCTCAACTTGTCCTCGACGCCGGCGAAGATCTTGCGCTTGATCTCGAGGTTCTCGACCACTGCCTCGATGACGACGTCGGCGCGCGGCACACCCTTGCCGGCGGGATCGGCTTCAAGCCGCAGCATCGCCGCGTCGACCTCGCGCTTCTTCTTCAGCCGCTTCTTGAAGAGGCTTTTGGCCCGTTCCAGCGCCGGCTTGATCCGCTCCATATCGAGATCCTGCAGCGTCACCGCCATGCCACGCAGAGCGCACCAGGCAGCGATGTCTCCGCCCATGACGCCCGCGCCGATGACATGGACGCGGGCGAACCTGGCGTTCTTCACCCCCTGCTTCTTCAGCCCCTCGGAGAGGAAGAACACGCGCCGCAGATTCGTCGCCGTCGAGGAGCCCATCAGCGGCACGAACGCATCGACCTCGCCGCGGATCATGGCATTGGGATCGTCGCCGTGCCTCTCGAAGAGATCGATGAGGGCATGAGGGGCCGGATAGTGCTCCGGCCGCGCCTTCTTGCCCGCTTCGGCGCGCATCTTGCTCGCGACGTACCCGCGCAGCGGTCCCATGGCCATGATGCGTTTGACAAGGGGAGCCTCCCGCGACCTGCGCTTCTGCAGCACGGCCTTGCGCGCTTCCCAACGCAGCATGTCGCGGTGCCGCACCAGCCTGTCGACGAGGCCCATGCCCCGCGCCTGGCCCGCGCGCAGCATGCGTCCGGTCAGCATGATCTGCATGGCATCGACCGGCCCCGCCTGCCGGATCGAGCGGCCCGTGCCTCCGAACCCCGGAAAGATGCCGAGGTTGACCTCGGGAAAGCCGATGCGCGTCTTGTCGTTGTTGACGGCGATCCGGTAATGGCAGGCGAGCGCCAGCTCCAGCCCCCCGCCGAGGCAGAAGCCGTGGATGCCGGCGACGACGGGTATCTTCAGGTTCTCGATCCGTTGGAAGAGCGCATGCGCGCGCTTGAGTGCCTCCGGAAGGATCGAGAAATCGGACATCGCGTCGAATTCGGAGATGTCCGCCCCGGCGATGAACCCGCTCTCCTTGCCCGAGAGCAGGATCACGCCGATGAGCTCGCCGCTTGCCGCCAGTTCCTCGAACTGAGCAACGAGGCTTTCAAGCTCCGCTATGGCTTCGCGGCTCAGCGTGTTGACCGAGGCATCGGGCCTGTCGATGGTGAGCCACCCCAACTGCTCGACATCGATGCGGAACGACCAGTACCGCGTCTGCGGCATTTGCGATTGCATCAACACGGGTTCCTCTTCCCTCATATCCGTCATGCCGACCTCACTCCGCGGCTACGCGCGACGGCTCGCGCCCGGCCAATGCCTCCGGTGCGAAGTCGTCGACCGCAACGGCGCGGTCCGTCGCCTCGTCGGCGGCGCGCAGGATTCCCGCCTCGTTGTCGTTGATGACTCCGGCCGCCACCGCGTCGGCGATGGCGTCGCGGTCGAGCCGGCGGGAGACTGTTCCGGCCTTCACCGCCTTGACGAACCGCGCCTCGATCTCCTCGGCGGCGGTGACCTTGGCGAAGGCGTCCTCCAGCCGGCCGGTTACGTCCTCCGGATCGTTCGATACATAGGCGCCGACCGTCAGCCGGTCGCGGAAGGCGCCCGGCCGCAGCACCTTGCGCACCAGGGTATAGTTGACCTTGTCGGCCGCCGGCCGCGCATGCCGCCCCAGTGGGAAGCAGAGGATGCGCATGGCCCAGGCGAAGACCGGATTGGGGAAGTTGGCGAAGACCTCGCCGAACGTCGCCTCCATCGCTGCGATCCGGTCGGCCATGATCGCGTCGACCAGCGGCCGATCCTCCTCCAGCCGTCCCTCGTCCTCGTAGCGCTTCAAGGTCGCGCTCATCAGGTAAAGCTCGCCGAGAATGTCGGCCATGCGCCCGGAGATCTGCTGCCTCGCCTTGAGGGAGCCGCCCAGCACCACCGTCGTCCAGTCGGCGACGAGCGCGAAGGCCTGCGTATAGCGACGAAGCTGCTTATACCAGCGCGCCATCTCGTGATCGACGGGCGAGGAGGCGAAGGCCCCGAGGGTCAGCCCGTGGAAGAGCGAGGCCACCATATTGCGCAGCATGAATGCGGCATGGCCGGCGAACGCCCTGTCGAAGGCGTCTATTCCGGCCTTACGGTCCGGATTCTGCGCCGCCTGCACTTCCTTGTAGAGGAAGGGATGGGCGCGCAGCACACCCTGCGCGAAGGTCATCAGCGTGCGTGTCAGTATATTGGCGCCTTCGACGGTGATGGCCACCGGCGTCGCCATATAGCCGCCGAAGAGGTAGTTGGATGGGCCGTCCTGGATGGCGCGCCCGCCATGGATGTCAAAGGCGGCATCCATGCTGTCGCGCATCGCCTCGGTCGTGCGGTACTTGAGGAGCGCCGAGAGCACCGAAGGACGCTGTCCCTCGTCGACCATCGAGGCGGTCAGGCGCCGCGCCGCCTCATAGGCGTAGGCATTCTTGATCATGCCCGAGAGCGGCTCGGCAACGCCTTCCATGATGCCGACGGGAATGCCGAACTGCCGGCGGATGCGCGCATAGGCGGAGGTTACCCGCAGCGCCTGCTTGATCGAGATCGAGCCGATGGCGGGCAGCGAGATGGCGCGGCCTGTCGACAGGCACTCCATCAGCATGCGCCAGCCCTGCCCGACATAGTCGGTGCCGCCGATGAGATAGTCGATGGGCACGAACACGTCCTTGCCCCGCGTCGGCCCGTTCATGAACGCCTGCCGCGCCGGGAAATGCCGCCGCCCGATCTCGACGCCCGGATGGTCGCGCGGCACCAGCGCCAGCGTGATCCCGACATGCTCTCCCTTGCCGAGGAGATTATCGGGATCATGCAGATCGAAGGCGAGGCCGATGAGCGTCGCGACGGGCGCCAGCGTGATGTAGCGCTTGTCCCAGGAAAGGCGGACGCCGAGCGTCTCCCTGCCGTTCCAGTTGCCTTTGGTGACGACGCCCACGTCGCGCATGTTGCCGGCGTCCGAGCCCGAATGCACCCCCGTCAGGGCAAAGCACGGCACCTCCTCGCCCCTTGCGAGCCGACCGAGATACGTGTCCTTCTGCTCCTGCGTCCCGTACTTCTCCAACAGCTCTCCGGGTCCGAGCGAATTGGGCACCATTACCGTGATGCCGGCCGCGACCGAGCGCGAGGCAATCTTGGAGACGATCATCGACTGCGCCTGGGCCGAAAAGCCCAATCCGCCATATTCCTTGTCGATGAGCATGCCGAGGAAGCCGTTTTCCTTGAGGAACCGCCACACCTCCGGCGAAAGGTCCGCGCGGTCGTTGCGCGTCTCCCAGTCATCGATCATGGCGCAGACCTCTTGCGTCGGTCCGTCGAGGAACGCCTGCTCCTCGGTGGTGAGAACCAGCGGCCGGATGCCGGTGAGCTTCGTCCAGTCAGGCCGGCCGGAAAAGAGTTCGGCGTCCCAGCCGACGGTGCCGGCATCGAGCGCCTCCTGCTCGGTGCGCGAGACCTTGGGCAGGATCTTCTTGACCATTCCGTAGGCCGGCGCGGTGACAAGGGCCTTGCGCACTCCCGGCACCGCCAGCGCCAGGAGCACGATGCCAGGCAGCAGCGCCAGCACGATGCCAACAGCACCGAACCCGCCGGCAATCGAGGCTGCCATTCCCAGAACCAGCGCCCCCGCGCCCCACTGCCAGAGCGGGGACTCGCGCATGGCGAGCACGACGAAGGCGGCAATGCCGATGACCCAGAGCGCGAAAGTCATGCCCTTTCTCCTCTTCCCTCCCGGCCAGCTTAGAGCCTTGCGGGCAAAAGTGGGTGCACTTTTGCGTTGGCCGGCCAAGTCCGCGCCCTTCGAGGCGCCCTGAAAATGAAGTTTAGCGAACTTTACGTATACGTCAATCTATCGCCCATTGCGTCGCTTGCTGCACTCCGACGATCCAACTCAGGCTGCGCATCCTTGCCGTTCCGGCATCTGTTTGACGCATACGTAAAGCCATGGAATACTCGTTCCTCATCCGCAAGACGGCGCAGACCGTCTCGGGTCGGGAAGAGGCGCGCGAGGTCGGCGGGCCGAGGAGGAGATATATGCAGACAGTTGAGCACGAAGACGCCGAAGCCGCGCGCCGCCCTTGGCTTGCGAGCTATCCCGAAGGCATTGCCTGGGACGTCGCGGTCGATGTGCGCCCGGTGCACGAACAGGTGCTGGCCGCCTGCGCCAAGACACCCGACGCGGTTGCGCTCGATTTCCTCGGCGGCAAGACCACCTTCGGCGACATGGCCAGGGCGATCACCGCCCTCGCCGGCGCCCTGCAAATCCGGTTCGGCATCGGCAAGGGCAGCCGCGTGGCGCTCCTGCTGCCCAACACGCCCTTCTATCCGGTTGCCTACTACGCGGTGCTGCTCGCCGGCGGCACCGTGGTCAACTGCAATCCGCTCTATACGGTCCATGAGTTGAGCCACATCGCCGACAACGCCGGCGCCGACCTGATGATCACGCTCGACCTGAAGATGATCTTCGAGAAGGCCGAGGCGCTGGTCGAGAACGGCCTCGTCAAGTCGCTTGTCGTCTGCCGCTTCACCGACGCGCTGCCGGCCGTCAAGCGGGTGCTGTTCTCCCTCGCCAAGCGCAAGGATCTCGCCGACCCTCGCCGCTCGCGCATCGCCGGCAAGGTCGCGCACTACCACGAGCTCATCGCCCGCAACGAGGAACCGAGGCCCGTCTCGATCGATCCGCATTCGGACGTTGCGGTCCAGCAATATACCGGCGGCACCACGGGGCTGCCTAAAGGCGCGATGCTCAGCCACGCCAATGTCGCGGCCAATATGAGCCAGATCGATGCCTGGGGCTGCGGACTCTTCTATCCGCCCAGTAAGGTCGTCGCGGTTCTGCCGTTCTTCCACATCTTCGCGATGACGGTGTGCATGAACGTGCCGCTCTGCAACGGCGCGCAGGTCGTCATGCTGCCGCGCTTCGAGATGAAGGCGCTCGTCGACCTCCTGAAGCGCACCCGCGCCAACGTGCTGCCGGCCGTTCCGACCCTGCTCGCCGCGCTCGCCAAGGCCGACAACATCAAGCCGGGCGATCTTGCCAGCCTCGAAGTCGCCATCTCCGGCGGCGCGCCGCTGCCCAACGAGGTGCGCGCGGCGTTCTCCAAGAAATCCAGTGCCCTCCTCGCCGAGGGCTACGGCCTGACCGAAGCTTCGCCGGTCGTCTGCTGCGCGGCGCTGCGCGTTCCCTCCAAGCCGATGTCCATCGGCTTTT
>Ga0065721_10008251_pt1 | contig 10883 bp, 10 predicted proteins | sample Mesricmetagenome_FD_59108 | JGI IMG/M metagenome (GOLD analysis project Ga0065721, IMG submission 59108) | Mesophilic microbial community from rice straw/compost enrichment Sample: eDNA_1 v2 (version 2) | ecosystem: Engineered > Solid waste > Grass > Composting > Bioreactor | place: USA: Davis...
CGGCAGGAATTCGGCGCCGAAGGGACGGCTGACGAGAATGGCGAGGCTCACCGCCACCACCGTGGCCGCCACGGTGGCCGCCAGAACCGTCGCGAGATGATGAACGGTCAGCATCAAGAGGCTGCCCTGGTTGTATACTGCCGGCGCGTTTCGCTGCACGAGCGGCTTCAACAGAGGCTCGAAGCTGTGCGGCCAGACGACAAACGTCACCAGCAACAGGAAAATCAACAGGCGGAAGGACAGCGGCAGCCATCGCCTCATGACGAACCGCCCGCCCGCCTCAGGAGCGCTTCGAAGGTCACCCGGCCCACGGGCAGACCGTCGGCCGAGATCACCGGCAAGGCGCCACGACCACTCCAGACCATCTCCGCGAGCGCATCCTTCTGGCTCATGTCTACCGGCACGGGCGGACCGGCGGCCTCCCCGGCCTCGACCGCCTCGCCCAGCGTGTTGATCGCGAGCAGCCGGAACGGCCTCTCCGCTACGCCGATGAGCGCCTCCACNAAAGGTGCTGCCGGCCGGCGAACCAGGTCGTCGGGAGTGCCGTACTGAAGGAGTTTGCCNCCATCCATCACCGCGATCTTGTCCGCGAGGCGAAAAGCCTCCTCCATGTCATGGGTGACCAGTATGATCGTGGTCCTGAGGTGCCTCTGGATTGCCAGCAGGTCCTCCTGAGCCTTCGACCGGATGATCGGGTCGAGGGCGCCGAAAGGTTCATCCATCAACANGACGTTGGGCTCGGCTGCCAGGGCACGGGCAACACCCACCCGCTGCTTTTCGCCGCCNGACAGTTCGTGGGGATAGCGAGAGCCGAAGAGATCCGGATCGAGCTGGAAGAGGATGAGCAGTTCCNTCACCTTCGCGTCGACGCGCGATGGGTCCCAGCCCAGCAAGCGCGGGACCGTCGCGATGTTCTCCGAGACCGTCCGGTGCGGAAAGAGGCCATGCCCCTGAATGGCATATCCGATCCGCCGACGCAGCCGGTAGCCGGGGATCGACCGGTTGTCCTCGCCATCGAGACGTATGGTNCCGGAATCGCGCTCCACCAGCCGGTTGATCATCCGCANCAGCGTCGTCTTGCCCGAGCCCGACGTTCCGACGATGACGGCAATGGTGCGGGGCTCCACGACCATCGTGACGTTATCGACCACCGCCCTGCCGTCATAGAACTTCGAGACGGCCTCGATTTCGATCATGCTGCCCCCTTTCCGGCTGTCGCCGCAGCGGTCGTTTCAACCAGGGCATCGAGGACAACTGCCGAGACGAATGCGAGCGCAACCGTCGGGAGTGCCCCCAGCAGTACCAGATCGGTCGCCGTCTGACCGAGCCCCTGGAAGACGAACGTGCCAAAGCCGCCCCCGCCGATCAGCGCGGCGATCGTCGCAAGCCCGATGTTCTGAACGAGCACGATCCGGATCGCGGTCAGGATCACCGGCAGCGCCAGAGGAAACTCCACCCGGAACAGCCGTTGTGCGGACGTCATGCCAAGCCCCCTTGCCGCTTCGCGTGTCGCCCCCGGCACGCCGTCCAGACCGGCGACCGTGTTGGCGACGATCGGCAGCAGCGAATACAGGAACAGAGCCAGGAAAGCGGGCGCCACCCCGATGCCGCGAACGCCGACNGCTGCGGCTACGGGCACGTTCGCAGCAATCCACGCCAATGGTCCGATCAGNATGCCGAAGAGCGCGATCGAGGGGATGGTCTGGATCAGGTTCAACGTATTGAGAACGAGCGCTCTGGCACCGGCNTTGCGTTCGCAGAGCACGCCCAACGGTATGCCGGCTANCGTGGCGGCGAACAACGANCCGAGCGCCAGCGTCACGTGCCGCAGCCCCTCCTCCCAGAAGGCATCTGCGCGCACCGAATATTCCCGGATGATCGAAAGATCGCTCCAGATGCCCAGGAAGAGAAAGGCGAGGATCGCCGCCACGGCGAGCGCCAGGTATGAAAGCCTGGTCATCGGCCGCGGCCTCATCCGCGTAATGGCATCCGCCGCCAGGAGGGCGAGCGCGAACAGTAGGAGCCAGAAACCGGAGGCAGGCGAAACGCGCGCGTAGCCGTTCTCCTCCGGGAGGAGAAAGCCTCCCGCCAATCCGACACCGGCAAACGCCGTCACCAGCGCCGCACCCGCAGCGGCAAGCCTTGTCGGCGGCCTGACGGAAAGAACGGCAACCGCAGCGGCAGCCACCGTGGCGCCGAAAACGAGCCACGCCGCCCACACCGGCAACGCGGCGAACAGTCCCACAGCCTCTCCCGGAACGATCCGGTTAGCCCGAAGCGTGGCGTAGGGCAAAGTGAGGCCGTAGGCGGCCAGAAGGCCGATTCCCAATCCAAGCCTGTCGATGCGAAAGGTCACACGGCAATCCTATGCCTGTCCCGCCGGTCCGCGCATGTTGGCATCCCCGGGACAGGCGGGCAACTATTTCAGAAAGCCGTTCCTGGTCAGGAAGTCTTCCGCCACCGCCTTCGCCGGCTCGCCGCCCACCTGCACCCGCCCGTTCAGATCCTGAAGCGTCACGAGATCGAGCTTCTGGAAGACAGGCTGCAGGAGAGACTCGATCCGGGGATGTTCCTTCAGTACGGACTCGCGCACGATCGGCGCAGGCTGATAGACGGGCTGGACGCCCTTGTCGTCTTCCAGAACCACAAGTCCGGACGGAGCAATCCCGCCATCGGTTCCATAGACCATGGCGGCGTTGGCGCCGTTCGTCTGGTTGGCTGCGGCCGCAATGGTCGCGGCAGTATCGCCTCCCGACAAGGTGATCAGCTGCTCGGGTTTCATCGTGAATCCATAGGTCGTCTGAAAGGCGGGCAAGGCGGCGGCGGAATTCACGAATTCGGAAGATGCGGCGAGCTTGATCTCCCCACCGCCCGAGACGAAGCTTCCGAGATCGGAAAGCGTCTTCAGGCTGTTCTGCTCGGCGACATCCTTGCGAAGCGCGATGGCCCAGGTGTTGTTTGCCGGCGACGGGGTGAGCCAGACGATCTTGTTCGCGTCGTAGTCCAGCTTCTTCGCGAGGGTGTAGGCCTGCTCGGCATTCTTCCAGGCAGGGTCGTCCGCCTTCTCGAAGAAAAACGCCGCATTGCCGGTATATTCCGGGTAGATGTCGATCTCACCTGCGGTGATGGCGGCGCGTACCACCGGCGTCGCGCCGAGCTGGATTCGGTCGGTGGTCGGAATACCGTTGGCAGTCAGGATGCTGAGGATGATGTTGCCAAGTACGCCGCCCTCGGTATCGATCTTCGACGATACGACGACCTGGGCGCCGGCGGCGCCGGCCGACAATGTCACAGCAATCGTCAGGCCGATCAATCTCTTCAACCCATGCATCAGTCCATCCTCCGTCCTTAGCAGCGTGAAGCAGCGCGCCTTCGATTGCGCCCCGCAAACCATATGGCGCGCTCCGACCCGATGGGGAGTACCGATGCAAAATTTTGCAGGCCCTCGCTTCCATGGATTTGGCGGAATTGGAAAACCCCTCGCCGCAAACAAGACGACGCCTGCGACCAAGCCTGCAAAACTTGAAGATGGTGACGGAGGGCACGAGAACCCCCGCACGAAGCAGGGCGGCGAGAGGAATGCCGTCGATTGATCCGCGCCGACCGGCGCCAACCAGGGGAACGCCATGACGAAGAAACTGCTTGCCTCCACCTGTCTTGCCCTCGGCTTCGCCACCATGGGAGCGAGCGCCTCCCGAGCGGAATGCGGGGATGTCACAATCGCGAGCATGAACTGGCAGAGCGCCGAAGTGCTGGCCGCCCTCGATCAGTTCATCCTCAACGAGGGCTTCGGCTGCACCGCGGAGATCATCGTCGGGGACACCGTTCCCACCCTCACCTCGATGGTCGAGAAGGGAGAGCCTGACCTCGCGCCGGAAGGATGGATCGACCTCCTGCCCGAGGTCGTCGGCCGCGGCGTCTCGGAAGGCAAGCTCGTGGGCGCCGCCGTGGCGCTTTCGGACGGCGCCGTCCAGGGATGGTGGATCCCGAAATACATCGCCGATGCGAATCCGGACATCAAGACGATCGATGATGTCCTGAAGCACCCGGAACTCTTCCCTGCACCCGAGGACTCCTCGAAGGGCGCCATTCACAACGGGCCGGCCGGCTGGGGCGGCACCGTTGCCACGGCGCAGCTCTACAAGGCCTACGGCGCCGAGGAGGCCGGTTTTACGTTGGTGGACACCGGTTCGGCTGCGGGTCTCGATGGCTCGATCGCGAAGGCCTACGAAAGTCAGAAAGGCTGGGTCGGCTACTACTGGGCGCCGACGGCGCTTCTCGGCAAATACGAGATGGTCAAGCTCGAGCACGGCGTGCCCTATGACGAGGCAGAGTGGAAGCGCTGCAACACCGTTGCGGACTGCCCCGACCCCAAGAAGAACGACTGGCCGAAGGACACCGTCCAGACCATGCTCACCAAGAGCTTCGCCGATCGCGCCGGCCCCGAAGTCATGGACTATCTCAACAAGCGCGCGTGGACCAACGCCACCGTCAACAGCCTCATGGCGTGGATGACCGATAACCAGGCGACCGGCGAGGACGGGGCGAAGCACTTCCTGGAGGAAAACGAGGATCTCTGGACGCAGTGGGTGACGCCGGAGGTTGCNGAAAAGATCAAGGCGGCGCTTTGATACGACCCGTTCGACGGGGCGGTCTTCTCTTTCCGCNTCGTCCNGTTCGGCACATCGCCGCATTGTTCCTCCTGCCCAACGGAGGNCGTCATGGACTGGCTGACCCGCTTTCCGCATATGGACGATGACATGTTGCGGAACCTCAAGAAGGGGATCGATGACGCCTTCCGGGCATTCACGCGCGCCTATGGCGACAGCATCGAGACGTTCTTTGATCCGCTGCAGNTCCTGCTCGTCGAATCGGAGCGGCTGCTTACCCGCACCCCNTGGCCGATCGTCCTGCTCGCAATCGCCGTCGTCGCATGGTTCGCCAGCCGCAACTGGAGGATCGTGACCGGTTGCGTGGCCACCCTTCTCCTCATCGGCTACTTCGATATGTGGCAGGACACNATGAAGACGATCTCGATGATCTTCGTCTGCACGGTCCTCTCGATCNTCATCGGNATACCNGTCGGGATCGCGATGTCGCGATCGGACCGGCTGCAGNGCGCGATCAACCCGGTTCTCGACGTGATGCAGACGATGCCGAGCTTCGTCTATCTCATCCCCGTCGTCATGCTTCTCGGCATCGGCAAGGTGCCCGGACTCATCGCCGTCGTGATCTACGCGCTTCCGCCGATGATCCGGCTGACGAACCTGGGGATCAGGCTTGTCGACCGCGACGTGCTGGAGGCTGCTGATGCCTTCGGCTCGTCAGGCTGGCAAAAGCTCAAGGACGTCCAGATGCCGCTGGCGCTGCCGACGATCATGGCCGGCATAAATCAGACGATCATGATGGCGCTCGCCATGGTGGTGATCGCCTCGATGATCGGAGTGCAGGGCCTCGGGCAGCCGGTGCTCCGGGCCATCTCCAACCAGTATTTCACGCTCGGCATCTTCAACGGGCTTGCCATCGTCGGCATCGCGATCATCTTCGACCGGATCACGCAGGCCTATGGGAAGCGGCTCCAACGACACCTGGAGATCGTCCACGGCTAGGCGTCGGCTCACGCGGGTGAGATATCTTCGACCCGGACGCTGACATACCGCGCACGGCCGGCAAGCCAGCCGTTCACCGCCGCAGCGACGCCGAGGGCGACGAAAAGAACGGCGGTGGCCGCGAAGCTTCCTGTCCATCCCCGGATGAGGCCGACCACGAGCGGACCGACCGAGGCGAGCAGATATCCGACACATTGGGCCATGCCGGAAAGATGCGACGCTACAAGCGGGTCCGGCGATCGAAGCACGATGTTGGTCATCGCGGCTGCAATCAACCCGCCCTGCCCCACACCCTGCAGCACCGCCCAGATCCACACGGTCGACAGCGGTGCGAAAAGAAGCCCCAGCAGAGCCGAGACGGAGATGACGCAGAGGGCGGCGTTCACGACGCGCTGGTCCTTGCCGCGAACGGAGATATGCGGAACGACCAGGCACGCTGCGGCTTGAACCATAACCGAGACTGAAACGATCCCGCCTGCCGCGACCCCGTCGAGACCGCGTTCCCGCAGGATGGGCACCAGCCAGCCGAAGACGCAGTAAGCGAGCGCCGACTGCAGCCCCATGTAAAGGGTGACCTGCCAGGCAAGCCTGTCCCTCCACAATCCGACGACACGCTTGCTGGTCCCTCTCCCATGGCGTCCGGCCCTGAAGACCTGCGGCAGCCAGACCGCGGCCGCGATCGCAGCCGGAATCGCCCAGATGGCCAGAGCACCGCCGAGCCAGTTGTCGAGCGCGCGTTCCACCGGCAGCGTCAATCCCGCCGCCGCGGCCGCGCCGCCGCAGAGCGCCATGGTGTAGAGACCGGTAAGCAGCGCCATGCGATCCGGGAAATCGCGCTTCACCAGTCCGGGCAGGAGCACGTTTCCGACGGCGATGCACGCTCCGGCAAGCGCGGTGCCGATGAACAGCAGGGGCACAGAGGGAATTCCCCGGATGGCGGTTCCAGCCGCCAACAGAAGCACGACCAGAAGCAGCGTCCGTTCCGTCCCTATCCTCTGCGCCAGACGCGGCGCCACCGGTGAAAAGGCTCCAAGGCAAATTACCGGCAGCGTCGTGAGAAGGCCTGCTCCGATATCTCCAAGCCCGAGTTCCGAACGGATTTCCGGCAGAAGCGCCGAAACACTGGAGAAGACGGGCCGCAGATTGAAGGCGATCAGGACAAGGCTCGCCCCCAGGAGGAGCCGGCCTGCCGAGGAAGGCTTGTATCGTCCCTCGACGTCAGTCGTGACACCGTGCTTCCGTACCGCCTCCCGTTCTTTTCGACCACTCACCATCGCCATCCATGTTCCGCAGTTTCGAACGCAGGTGCATTCGCAACGACGGACCGCTCGTAACAGGCGCAGCGATCGCCAGCAACGCCGCTTCTGCGCGTATCAGTACGCAAGGCCTGGCTGGCCACCGACGCCGGCTCTTGCCTTTCCGCAGACGGCGTGCTTGCCCTATGCCTCCTCCAGCGGACTCATCATCATGCCCTCTGTCATCCCTTTCGCCACTATCGGCCTCCTCCTGCTCTCCAACGTGTTCATGACGTTCGCCTGGTACGGGCATCTGAAATTCAAGACGTCTCCCCTTTACGTCGTCATCCTGGTGAGCTGGGGAATTGCGCTTCTGGAATACTGTTTCCAGGTTCCGGCCAACCGGATCGGGCACGGCTACTTCAATGCGGCGCAGTTGAAGACGATCCAGGAGATCATCACCCTTACCGTGTTCGTCGTCTTCTCGGTGTTCTATCTCGGAGAGGCGTTTCACTGGAAACAGGGCGTAGGCTTTGCCCTCATCGCTCTCGGCGCCTTCTTCATATTCACGAAGTAGAGGGAACCCCCCACCGGAAAAACGAGTTCCTTCACGACCGCACAGCCGCGGCACCGTGCACAGGAAGACGGCCGGAGACACCGATGACGAAGCGAGGCACCGTCCGGATCGGCATTTCCGGCTGGACCTACGCTCCCTGGCGGGGCGTCTTCTATCCCGAAGGCTTGCCTCGGAAGCAGGAACTTCACTACGCTGCCACCTGCTTCCGGTCCATCGAGATCAACGGCACGTTCTATGGTCTGCAACGCCCCAAGGCTTTTGCCGACTGGTACGAGGCGACGCCGGAGGACTTCGTGTTCGCCGTCAAGGGCTCCCGATACATCACCCATATGAAGCGCCTGAAGGACGTGGAAACACCGTTGGCGAATTTCGTCGCGTCCGGATTGCTGAACCTCCGGCAGAAGCTGGGGCCGATCCTCTGGCAGTTCCCGCCGCGCATGAAATTTGAGCCCGACCGTTTCGAGACGTTTCTGAAGCTCCTGTCCCGGAACGCGGAAGAGGCCGCCGCCCTCGCTCACCGGCACGACTCGCGGCTCGAAGGCCGGGCCTGCACCCACGCCGACTTCGACCAGCCATTGCGGCACGCGTTCGAGATCCGGCACCAGAGTTTTGTCTGTCGGGAGTTCCTTGACCTGCTGCGCGAGTACGGTGCGGCGCTGGTGGTCGCCGATACCGTGGAGTGGCCGCTCCTGATGGACCTGACGGCCGACTTCGTCTACTGCCGCCTTCATGGCTCCGAAGAGCTCTATGTCAGCGGCTATGGCGACAACGCCCTGAGCGAATGGGCGGCGCTGATCAGGGATTGGCGTGCCGGAAAAGACCCCCCGCAGGCCGAGCGTGTGCTGCCCGCTTCGCCGCGGCGTTCGAAGGGTCGCGACGTCTATGTCTATTTCGACAATGACGTGAAGGTTCGGGCACCCGCGGATGCGGCGTCCTTGATCGAACGCCTCGGCTGAACCGGATTTGCGCGGCAACCGGATCCTCACCTGCTTTTGCGAGCAAGCGCCTTCAATTTCGCGGCGGATTGTTCTAGAGACGTTCGATCATTCCGCCTCGAGCGGTCGAACAGCGCGCAAGGTAACGTCAAGCAATGCTCAACTCCCTCAGAAATGCTTCCCGCTCCTGGGTCGCCAAGGCACTTCTTCTGCTTCTGGTCGCGTCCTTCGGTGTCTGGGGCGTTTCGACCTCACTCGTCACCGCGGACGCCAACACGGTCATGACGGTGGGCGACCAGGAGGTGTCCGCACAGGAATTTGCCATCGCCTATCAGCGCCAGGTCGCCGCCCTCGGACGCCAGTTCGGCATGCAACTGACTGCGGATCAGGCCCGTGCCTTCGGCGTCGACCAGCAGGTCTATGGCCAGCTCGCCGCCGGTGCGGCGCTCGATCAGCTCTCGGCGGACATGGGCCTCGGCCTCTCCCACGACCGCCTGGCGACGCTGATCGCCGAAGATCCGGCCTTCCAAGGAAGCAACGGCCAGTTCGACCGCAATCTCTTCAGTTCGCGCCTGCGTAATGCCGGGCTGCGGGAAGACGACTATATCGCCGAACGCAGCAAGGTCGCCGTCAGAAGCCAGATCGTTGAAGCGGTCTCGGACGGCTTCAAGCCGCCGCAGGTGATGCTCGACGCACTGAAGCAGTACCGCGACGAAACCCGCAGCGTGGAATATCTGCTGCTTTCGAACGCCAATATCGACCCTGTGAAGGCTCCCGCGGACGACGCGCTGGCCGCATGGTTCGAAGGCGCCAAGGCGCGCTACCGCGCTCCCGAATACCGCCGCTTCACCTACGTCACGCTTCAGCCGGCCGACATCGCCGACCCCTCCTCCGTCACGGACGAGGAAGCGCGTGCCGAATACGAGCAGCGCAAGGAGAGCTTCACCACCCGCGGCACGCGCACCATCGAGCAGCTCACCTATGCCGACCGCGAGATGGCGGAAGCCGCCGCTGCACAGCTCGCAGACGGTTCTGCAACCTTCGACCAGCTTGTGACCGACCAGGGCAAGACCACTGCGGACGTGCTGCTCGGGGATTTCACGAAGGAAAAGATGCCGGACCAGAAGCTGGCGGAGGCTGCCTTCGCCGTCACGAGCGAGGGCGGCACGACGCCCGTCGTCGACGGTGCATTCGGGCCGGTCATTCTCCGGGTCACCAACATCACGCCGGAAAGCACCCGAAACTTCGAGGAGGTGAAGGGCGAAATCCGCCAGAGGCTGGCGCTTTCCGTCGCCTCCCAGGAGGTCATGAACGTCCACGACCGTTTCGAAGACATCCGTGCCTCCGGAGCCACGCTGGAAGAGGCGGCGAAAGAGGTGAACCTCAAGCTGGCAACCGTTACCACCGACGCATCCGGCAACAATCAGCAGGGCGACAAGATCGCCGATCTTCCCGCCGCGGATACATTGCTTGCAGATGCCTTCCGGACCGAGCCGGGGGCACAGCCCTTGCCGGTGTCGCTCGGCAATGACGGCTATGTCTGGTTCGAGGTCGAAGAGGTCATCCCCGAGCGTGACCAGACGCTCGACGAGGTGCGCGAGAAGGTCGTGGCCGACTGGACCGCCGAGCAGCAGCGCGAGGCGCTTGCGGCGCGGGCTACGGAGTTCAAGGAGCGCGTCCAGAAGGGAGAGCAGCTTGCGGCCGTCGCGGAGGAACTCGGCATCGCCGTCGAGACGAAGCAGGGAATACGGCGCAACGGCGAGGATGCGATCTTCGGGCCCGAGGCCGTCACGGCCCTGTTCGCCGGTCCTGTTGGTCTGGTCACCACGGCGGCGGCGGCAGACGGGGAAAGCCGGCTGCTGATCAAGGTCACCGCATCGGACCAGGCACCGACGGATGCGCTGGCCTCCGACGAGCCTCTGCAGCGGATGGCGGAAGCCGCCGGCGACGACATGCTGGACCAGATGGTCAACCGCCTGCAGAACGACTACGGCGTCTCGATCAACCAGGCTGTCGCCGAGCAGGTGACCGGCATGATCCGCTGACGCTGGCGAAGAGAGGTCCCGATGCCTGAATTGAAGCCGCTGATCGCCAAGGTCGCGAATGGCGAATCGCTCACGCGAAACGAGGCGCGCGAGGCCTTCGACATCCTGATGTCGGGCGAGGCAACGCCCTCGCAGATCGGCGCNTTCCTGATGGCACTGCGCGTGCGCGGCGAGACCGTCGACGAGATCGCGGGGGCGGTTGCCACAATGCGGGCCAAGATGCTGCCCGTTACCGCACCGGCGAACGCCGTCGACATCGTCGGTACCGGCGGAGATGGCACGGCTACCTACAACATCTCGACGCTCGCCTCGCTGATCGTGGCCGGTTGCGGCGTCCCCGTCGCCAAGCACGGCAACCGCGCCCTGAGCTCGAAGTCCGGAGCAGCCGACGCGCTCTCGGCACTCGGTGTCGATCTGGAAATCGGGGCGGAGAAGATCGGCCGCTGCATCTCGCAAGCGGGTATCGGCTTCATGTTCGCCTC
>Ga0065721_10000172_pt1 | contig 10882 bp, 4 predicted proteins | sample Mesricmetagenome_FD_59108 | JGI IMG/M metagenome (GOLD analysis project Ga0065721, IMG submission 59108) | Mesophilic microbial community from rice straw/compost enrichment Sample: eDNA_1 v2 (version 2) | ecosystem: Engineered > Solid waste > Grass > Composting > Bioreactor | place: USA: Davis...
ATTGTGGAGGAGTAGGATCGGATTCGTTTTTATACTTTTCGATCACTTTTCTCTGTTCTTTGGCAACGTCGTAAATAAGCTCAAGAACATCATGGATGTTTTTCAATTCTGTTAAATGAGAAATTCTGTCGGGATCTCTTCTGTCCACCACTTCATTTTCTTCGATCTCTGTCTTTCTTTTTAAAAGCAGGTCTTCAATGGAGGAATCTTCAGGCTCGAGACGGCTTTCTCTTTTTAATGTTTCCGTGATTTTTTCTCCTTTTAACAGGGCACAAGTCTGCATCATTTCAGCTTCAATTTTTCTGCACCAGCTTTCTGTATCTATTTCCGGAAATTTTTTATTCTCTTTAGAATATTGGGATAAAGAGGCTGTGTAAGCGGTGATAAGGTGTGAAGTTGCCACGAACTGATGAACCACTTCAAGCTTTTTCTGTTGGTTTTTAGGATCAGAGATCATTCTTTGGAAATTATCTGAAAGATTGGCCAAAGCAATGATGGCGTTTTTACGTTTTACTTTATAGTCTTCCAGATCTACGTTGTCTTTCATGAATTTGGAAATAACGCTTTCAAAATAAATGAGGTTGCTTTCCGCGGATTTTTTCATGAGATCCAGAGTCTGTGTGTGCTCCCATACCGGAAGTACAATATAGGAAACGGCGAAAGCGATCATTCCTGCAATAACGGTATCCAATATCCTGTCTTTGAAAATAATGTTGACATGTCCCGGATTTAGGAAGTTAAAACTCAGGAAAATATAGATCGTCATGAACAATACAGCCCAAAAATATCTGCCTTTCAGTAAACTGAAGCATAAGATCATACTCAGCAACAAAATAGCAAAGAGAACCCCGTTTATATCAATGAAATATAAAATGGCATACGCAATCAAAGCACCTACAATTGTTCCGTAAAGACGAAGAAGATTCCGCTGTTTGGTAATGGAATAGGCAGGCTTTAAAATAGCTACAATGGTGATCATGATCCAGTAAGTATGCCCAATTCCTAAAAACTGGATTAGAGAAAACAAATACCCGATCAATAAGGCAATGGTGATTCTGATCGCATGTTTGAAATGACCTGAAGAAAGGGAAATATTGTTTCTGAGAACCTTAAAATTCAACTTTTCTTCATTAGGAAGGAATTTTTTAAGATCCAGTCCAGTGGAAAGACTTTTTGCCAGCTTCACATTCTGTGAAAAAACTTTATAGATCTCATCAATTTCTTTTGTGATCTCGTTGATGCGCATTAAGATCTGGCGTAAAATCATGAAATTTTCCAGATTATCCGGTGATAATTGCTTATTTCTCAACTCGAAATAATTGGAGTTAAGATTTTTCAGTTCGGTGTTCAGATCGAATAAAGGTTTTGCTTTTGTGCTGCTTTGCAGGGCAATTCCGATATTGGTAAGTTCTTCCGAAAGAAGGTTGAGGTAATCATGAATATTGACAAGGATCATGCTGCCTTCAAAGCTTTGCTGAAGTTTCTGATAATCACTTTCAGAAGTCATGAGCTTTTCATGAAGGTCCATGGAATTGAGGAACATTAGCATTAACAAACGACTGGTTGTTGTGGATTCATTAACGATGGTTCTCGTTTTGAAAACGGTTTCCCTTGTTTCCTCCTGAAGGTTTTTGATTCCCACTTGTTTGGCGATAACCTGTGTGGTAAGCTTGTTAAAATCCGGGTTTTTCTGGTAATAATTTGCTTTTATCTTTAAAAACTCAGCCAACTGAAGGTAATTTTCACCGATCATCTGACTGGCTAATTTATACGGCTGAATCGTCGTTACGACAAGAAATATCAGTAAAAACCAAATACATCCTGAAGTAAAGATCAACAGGCTTTTCAGAATATCGGTTCCTGTAAGATGTCCATCAATGAAAATAGCTAAAACCACGATGGATAATGACCCCACCGCGGCCAATCTTTGTCCGTAAACGCCAATTAACGAGAAGAACATCCCGAAAATGATGATCTCAAGAATGACTAGAATTTTGAAACTCATTACCAAACTTGCGGTAAGTGCGACGATGACAAAGCAGAAAATAGCGAATGTCAAAGCGTTTCTTCTTCTGATAAAAGGCCCCGGTTGATCTGTTAAAGCAACAAAACTGGTTCCGAGCGGGAAGAGGAAATAATCTTTTAAAATCCCGAAATGGGCGAGAACTAAACAGGGTAGGACAGTGGCTAATGTAATTCTGATGGCAGAATATACATATTGGCTGGTCACAAACTTTTTAAGTTCCGCTGAATAATTCATATTACAAAAATAAGAGTTAAATATGAATTGTAGGTTTTAGTTCATCAGTAAATTGTGAATTTTTAAGTGTTAAAATTGAGGAAGAAATTAATTAATAGTTCATCCTTGAGGTTTTTGCTTGCTGTTTATTCCAATAAAAAAAGCCTCATAAATGAGACTTTTTTAAACTTATGTTATGTTTTTTTAATAATCTACATTAGATGTTTCATCACCAATGTTCCATGTCAATCCGAAACGAAGGGTGTTATCCAAAGCAGTATTAATTTTAGACATATTGATCAGGTAAGAAATGTCAAGCCCGAAAGAACGGTATTTTAATCCGATACCTGCAGTGGCAAACTGTCTTGCTCCCTGCTCTTCACTTTCGTGGAAGTAACCTCCTCTTACAGCAAAGGCATTGTCATAAGAATATTCAAGACCTGCACTGTACATGATACTGTTTTTGTTTTTGAAAGATTTTCCGATACCTTCCATTACTCCTACGTTAGGAATTTCATAGATCGGTTGTCTTGTATTTGGATCCATTCCTACGAATTCTGATCCCGGAACTAAGATTTTAGAACCTTCAACGCTTAATCCGATCTTGTTTACATCATCCAGATACATATCATATCCAACCCCTAATCTTGCCATAGTAGGAAGATAAGATCTTGAATCTTCATTTCCTGTATANTCTAATTTCGGACCTAAGTTCTGNANTGCAAAACCGGCGTTCAGTTTACCATCATATCCACCGAAGCTTGAGAATCTTGGAGAAGTATAGTATCCGGAAACGTCAACTGCGAATGAGTTGGCAGGTTTGATCGTATTATCAGTNTTNAAACTTCCTCCTAAATCTGAACGGATAAATCTACCGGTTACAGCCATAGAGTAAGAATCAGAAAGCTTCAATCCGTAAGCTACATCAATGGAGAATTCGTTCGGCTTGGATGTCCCCATAGGAGCTACTTCATTACCTACTAATTGAGTCAGGTCCACTTCTCCCATATTGAAGTAATAAATACTTGCAGAAATTGTAGATCTTTCTTCCTGACCTAAAAATTTATGGAATGCACCATATAGTAAAAATACATCATTCGTAAGTTTTCCCATATAAGGTGTGTAGTTTACACCTACGGAAGAACTTGTTCTGCTAAAAGGATATTTCGCTGCGTTCCAGAATTGAGAAAATGCATCCGGAGAAGTTACTACCCCCTGATCTCCCATACCTCCTGATCTTGCATCTGGTGCAATTCTTAGGAAAGGAGCTCCGGTTAATACTGGGTTCACTTTACTTAAATCTTGCGAATAGCCTAAAAAACCAGCACTTAAACCAATTCCTAATAGCAGTTTAGTAGTTAAATTCATATGTCGTTTTTTATATATTATCAGTTTTTTGTTAATATTATTGTCTATGTTATTTTAAAATTATTTCAAAAGTACCATTTTTTCTACAGCTGTAGCACTTCCTTTGCATTTTTCTTGATTCTGACTTTTTGCAAATATCTTAAAAATATACGTACCTTTTGCAACAGTAGCGCCAAAATCATCTTTTCCATCCCATTCAATTGCCTGGCGTGGCGTTCTGAAGCCTTGTAAGAAGGGTTCTGCCATCACGGTTTGAGATAAAGTTCTCACCAGTTTTCCGGTTATGGTGTAGATCTGAACATTCACATCCAGAATATCGTCACAATTGTGTTCAAACTGTATAAACGTCTTATTGGTGAAAGGATTCGGCCAGTTCAATGGTCTGTTGATGATCAAATGCTGGTCGGATTCGTCCTTAACTTCAAAATTTAACGTAGCAGTCGTTGAATTATTGTTTATATCCCAAACTTTAAATGTCAATTGATGTTGTCCGATAGACAAATTTCTGAAAGGATAGGTTACATTTCCTTTCTGGTAATCTGCCAAACCTGGGTTCACACATCCGTTTCCTTCACCTGAAGAGAAGAAATCATTCAAAACAATAGTGTTGATGATCTGCCCGTCCAAATATACAGTAATATCGTGACCAATACCAGACCCTGTTGAATTTATTCCTGTATCATCTGTGATACAAGCTAAAAGCATTGGATTCTGATCTGTAATTCCTCCGTCGGCAAAATTAGTGTTATTCATGTATAATTTTACTTTAGGAGGCTCATTATCATTGATTCCGTTCGGATTGATGTCTCCTACCTGTACCGCCTGGTTGTTGAAAACATCGATCGCTTTATTATCTGCATATCCTAAAATTCTTCCTTCACCTACGGCATAATTAATGTCCTTAGGAACATAAAATTCAACAGTAAATACACCGTTTACGGCAGTTCCTGATGCTTTTACAATGGCACTTCCTTCTTCGGTATAGTTCAAGACAGGCAAATTACCATCATTATTCAAGGTATGTTTATTAAGTCTCTTGTCAAAAATATTGATCACCACTCTTCCGTTGAAGCTTGTGTTTAATGTTCCGTTAGGATTATTGATGTGTCCGGTGATTTTCACAAAATCCAGACCTCGGATCAATCCCGGAACCGGTGTATCAATACCATCAATAACCAGTAATCTTTGTGGTCTGCTCAGTTTCATGGCAGGATCTCCAAGGAAATTTACTTTAAGGTGGTTAGAATCACTTCCTCTTAACTTTTTAGCAGTAAGATGAGCATTCCCAAGAGTTTCAAAATTATCACTTACCAGCTTAAAGATTTCTTTGGTGTAAAGATTGGTGAAATCGATACCATATCCAATTCCTACCGCACGGCTGGAGGTGATCATACTGGCAGCTCCGCCATGTTTTAGCTTGATAAACTGTTCTCCNGCTGAGAATGTTCCCGGCTCATCCCATAAGGTGAATTCACACGTAATGGTTGAAACAAACGGGAATCTGCTGTACACATTAGAGAAATTATTTGAATTTTGAATTTCATCTGTCGNTAAAACCCTTTCCTGTGCCCATCCGTTGATACCTCCGTGTCCGAAATAGAAAAGATATAAACTGTTTCCGATATCATTGGAGATAGCCTGATTTACTTGTGGATATCTTTGTCCTCCAGCAGTACTTTGAGCCTGAAAAGCATCCAGATATAATTTTCTTACGTTATATTCCTTTAAAGTATTTCCAGGTTGTTCAAAAACATCTACCAATGTGTTATCCATAACAGTATGGAACGGAACCGGGCTTACCATATCCTCGTTATGATCATCATCCACAACAAAATCAAGTTTCATACGCCATTCACCAAAAGGAGTGGACTGACCTGATAAGTTATTATAATAAGCCAGTGTTTTATCCATCATATGCACTGCTTCTGTAACATTCGCTGCCGGAATTCTCCCCACCGGAAGGTCAGGAAGATTATTGGTAATGAAAGAAGATGTTTGTGGACTTGTCATTACAATATAATCATCGGTAACGAATGAGCTGATAAAGTCTGCAGATTCTTCACTCTGATAACTTGTTACTACGTTGGAGTTATTAGAAATTCTGTTTTTGAAATCATACGAAGCATCACCCAGTATGAATACATATTTTAAAGAACCAAGCGGAGTGTTTAATTTAGTTACAAAGTCCCTAATGGCAGTAAGATCTTTACTTCCGCTACCAAATTCTTCATAGATCTTGTTAACGTCAACTACCTCTACATTGAAATTATTTTTCGTCTGATGGTAGGTAGCTAATCGTTGCGCCTGTCCCATCATTTCAGGAGCAGTGATGATCAGGTAATCTACATTACTAAGCGCAGAAAGATCCTGATTGGCAATTTTACCTACCACCTGCGGAGTAAATGCAGCATCTGCCCTGAAAGCAACGAATTCGTTATTGAAATTCAGATCAGAGGCGATATATCCAAAGTTGAAAACAGTACTTCCTGTAGCTTTATTTACTCTTCTATTAGCATTGGTAATATCTGTAACATCCCATACCTGTTCCACTCCGGAGGCATTGGAAAGACTGAAACCATAANTNGTATTGCTGCCGCTTACAAGAGAAAAATCCCTGAAATTCATCTGTGTCCCGTTAAAGGATAGATTTTCCTTATACTGTACCTCTATATAATCCAAATAGAAAGCTCCGTTAGGATTGGTTGCAATATTGGGTTTAAGATTAAATGATAATTGAGTTCCCTGTAAATTGCTTACCATGCCTGAGTATTTTATTGGAAAAAACTCGAATGCATAAGTAGATGTATTCGAAGGAACAGTAACAGTTAATGGATTTTGATTATTGATGTCAAATCCAAAATTGTTTTGTTGTGATTTATAACCAACTACCTGAGCTCTGTATCTGATCTCATCACCGGACTGGATAGGAGAGTTCGTTGTAAATGTTATTGTTTTATCAGAAAGGATCGGGCTGTCTTCCACCCAAATTCTTCCTACTTTCAATAAATTTTTCTGGTCGTTATTGATCACCTGATAATTATCGTATCGGGTAATCAGTGGAGTAGCAGGGAGATTGGCGTCTACAGCCTGAACCCTTTTTCCCGGACCTTTATCTACATTGATGTAGTAATAAGCATAATCTTCATAAATGTTTTTAAGATTATTACTATGGTCATTTCTTGTTTCTATTCTCTTGAAACCATTACCGTTCGTTTTGTCATACAGGTTGTATCCGTCCGGACCCTGAGCATAAAATAAGGCAAAATCTCCATCATCCCAGACTCCGTCATCTTCACCTACCACCTGAATAGCATTTTCTTGTAACGCGCTGTACTTTATATCCTGATTATGTTCCGGAAGCATAATTCCTCCGTTTCCATATATCCTGAAATTTTTAGGATTTACAGTTGACGGATTGATGCCTAAGTCTTTTAAAAACTGTGTTGTGATCTTGAAAATACCGGATTTATCGACTTTAATTTTATAAAAATTACCGCTTGACAAAGGGTTTATAGTTGTTCCTACTTTAAGAGCACTGCCAAAATTATTGGAAGAGCCGGAAGTCTCTGAAATTTCAAAAGAAGAAAGTCTCTGTACACGACCTTTCACATTTTTGAACAAGGAAACATTGATATTGGCATACCTTTCACCTTGTAAATAATAATAAGATATATCTGCAATTTCATAATCCGGAAGTAATCCTTTAGTGATGTCGTATAACTCACTGTTAGAAACATTTTCCCATACAGGATTAGAAATTTTCAGCTGCTTTTCTCCTATTTTTTGCTTAGTTTGAATAAAAATGTTATTTTGGCTGAAAGAAAAACCTTCATTTTTGAAATTCGGAAGAGTAAATTTTGCACTGCCAAAGTCAACTATTTTTGAGCCTTCCCATTCAATATTTACCCGTTGTGCGTAAAACATTGATACGAAAGAAATTAGAAATAAAAGCGTGATTTTTTGTTTCATGTTCGTTTTTGAAATTTCTGAATTACAAAATAAATGAAAATTTTATAATTAAATTACAAGACAATAAAATTAATTTGTTATCGTTTTTCAAAAAAATCAAATCTTTACTTGATTTATTGAATAATTTATTTTTTCTTTGTACTTTGAAAATATTTATATCGACTATGAAAAAACTAAAGTTGTTTTCATTAATAGCATTAAGTTCTACACTTGCATTAACCAGTTGTGGTGGATCAGGTACTAGCAAAGGCGGTGGTACTAAAAAATTTGTCAGCAAAACGGGTTGGAAACCAAACGAAAAACAAGGTTGGTTTTTTGCAGGAAAGCAACAAAAACAGAAAGGTTGGCCGGGGATGGTATATGTAGAAGGTGGAACTTTTACAATGGGATTAGTGAAAGATGATGTTATGCACGATTGGAATAACTCTCCTCGCAGAATGCAGGTAAGTTCTTTCTTTATCGGTGAGACAGAAATTACTAACTACGAATACCGCGAATACCTTACATGGTTGAAGTACGTATTCCCACCTAGTGATCCTAGCTTTAAAGAAATCTACAACGGTGCGTTGCCAGATACTTTATTATGGGATAACAAATTATCCAGAAACGATTATAACGAAACGTATTTCCGTTCTCCTGAGTTCGATTACTATCCTGTAGTAGGAGTTTCATGGCTTCAGGCAAACAGATACTGTGAGTGGCTTACAGACAGAGCAAACGAAAAAGCTCTAATGCAGGCAGGTATCATTGCTAAGGATTTGTATATCAACGAATCTAACAACCAGGGTGGAACTGCATTCAACATGGATAAATTCAAATCGAATGATCCAGAGATGCAAGGATATATCAACGAGCAAAGATTACAGCAAAGAACAGGTTTGAAAACNACAAACCAAAGACTTCTTGCTGCTAACAGAGCTCCAAGTGCTGCAATGGTTCAGAAATTCAGACTTCCAACAGAAGTTGAGTGGGAATATGCAGCTCTAGGTATGGCAAAAAAACAGAGAGTATAACCAATACATAGGTAAAAAACCACAAATCGAAAGACTTAGAGGTTCTAAGGGAAGAGACAAAGGGATGTATATGGAGAACTTCAAGATGGGAACTGGTGACTACTCTGGTATTGCTGGATGGAAAAATGACGGTTCTGCAAGAACATCAGACGTTAGACAATACCCTTCTAATGATCTAGGAATCTATGGTATGTATGGTAACGTTGCAGAATGGACAGCGGATGTTTACAGACCAATAATTGATGAAGACTTCAGTGACTTCAACTATTACAGAGGAAATATGCCTCAGGCTATCGTAAGAAACGGTGACGGAACTTACAAAATGGTAGATGACAGCAATATTCAGTATGATACTTTGGCTGATGGTAGATTAGTTTACAAGAACTTGCCTGGTCAGTATGAAAGACAAACTATTGCAGACTACAGAAACTTCAGAGACGGTGATAAGCAATCTTCTCTTGATTACTTCAGAGCCGGAGATTCTGCTACATCTTACAACATGTACAATGCTCCTCAAAAGAGATTTATTGTAGATGCTAACGGAAAAGTAGTTCTTCAAAAAGATACTAAAGACAGAACTTCTGCGATGTCTAATGATATCAGAGTAGTAAAAGGAGGTTCTTGGCAGGACACAGCTTATTGGTTGGATCCAGGTCAAAGAAGATACAAAAATCAAGGAACTGCTTACGGATGGATCGGATTCCGTGTAGCTCAGGATGCTAGAGCTAGCGATAAAGGTAGAACTAGAAGATAATATTATCAAAATACTTATAAAAAACCTTCCATATATTTGGAAGGTTTTTTTATTTTTGAACCATGAAATCGCTTTAACAAAAAAAGTCTGAAAAACACTTGTATAGATTTGGTGATTGCATGTGACTTCTTAAGAAAAATATATATTTCCACATGAATATAGAACAGTTTTATCCTTTATTTTTAAAGTCCAATAAGGTTACCATTGATAGCAGAAAAATAGCAAAAGATGATATTTTCTTTGCCTTCTCAGGAGAAAATTTCAACGCAGCAATACTGGCTGAAAAAGCTATAGAGGACGGAGCTTTGGCTGTTATTGTAGAACAGCAGGATTATGAAAATAAAGAAAGAAATATCTTTTATGTCTCCTCTACGTTACAATTCTTGCAGGATTTGGCGGTATACCATAGGAATCTGCTTCAGATTCCGATTATAGGTCTTACCGGAAGTAACGGGAAAACAACGACAAAGGAGCTTATTCATGCTGTTCTTTCAGAAAAATATAACGTACAATACACTATTGGAAATCTGAATAACCACATCGGAGTTCCGCTAACAATACTTTCCATAAAATCGGAGCACGAAATAGCTGTGATCGAGATGGGTGCAAATCATCAAAAAGAAATTGAACATCTATGCACCATTTCTCAACCTGATTATGGCTATATTACCAACTTTGGAAAGGCACATTTGGAGGGTTTCGGTGGATTCGAAGGGGTTATTAAAGGAAAATCTGAACTGTATGATTATCTTAAAAACCATCATCAGACGATTGTAGTTAATGAAAATGATCCTATTCAAATGGAGAAGACAGAAAATTATGCTCCTAAAATAACTTTTGGAAAAGAGAGTTCTGATTATAATTTCCATCTGTTTTCAGAAGAACATTTTGTAGGACTGATTTATAATGAAATCAAAATTTTATCCAAACTTACAGGAGAGTATAATTTTACCAATCTCTGTGCAGCGGCAAGTTTAGGACTTCATTTTGGTATTGATGTGGACAAGATCAGAAAAGCGATTGAAAATTATACTCCTACCAATATGCGTTCCCAAATTGTTAAACAGAATGGGAAAACATTAGTTCTGGATACTTATAATGCCAACCCGAGTTCTATGACCGCCTCTCTGAACAATTTTATCAGTTTTGAAGGCAGCAAAACCATTATTATTGGGGATATGCTTGAACTGGGAGAGGAGAGCGCAACGGAACATCAGAACATCCTTCAATTGGCTCAGAACTTAGGATTTGATGAAATTATCACAGTAGGTAAACAATTTAAGAATATTAATTTTTCAACCGTTTCCTTTGAAAATACAAGTGAACTGATAGAATACCTGAAGCTGAATAAGATTAAGTCTGAGAACGTATTATTAAAAGCCTCAAGGGGAATTTCTCTGGAAAAAGCAGCAGAATTTATTTAAATTTTCCTTTAGCCAATAAAAAAGTCATAAAAGTATCTGCTTTTATGACTTTTAATTTTGATGTAAGTTTATTTTTTACTGTTCCAAAACTCTTTAATGATAAGCTTGATATTTT
>Ga0065721_10052924_pt1 | contig 10881 bp, 8 predicted proteins | sample Mesricmetagenome_FD_59108 | JGI IMG/M metagenome (GOLD analysis project Ga0065721, IMG submission 59108) | Mesophilic microbial community from rice straw/compost enrichment Sample: eDNA_1 v2 (version 2) | ecosystem: Engineered > Solid waste > Grass > Composting > Bioreactor | place: USA: Davis...
GCAAATCCGGAGCTGAACCTGTCGCTCGAGGTTGCGGCCTCCGTCGAAGACAAGCCACGAAAAGCGAATCCACGCCAGTGCATTGAGATCAACGATCCGATCTGGCGCGCCGGCCACCCAGATCTCGACGCGGAGGAGCTGGAAGCCTATCTCGCGCTGATCGACGCCTACGGCGAGCGGGTCGCGGCAGGCGAAATCCCTGATTGGGAGACCTATGAAGCGAGCCAATACGGCTATCCGACCTACCAGAACCAGTCCTATGGCTACCACGAGGCCCTCACGTTCATCGAAGGATCGAAGCGCCACATCGAAACCATCTGCAGGGATATCGGGATCTTGCTCTCCACACCGAGTGCGAAATGACAAGCGGCCTGAGCGAGGAATGCGGCATTGGCGAAGCCTCTTGTCGATGCCGCATTCAAAAATACCGGGAAAGCTTGGCTTCCCGGCGCAATGAGCATATACGCAGCGATATTCTCATGAAAAAAATTATATCGCTAGATCGTATTTGGAGCAGCAGATGAAAAGGGCGCGTCGCCAAGTCACCAAGACAGCACCTAAGGCCAGCAACGCTGCCGAAGCCGCCGAAAACGCCAATGACGATGTGTCCGAACGCATCCGCACGACACTGGCCAACGCGATCGGCGAAGGCGCACTGAAACCCGGAACCAAAATCCTCGAGGATGCGATCGCGGATCATTTCGGTGTGAGCCGCACCGTCGTGCGCGGCGCACTTGGTGTGCTCGAAAGCGACCACCTTCTGGAACGCAAGAAAAACCGCGGCACCTTTGTCGCTGAACCCGGCATCGATGAGGCGCGCGCCCTCTTCGAATCCCGCCGAAAGCTCGAACATGCGATCCTCGAACTCGTCATGGAGCGCGCCTCGGCCGAGCAGCTGGATGCCCTAGAGAAGCTTGCCGACGAGGAAGAACAGATCCATCATCACGGCGACGAAAAATCCAAGACCACGCTGTCAGGCAAGTTCCACATCGTGCTCGCTGATCTCGGTGGCAACGCAGTCCTGACCGAAGTCCTGACCAAGATCGTGGCGCGCCTCTCTCTTGTCATGGCTCTGTATGAAGAGGAGAAGCAGGACGATTGCGGCGCTGACCATCACCGAATGATTGTCTCAGCGTTGAAGGCCAAGGACTTGGCCAAAGCACAACATCTGATGGACCACCACCTGGCAGACATCGAGGGTCGTGTCCGCCTGACGGAGGGTCAGGGCGACCGGCACACGTTTATGGCGGTGCTGGAGAATTTCTCGTAGTCAGTCGGCATCTCAAGCGGGGCCTGAGCCGGGACCACGCATCGCACGATCTTGCAGTTGAAGGGACGCGAACCGACGTCCTAACAATGTCCAGCAAACGCTCTGAGTGTGCAATGAATTACGCAGAAGCATGCTTCGCCCAGTTCAACCGCGCCATGGGTCGATGACGATCACCCCGGCACCATCAAAATCCTGAACATTACGAGTGACGACAGCTAAACCATGAACTAACGCAGTAGCCGCAATCAAGGCATCAGCCTCATTCCGGCGGTCTGGAATATGTAAGTGGGCGCAACGCGTAGCGACAGTGTCGTCAATTGGCAAAACTCGTTCTGCGAATTCAGGGCGAACTCGACTGTCCATCCATTCGCGCAAGCGAAAACCCTGGGCAACATCTCGACGTTGGATGCTTAATATCCCGCGCTCAAGTTCCAGGATAGTAATTGCAGAAATGAACAAGTCGTCTGAATTTTGAGCACCGACCCACTTCGTCACATTCGCATCGGCTTTTCCGTCCCCCACCTTGCGCAGCTCGGAGACGACATTTGTATCCAGCAAATACTTCAAGATAAATCGATCCCCCGAGGAGCGATCTCGGCTCGAGGTGGATCGAAATCAATGGTGGACAAGCCAGGCATCGAAAGAGCATCGACAACGTTGCGACGCTTGCCGGTCAGCCGCTCGAATTCGCTGTAGGTCATCAACACATGCGACGGTTTCCCGCGATCTGTGATTACCACAGGCCCCTTCTGTGCAGCCTTTTTTGCCCTGCTGACATCGTGATTCAACTCACGGCTAGACAAACTGGTGATGCTCATATCATGCCTCATGTAGTAACATACCTACATATACGACATCGTTCATTGAGAAGCAATATCCAAGAACGTTTTGCTCTTGAAAGGAATCGAACCAGCGACCCGGGCTACTTTCCTACATTTTTGCCAGTTAAGATATTGAAATATATGGCATATGTCCGCGCAGTCCTCGCGTTTGATGATCCTCGAATGGCTGTTGATACCGTGTGCTTATCTCATAGGCGGAAATTTTGCGCCTAGCCATGATGCATTTCTCAGTTTGGCGGCCATCGATTCCTCCTGTCTTCAATTGACTTACCCATTCAAGCTGCCACTATAGCGTGAAAAAGAGATCCCGGCGTCAATCTGGAAAAGTCTCATGAAACGCTTTGAAAGCGACTACGCTACGAGGACCGCCGAGAAGCGCAAGCTTCGAATTTATGCCACCGATCCGATGAGCGGCCGGCGTGCCCCATATCGAATAACAGTAGAGGTCGACAACGAACCTGATCTGTCTGTTGGTCCGGTCGGAGAGATTGTCGAGGTCATTGACTACGATGGCTGGAACAAGAAATTCTACCGTGCCGTGGATCTCAACGATCCCGCATTGTTGATGGAGGCAGGGCTCGCGCCGAGTGAGTCCGACCCAAGGTTTCATCAACAGATGGTCTATGCAGTGGCCATGAAGGTCATCGAAAGCGCAAGACGGGCGCTCGGGAGGCCGATCAATTTTCGAAAGAGCTCCAACCGATCGAGGCTTCGGCTAATTCCCCACGCGTTCTGCGGCAAGAATGCGTTCTTCGACCCTGATCTAAACGCGATCATGTTCGGATACTTCCAGGCTGATTCCGTGTCTCCTGGCCCCAACATTCCCAGCCAGACCGTCTTCACGTGTCTTTCGCATGACATCATTGCGCATGAGATGACCCACGCGATCGTTCACCGCCTTCGTCCCTATTTTATAGAACCGAGCAACATTGATGTTCTTGCCTTCCATGAGGCATTTTCCGATATCGTGGCCCTCTTCCAACGGTTTTCCTACCGCGAGCTTCTGGCCGAGCACATCCAGTCCTCGCAAGGCGTCCTCCAAAAATCTCAAATGCTCGTCGAGCTTGCACAACAATTCGGTTATGCGGCCGGTCGGGGGGGAGCGCTACGATCGGCGATCGGCAAAAGCCCGAAGCTCGCTGATACCCACGAGCCGCATGACCGCGGCGCCATTCTGGTCAGCGCGGTTTTTGGCGGTTACTTCGATGCCTATCAGAAGCGTATTGCCGACCTGCTCCGAATAGCGACCGGCGGATCTGGTCAATTGCCAACCGGCAGGCTCCATCCTGATCTTGTAAACCGGCTTGCCGGCGAAGCTTCTCAGCTTGCTGAACGCTTTTTGCGGATGTGCTTCCGGGCGTTCGATTACATGCCACCCGTCGATGTTACGTTCGGTGATTTCCTTCGAGCACTCGTCACATCCGACTTCGAACTCAACCCACAGGACAGTGACGAGGTCCGATTCTCGATCATCGAGGCTTTTCGCGAGCGTGGAATCTATCCGGCAGGCGTCGTTTCACTCGCCGAAGAGTCACTGCTTTGGCCAAGCCAGATCAACGGCCAACCACCACCGCTTGACCATGCGCTTCTCGAAAACGCACGGCGGTTTCTGAACTATTCCGCGACGGCACTGGACCAGGGGCGCATCGCTCGCAGGCGTCGCTCGCGTAAGAGTGAAAGTGCAACGTCGACGTACGAGAGCACAGTCATCGAGACGGCTGAAGCCGCCGATGGCGATGTTGGAGGCGACCGGGCGCTGCGCGACGAGCTTTTCAGCGCGCTGACACATTATGCGCGAGACAACCTCCACATCTTTGGACTCGATCACAATCTAAAGGTCTCAGTCGCCGGCTTTCACGCCATTCATCGCGCTACATCTGACCAGCGGCTGGTCATCGAGTTCGTTGCGCAATTCATGCAAACGGATGACGAGGCGACGGAAAAATTCAAAGGAATCCCGTTCAGAGGGGGTGCGACAGTCATCTTTGGCAGCGAAGGCGAGGTTCGCTATATCGCTTCCAAGCCGATGCAAAACCCGGACTTGCCTTCAGAATTTCAAAAAGCGGCGAAGGCACGTGTCCAAGCGACGGAACTGTGCCTCGACGAGCTTGATCGCCGCGATCCGATGATGGCCTTCGCAGACGCAGGGTATCTCAAGAATCGCATGAGAGTCCGGGCGCAGTTTCGAGCGCTCCACGGTGAGGGATAACGCATGGCAAAGCTTAAGATACCAAGAGCCAGCGCGAAACCAGCAGAGCCGGCAGCGGCCCCCCGGCCGGCAAATATCCGAATACGGATGTACAATGTCGGCTTCGGGGATTGCTTCCTTCTGCAGATTCCGACCGATGCTGGTCCGAAGCGTATCGTGGTCGATTGCGGCTCGCTGAAGAACAAGCACTACAACATCAAGCAAATTTCCGACCAACTCATCACGGACATTACCGATCCCGACGGCGTGCCGCGAATAGACGTGCTCGTCATGTCCCACCGGCATGCCGATCATATCTCCGGCTTCACCAATGAAAGATGGGCCAGAGTCGAGGTTGGCGAGATTTGGATGCCCTGGATCGAATCTCCAACCGATCCGGAGGCCAAGAAGCTCTGGAAGAAACAGAAAGAGCGAGCGAAAGCGCTGCAATTTGCTGTCGAGAGGCAGGCTGATTTGGGTTTGGACCTAGACCCGTTGCTGGCCGACGTTGCCGCTGCTGCTCTTTCAAACGAGGACTGCCTCGCCGTGCTGCATGGCGGTTTCGCAAAAAAGGTGAAGCCAAAATTCTATCCAAAGGAGGACAAGGTCGTTGAAAAAATCGACTCCGACATCCTCGCCGGTGTCGACGTATTCGTTCTCGGCCCCCCTCGCACCCGCCGCGCGCTCAACCAGGCTGATCCGCCAACCAATCAAATTCTCCTTGACGGGTTCAACATCGACATAGACGGCAGCCGGGAGAAGGTGCGGCCGTTTGGCGAAGATTGGGAGGACGAAGGCCATTTCTGGCCAAACTTCGACCCCGACGCAATCAATGTGGCCGCCTCTCAAAAGCGATTCTACGAAGCTATCGCTGCCGAACTCGACGCTGAAATCAACAACACAAGCCTAATCCTGATTTTAAAGGTTGGAGATGAGTATCTCCTCTTCCCCGGTGATGCCCAATGGGGACCGTGGGAAAGAGTTCTCGCCGACGAAGAGGCGCTAGACCTGTTGCGCAGGGTTACATTCCTCAAGGTCGGACATCATGCCAGCCACAATGCGACGCCGGCGACCATGCTGCGGGACGTTATCGGCAAGGAGAACAAGCGAGGTGGGCAGGTCAAAGCAATGATCTCGATGACGCCGTACTCGCGTTGGAAGGGCATTCCGCATCACGCTTTGATCGAAGAGCTGACCGAGCGCAACGATCCCTTCGTCATCAGTGACAGCCCGTCGCCCGTTGCCGGAGTTACGCAAAATGAACTGTATTGGCTCGAGTTTGAAATCGGCTGAGGCAGGTGGGTGAATTGGCCGCACGTTGCGACCAACCTTTATTAAAACTCGACTATCAGCGAGCGAAAGGGATTGGCGCGCTGGTTTGATTCCGCCGGCAATTGCGTCAAGCTATCAGCTCCGGCGCGTATTCTGCCAGGCGCGCGGAAACGAGTGCCCTCCCATGCCGCTGCAACACGCTCATCTCATCTTTCCTCAACGCCTTCAGATTGGTGTCGATCAACGATGCGAACGTTGCGTCGCCGCCTCGAGCTTCACCTTTGACACTATCGATGGAAAACCACAGTGGCTTTGGTCCCTTCTTCGCTTCGTACGCCAATTGAAGGCGCTCGAATTGAAGGCCCCTCACCTGCTCCATCAGGATGTCGATGGACTGACGTAGCACAATGGTTCCGGCTTCCGTGGGTTCTGGTGATATCGCAAATGGCTTTCCGCCGTCGCTGACGATGCAATAGTCGAGCGCGTTCCGCTTCGTCCGGAGGAGAGGATTGACCCCCAAATTATCGTATACGCCACCATCGGTCAGGGTCACGTATTCCGTCAGGGCATTCGGGTATAGGTCGGCATTCAACCGTAGCGGAGGGAAGACAGGCGGAAACGCGGATGAAGCCGCAACCGCTCGGCTGATCGGATAATCGCTTGCCGAGACTGTGCCGCTCTCATGTTCGCCCATCAATTCGTCGGCTATGTGCCCGTCGGCCAGGATCCTACCGGCGACGAAGAAAAACATATTGCCCGTCGCAAGGTTCGTCGAGTTGAAGTAAATTCGCGGTCCACCCCGCAATGCCGAAAGCGTCCTACCGCCAAATAGGTCGCGATCGTAGGTTTCCGCCAGCTTCTCTAAGCGGCTCTCGAACGGACTTAAGAGACCTCCAATAATCGAAGCAACGGCGATTGACTTTGTGGATAGGTACTCTTCGAGGTTGTCGAGAACGTCCGCGGCTCCCCAATGTGCCGCGAGGAAACCACCGGCAATACTTCCGCCGCTCACGCAAGTCAGGAGATCAAGCTTGCTGAGAAGATTCCGATCCTGAAGTTCACGAAAAACACCGAGATGGAACGCAGCTGCGCGGAACCCTCCACCAGACAAAGCAAGGCCGATTTTCTTCTCCTGTCCATCCACAGTAATGCTCAATGTCTTCCCTCCCTTTGTTCAGCATTCAGTCAAACCAAACCTCGGGCGATCGCCTTCCATGCCTGGTTGGCCTCAGGTCAATGCTCCAATGCGACAGGCGCCACATACGGCCCGTTTAGATCTTCGCTTGAATGTAGCAGTGAAATTGCAATCGCGCGAGTGAGAACGCGCTAAGATTGCATCCTCACCCGATTTCCGTGGCGCAGGGCGAGGCGCCGTTACGAGCACAGCCTGCTCATCAAGTTGAAATGACGAACAACTCTCGATTGGCGACGTGCCTGGCGCGGGTGCCCATCCGCGCATGTGTCTTCACGAACGGCTGTGGCTTTGCAGCAGGCAAGCGACTTAGCCCTGGAACCTGGTACTCGCCTGCTATCGAGAGATCTTGATACGGCCCACGCGACGGCACGAGGAAATATTGTTGATATCTCAGTGAGGTGAGTGGCATTGAATAGTACAGGCGGAATTTATTTTTTTATCAAAGATTAGCAGATGGATGTTGAAGCTCAGGGGCATATACCGGAATGCGGCTCAGTAAACTAGGCATCAGGAATTTCAGAAACTTCAAATCCGTCGACATCCCGTTGCACGGCAACATCGTCCTGCTCGGGGAAAATCGCGTCGGAAAGAGCAACCTTCTGTTTGCGATCCGCCTGATCCTGGATCCGGCGCTTCCGGATGCAGCACGGCAACTGAGATTGTTGGATTTCTGGGACGGATGCCCGGCCGACTTCAGCGAGCCGATTGAGGTCCATCTCGATATAGCTGATTTTGCGGGCGATCCGGCCCTCGTTGCGCTCCTCACGGATTTTCGCGTTGCTGACGACCCGACCATTGCGCGGCTCAGCTATGTCTTTCGAAAGAAAGCCGAGGTTACCGGCCCGGCGCAGTCCAGCGAGGATTGCGAATTTCTGGTGTATGGCGGCGGTGTCGAGACGCGCTCGGTTCCGGGCAAGGTCCGTCGGCGCATAGCGATCGATGTCCTGGATGCGTTGCGAGACGCCGAGGGGCAGCTCGCTACCTGGCGGACCTCGCCAATCCGGCATCTTCTTGAGGATGCAGTCGTGGGTATCAGCCGTGCTGATCTTGATGCAGTTGCGGCGGAACTCGACAAGGCGACGAAGAGCCTTGAGGCATTTCCGACCATTAAGGCGCTGGAGGATGAACTCCGCGCCGGTATACTTCACCTTTCAGGCAAGGCACATGACGTCGATGCGCGGCTTCGATTTGCGCCGTCCGATCCGCTGCGGCTGTTTCGGGCGATTGCGATGTTCATCGACGGCGGCAAGCGCGGAATTGCCGAAGCAAGCCTCGGTTCAGCCAACGTCGCATTGTTGGCGCTGAAGCTTGCCGAGTTTGCCTGGCGCCGGCGCAAGAATGAGCGAAACTTCTCGCTGCTCTGTATCGAGGAGCCGGAAGCCCATCTGCATCCGCAACTGCAACGATCCGTTTTCAAGAAGCTGTTGAACGAAGCCAGTGCGGCCCAGACCATGGTTGTCACGAGCCATTCGCCCACCCTCGCAGCGGTGACACCGTTGCGATCGATCATTCAGCTACGAAAACGGGACCGCGCCACTCAGGCCTACTCCCTCGCCAATCTTCCGGTTACGCCGGAGGAGTTGGACGATCTGGAAAACTATCTCGATGCGACGCGGGCGGAAATGCTGTTCGCCCGAGGCGTCATTCATGTCGAGGGGGATGCCGAGGAAGCGCTTGTTCCGGTGTTCGCCGCATCGCTCGGATTTAATCTGGACGACCTCGGCATCACGGTCTGCAACGTGGCGGGTACGAATTTCGGCCCCTATGTCAAACTTACGGAGGCGCTGGGGGTCCCCTGGTCCGTGATCACCGACTGGGACCCGATGGACGGATACCTCCCCCCCAAGCCCCCACTGGGCCGGAAGCGCGTCATCGATCTCTGGCAGGACATCTTGGCAGTGCGAGGGAAATCACCGATGACGCCAGAGGCACGCGCTACCTGGGAGGCGAAGCCATACTCCGAGCTGGCGGACGCTGCCTCTGGAACCGCCATATATCTGAATGAGCAGACGTTCGAGGTGTCGGTCGCCAACACACCGGGACTTCTCACGCCCCTGCTCGATATTCTCAGCGAGCAGGGCTTCGGGTCAATTCGCACAAAGCGCATAGCCAATTGGAGATCGGGTACCGCAGTCGATTCGGCGCAACTGCTCGCGATGGTCGCGGACATTGGCAAAGGTCGTTTGAGCTCGCGATTGGCAAAGAAATCGGCTGGTCTGGCGCCGCCGCCATACATCGAAAACGCAATTCGGAACGTGGTCGGCCGTGTCCAGTAGCGAGGTCCTGCTTCGAGCCATCGAGGAACTCAAGGCGAATCCGGAGCAATCGAAGGCTGTTCTGGAGACCAGGCATTGCGTCGTCCTCGCAGGCCCTGGCAGCGGGAAGACCAAGACCCTGACGACAGCGATGGCGCGCACGCTCTCGCAAGACGTCGTCGATCCGCGTGGCGTCGCCTGCATCACCTACAACAATGAGTGTGCCATCGAGCTTGAGACGCGGCTCGCCGGACTGGGCATCGTGCCTGGTGATCGGGCGTTCATCGGGACGGTTCACAGCTTCGCGCTAAGCCAGGTCATCGCGCCGTACGCTCGTTGCGTCTCGACGGGTCTCCCCGCGGAGCTGAAAATCGCGACGAAGGCACAGGCTCGGGCAGCGGTCGAGGCCGCGTACGAGTCAGCCATAAATCGGGGCGAGAATCCCCATGACCGCTGGGGTTTCGCATCCGAGAAGCGAAAGCGAGATGTTGACCGGACACGGCCCGAGTGGTTGGGCCGCAACCCGGAACTCGTGACCTTCATCGAACACTATGAGAGGGAACTTTGTCGCCAGGGATTGATCGATTTCGACGACATGCCGCTCCTCGCCTACCGCATGATCAAGGAAAATACCTGGATCCGGGAGGCAATCTGGGCCCGTTTTCCGGTGCTGTTTGTTGATGAGTACCAGGATCTCGGGCATGCCCTGCATGAGCTGGTGCTCCTGCTTTGCTTTGGCGGCGGGATTCGGCTTTTTGCGGTTGGCGACGCGGACCAGTCGATCTACACGTTCGCCGGCGCTAATCCGGCACTTCTCGAAAGCCTAGCACAGCGACCGGACGTCCAAACCATCAAACTGCGGTTCAACTATCGATCGGGCGGAAAGCTCATCAAGGCCTCGCTGGGTGCACTCGGCGAGGAGAGAGACTATCGGGAAGTGGCTGGAGCGCCCGAAGGAGAAATCTCCTTCTGGGGGGCTCCTATGGGGCTCGATACTCAGGCCGACATGATCGCGACGAGCGTCATCCCGCATCTTATCTCAAAGGGGACAGCTCATGGCGAGATTGCCGTGCTCTACCGAGCTGCCTGGCTCGGGGACAAGGTTGCGGAAGCTCTGAAACAGGCAGGCATTCCCTTCGTCCGCACGGATACGAATGCGCTGGTGCGTAGAAGCTCACGGCTGGCGCGGTTTATCGAGGATTGCGCCAGGTGGGCGACCGGGGGGTGGCATGATGCCGATCCGCCCTTCTCTCGCCTCCTGTCCCAGGCATCGGCGCTGATGTTTGGTAGCCACGTGAGCGAAGCCGAACAGGACGCTCTATCGCGGCAGCTCATTCTGTTCCTTGAAAGCTCTATCGGCTCGCCGGCGACCACGCACACGTGGCTTCAGCGGTTCGATCGCGAACTTATCACTCCCTGGCGAGCACTCGCACGCAATACAGAGCAAGAGTGGGAGATCTGCGCCGAAATGATATCCGGCACAGACCCGACGAAGGATCTCGATCTTCCCCTTGCGCAGTTCGCAGGACGTGCGGATAGCGCCGGCCGCGTGACGCTGAGCACCCTACATAGCGCCAAGGGCCGCGAATTCGACGCTGTCATCATGTACGGCGTCAACAATGGCGACTTTCCCAACAAACGGGATCGCAAGACGGAGTTGGGGATGCGTGAGGCGCGTCGGTCGTTCTACGTAGGCGTCACTCGGCCACGGAAAGAACTATGCCTCGTATTTCAGGAGCACAATCATTCGCCCTGGGTGCAAGGTAAGCGTCCGGTGAACACCGCCCCTAGCGCTGGTGGTGTGGAGGTTCAGTGATCTGACTGAAGTGCCGCGACGGCTGTTGCAGCCTTTTCGCAGC
>Ga0065721_10007752_pt1 | contig 10878 bp, 9 predicted proteins | sample Mesricmetagenome_FD_59108 | JGI IMG/M metagenome (GOLD analysis project Ga0065721, IMG submission 59108) | Mesophilic microbial community from rice straw/compost enrichment Sample: eDNA_1 v2 (version 2) | ecosystem: Engineered > Solid waste > Grass > Composting > Bioreactor | place: USA: Davis...
GAGCGCGGCCGCGAGTTCGGCACGGTGACGGGCCGCAAGCGCCGCTGCGGCTGGTTCGACGCCGTGCTGGTGCGCCAGACGGTGCGCACCTCGGGCATCGACGGCATCGCGCTGACGAAGCTCGACATCCTCGACGGCTTCGACGAGATCAAGGTCTGCGTCGGCTATCGCCTCGATGGCGAGGTGCTCGACCATCTGCCGGCGAGCCAGGGCGCACAGGCCCGCGTCGAGCCGGTCTACGAGACCATCGAGGGTTGGCCCGGCACGACGGCCGGCGCGCGCTCCTGGGCGGACCTGCCGGCCCAGGCCATCAAGTATGTCAGGCGCATCGAGGAGTTGATCGGTGCCCCCGTCGCGCTTCTGTCGACGAGCCCCGAGCGCGACGATACGATCCTCGTGCACAACCCCTTCGAAGGTTGACGGGCCCCACGTTTTCGGGACATTCGGGAGCCGATGGCGGACTATTATCCTTTGCTCTCGCGGGCCGTAGCCGGCCTGCCGGACAACACCCCCGAGACGCGACGCGCGATCTACGATCGGGCGCGCGTCGTGCTGCTGCAGCAGTTGCGGGCGGTCGACCCGCCGTTGTCGGAAGCCGATATCGAGCGCGAGCAGATCGCCCTCGACGACGTCATCGCGCGCATCGAGAACGAGTACGCGCCGCCGGTCTATGACGATCCGCTGGAGCCGCGCTTCGACGAGGCTGCCGGGGCGACCGCCGGCTACGAGCACTATCAGGATCCTTACGCGAGCGAGGGGCCCTATGCCGGCGAGGATGCCCGCTATGGGCAGGGCGATTACCAATCGGCCGAGCCACCCGGCGTTCCCGGCGATCATGGGGCTGCGCCCCGCGTCGAGGACGACCGCCCGGCGCGCCCGCGCCTGTCGCCGACGCGGAGCGGCCGCGACGGCGGCGAGCGCCGGCGCACGCTGATCGTCGCCGGGGTCCTGGCCCTCGCCATCGCGGCCATCGCCGGCACGGCCCTGTGGCTGCAGCAGGAGAAGCCTGCACCGGTGCAGGACCAGGCGCAGACCGAGCCCGACGAGCCGGCGCGCGAAGGCGAGACGAAGTTCAACGACCGTATCGGCGGTCCGCCGCCCGAGCCGACCCCGCCGGCGCAGCCGCCGCAGCAGCAGGCGACGCCGCCCGGCAGCGCGGTCGCGGTCTCGCAGCGCGCCATCCTCTACGAGGAGACCGGCGACGCGAACCAGGCGCCGCGGGCGACCGGGGGCCGCGCTGTCTGGCGCCTCGACACCGTCAACGCGGGCGAGGGACAGCCGCTCGAAACGGTGGTGCGGGCTGAGGTCTCCGTCCCAGAGGCCGGCTTCACGCTGCATCTGACGTTCCGCCGCAATACCGACGCGACGCTGCCGGCATCCCATACCGTCGAGATGACCTTCGAGGAGACCAATCCCGAACGGGCGGTGCGCGAGGTCGGCGTGCCGCAGCTCAAGACGGACGAAGGTGCGCGCGGCACGCCGCTCGCGGGGCTGCCGGTGCCGGTCACGCCGAACTTCTTCCTCGTGGGGCTGTCGAATCTCGCGAGCGATGTGGAACGCAACACCGAGCTGCTGCGGTCGCGCTCATGGATGGATATTCCGCTGCGCTATGCCTCCGGCCGGCGCGCGGTGCTCGCCTTCGAGAAGGGGCTTTCAGGCGAGCAGGCGATCGAGGCGGCCCTGCGCGTCTGGGCGGGCCAGCAATAACGGGGCGAGGCTCGCGGAAGCGCCGGCACAGCCCGGACCTCGCGAGCCCATCGGGCGAGAAACGCCCGCACAATCAAAACGGCGGCCCTTCGGCCGCCGTTGGTCTTTCCACTACTTCTGGGAAAGGTCAGGCCGGGCTCAGCGCCTGACCGTCGCCCTTCGGGGCCTCGATGCGGGCGAGACCCTGCTTGACGGCCTCCTGCACCTTCTCGAAGGCGCGGACCTCGATCTGGCGCACGCGCTCGCGGGAGACGCCGAACTCGCTGGAGAGATCCTCGAGCGTGATCGGGTCGTCGCGCAGGCGGCGTGCCTCGAAGATGCGGCGCTCGCGCTCGTTGAGCACGCCGAGCGCCTGGCGCAGCGCCGCGAGGCGGTTGCGGCCCTCTTCCTCGGCCACGAGGTTCGTCTCCTGGTCGTCGCTGTCGTCGACCAGCCAGTCCTGCCATTCGCCGTCGCCGTCCTGGCGCAGGGGAGCGTTGAGCGAAGTATCGCCGCCGAGGCGGCGGTTCATCTCGATCACGTCCTGCTCGGGCACGCCGAGGCGCTTGGCGATGGCCTTGACCTGCTCCGGCCGCAGGTCGCCCTCGTCATAGGCGGAGATGCGGCCCTTCGCCTTGCGCAGGTTGAAGAACAGCTTCTTCTGGCTCGCGGTGGTGCCCATCTTCACGAGGGACCACGAGCGCAGGATGTACTCTTGAATCGCGGCCTTGATCCACCACATGGCGTAGGTCGCGAGGCGGAAGCCCTTGTCCGGCTCGAACCGCTTGACCGCCTGCATCAGGCCGACGTTGCCCTCGGACACCACCTCGGCGATGGGCAGGCCATAGCCGCGGTAGCCCATGGCGATCTTCGCGACGAGCCGCAGGTGCGACGTCACGAGCTTGTGCGCCGCGTCGCGGTCACCGTGTTCACGCCACTGTTTCGCGAGCATGAATTCCTCATCGGGCTTCAGCATCGGGAAACGGCGAATCTCTTCGAGATAGCGCGAGAGCCCACCTTCGCTGGCGAGCGTGGGAAGTGCGCTGGTAGCCATTTTCACCTCCTTTCGGCCCCCTGACGGCAGGCCGCGTGACGGCCGCCCCCTGGCCAGCCGTCCTGAACACCCTACATCCGGGAGCACATTGTCCGAAAGAGGGCGTCCGACTGTCTCAGAACCGCAGTTTCGGTCGTTGGTTTCTTCCGGCATGTGCGCTAGCGCACACGGCGGACACCGCGCCCGCGCACTATGTGTTTGCGCGCAGCGCAGCCAGAAGCTTCTGCAGGTCCGCCGGCAGCGGGCTTTCGAAGCGCAGTTCCTCGCCCGTCACCGGATGGGCGAAGCCCAGCTCGGCGGCGTGCAGCGCCTGGCGGGAAAGCACGCTCAACGCCAGTCGCGCCTCATCGCCGAGGAGGGCGGACTTCGTCCGAAAGCCGCTGCCGTAGGTCTCGTCGCCGAGAAGCGGATGGCCGCGATGGGCGAGATGCACCCTGATCTGGTGCGTGCGCCCCGTTTCCAGCCGGCAGCGCACGAGACTCGCCACATCCGCCGCATTCCCGGCGGCGAAACGCTCCTCCACCATATAGTGCGTGATCGCCTCGCGTCCATGGCCGGCCCGGACGACCGCCATCTTCTCGCGGTTGTGGGCGGCACGGTCGATCGGCGCGTTGATGGTGCCGGTAAGCGGCTGCGGCACGCCCCAGACCAGTGCCACATAGGCGCGATGGAGGGGCCCGGTGCGGCCATGGTCGGCGAACTGGGCGCTCAGTCCCTGGTGCGCCTCGTCCGTCTTCGCCACCACCATGACGCCGGACGTGTCCTTGTCGAGGCGGTGCACGATGCCGGGCCGCCGGACGCCGCCGATGCCCGAGAGGCTCGCGCCGCAGTGGGCGATGAGGGCGTTGACCAGGGTACCCGTCTCGTTGCCGGGGGCCGGGTGAACGACGAGCCCGGCCGGTTTGTCGACAACGATGAGCGCGTCGTCCTCATGAAGGACGGTGAGGGGAATGTCCTCCCCGGACGGTTCCGGCGGCGCAGCCGGAGGCACGGTCACGGAAAGGGAGGCGCCGGCGACGAGCTTGCGCGACGCATTCGTCTCGCTAAGCCCTCCGACGGTAACGTGACCATCCTTGATGAGCTGCTGGATGCGGCTGCGCGACAGTTCCGGAAGCCGCAGGGCGAGCGCACGGTCGAGCCGCACGCCAGCGTCCTCCGCCGTGGCGGTCAGATGGATGGTTTCGCCGGTATCCGCCGTCTTGTCGTTCATGAGCGCTCGTCGCCCGTTGCGGCAGGGCAGTCAAGCCTCTCCCGCCAGCCCGTCCGCCCCGAGCCTGTGGAGAGCTGCGGTTTTCGATACAAATTGCCACGCGAGGGCTTGAACAGGGGGCCGAGCACTTATATAGAAGCGGCCTCACGCGAGACGCTCCCATCGTCTAGCGGTCTAGGACGTCGCCCTCTCACGGCGAAAACAGGGGTTCGAGTCCCCTTGGGAGCGCCACTTTCGTTTTTCCAGATACTTACCGGCAGTTCGCCAGACGGGTTAACCCAGGGTTAGCCACGCCGCTTTCGGCCTGTTTCGATGTCGGCGACGACAGCCGTTTGCGTGAGGCGCTTCTTGCCTCCGTCCCGACCGCCCGCTTGTTGAGCCCGTGCGTGCGGCGGGCGCGGCCCCGCGGGGCAATCAGCAACGACCGCCGACGCAGGTCGTATCCTTCCCAAGCCGTCCTTCACCCAAGCCGTCCGGCGTGACGCCAGCGGACGTATCTGGCCTGCGCCCGCGCGTCAGGTGATATGCTCACGGGCGCCACGCCCGTCGTTCGAGAAGACGCCCTCAATGCCATCGAGTTCCGACCAGAGACTGATCGCGACGTCGCTTCCTTCGGATACGCAGCTTCGCGTCATCTTCGCGGTCGTGGTCATGCTCGTCGTGGCTCTCGCCGCGACGGCGCCCTATGCGGGGCGTCCCACCGATGGCACCGAGATCTTCCTCCCGGCCTATGCGGCAGCCGTTCTCGTCATCGAGACGACGACCGCGGCCCTTCTCTTCGCCACTTTCCGGGTGCAGCGGTCCGTATCTCTCCTCGTCCTCGCGTCCGGATACCTGCTGTCCGCCGCCCTTGCCGTGCCCTGGGCGCTCACCTTTCCGGGCGTGTTTTCCACCCTGGGATTCGACCAGAACCTGCAGGCGACGGCCTGGATCGCGGCGGCCCGGCGCATCGGCTTCGCCGCCGCGGTGGTCGGTTTTGCCCTGTGCGACCCGCGCTGGACGGTCAGATCGCCAAGCCGCTGGATATCGGCCAGTGTCGGCGGGCTCGTGGCGGGCGCGGGCCTCGTCCTGTGGTTCGCCCTGACGGTGACGCCGGACCTTCCCGCCTTCATGGCCGATGCCCGGACCACGGCTCCGGCCTGGGCCTATGTGCCGCCGCTCGCGCTCCTCCTCTATGCCGTCGGCATGGTCGTGCTGCTGAGGGGACGCCGTTCAACGCTCGACATCTGGATGTCCGTCGCCCTCCTTTCGCTCTTCGTGGAAATCCTGCTGATTTCCTACATGGGCGCGGCGGTGCGCCTCAGTGTCGGCTGGTGGTCCGGGCGCTTCTTCGGTCTCGTGGCTGCCGGCACCATCCTGCTCGTGCTGCTCGCCGAAACGACCGGCAGCTACGCCCGTCTGGTCCAGGTGGCGATCAACGAGCGCCGGGCACGGCGCGACCGGCTGACGGCAATGGAGGCCTTGTCGGCTTCGATCGCCCACGAGATCAATCAGCCCCTCGCGAGCATGGTGACCAATGCCAACGCCGGCCTGCGCTGGCTATCCCGCGCAGAGCCGCAGACCGGAGAGGCGGAGGCCGCGCTGAAGCGCATCGTCGATGACGGCCATCGGGCCGACAAGATCGTCTCCGGCATCCGCACCATGTTCCTCAAGGGTGCGCAGGAGCGGGTCGCCGTCGATCTCAAGTGCGTCATCGACGAGGCGCTCGGCAGGAGCGCCTCCGAGCGGGCACTCGCGGCCGTCGAGGTCGAGACCGTCTATCCGCCCGAGGTCAAGATGGTGATCTGCAATCCGATCCAGCTGCTGCAGGTCGTCTCCAACCTGATCGACAACGCGGTCGACGCCATGAAGGCGGGCGGCGGCCGGGTGCGCCGGCTGACCATCAGCATCGAGGACGGTGAGCCGGGGGAGGTCGAAGCCGCCTTCGCCGATACCGGTCCCGGTGTCAGCCCGGACATCGCCGACCGCATCTTTCTCCCCTTCGTCTCGACGAAGCCCGACGGCATGGGCATGGGCCTCATGTTCTGCCGGTCGGTGATCGAGGCCCACGGCGGCCGGCTCTGGATCGCCGCCAATGCGCCGACCGGCGCGGTCTTCCGTTTTTCCCTGCCCGCGTCCACTGTGGTGGAGGAGAGCAACAAAGTGGGCGTGCATCCATGAGCGACGATCCCGTCGTCTATGTCATCGACGATGACCCCGCTATTCGTGTCTCGCTGGAGAGCTTGCTGGCCTCTGTCGGTTACGCGGTCCGGACCTTCGCATCGGCGGAGGATTTTCTCGCCGCCGAACAGGCCGATGCCCCCGCCTGCCTCGTGCTCGACGTGCGCCTCAAAGGCAGGAGCGGACTCGAGTTCCAGCGCGAACTGGCACGCCGCGGCCAGAGCCCGCCCATCGTCTTCGTCACCGGCCACGGCGACGTGCCGATGTCGGTCGCCGCCATGAAGGCGGGAGCCGTCGAGTTCCTGACCAAGCCCTTCCGTGACCAGGACCTCCTCGACGCGGTTCACGAGGGCATCGAGCGCCACCGGCGTGAGCGAGAGCAGGCGAGCGCCATGGGGCAGATCCTGGGGCTGTACGAGACGCTCTCGCCGCGCGAGCGGCAGGTGGCGGCCCTCGTCGCCTCGGGATTGATGAACAAGCAGGTGGCCGACCGGCTCGGCCTCAGCGAGGTCACCGTGAAGGTCCACCGGGCGCAGATCATGCACAAGCTGCAGGCGCGGACCCTGGCCGACCTGATCCGCATCACCGACCGGCTGGGGATCACGCTGGTCCAGGACTGATGGCGGCGGCCACTCGCTGATGCGCGGAGCGCCGCGCGCTCATCCCTATACCGGGGGATAGGCGGCATTATCCGCCTGCACAATTGCGCTGATCGACCGCCCGACCCTACCTTGCCGTCACTCAACGCGTTCCCGGTCGGGAGCGTCTGAATTTCAACCCGCGGTCCGGATCAGCGAGCCTGTCGCACAGGAAGGATCACGCACGTCCGCGCCCGCACGAGTGATGGGAAAGGGGACTGAAGAGATGGCACAGGCAAGCGCTGCGCCGGGGCGGAGCCTCCTCGATCCGACGAACCACATGCTGATCATGATCGACTTCCAGTCGCAGATGGCCTTCGCGACGAAGTCGATCGATGCCGTGCTCCTGCGCAACAACGCGGCACTCGTGGCCCATGCGGCCGCCGGCTTCAAGGTGCCCACGATCCTGACCACGGTGGCCGAGAAGAGCTTCTCGGGACCGATGTTCGCGGAGATCACGAACGCCTTCCCGGATCAGCCGATGCTCGATCGCACCTCGATGAACACCTGGGAGGACGAGCCGGTCATCGCGCGCGTCAACGAGATCGGGAAACAGCGCATCGTGCTCGCTGGGCTCTGGACGAGCGTGTGCATCGTCGGCCCGGCGCTCTCGGCACTCGACCAGGGCTTCGAGGTCGTTGTCGTCACGGACGCCTGTGGCGACGTGTCGGAGGAGGCGCACGAGCGTGCCGTCTCGCGCATGGTGCAGGCAGGCGCCGTGCCCATGACCTCCCTTCAATACCTCCTCGAGCTGCAGCGCGACTGGGCGCGGGCCGGGACCTACGATCTCACCACCGGCATCGCCAAGGAGTTCGGCGGCGCCTACGGGCTCGGCATCATCTACGCCAAGACGATGTTCGGCGCTTCGGAAGGCCATTGAGCTCCACCACCGCGGCATTCCGCTGCAGCAACGGGAGTGACCTTCATGCCCAGCATCACGACCAGGGACGGCGTCGAGATCTTCTTCAAGGACTGGGGGCCGAAGGACGCGCAGCCCATCGTGTTCCATCACGGCTGGCCACTGAGCGCGGATGACTGGGACGCGCAGATGCTGTTCTTCCTCGCCAAGGGCTACCGTGTCGTCGCCCACGACCGGCGCGGCCACGGCCGCTCCACTCAAGTCGCCGACGGCCACGACATGGACCATTATGCCGCCGATATCGCCGCGGTGGTCGAGCATCTCGACCTGCGCGGGGCGGTCCATGTCGGTCACTCCACCGGCGGGGGCGAGGCGCTGCACTACACGGTCCGTCACGGCAGGGGCCGCGTCGCCAAGCTGGTGCTGATCGGCGCGGTGCCGCCGATCATGGTGAAGACGGCGGCAAACCCCGGCGGCCTGCCCATCGAGGTGTTCGACGGCTTCCGCGCCGCACTCGCCGTCAACCGCGCCCAGTTCTTCCTCGATGTCCCGACCGGCCCGTTCTACGGCTACAACCGGCCCGGCGCGGAGGTTTCCGAGGGCGTGATCCGCAACTGGTGGCGCCAGGGCATGATGGGCGGTGCCAAGGCCCACTACGACGGCATCAAGGCCTTCTCGGAGACGGACTTCACCGAGGACCTCAGGGCCGTAGACGTGCCGACGCTGGTGATGCACGGCGACGACGACCAGATCGTGCCCATCGCCAACTCCGCCCCCCTGTCGGCCGAACTCGTCAGGAACAGCACGCTCAAGATCTACGAGAAGCTCCCGCACGGCTTGTGCACAACGCATCCCGACGTGATCAACGCCGATCTGCTCGACTTCGTGCGGGCGTGACGGCGGCCCCGGCGCCGAAGCGGCAGGAGAAGGCCCATGAAGCTCTATCTCGCCTCTCTCGGCGCCGGTATTCTGGTCGGGATCGTCTACAGCCTGATCAACGTGCGCTCGCCGGCGCCGCCCGTGGTGGCGCTTCTCGGCCTGCTCGGCATTCTCGTCGGCGAGCAGATCATGCCGGTTGCGAAACACATCGTTGCCGGCTGCGGCTTCCGGGAAGCCGTGGGCCTCGCCGATTGCGGCAAACACGTTCTCGGCGAACTGCCGGCCAATTCCGCCGTGGGTGCCGACGAATCCCACCGGGCTCCCGGCGGATGAGGCGGAGCCGTCGATGACCACCCGTCGCGATATCGTCGCAGGAATGGCCGCGGCGGCGGCTTCGGGCCTGATCCCCACTTCGGCGAGGGCCGAGACCATGAACGAGACGGCAGATCTCATCCTCCTCAACGGCAAGGTCACCACGCTCGACAGGCAGAACCCGCAGGCGGAGGCCGTGGCGATCCGCGACGGCCGCTTCCTCTTCGCCGGCGCGGCGGCCGGTGCGATGGCGCTCGCCGGGCCCGCAACGCAGATGATCGACCTCGGCGGGCGGCGCGTCATTCCCGGGCTGATCGACAGCCACATGCACATCATCCGCGGCGGGCTCAACTACAACATGGAGCTGCGCTGGGACGGCGTGCGCTCGCTGGCGCAGGCGATGGAGATGCTGCGCCGGCAGGTCGAGGTGACGCCGCCGCCGCAGTGGGTGCGCGTCGTCGGCGGCTTCACCGAGCACCAGTTCACCGAGAAGCGCCTGCCGACGCTCGACGAGATCAATGCCGTCGCGCCCGACACGCCGGTCTTCATTCTCCATCTCTACGATCGCGCATTGCTCAACGCGGCCGCGCTCAGGGTCGTCGGCTATGACAAGGATACGCCGAACCCGCCGGGCGGCGAGATCGTGCGGGACGCGGCGGGCAATCCGACGGGGCTCCTCCTTGCAAGCCCCAACGCCACCATCCTTTACGCGACCCTCGCCAAGGGGCCGAAGCTGCCGCCGGAGTACCAGAAGAACTCCACGCGCCACTTCATGCGCGAGGTCAACCGCCTGGGCGTGACCGGAGTCATCGACGCGGGCGGCGGCTTCCAGAACTATCCCGACGACTACGCCATCATCGAGGAGCTTCACCGCGAGGGCCTGCTCACGGTGCGCATCGCCTACAACCTCTTCACCCAGAGGCCGAAGGAGGAACTGGCCGACTTCACGGCTTGGGCCAAGCAGGTCTCTCCAGGGGCGGGCGACGATCTCTACCGGAGCAACGGCGCCGGCGAGATGCTCGTCTACAGCGCCGCCGACTTCGAGGATTTCCGCGTCGCGCGGCCGGAGATGCCGCCGAACATGGAAGGCGACCTCGAGCCGGTGGTGCGGCTGCTGGCCGAGAACCGCTGGCCGTGGCGGCTGCACGCCACCTATGACGAGACGATCTCGCGCGCCCTCGACGTGTTCGAGAAGGTGAACCGCGACATCCCGCTCGCCGGGCTCAACTGGTTCTTCGACCACGCCGAGACGGTCAGCGACCGCAACATCGAGCGCATCGCCGCTCTGGGCGGCGGCATCGCCGTGCAGCATCGCATGGCCTTTCAGGGTGAATATTTCGCCGAGCGCTACGGCCATCGCGCCGCCGAACGCACGCCGCCCGTCGCACGCATGCTGGCCGCGGGCGTGCCGGTGGGCGCCGGCACCGACGCGACGCGGGTGGCCTCCTACAATCCGTGGGTGTCGCTGGCGTGGCTCGTCACCGGCCGCACCCTCGGTGGCCTCGCGCTCTATCCGGCGGCCAACCGGCTCGATCGCGAGACGGCGCTGCGCCTGTGGACGCACGAGAACACCTGGTTCTCGACCGAGACGGGCAAGAAGGGGATGATCAAGGCCGGCCAGCTCGCCGATCTCGCCGTGCTGTCCGACGACTACTTCACCGTCCCCGAGGACGCGATCCAGGACATCACCGCGGTGCTGACCCTGCTCGGCGGCAAGCCGGTGCACGGCAGCGATGCATTCGCGCCGCTCGCGCCGGAGCTGCCACCGCCGATGCCCGACTGGTCGCCGGTGCGTACCTTCGGCGGCTATCAGCAGCGGCGGGCCTCCCTCGGCACGAATTATGCGCTTGCGGCGGGCTGCGGCTGTGCCACCGCGTGCGGTGTCCATGGCCACGCCCACGCCGCCGCCTGGGGATCGGCGCTTCCCGTCTCGGATACCCGCAGCTTCTGGGGCGCTCTGGGCTGCGCCTGCTGGGCGGTGTGAGATGACAGGCCGGCTCCGGAGGCGCAGATGAGCGCGCCCGCCACGGCCGCGCCGGCGGGCGGCGGGTTCGCGCCGCTGCGTCACACGTCCTTCGCC
>Ga0065721_10006754_pt1 | contig 10877 bp, 3 predicted proteins | sample Mesricmetagenome_FD_59108 | JGI IMG/M metagenome (GOLD analysis project Ga0065721, IMG submission 59108) | Mesophilic microbial community from rice straw/compost enrichment Sample: eDNA_1 v2 (version 2) | ecosystem: Engineered > Solid waste > Grass > Composting > Bioreactor | place: USA: Davis...
GACGAGCCGCAGATCGACGGCGGCCTGCTGCGGCTCGACCTGCTCGGCCTGCTTGGCAGCGACGGCTCGGTGGTTCTTACCGACTTTCCGGCCGGCGAATACCGGGCGGCGCTGGTGCCCGACCCGACCCTGCTTGACCTGTCGCTGGTGCAAACCCGCGGCCTGTCGGTGGAGGCGGCCGACATCGCGGAAACGCACGAGGTCGTCCAGGTCGGCGCGGCCGAGGGCAACTTCATCGAGGCGGCAACTGCCGGGGCCGACGTGGACTTGATGGTGACAAAGGTTGCCATCAACGGCACTGAGTACGAAGTGCCAGAGGGTGGCATCACGATCACGGGCACCTACGGTAGCCTGACGATCGGCCGGGACGGACAGTACAGCTACACGGCAGACCCGTCAGCGGGCATTGGCGTCGACAATTTCACGGTCACCGTGAGGCACCCGGTGACGGGCGCGCAGGCGGACGGCACGCTGAGCATCGGCTCCCAGCTGGGCGCAGGTACGCCGGCCGATGCGATCGACGCGGTCGATGCGATCGACACTGCCGTGCTCGTCGCCAAGCCCCAGGCGCTGCCGCCGGTGGAACACGATCTTGAAGGAACGATCGCTCTCGGCCTGCTCGGCATTCCGGTTGGCACGATCCCGTCCTTCGAGTTCACGGTTCCCCAAGGTGACACCGTGTTCGTCTCGATGGAGGCAAGCTTCTTCACCGTGCTCGGCGTTGGGACGACCGGCCGGATAACCATCGAGAAGTACAACCAGTCGACCGGGCTCTGGGATACGTTGAGCAACAGCACCGATGGCGGCCTGCTGGACCTGATCGGAGCTGCGGGTACCTATGTCGGAGGCGGCGTCGAGTTCACCGATCCGGGCCGCTACAGGGTTAGTGCCGTTGCGCAGAGCGTGGTTGAACTTGGCACGAACATTACGCTGGACGCGAAGGTGACGACGTTCGACCACGACAAGCTCGGCGGCTTCGACGCCCAGGAGGCGCACGGCCACCTGATCGACGCCGACGATGCCGCGCTCAGCACAGCGCTGGTGGTCGAGGTGAACGGTCAGGCGGTGAACTCCGTGACCGGGACCGAGATCGCCGGTACCTACGGTAAGCTTCTGATCGACGTGTACGGCAACTACGTCTACACGCCCTACGCCGCAGGCAGCGGCGTCGGAAAGGTGGACGCGTTCANNTACACGGTTCGCAACGCGGCCGGCGCGACGGANACCGCCACGCTGTACATCCGCATCGACAGCCCGAACCTCGGCCTNAGCTGGACGGACGATCCGGCCGCACCGGCGGAGATCGGAGTGGTGGCGGATGCCGATACCGACACCGCCCTGCTCGGCAGTGCCTACAAGGTGACAGCGGGCGGGCCGTCGACCAGCGGGTCGGCCAGCATCCCCATCACCGCGCTCGGCGGAACGTCGGCCTCGGTCACGCGAACCTTCACCATCGATGAGAACGACCTGGCGTCGGTCCGCTTCCAGGCGAGCTCGACCAACACCGGCACCAGCACGGTGACGATCACCATCACCGGCGACAACGGCTTCAGCCAGGTGCTCACCGGCACCAACACGTCGATCAACCAGGTCCTGGACGATCTGCCGGCCGGCACTTACACGGTGACGGCAAACTACAACCGCACCGCCCTCTGGTTGATCCAGGAGACGCTGAGCCTGAACGTCGCGACACAGACGCTGACGCATCTGGACGAGTTCGTCGCGACGACGCCGGTGGCCGAGACGGGCAACGTGCTTGCCGACGACACGACGGTGTCGCCGTTCGTCAAGTTCCTGATCGACAACGGCACGGGCCACTTCGTCGAGGTGACGGACGGCACCACGGTCGCGGGCGACTACGGGACGCTCACCATCAATGCCAATGGCAGCTACAGCTACCTGCCGAACCAGGATCTCGGCGTGATCGGGCACACGGACGTGTTCACCTACCGGCTCGAACATCCCAACGGCACGGTCTCGGACGCGACGCTGACGATCGACATCGATTATGCGGGTGGGCCGTACGTGCCGCCGGCACCCATGATGATGATGTTGTCCCTCGGGGAAGACGTCGTGCCGATGGGCGAGTTCGGTGATGACGACAGCGACGACCAGCCGGCGATGAGATTGCTCGGCGACAATGATCTGCTCGACGTCGGTGGGAATGACGAGCTCGACCTGACGTTCGACGATGAGGGCGACGGCGACAGCGAGCCGCCGGCGACCAAGCCCATGCAGATCCGCGCGGAACCGGCCGATTCGCCGCATGTCGAGGATCCGTTTGGCTTCCTGGATGACGAGGACGACGATCTGTCATCATCGACGCCAGTGATCTGACGGCCAGCATCCGGTCGGGGAACCCGGCCGGATGTCCTTACACCGGTGCGCAGTGGGCGGCTCAGGCCTGCCGCGCGCCAAAGAAACCTGCTCGGCGCAAGCTGCCACTGGTAAAGGATCCTGAGCATGAAGTTCGAAGCGTCCGGTAGCACAGGCGGCAGCGGAAGCAGTTTCGACGCGGAAGGCTGGATCGCTGCGTTTACCTATGTGTCGCAGCACTACGGTCTGTCGCTGTCGACGCAGGGGATGCGACTGTCATCAGCCTGGTCGAAGAGCGCCGATCCGCAGGCACGCATCGTCGAGATCGCACGCGGNGCTGGCCTGCGTCTCAAGTTCGTCGAGCCGGCNGGCGCACGGGTGACGAGCTGGCAGTTGCCGGTCATCGTCGAACTGCGCGACGGACAGGTGGGGATCGTCGTTGCACTAAGCGCCGACAAGCAGGCGGGCGTCATCTTCTCCGGGGACGGCAACCTCGAGACGAGCCTGTCAGCGGAAAAGCTGTTCGCCGAGGCGCGGAGGCTCATTGTCGCGCGGCCGAGCCGCTCCATTCCCGATGCGCGCGTCGACAGCTACATCAAGCCCTATCAGGAGCACTGGCTGCGCCGGCTCTTGCTGAGCAACAAGGGTGCCTACGCCCATGTGGCTCTCGCCTCGTTTGTGGCCAACATGCTCGGCCTGACCGGCATCCTGTTCTCGATGCAAGTCTATGACCGGGTGGTGCCGGCCCAGTCCTATCCGACGCTCTACGTCCTGTTCAGCGGCGTGATACTGGCGATCCTGTTCGATTTCATCATGCGCAAGGCGCGCACCGGGGTCATCGACATCATCGGCAAGCGGATCGACCTTCGCCTGTCCGACATGGTGATGGGACATGCGCTGAGGGTGCGCAACAGCGTCCGGCCGCAGTCGACTGGCTCGTTCATCGCGCAGATCCGGGATCTGGAGCAGGTGCGCGAAATGCTCACCTCCACGACGATCTCGGCGCTGGCGGACCTGCCATTCTTCTTCCTGTTCCTCGGTCTGTTCTGGTACATCGCCGGCGTGCTCGTGGTGATCCCGGTTGCCGCGTTCGCGCTGATGATACTGCCCGGCCTTCTCGTGCAGGGGCGGCTGCGTCACTACACGCAGGCTGCGATGCGGGAGTCCTCGCTGCGCAACGCAATGCTGGTCGAGGCGATCCAGGGCATCCAGGACATCAAGACACTGCAGGCGGAAGACCGCTTTCAGCAGCAGTGGAACCACCTCAACCAGGTGACGGGCGAAGCCCAGCTGAAGCTCCGCGGGCTGACCAGCACGCTGAATTCCTGGACTCACTGTGTGCAGATGGGCGTCTATGCCTGCGTGGTCTTCTTCGGCGTCCCCTACGTGATCTCCGGCGACATGACCACCGGTGCGCTGGTGGGCGCCTCCATCCTCGGCTCGCGCATGATCTCGCCGATGGCGCAGATCGCCCAACTGATGAGCCGGGTCCAGCACGCGAAGTCGGGCGTCCGCAGCCTCGACCAGATCATGCAGATGCCGATCGATCATCCGGCGACCGAAAGCCGCGTCCATCGCGACGCGATCGACGGCAACTACGAGCTCAAGTCCGCCGTCTTCCGCTACGGCGATGAGTCGACGCCGCCAGCGCTGTCGGTGCGCAACCTGCGCATCCGGGCCGGCGAGAAAGTGGCGATCCTCGGCAAGAATGGCACCGGCAAGTCCACCTTGCTGCTGGCGCTGTCCGGAATGCTGGAGGCAAGCTCCGGCGAGGTGCTGCTCGACAACCTGGCGCTGCCGCACATCGATCCCGCGGATGTACGCCGTGACGTCGGGCTGCTGACGCAGGATGCCCGCCTGTTCTACGGGACCCTGCGCGACAACATCGTGATGGGTGCGCCGCTCGCCTCGCAGGAGCAGATGCTGCAGGCGCTGGCGATGGTCGGCGCCGCCGAGTTCACCCGCAGGCTTCCGAGGGGCCTCGACCACATGGTGCTGGAAGGCGGCCTGGGCCTTTCCGGCGGTCAACGGCAGGCGATCCTGCTGGCGCGCCTTTTGGTTCGCCAGCCGCGGGTCGTGTTGCTCGACGAGCCGACCGCGTCGATGGACGAGGCGACGGAGCGGCATTTCATCCAGCAGTTCGGCGATTGGGCCAGGAACCGGACCGTCGTCATCGCGACCCACCGCATGCGGGCACTCGAACTCGTGGACCGGATCATCGTCATCGAGAACGGCCATGTGGCGCTCGACGACGAGCGCGAGCGCGCACTGATGGTTCTGCGCGGCATGTCCGGCACGGCAGCAGCGCGCAAGGCGTCGGTCACCCGCCTGGCCAGGGCCGGCGATGAGGCGAATGCGGAGGCCGTCGATGGCAATCGCTGATGCAAATGGCAGTCACGCCTGGGTCGAGCTCGAGGGCGAGAAGGCGCAGCTCCGCCGCTCGCGCCGCATCATCTGGTGGACCGCGCTCCTGCTGGCCGTCGCGATCGCCTGGTCCTATTTCGCCGTGCTGGACGAGGTTTCGACCGGCAGCGGCCGGGTCGTCCCGACGATGCGCGAACAGGTGATCCAGTCGCTGGAGGGTGGTATCCTCGCCGAACTGCAGGTGCGCGAGGACCAGATCGTCGAGGCGGGTCAGATCCTGGCCAGGCTCGACCCGGTGAAGACGGAATCGAACGTCCAGGAGAGCGCCGCCAAGTACCGGGCAGCCCTCGCGAGCGCGGCGCGGCTTCAGGCGGAAGTCAATGACACCGAGATCAAGTTTCCGGCTGAGCTCGACAACTACCCGTCACTGCGCGCAGAGGAGCTGAGGCTCTACGAGGCACGCCGGCGGGGGCTCGATGACACGTTGCGCTGGATCGAGGAATCGACGGCGCTGGTGCGGCGCGAGCTGGAGATGAACGAGTCGCTGACCAAGCTCGGAGCCGCCAGCACGGTGGAGGTCATCCGCCTCAAGCGCCAGCTTGCCGAGCTCGAGCTGAAGGCGGTCGAGACCAAGTCGCAATACATCGTCTCGGCCCGCGAGGAACTCGCCAAGGCCAATGCCGAGGTCGAGGCTCTTGAATCGGTGGTCCGCGGGCGCGCCGACTCGCTGACGCGGCTGACGATCCGTTCGCCGGTGCGCGGCGTGGTCAAGAACATCGAGGTATCGACCATCAACGGCGTCATCCCGCCTAACGGCAAGCTGATGGATATCGTGCCGCTCGACGACCAGCTTCTGGTCGAGGCGCGGATCTCGCCGCGCGACGTCGCCTTCATCCATCCGGGCCAGCGCGCAAGCGTGAAGATCACTGCCTACGACTACGCGATCTATGGTGCGCTGGAGGGCACGGTGACGTCGATCTCGCCCGACACGATCCAGGACGAGGATGATCCCAAGGTCTTCTACTACCGGGTCTTCATCGAGACGGCGACCGACGCGCTGGTGAACGACGCAGGCACCCGTTTCCCGATCACGCCGGGCATGATTGCGACCGTCGACATCCACACTGGCTCGAAGACGGTGCTCGACTATCTCATCAAACCGTTCAACAAGGCGCGCGAAGCCCTGCGAGAGCGCTGAGATGCCGATGCCTGGTCCAGGACCGGACAGCCGGCTCTCCCGCCTTCGCGACCTCGTTCGCAAGAGCGTGAAGCGGCTTCCGGCGCCGTATCCGAGTCACGCGCTGTTCCTGTCGGTCAGCGACGGCGACCGCCGCGCCAAGGTGGTGGGTGGGACCGGGCCCGACTTCGATACGGCCTGGGACAAGGCGGCAGCCTCGCTTGTCCGCGTCATGGAGACGGATGGTCTCAAGGGGCGCTGGCTGCGCGTGGACTGGGTGGACGAAGTCCGGCCGTTGCGCTGGAAGGACCTCAAGGGGGTTCTCGCCGGAATCAAGCGCAACTATTTCCGCTTCGGTATCGCCCTCGACCGGAACCTCGAAACCGCTTTCCTCGAGCAGGAACTGAACGCAAACGCCATGCTATATGGCGGGAACACGGTGTATTCCGCTACGCTCAACCCCAACAATTTCAACCTCTACGCCCGGTCGAAGTATCGACAGCTGCCGGCCATAAACTTTGCCGACGACGGCAACGTCTACGTCTTCACGAGCGGCGGCGCCTTTTGCGCCGAGAATGGCGAGGTCTTCGCCCTCAACGGCTCCGGCCCCAACGCGAGCCGCCGCCGCATCGACAAGCTCACGGAGGATGACGTCCTCGACCTGATCCGCACTTCGTCGAATTACCTCGCGGGCGAGGTGCAGGAAGATGGCCGCTTCATCTACGGCTACCATCCCTGCTTCGATCGGCGCATCGCCTCCTACAACGTCCTGCGCCACGCCAGCACCACCTACTCGATGATCGAGGCATGGGAGGTGACGCGCGACGAGCAGTTGAAGGCAGCAATCGACCGCTCCCTCGGCTGCATCCAGCGCGAGCTGGTGCGCGACACGACGCTGCCGGACGGGTCGCAGGCCGCCTTCCTGGTCGAGGCCAATGGCGAGGTGAAGCTCGGCGGCAACGCCGTCACCATCCTCGCGCTGGCAAAGTACAGTGCGGTCACCGGTACGACGCACCTGCTGCCTCTTGCCGAACGGCTGGCCGCCGGCATCCGCTTCATGCAGGACAAGGAAACGGGCGGCTTCGTTCATGTCCTCAATTTCGCGGACCTTTCGGTCAAGGACGCGTTCCGCACCATCTACTATGACGGCGAGGCCGCCTTCGGCCTGATGCGGCTCTACGAACTGACGAGGAACCCGGCGCTCATCGAGACGGTCGAGAAGGCGTTCGAACACTTCATCGCCGCCGAGCACTGGCGCCATCACGACCACTGGCTCAGCTACTGCGTCAACGAGNTGACGCGCTACCGCCCGGANGAGCGCTATTTCCGCTTCGGCATCCAGAANTTCGCCACCTATCTCGACTTCGTCATCGAGCGCATCACGACNTTCCCGACTTTGCTTGAGCTGNTGATGGCGGCGGAGCAGATGCTCACCCGCATCGCCGAGAGCGATCACCTCAAGCACCTGCTTGCCGCGGTCGACATCGAGAAGTTCTACCGCGCCCTCGATGTGCGCGCGCACTACCTGCTCAACGGCCACTTCTGGCCGGAGCTGGCGATGTACTACCGCAATCCGAACCGGATCGTCGGCTCGTTCTTCATCCGCCACCACGCGTTCCGGGTGCGGATCGACGACGTCGAGCACTACCTGTCGGGCTTCGTCGCCTACCGCAATTTCCTGCTGCGGGGCGGGGAGAGCCCAAAGCTGAAGTCGCTGCCGCAGCCCAAGCCTGCCGACCCACGGGCCTTCGCCTTCCTCTACCAGCCGCAGACACCAAGAGGCTATCGCGAGATCAATGCGATCGCCCGCAAGGCAGTCGAACGCGGGCTAAAGCCGTTCTACGCATCATATGGCACCGCCGACGTCCGCGACGGCGCGATGAGCGGCTTCGCCTTCGTCGATGGCCGCTGGGAGCCGGCGCTGTTTGCGGTTCCTCCGATCATCTTCAATTCGCCGGCGCGCCGGCCGGCTGAGTTCCAGCTCCTGCGCGAGCTCGGGGCGCGTTCCTTCGTCACCTGCCAGGACCTCGGGGGCAAGAAGAAGACACTCGCCATCCTCGAGCGCGATCCGCTGGCGCGCTGCTGGCTCATTCCCTCGCTCCCGGTGACTGCGAAGAACATCCGCGATGTCCTGGCCAGTGACGGCAAGGCTATCCTGAAGCCGTTCCGCTCCAATCGCGGTCGCGACATCCTGCTGCTCACGCGTCTCGGCGATGGCACGATCGCGCTGACCAGTGACGAGACGCGTGAGGTGCTGGACGATGCCGGCCTGGAAGCCTTCGCCGCTTCGCATGGCGAGGGCCGCTGGATGGTGCAGAAGTACATCGCCTCGCGCGACGGCGAGGGACGGCCGTTCGACATCCGCGTGCCGGTGTTCCGTTCGGCGGGCGGTGAGTGGCGGATTGCGCGCATCTATGCCCGGTGCGGTGTAGACGGCCTGACCTCCAACCTTGCCCGCGGCGGCAGCGCGCACGACGCCACCGAGTTCCTCCAGGCCCTCTACGGAGACAAGGCGACCGGCATCATCGAGATGATGCGCGTGGCCGCGCTCAAGATCGCGGCGACGCTACAGGACGCCTATCCGTTCCAGATCGACGCGCTCGGCCTCGACTTCGGCATCGCCGACGGCATGCCGCATCTGTTCGAGGCGAACGGCTTCCCCGGCATCAAAGGCTGCTTCGACAGCGCCGTCGAACTCAAGGCCGATTACCTTGCCGCCATATCCTCCTCCCTGGCGGCAGGGCAGGAGCCGCGGAATTCTCGCGGCTTCGACTTCGACCAGGATGGCGCTCCTCCCCCGCCCATCCTGGTCGAAGCTGCTACAGAGGCGAACGAGAAGATCCTGCGGCAGGTCATGGCTGCCGGCGAGAACGACTTCTCGGCATCGTCTCACCTGAAGAAGGGCAGGGGCAATCCGGTCTACGCCATGATCCGCGAGGAGGCGCGCCGACGCGGCTACACGACCCGGCTCGTCGGGAACACCCATCTAGAGGTCGCCAACGAGAACGGTGTGCAGGCGATCTTTTCGCCAAACTCGCCGAACCTCACCTTCGCCGGCCGCAAGGCGACCGAGAGCAAGGAAGTGACGCGGCGGTTGCTGGCGTCTGCTGGCCTGCCGGTGCCGCAGGGCCGCAGCTTCATCAACTACGCTCCGGCGCTACGCTATTTCCGCTCGACCCGGTGCCCGCAGGTCGTCAAGCCGCTGACCGGTTCCGGGGGCTCCGGCGTGACCACGCGTGTCACCACCCCGGAGGCGTTCGAGGAAGCCTGGAAGCGCGCCGGCGGCGGCCGCCGGCAGGTCGTCGTCGAGGATTTTCATGAGGGCGACGAGTTGCGCATGATCGTCGCCGGCGGCAAGACGGTCGCTGCCGTCTGCCGCGTGCCGGCCTATGTCGTCGGCGACGGCGTCCGCTCCATCGCCCAGCTCGTCGAGGAAAAGAACGCCCGGCGGGCCAACAACCCGCTGATGCGCCGCTATCCGATCAGCCAGTTCGACCACCTCGACAAGCAACTCGGCCTGACGCTTGAGCACGTGCCGGCCAAGGGAGAGTTCGTGCAGCTTGCTTCGGTTTCCAACGTCGCGCTGGGCGGCGAGGCAGTCAGCTTGATCGACGTGCTGCATCCCTCCTTCTTCGAGCTGGCGCGGCGCGCCTTCGACGCGCTTCCCGGCGCGACGCAGGTCGGGCTCGACATCATCGTGCGCGACTTCTCTGCCGATGCCTTCTCGGACAATGCCTGCATCATCGAGGCGAACAGCGATCCGGCGATCGCGACCCCCGCCTTCGCTGCCTACGGCTCGCCGGCGTCCGGCATCGCCGTGCACCTCATGGACATCGTGGACGGGATCGCCAAGAAGCGGGAGAGCGCGCCGAAGGAGCCTGCGGTGTTCGCCCCCGCGGCCGTGTTCGACCCGCCCGCCGACGCCAAACCGTTCCCGGCCTCCTACCGGCTGCAGGCGCGGCTCCTGCGCGATGCGGCCCGCCAGCGCGGCCTGACCGTGGACGAACTTTCCGCCGACATCACCCGCATCAGCGGCAATGGAGTCACGCGCATCTTCTGCTTCGGCATGTCGGATGCAACCCTGCTCGCCGCCCGCCGCGCCAGCAACGACAAGCAGTGGACGCGAACGCTGTTGAAGGCGGAAGGGGTCATCGTGCCGGAGGGCTCCGCCTTTCCGGTCGCCGAGTTCGACAAGGCATGGGCCTTTGCGCAGCAGATCGGACTTCCCGTCGTGGTCAAGCCGCTGACCGGCTCGGGCGGCAAGGGCGTCTACACCGACATTCGCACCGAGGACGAGTTCCGCCGGGCCTGGGAGGTCGCAAAGGCAACGAAGGCATCCACCATCGTCGTGGAACAGCACTTTTCAGGCAACGACTACCGCCTGTTCGTGATCGGCAACCGACTGGCTGCCGCCGCGCACCGGGTACCGGCCTATGTCGTCGGCGATGGCGTTTGTACTGTCGCCCAGCTGATCGAAGAGAAGAACCGACTGCGCGCAGCCAACCCGTATCATGGCGCCAAGCCGGTCGTGCTCACCGAGCTGATGCGCGCGACGCTCGCAAGATTCGGCCTCGACGAGAATTCTGTGATCGAGGCCGGTCGCAGGGTGCAGCTCCACAGCGTCGCCAACATCGGCAGCGGCGGTGAAAGCCTTGACGTGACGGATATTGTGGATCCCGGTTGGGCCGAGGTCGCGGTCGCAGCCCGCCGGGCGGTTTTCGATGCCCGCCACGCCGGGATCGACCTTATTGCCGACGACATCTCGCGCCCGCCGGAAGGCCAGCGCTGGTGCGTCATCGAGGTCAATACCAACCCCGATTTCGGCGTGAATCATTTTCCCGCCGGGGGGCGAGGCAGGGACGTAGCCGGGGCCCTGATCGACAACCTGTTTGCAGGGGCGAGCTGATGGTCGAGCACGCCGGCATCGAGTATCCGTTCACCTTCCACTGGAGCGCCGGCGTCGAGCAGTTCTTCGTCGACCAGGAAGTCTATCTGAAGAACGCCTTCAAGGTGAAGAACA
>Ga0065721_10052925_pt1 | contig 10876 bp, 10 predicted proteins | sample Mesricmetagenome_FD_59108 | JGI IMG/M metagenome (GOLD analysis project Ga0065721, IMG submission 59108) | Mesophilic microbial community from rice straw/compost enrichment Sample: eDNA_1 v2 (version 2) | ecosystem: Engineered > Solid waste > Grass > Composting > Bioreactor | place: USA: Davis...
GATTGCAAGCGCTGTCAAAGAAGCCGCTGCCGCTGTCATCTTGCGCCGCGAGCGCGGCTCCGTCGGTTCTGCGGCAAGCGGCGCTTCAACCGGAATCGCCGCGAGAGCAAGCCCTCTGCTTCTCGACAGCCGCGATTCCAGCTGCTCGACGGTCCACCGGCCAGGCACGCGTTCGTTCGCCCAATGAAGGATCGGATCCAAGTACCGCTCGGCCTCGAATTGTCCGTTCACCTCTAGCTCCGTATACACATCGAGGACGTCGTCAGCCTTCACGACCCGCTGTTCTTTCACGAGGCAGCGGGAGATCAGCTCGTTAATGAGCTGATTGTTCAGATCGGGCGGAAGCTCCGGCAGCCTCTGACGCAGCGTACGCTTGATCGCATCGGCTACAATCTCCGCTTGCCGACTGCCGGATAAGGGAGCATATTTCGTACGGACGTATCGCCGAATGACGTTCACGTCCGTAGGCGTCAGCAGATCTACGTTGTTCAAAGCTCCCCCTCCTCCCCCGGTGACATCGCTCTAGATGCCATCAGTGTAACACAGAGGAAAGATTTGGGGTACTAGCTTTTACAATAGCACGGCCTCGCGAATGGCTGCTTGTACGTCCGAGCTGCGAACGAATGCTTCGATCTGTTCCTTCTCGCTTTCCGTCAGCTGATATTCGCTGTCGCAGCCTTCTTCCATGGCGACGAGCTGCATCGGGTGTCCGCTATGGGTGCAGACGACTAGAATCGAGAAATCGATCACGTCGGTCGGCAGCGGCGTCTCTTCGCTCGTCTCGACCTTAAGCTCCACGTCCACCCACTGCGAATCTCGGCGTTCAGCCGTAAATTCGAACCTCGCGAATCGAAGCTCGGTCCATTGTTCATCCCCGTATCGAATCATCTGTAATCCTCCCTCGACTAGTAACCCTTCCATCTTAACGCAAAAGAGAGGCCGTTCCCAGCGGTTCGGGAACAACCTCTCCATCGATCTGTCGTTCATTAAGGAAGCATCGTGCTTCCCATCAAGAAGCGATCGACTTCGCGAGCAGCCTCGCGGCCTTCGTTGATCGCCCATACGATCAAGCTTTGTCCGCGTCTCATATCGCCGGCTGCGAACACCTTGTCGACGTTCGTCGTGTATTGGCCGTAACGAGCCTTAACGTTCGTACGGCGGTCGGTTTCCAAACCGAGCTCGTCGATGATCGTGCGTTCAGGACCCTCGAAGCCTACGGCTACGAGCACAAGATCCGCTGGCCATACTTTCTCGGTGCCCGGAATTTCCTCGTAAATTTTGCGTCCCTGCTCGTCCACGTAACGGCGGATTTGCACGGTGTGCAATTCCTTCACGTTGCCGTTCTCGTCGCCGACGAACTTCTTCGTGAGCACGGAGAACGCGCGAGGATCTTCGCCGTAGAGAGCTTTCGCTTCCTCGTGGGCATAATCCAGCGTGTAGACGTTAGGATATTCCGGCCAAGGGTTGTTGATCTGATCGCGCTCCAGCGGCGCCTTGGCGTGCGTACCGAACTGGGTTACGCTGGAACAGCCGTGACGAAGGGCGGTAGCGACGCAGTCTGTTCCCGTATCCCCGCCGCCAATGACAATAACGTGCTTGTCTTTGCCGGAAATATACGTGCCTTCCTGCAGCCCGTTATCCAGATAGCTCTTGATCGTGCTGTTCAGGAAGTCCATCGCCGGAATGATACCTTTAAGCTGATGCCCCTCGACGTTGCCGATCGGACGCGCTTTGGTCGCGCCGCCGCACAGGACGACCGCGTCGTACTGCTCCTGCAGCTCGCGAGCGGAGATGTCCTTGCCGATCTCGGTATTCGTAACGAACGTAACGCCTTCGGCAGCCAGCAGATCGACGCGGCGTTGCACGATGTCCTTCTCGAGCTTCATCGTCGGAATGCCGTACGTCAGCAAACCGCCGATGCGGTCCGCTCTTTCGTAGACGGTAACGGTATGGCCCGCTTTGTTCAATTGCGCCGCGGCCGCCAAGCCGGCAGGACCGGAGCCGACGACAGCGACTTTCTTGCCGGTCCGGTTCTTAGGAACCTCCGGTACGACCCAGCCTTCTTCGAAAGCGCGATCGATAATCGCTTGCTCGATCGTCTTGATCGTTACCGCATCGCCGATCAGGCCGACCGTACAAGAGCCCTCGCACGGGGCCGGACATACTCTACCCGTAAACTCGGGGAAATTGTTCGTCTTGCTCAGACGCTCGTACGCTTCTCTCCAAAGACCGCGATAGACGAGATTGTTCCATTCCGGAATCAGATTGTTGATCGGACATCCGGATGCGTTACCGGAAAGCTCCATCCCGGTATGGCAATAAGGGGTTCCGCAATCCATACAGCGAGCGCCCTGCGTTCTAAGCTGCTCGTCGGAGAGCATGCGGTGGAATTCCTTCCAGTCCTTGATGCGCTCAAGAGGATCGCGATCGCTCGGAAGTTCCCGTTTATATTCCATGAATCCCGTAGGTGTCGACATCACATTTTCCTCCATCTGCCGTATGTTACGTGGTAATAATAGAACATCCTATCAAAACAGGACATTCGCAAGAATGGACTTTACGACAATTAATTTGCATCATTCCGCTTTGCGCGCTCGTATTCACAGAACGAATACGGCAGAAGATTACGCTCATCTTGCACGCCTGGCGTACGCGACACGAGTTTCCACTGAGACTGATCGTATGGAGGAAAATACGTATCCCCTTCGAAAGCCTGATCGATCTCCGTCAATAGAAGCCGATCCGCGACGTCCAGCGTCAGCGCATAAATCTCCGCTCCCCCGATCACCATTAACTCGGATTCACGGTACTTCTCCAGCGCTTCGTCAACCGACCGCACAAGCTCGCAGCCTTCCGGCGCTTCCTTCATCGTCCTGGACACGATAATGTTCGTACGATCCCTGAGCGGGCGCTTGAGCGATTCGAACGTCTTGCGTCCCATCAGCACCGGCTTGCCAATCGTGTTACGGGTGAAAAAAGCCATATCCGCAGGCAGTCGCCATATCAATTCGTTATTATTCCCAATAATGCCGTTAGAGGCGACAGCTGCAATAAGCGTTACCGACATGAGTTACCTCGCAAGTTCGGAAATAGGTTAATTAAATCGTTATTCCTTATCATAACACACCTATATAGGGTTGCCTACCCGAACAATAGAAGCAATTGTCTTTCCATTATTAGGCTTTGGATGCCTCGTACTCCTGGTCGGAACCGAACATTTTGGGCCCACTCGGCGACGTAGACTCATTGTCCGGCTCCAGCGTAACGCCGATGGCGTCGAACGGGTCGGACTTGTCCGTCAGCGGCAACGTCATGATGCCGATGCCGGTCGAATCAACCTTGAACGTACCTGCGCTTCTTCTTTCCCCCTTATTCCACAACCAAACTTGGTAAGCCTCGGTTCCTTGCGTTGCCGGGGAATCGAACACGTAGACGACGAGCTGCTCTTCTAGGCCGGAGTTGACTTTGCACGCCACGCCGTAAGCCCTGGGCCGTCCTTCGAACTTACCGGACTCTTCGACCGCGGTTAAGCGGTACAACGTATCGATCGTTGCCGGCATTTGCGCTGCCGACACCTCTGCCGAGCCTCCCCCGCCGTCTATGGTGATCGCGCTGAACCAACCCGCGAAGAACACGAAGGCTATAATCGCCGCGCTCGTCGCATAGATGCTAACTTTCTTCAGCATTCGCTTCGGTTTGCGTTGTGCGATTAAGGCTGACGTATCCGTCTCACTGTCGCGCAGCAGCGGACCTAGCACCTCTTCCTTCAAGTCCTCCGGCGGCTCGATCAGCTCCAAGTCTTCCGTCTGTCTCTCCCACATGTCTCGCCATATCTCCGCTTCTTCTCTGCAGGCCGCACAGGCGGCCATATGCTTCTCGAACCGTTTGCGCTCTACGTCGGAGCTGTTACCTGCTATATAATCGATTAATCCTTCGCAAGGATTCGTATCTGTTCTATTCATCGGTTATTGTTCCTCCCTCAAGCCTTGGAGTTGTCTGCGCAGCGTCTTAAGCGCTTGATGAAGCCGGTTCTTAACCGTTCCAAGCGGTTCATGGCCCATCTCCGCAATCTCTTGAAGCGTAAATCCCTTCCAATACAGCAGCTCGATGACGCGTTGCTGGGCTTTGCTTAACGCCCGTGAAGCCCTTACGAGCTCCGATTGCGCGGATCTGCGCAACGCGGCGGCCTCCGGATTGCTTGGCTCATCCTCGCTGCTTCGCTCGGTCCATTCCTCAATGGATACGTTCTGTCTGTGCCGCCGTTCACGCCGCATGACGTCGATGGCGATATTCCTTGTTACGGTAACGAGCCAATTCGAGAACGAGCCTCGGCCCGCATCGAATTCCGCCCGCGTCGTCCAGAGGCGCGTGAACACGAGCTGTACGACCTCGCGCGCCATCGATTCTTCTCCGCAGGCTTTGCGCGCGAACGAGTAGACGAGCCGGACATATCGATCGTACAGCAGTTCTAACGCATCTTGTCGTTGCTCGCGTATTTGTCTCATCAACTCCGCGTCAGACGGTATAGGCATAGATCCCTTCTCCTTATTCCTCATCTCTCCTAGCGAACCTAAAGCGAAACAAGCGGACAGGGAATCCGTTCCCCGTCCGCCGTTTATTAATCTTCCGTAACCGTGATCGCGCCTCTCATATTCGGATGCGGCTGGCAATAGTACCCGAACGTTCCTGTCTCGTCGAACGTTACCGTCGCGGATTCGTCTTGGCCTAGCAAAGCCGTCTTGAACGAATCGTCATCCGCCGCGGCGTTATGCTTGACTTTGTCGCGATTAATGAACGTGACCGTCTGCCCCTTCTTAATCGTAATATCCGATGGAGAGAAGGCGAAGCCTTTAATCTCTACGACGATCTCTTCCGCTTCGTCCGCGTCGTCATCTTGAGAAGCGGACGGCGATGCCGATGCTTCGGCGGACGCGGAGGCTGACGGCGATGGCGACGGTGACGCCGGCTTAGCCGACTCTGAAGGCGATGATGAAGGCTCCGCGGGAGAAGATGCTTCGACTTCATGCTCAGCTTCATGCTCCATCTCGTGCTCCGCTTCATGAGAGGCGCTGGCGGATGCCGACGGTTCGGCTGACGGAGACGCGGATGGTTCGGCCGACGGTGAAGCGGAAGGCGCAACGGACGCTTCTTCAGAATGCGTCGCCGAGGCGTCGCTGCTTGCGGTTGCGTCCGAAGTCGTTGCGCTCGGAGCCGCGGCGGATTCATCGTTATTGTTGGAGCCGCATGCCGCGAGCGCGAGAAGCAGCGCTGCGACCGTCAATGCGGCGAAGCCTTTAGCTGTCAGTCGTCTCATTGTACGGTGATCTTCCCTTTCATGAACGATTTATGAGGCTCGCAGAAGTATTCGTAGACGCCCGGCTTCGTCAGCGTGATCGTAGCGGATTGCCCTTCGTCCAGCAAAGGAGTCTCGAACTCCCCGTTCACCGCGACGGCGTTGTGCTTCATATCCGCATCCCGGTTAACGAATTCGATCGTCGTGCCCGCTTTGACCGTAATGTCGGCCGATTGGAATTGGTAGTCCTTTATTTCGATCGTGACCTTCGTCGCCTGGGTCATCCCTGTCGTCGTTCCCTCGAATTCGGCCGGATCGACGACGAACCACACGTTGTTGACCGCTTGCCCGTTCAGATCGCCGCGCTTCGCGTCTTTGGCGAAATAGTACAGCGGGTAACCTTTGAACGTCGTTTGCTTCGTGCCGTCTTCCCGCGTGATTTCGCTGAAATCGCTCGCGTTCACGCCCTTCGGAGCTAGGATGGCGTCCGCATGGAACGCAGGCCAGTTCTCGAGGCAAGTACCCGAGCATACGCTTGCGTCTACCGGGTCTTTGTCAAAATAATACAGCGTCTTCCCTAGGCTGTCGACCAAATAGTTGCCAAGCTTCGCGTCCGTGCCCAATCCGACCGTATAGAACGGCTGCTTAATCAGGAACCATACGCCGCCTACGCCTTCGCCGTTCACGTCGCCTACCTTCGTATCCTTCGCGAAGGAGTACAGCGGCCAGCCTTTGTAAGTCAGCTGCTTGCTGCCGTCCGAACGGGTGAACGAGCCGAAATCCGTACGATTCAGCCCGTTAGCCAGCAAGATATGATCCGAATACACCACCGGCCAATTCGTCAGACATTGGTCTTGGCACGAGTCCAAATCAACGCTGTCCTTCGTGAATAGATAGAGCGCCTTGCCTTCACCGTCCGTCAGATAAGTCGTGCCGTCCGCCGCCTTGGCGATATCGATCCGTTGGCCGCCCAGGATGTCCGCAGCACCAGCAGGCACTGGCGGAAGGGCGAGTTGCGCGAATAACGTCTTGTCGCCGGCTTTAACCGTCGCTTGCAGCGCTTCGATCAAAGCGACGGCAAGGTCGGCGTTCTTGAACGGCGCAGCGGCAGCGGCACGGCTCAGGCCTTTGGATGCTGCGAAGGCAAGCGTGTCGTCATAATCGAAATCCGTGCCTGACTTATAACCGAGCGCCTCCAACATCACCTTGTACAGCTGCTGGGACGTGACAGGCGCGGCGGGCTCGAATTTATTGCCGCCCGTTCCGTTCCAGCCGTATTCGGGATGATTCTTCAAGTACGCCAGTACCGGAGCGTTCGCTTTCCCAGCCGACGACGCGTCAGAGAACGTGTCTGTCCCGGTATAAGCCAGGGCATCCCCCTCTTTGCCGAGCAATCGCAAGTAAAGGATCGCTGCTTGAATTCTTGTTGTCGATTTCGCCAAGTAGGCTTCGGTGACTCCCTGGCCGTCCCCTCGAAGTACGCCAAGCTGAGCCGCGAGATCCGATGCCTGAGCAATCGACGGAGCTGCGCTGCCGCCGCTCGGGAGCGCCTCTTCCGCCTGCGCGGTCCATGTAATCGTTAGTAGGCTTGCTGCGAGTAGAACGGCCGTCAACAGCCTGCTTCTTCTCTTCATCCGTTAACCGATCCCCTTCCGGATAATGTCATTCCTTATAGGAAACGGAGGATTGGGCGATCCGGTTTGAGCATTCGAACAAATAAAACAAGACTCCCCGAAAAGGAAGCCTTGCAATTGATGATATTGAACTTACACCGCAACAGGCGCCTTGATCGCAGGGTGCGGGTCATACCCTTCCACCGATAAATCCTCAACGTCGTAATCGAAGATAGAATTGATGGATGGATTAAGCTTCAAAGTCGGCAGCGGCCTGACCTCTCTTGCAAGCTGCGTCTCGATCTGATCCAGATGGTTCGAATAAATGTGCGCATCGCCGATCGTGTGCACGAATTCTCCGACGCCGAGCCCGCATTCCTGCGCGATCATATGCGTCAGGAGGCTATAGCTGGCGATATTAAACGGAATGCCTAGGAAAATATCCCCGCTACGCTGATACAGCTGGCACGACAGCTTGCCGTTAGCCACGTAAAACTGGAACAGCGTATGGCACGGCGGAAGAGCCGAGCGCTGCGGCGTCGCATCCTCCGGCGACCATGCCGTCACGATCAGTCTCCGCGAGTCCGGATTCCTCTTGATCTCTTCGATCACGTTCTTCAACTGGTCGATCGTCTCGCCCTGCGAGGTCGTCCATCGTCTCCACTGCTTTCCGTACACGTTGCCTAAGTCTCCGTATTCGCTAGCGAACCGGTCGTCTTCTAGCACGAGCTTCTTGAAAATCTGCTCCTGCTCCAAGTACTTAGTGTTAAATTCCGGATCGGTCTGCGACCGAAGGCCGAAATTCGTCATGTCGGGTCCGGTGTATTCGGCGCTCTCCACCCACTTCTTGAACGCCCATTCGTTCCAGATGTTGTTGTTGTGCTTGAGCAAGTACCGAATGTTCGTGTCGCCCTTAATAAACCACAACAGCTCGCTGGCAATGAGGCGGAAAGGCACTCTCTTCGTCGTCAGCAGCGGAAAGCCTGCCTCGAGATCGAATCTCATCTGGTAGCCGAACACTGAGATCGTCCCCGTGCCTGTCCGATCCTGCTTTACTGCCCCGTGTTGTTTCACATGCTTCAATAAATTCAAATAGGCCATTTCATTCGCGCTCATCGTTCAAGTACCTCCGCTCGATGTTCCCGGTCATTCGTCTTATTCTATCATTCGCTCCGAGATTCTGTCGATTCCGCGGAAGCATATCTTTCGTGTCGTCTCTTCATCCGCAGCGCATGGCGCTCAGGCGCGCTGACGTACAGCTTGCGCTCCTGCTCGTTCTCAGGCTGGACCGGCGGCACCGGCGTGGGCTTACCCTCCTCGTTCAAGGCCACGAACGTGGAGAACGCGGTTACGGTCACGCGGCGCTCTCCGGTGAACAAATTCTCCGCGCGGACGACGACGTACACCTCCATCGAGCTGCGGTGCGTCCACGTGACGAACGCTTCCAGCTCGACGGCTTCCCCCATCCTGATCGGGGACACGAAGTCCAAGCTGTCCGTGGAGGCCGTCACGACCGGTTTACGGCAATGTCGGATCGCCGCGATCGCCGATATTTTGTCGATGTACTTCATGACCGTGCCGCCGAACATCGTGCCGTGATGGTTCGTATCAGTCGGAAACACGAGCTCCGTCATGATCGATCGGGACTGGCTGACCGGAATCGACTTCGTCTGCTCATTCATCGCGCTCCACTCTCCTTCAGGGGTTTCCTTATAAAAATATGCACCTCCCGAAGCGCTGACGACGATATCGCCGCGCCTTCGGGAGGTGCATCGTAACGAATAAATTATTTTTTAGGAGCCATCGTGTGGATCGGGTGGCCCATTGCGAGCTCAGCCGTATCCATCGTGATCTCGCCGAGCGTAGGATGCGCGTGAATCGTCAGCGCGATATCCTCGATCGTCGCGCCCATCTCGATCGCAAGGCCAAGCTCTGCGATCATGTTGGAAGCTTCGACGCCGGCGATTTGCGCGCCGAGCACGAGGCCAGTATCTTCGTCGTGGATCAGCTTCATGAAGCCGTCAGCGCCGCCAAGCGTTACCGCGCGGCCGTTGCCGCCGAACGGGAACTTGCTCGATTTCGCTTTGAAGCCTTTGTCCTTCGCTTCCTTCTCGGTGTATCCGACGCTTGCGCATTCCGGATCGGAGAAGGCTACCGCAGGGATGCATTTGTAATCGACTTTGGACGGCAGTCCCGCGATCGCTTCGGCAGCGACTTTCGCTTCGTAGGAAGCTTTGTGCGCCAGCGCCGCGCCTGGTACGATATCGCCGATCGCGTAGATGTTCGGGATGTTCGTGCGGCATTGGTCGTCGACTTCGATCAGGCCGCGCTCGCCGACCTTCACGCCGATCAGATCAAGGCCAAGCTCTCCGTCCGTGTTCGGACGACGGCCGACCGTTACGAGCAGGTAATCCGCCGTTACCGACTTCTCTTCGCCGCCGACTTCGTACGTAACGGTAACGTCTTTGTCCGTCTGCGTAGCGCCTTTAGCCAGCGCGCCGTTGACAATCTCGACGTTGTTCTTCTTCAGCTTTTTCACGACGAGCTGGCTCATGTCTTTATCGAAGCCAGGCATGATCGTGTCCGCGCCTTCGAGGATCGTCACTTGCGTGCCGAACTTCGAGTACATCTGGCCAAGCTCGATGCCGATGTAGCCGCCGCCGATGACGACAAGGCTCTTAGGCACTTCGTTCAGGGACAACGCTTCTGTCGAAGACAGGATGCGGCCGCCGAACGGGAACGGCTTCAGCTCGATCGGGCGGGAGCCCGTCGCGATGATGCAGTTCTTGAAACGGTAGCGAGGCGCTTCTTGGTCGTTGAACAAGCGAGCTTCGTTCTGGTTAATGAACATCACTTCGCCGTTGAACATTTGGACCTTATTCGCCTTCAGCAGCATTTCGACGCCGCCGGTCATTTTGTTCACGACCGAAGACTTGTATGCTTGTACTTTCGTGAAGTCGACCTTAACGTTCTCGGCCGACAAGCCGTATTCGTCAGCATGCGTCATCGACTCGTAGTGATGAGCCGCGTTAATGAGCGCCTTGGAAGGAATACAGCCGACGTTCAAGCAGACGCCGCCGAATTTGCCTTTGTCCGCGATCATGACTTTCTGCCCGAGCTGAGCGGCACGGATGGCCGCTACGTAACCGCCGGGGCCGGCGCCGATGACGAGCAAATCTATATCGAGAGATGCATCTCCTACTACCATGGGTTTAAACCTCCATTACGAGCAGCTCTGGGTCTGCCAGAAGCTGTTTAATATAGTTCATGAAGTTCTGGGCCGTCGCGCCGTCAATGATGCGGTGGTCGAAGCTAAGCGACAGAGCCATGACCGGAGCGGCGACGATCTCGCCGTTCTTCACGACCGCTTTCTCCGTAATGCGGCCGGTGCCGAGAATCGCCACTTCAGGGAAGTTGATAACCGGCGTGAAGAACATGCCGCCTGCGGAGCCGATGTTCGTAATCGAAATCGTGCTGCCTTTGAGCTCGCCCGCAGAGAGCTTGCCGTCGCGGCCGCGTACCGCAAGATCGCGGATTTCGTTCGCCACGGACCATACGTTCTTGCGGTCGGCGTCGAAGATGACCGGAACGATCAGACCGTTGTCCGTATCCGTCGCGATGCCGATGTTGTAATACTTCTTGTAGACGATCTCGTTAGACGCTTCGTCGATCATGGCGTTCATGACCGGGAACTCGCGGCAAGCCGCTACGAGCGCCTTAACGATGAACGGCAAGTACGTCAGCTTGACGCCTTTCTTCTCGGCGATCGGCTTCGCGCGGTTGCGAAGCGCAACAAGACCGGTTACGTCCACTTCGTCCATGAGCGTAACGTGAGGCGCCGTGTATACCGACTTAACCATCGCGTTCGCGATCGCTTTGCGGATGCCTTTGAACGGCACGCGTTCTTCTACGCCTTGGCCGACCGGTCCGGCAGCCTTCGATGCAGCCGGAGCAGCCGAAGCCGCTGCAG
>Ga0065721_10052926_pt1 | contig 10876 bp, 9 predicted proteins | sample Mesricmetagenome_FD_59108 | JGI IMG/M metagenome (GOLD analysis project Ga0065721, IMG submission 59108) | Mesophilic microbial community from rice straw/compost enrichment Sample: eDNA_1 v2 (version 2) | ecosystem: Engineered > Solid waste > Grass > Composting > Bioreactor | place: USA: Davis...
GGCAGCATCAGCCAGGCGAACCAGCCGCGGCGTTGCCACTGGCGGGTAACGAAGTCGGACAGGAGATGGCGGGCAGCGGGCATCGGGTTCCAGGAAGAACGGTTTTCGCCAGAGTGTATCGGGTCGGGATGATGCTGCTTCCCGCCCGGGCCTTCGTGGGAAGGCAGGACGCCTAGCGCGTCCCGCCGCTCTGCGTCGCGAACGTCAGCCGCGACAGGCCGGCGACCCGCGCGGCTTCCATCACGTTGACCACCGACTGGTGGCTGGCCTGGGCGTCGGCGCTGACGATCAGCACCGGTGCCTGCGCCGCCGCCGTGCCCGCCAGCGCGCGCAGCCGCTCGGCGAGCCCCGCGACATCGCGCGCCCCCACGCGCTCCTTGTCGATCGCGTATTCACCGCTGGCGGACACCGACACCACGATCTCGCGCGGCCGCTGCGGGACCGTTTCCGCCTCGGCGGTCGGCAGCTGGATGCGCAGTTCGGTGTAGCGCGAATAGGTGGTCGTGATCATCAGGAAGATCAGGATCACCAGCAGCACGTCGATCAGCGGGATCAGGTTGATCTCGGGCTCGTCGCGCCTGGCACGGGTACGGAATCGCATGGCCGCCATCCGTCTCAGGCGCGCCGCTGCGGCAGGATCGCGTCGAGGAAGGTGGCCGCGCGCGATTCCAGCTCGGCGACATAGTCGTCGACGCGCCGGCGGAAATAGCGCCAGAAGATCAGCGCGGGGATCGCGACCATCAGGCCGAAGGCGGTGTTGTACAGCGCCACCGAGATGCCGTGCGCCAGTTGTTCAGGGTTTGCGCCGGTGCCGCCCTGGCTGCCGAAGATCTCGATCATGCCGATCACGGTGCCGAGCAGGCCCATCAGCGGGGCGACCGAGGCGATCGTGCCCAGCGCGTTCAGATAGCGCTCCAGTTCGTGCGCCACCGCGCGGCCCGCTTCCTCGACGGCGTCCTTGGCGGCATCGCGCGAGGTGTCGGGCTGGGCGATCACGTGCCGCAGCGCGGCGGCCAGCACCCGGCCCAGCGGCGAATCGCGTTCGAGCGAGTCGACCACGTCCGGCGTCGCGCGCCGTTGCCGCGCCACCGTCAGCGCCTGGTCGTACAGCTTCGCCGGCAGCACCTTGCTGCGCTTCAGGCTCAGCGAACGTTCGACGATCAACGCCAGCGCGATGACCGAGGCGAGCAGCAACGGCCAGATCGGCCAACCGGCCGCTTCAATGATGGAAAACACAAGGACACCCCGAGTCGCCGGCGCGAAGGGAAGGACTGCGGCAGGCCGGCGTAAAAAAACAGGCGCCACTCTAACGCGCGGCCCCCCGCGGGGCAAGCCGCGATGGCGCGCGCCATCCACCTGCCATCCACTTCGCCGACATGTCCACACCCGGCAGGGACAGTGCTGTGGATGGATTGTGGAAAGCAGGCGGACAGCCTCGCCAAGTCCTTGATTCAAAAGGGCGAACGCCGGCCTGCTTAAAATATGGGCAGGAGCGGCGGCGGGCGCGCCGTGGTTGTCCGAGGCCACGGGACGTGCCGATCCTGCTGATGCCGCGTCCCGGCTTTCCACACCGCAGCGGGACAGGATTGTGGAACAAGTGTGGACAGACGCCTGACAAGCGTGCCAAGTCCTTGATCCATATGGCACTCCGACGCCTTGCTTAAAAATTGTGCAGATGGCTTTAAACGGCCTGCGGCGTCCGCGTTCGGCAACAAAAATTGAAAAGTCGACTTCTTTCCACATCCCAACGGGACAGTGTTGTGGAGCGCCTGTGGATAAGCGCGGGAGAAGCGAGGCAAGGGTTTGATCCATAACGGAATTCCCCGGGCTGCCTAATAAAGTGGCAACACGGCAGGCCGCGAGCCTAGCCGCTTCCCCGGACGGGGGGCTTCGGTTTCGGTGCGAGAGCGACGTTTCGGTCACGAGGCACTGTGTGCCGCCGTACGGTCCGTGTTACCGCTCTGTAGTTGTCCAGAGTTCCTGTGGATAACTTTGTGAACAAGCTGGTGTGGACAAATGGTAAGTGATTGACGCGTAAGAGAAATTCTTACATTGCTTAAAAAGTGATGTCCGGGAAAGTCATTAAGAATCAATGGCTTGTGTCAAGCCCCTCGATATACAGGCCGTTTCAGCCACCCTACAGCGATGGGCTTGACATAGCGGTTATGCTGTGGACATGTCCATCTGACGCCGCTTCGGCGGCGATTTGCCATGTCTGAACCATTCTCGTTTCCGCCTTCGCCAGTCTCCCGGACGGCACCCGGCGGGCGCGATGTGATCCCGGTCGGCGAATTGAACCATGCGATCGCATCGGTACTCGAACGCAACTTTCCGCTGGCCTGGGTGCGTGGAGAAATTTCCAACTTCACGCGTGCGGCGAGCGGGCACTGGTATTTCTCGCTGAAGGACGCCCGCGCGCAGATCCGCTGCGTGATGTTTCGCGGACGAAACCAGCATGTCGACTTTCCGGTGCGCGAAGGAGAGGCCGTCGAGGTGCGCGCGCTGGTGTCGATGTACGAGGCGCGCGGCGAGGTGCAGCTCAGCGTCGAGGCGATGCGGCGCGCCGGCGTCGGCAATCTGTACGAGGCCTTCCTGCGCCTGAAGGACAAGCTCTCGCGCGACGGTCTGTTCGATCCCGCACGCAAGCGGCCGATTCCCTCGCATCCGCGCACGATCGGCGTGATCACGTCGCTGCAGGCCGCGGCGCTGCGCGACGTGCTGACGACCCTGCGCCGCCGCGCGCCGCATATCCAGGTGCTGGTCTATCCGGTGCCGGTGCAGGGCGCCGGTGCCGCGGACAAGATCGCGGCGATGCTCGACACCGTCAGCGAACGCGCCGAGTGCGACGTGGTGATCCTGTGCCGCGGCGGCGGCAGCATCGAGGACCTGTGGTCGTTCAACGAGGAAGTGGTCGCGCATGCGGTCGCGCGCTGCACGCTGCCGGTGGTCTGCGGCGTTGGCCACGAGACCGACTTCACCATCGCCGACTTCGTCGCCGACGTGCGCGCGCCGACGCCGACGGGCGCCGCCGAACTGGTCAGCCCCGATCGCGCGCATCTGCTGGCGCAGGCCGCGCGGGCGCGCGACGCGCTCGGCCAATGCATGCGCCGCCAGCTGGAGCGGCGCGCCCAACATCTGGACTGGCTGGCGCGGCGCGTGCGCAGCCCGCAGGCGCAACTGCAGGAGCGGCGCGGACAGCTCGACAATCTCGCGCGACATTTGCGCGCGGCATGGCGCGACAGCGTGGTGGCGCGGCGCCATCGGCTGCAGCTGTGGTCGATGCGGTGGACGGCCCAGCGTCCCGATGCGGGCATGCGCCAGGCAGAACTGGCACGGCTCGCCGCGCGCATGCAGGCAGCCAGCGAACGCCAGCACGAACGTGCCGCGCAGCGCCTGCATCGCGCCGCCGGCGCGCTCGAACTGCTGGCGCCGCAACGCACGCTCGAGCGCGGCTATGCGGTGCTGCTGGACCCGCGCGGCAAGGCGCTGCGGGCCCCGTCGGAGCTGCGCGCCGGCGGCCGCGTCGAGGTCCATCTGGCCGAGGGCGTGGCCGATATCGGCATCGCCAGCGTGCAGGCCAAACTGCTCGATCTATAGGGCCGATCTACAGGCCGCGATGGCCGGTTGAGTTGCCCCGGAAGGTGCCCCACAGGCGCGGCGCGGCGGGGCGCGCAGCGGCATACTGCCGCGCCTTGAAGGGGTTTTGCCGCTGGTTTGCGCCACTATGGCAAGTCACCTACAATCGGTGTCTCCCGTCCCACAACCCACAGAGACAGAACAATGGAACATACTCTCCCCCCGCTGCCGTACCCCCATGATGCGCTGGCCCCGCATATGTCCAAGGAGACCTTGGAGTTCCATCACGACAAGCATCATCAGACGTACGTCACCAATCTGAACAATCTGATCAAGGGCACGGAATTCGAGAACGCGACCCTCGAAGAGATCGTCAAGAAATCGTCCGGCGGCATCTTCAACAACGCCGCCCAGGTGTGGAACCACACCTTCTTCTGGAACTGCCTGAAGCCGCAAGGCGGCGGTCAGCCGACCGGCCCGCTGGCCGACGCCATCAACGCCAAGTGGGGCTCGTTCGACAAGTTCAAGGAAGAGTTCACCAAGACCGCGGTCGGTACCTTCGGTTCGGGCTGGGCCTGGCTGGTCAAGAAGGCCGACGGTTCGCTGGACCTGGTGTCGACCTCGAACGCCGCCACCCCGCTGACCACCGACGCCAAGCCGCTGCTGACCTGCGACGTGTGGGAACACGCCTACTACATCGACTACCGCAACGCCCGTCCGAAGTTCGTCGAGGCCTTCTGGAACGTCGTGAACTGGGACTTCGTCAGCAAGAACTTCGCTGGCTGAGCGTTCCCGTAGCGCAAGCAGCAAGCAGCAAGCGCAAGCAAGAAAGCCCTCTCTGCGAGGGCTTTTGTTTTTTTGGGACGCTGGTGCTCCCGATGCAGACCAGCGCCTCCTTCCGTGCCGAGGAACGCCAGCCGCGCGCAGTTCCTCGCGCATCTTCACCCTGCCGATCGCGTCATCCGCGTGGTCACGGAGAAGGTCTCTGCCGGATGAATGGACACGGATACCTCGAACGTATCGCCGGCGTGATCGATATAGCGGCGCACGATCTTCAGCACCGCAGCCCCCGGTTCCAGTCCAAGCGCGCGTGCGATGCGCTGGTCCGTCAGCGTGGACGCCCGCACCTCCTGTTCGATCTCGGCAATCCGCCGACCATGGCGTGATTCGATCAGCGAGCTGACCAGCACGTCGGGCATGTCGCGAACGATCGCGCCGATGTCCGTGTAGGCCGCATCGATGAACACGTCGGTCCATGCGATCGGCGTCGCGTTTGCTTCGTCGTCGAGCCGCACGCTGGAGATGCGCAGCCACTTCGTATCGGTCGAGCCGCCGAGGGCAGCGGCAACGTCCGCTGGGGCCGCCACGGTCTCCACCGACTGCACCACGCGGCGGTGTGCCTCGCCAAATTGCATCAGGTCTTCGACGGACGACAAGGTCGGCTTGAACACGGCTTTCGGCCGCGTGGCTTCCACTCGCGTGCCGACGTTCTTGCGGCGCGACACCAATCCCATCTCCTGCAATTCCTGCAGCGCTACCCGGATCGTGTAGCGGCTCGCCTGGAATTGCTCGCACAACTCGAATTCCGTGGGCAGCAGCGCCCCCACCGGAAAGCGACCGCCAGTGATGTCGTCCAGCAGTTCGCGAGTGATGTCGGCAGCGTTTCTTTTGCTCATGGCTTGCATTGTTCCAGCCCCGCGGCCGGTTCCGCTCGGGCAGACACCTCGGGTTTACACCCACTTCCCGAAATATGTTCGAACATATTTAATGCCAATATGTTCGAACATATCGATGATTTTTAACGACTCCTCGCCGCCCGCACCATGCCCGATTACACGATTCCCGCCGCCAGCACCGTGGTCGATTCCGCCCTGTTCCGCGACGCCTTTGGCACCAGAGCGATGCGCGACATCTTCTCCGACGGCGCGCTCGTGCAGCGCTATATCGACGTCGAGATCGCCTTGGCAAAAGCCGAGGCCAGGGCAGGCGTCATTCCCGCGGAAGCAGCGCAGACCATCGCGCGGGAGTCCCGCATCGACCGGATCGACTTCGAGCAGATGCGCGAGGAGACCGACATTGTCGGCTATCCGATCCTGCCACTGGTGCATCAGTTGGTCCGGATGTGCGGCGAGGCAGGGCGGTATGTCCATTGGGGCGCGACGACGCAGGACATCATGGACACCGCCGTGGCGCTGCAGGTACGCGACGGCCTCGACATCATCGACGCCGATATCCGCGCGCTGCGGCGCATCCTGGCCGACCTGGCCAAGGCGCACCGCGATACGCCCATGGCGGGGCGCACCCATCTGCAGCAGGCGCTGCCGGTGACGTTCGGCTACAAGGTCGCGATCTGGCTGGCGATGTTCGACCGTCATCAGCAGCGCCTGGCGGAACTGCGCCCTCGGATTGCGCTGGTCCAGTTCGCCGGTGCCGCGGGCACCCTGGCTTCGCTCGGCGACCATGGCTTCGCGGTGCAGCGGGCATTGGCGGAGGAGCTCGGCCTGGGTGTGCCGGCGACCACGTGGCACGTGGCGCGCGATGGCCTTGCCGAAGCGGTCAACCTGCTGGCGCTGATCACGGGCTCGCTCGGCAAGATCGCGCTCGACATCATGATCATGGCGTCCACCGAGTTCGGAGAAGTCTACGAGCCGTTCGTCAAGGGCCGGGGAGCCAGCAGCACCATGCCCCAGAAGCGCAATCCGATTTCCAGCGAGCTGATGCTGGCGGCCTCCAAGGCGGTGCGCCAGCACGCCGGCCTGATGCTGGACGCGATGGTGCAGGACTTCGAGCGCGCGACCGGGCCGTGGCATGCCGAATGGATCGCCGTCCCCGAGAGTTTCATCCTGACCGCCGGTGCGTTGCACCAGGCCAGATTCGCGCTCGGTGGGCTGATCGTCGATGCGCCTCGCATGGCGCACAACCTTGGCATCTCCAGGGGCTTGATCGTGGCGGAGGCCGTGATGATGCAGATGGCTCCGCATATTGGCCGCCAGCAGGCGCATGACATCGTCTACGACGCCTGCCGCACCGTCAACGAGGCGGGCGGCACGCTGGCGGAGGCGCTGCTCGCGCTGCCGGCGGTGACCCGGCACTTCGATCGTGCCGCCATCGAACGGATGGTGGACCCCGCCAATTACCTTGGCCTTGCGCCGCAAATGGTCGACCGCGCGCTGGCGCTGTCCGCGCAGGTCGACGACCGCCTTGGCAATCAACGCGGCGCAGGTCCCGGGTTCGATGCGGGGAACATGCCCCTGACGAGCTGACGAGCTGACGAGCTGACGAGCTGTCGCGCTGACGCGCTGACGAGCTGTCGCGAAATTCCGTACCCACTACGGCAAATACCCATTGGAGGAGACAACCGATGCAACCGTTCGCCGCCCTGTTACGGGGCTCACTGGCCATCGCGGCCCTGATTGCTGCTGCCCCCGCTCACGCGCAGAACTGGCCGACAAGGCCGATCACCTGGATCGTCCCGTTCGCCGCCGGGGGACCGACGGACGCGCTCGCCCGCACCATCGCCGATCGCGTTTCGCGCGAAGTCGGGCAGTCGATCATCATCGAAAACACGCCGGGCGCGGGGGGCACGATCGGGGCCGCCAAGGCCGCCCGTGCGGCGGCCGACGGCTACACCATGCTGGTCGGCCATATGGGCTACATGGGCGCTGCGCCCGCGCTGTACAAGAAGCTGGCGTACGACCCGGTCAAGGACTTCGCTCCGGTCTTCCGCTTTCCCGACACGCCGATGGTGCTGATGGTGCGCAAGGACCATCCAGCCAGGGACGTGAAGGCTCTGATCGACTACGGCCGGCAGCATCCGGGCAAGCTGTTCATCAGCAATGCCGGCATGGGCTCGACCTCGCATCTGATTGCAGCAATGCTGGCGTCCTCGGCGGGAATCAAGATGACGCTGGTGCCGTACAAGGGCGCGGGCCCGGCCCTGATCGACGTGATCGGCGGACAGGTGGACGGCATGTTCGACCAGACCAATACCGCGCTGCCGCAGATCACCGAGGCGAAGGTGCGCGCGCTGGCGGTAACTTCCGCCACCCGCGTTGCGCAACTGAAAGACGTGCCGACCATCGCCGAGACCGTCGTTCCCGGCTTCGAGGCCGCCACGTGGTACGGCATATATGCACCGAAGGGTACGGCGCCCGCCGCCATCGACAGGATGCAACAGGCCTATCTGAAGGTGATGAAGGACAAGGCGTTCACCGACCGGCTGGCGGCACAGGCCATCCAGATGCTGCCCGCCGACAAGTACACGGCCACCGCGCTGGGCAAGCACACCGAGGCCGAGGTGGCGCGCTGGAAGGTACTGGCGGCCAAGGCCAACATCTCGCTGGAATGAGCGTCATGTCCCCGTTTCGGATCGAGCACGACGCCTTTGGCCCGGTCGAGATTCCCACCGACCGTTACTGGGGCGCGCAGACGCAGCGCGCGCTGACTGTTTTCGACATCGGCACCGAGCGATTCCCCGCCTGCCTGATCCACGCATTCGGGCTGCAAAAGATGGCGGCCGCGGCCGCCAACCTGCAGTGCGGCGAGCTGGAGCCGCGTATCGCGGCGGCAATTGTCGATGCGGCGGCCGAAGTGCATGCCGGCATGTTCGATGACCACTTCCCGTTGACCATCTGGCAGACCGGCTCCGGCACACAGACCAACATGAATGCGAACGAGGTCATTGCCAACCGGGCCAACGAGCGCCTGGGCGAGCCGCTCGGAACCAGGCAGCCGGTGCATCCCAACGACCACGTCAATCGCTCGCAGTCCTCGAACGACAGCTTCCCGACCGTGATGCATCTGAGCGCGGTGCTCGAACTGCGGGGCCGCCTGTTGCCCACGCTGGCGCAGCTGCGCGATGCGCTGCGGGCGCGCGCCACCGACTTCGCGGACATTCTGAAGCTGGGCCGTACCCATCTGATGGATGCGGTGCCCACCACGCTGGGGAGGAGCTTCGACAGCTTTGCCGTGCAGATCGATCACGGAATCGCGCGCATCGAAGGCACGCTGCCGCGCCTGCTGACGTTGCCGCAGGGAGGGACCGCGGCAGGCACGGGACTGAATGCACCGGCCGGCTTCGCGCAGGCGTTCTCCGCCGAGCTTGGCCGCCTGACCGGGCATGCGTTCCGGCCGAACCCCTGCCAGGTCGAAGGCATGGCTGCACACGACGCGCTGCTCGAACTGTCGGGCATGCTGAACGTCATCGCGGCTTCGTTCATCAAGATCGCGAACTATCTGCGCTGGATGAGTTCGGGGCCAAACTGCGGCATCGGCGAACTGATCATGCCGGAGGACGGCCTGACGTCCTCGATCATGCCCGGCAAGCGCAATCCGACCATTGCCGAGGTCATGATCCAGACCGGCATGCAGGTCGCCGGGAACCATGTCGCGGCCACGATGGCGGGCGCCTCGGGCAACTTCGAACTGAACGTGGCCAAGCCGGTGCTGATCTACAACGTGCTGCAGTCGATCCGGCTGTTGTCGGACAGTGCACGTGTGATGGCCGAACGGGTGATTCCCGGCCTGGAGCCCGACTTGCCGCGGTTGGCACGCCAGTTGGACAGCCCGCTGCTGGCGGCGACCGCGCTCAACCCCGTGCTCGGCTACGATCAGGCCGCACGCATTGTCCGGCATGCGATGGCCCACGGCGTGTCGCCGCGGGACGCCGCCGTGCAACTCGGTGTGCTTGCCGCAGAGGAGTACGACCGGCTGGTCGATCTGCAGCGGATGGCCCGTGGGTACGGCGGGTCAGAACGCCATTGACGCATGGCGCCGCCGCTCAATTCAGCGTCGCTCCCGCCTGCTTGACGATGCGCGCGTGCTTCTCCAGCTCGCTGCTGAAGAACGGCGCCGCCTGATCCGGCGTGCTGCCGATGATGACGAGGCCCTGGGCGGCGAGGTTCTGTTGCACCGGCTTCTCGTCGAGCGCGGCCTTGATTCTTGCCTGCAGGTCGGCCGTCTTGTCCTTCGCCAATCCGGCCGGGCCGACGATCGCCAGCCAGGCGTCGAAGCTGTAGCGCGGCAGGCCGGACTCGGCCAGCGAGGGCACCTCCGGCAGCATCGGGATGCGCTTCGGCGTGGACACCGCGATCGCCTTCAGCTTGCCGGCCTTCAACTGCGGCAGCACGGCCGGCACCGTCAGGAAGCCCATCTGCACCTGGCCGCTGAGCAGGTCGGTTGTGTAGTTTCCCGCGCCCTTGTAGGGCACGTGGCGGACCTCGACCTTGGCCTCGCTGGAGAACAGTTCGGCGGCCAGATGCAGCACGGTGCCGTTGCCCGATGAGCCGTAGTTCAGCTGGTCGGGCTTGCTCTTGAGCAGCGCGATCAGTTCCTGCACGTTGTTGGCCGGCACCGAGGGATTGACCACCAGCACCAGCGGCAGCGTGCCGATCACCGTGATCGGCGTGATGTCGCGCAGCGAGTCGAACGGCATCGAGCGGTAGATCGCGGGATTGATCACGTGGTTCGACGACACCAGGCCGAGCGTCAGCCCGTCTTTGGGCGCGCGCACGATCTGCTGCGTGCCCGGGATGCCGCCGGCGCCGGCGATGTTCTCGATGACGATCGGATGGCCGAGCTGGCGGCCCATCGATTCGCTAAGCGCACGCGCCACGGCGTCGGCCTGCGAGCCGGGCTGGGTCGGCACGATCAGCCGCAGCGGCTTGCCATCGGGCGATTGTGCGTGGGCCGCGGGCGCGACGGCCAATACGGCGAAGGTAGCGGCGAAGGTAGCGACCGCTGTCAGGGACGAGGTCAGCCGAACGGCGCGGCGCAGGGCAGGCAGGGCGTTGCGCAGGTAAGGCAAGGCGCGGCGCAGGCGGCCGACGGTGCGAAGGAAGGTGGGCATGCTGTCTCCGTTGTCGCAAGGCGGGAACCTGTGGACGGTTCCTCTGCGCGCCAGTCTAGAGCGGTCGGCTTGCCGGCAAGAAATGCTGTTGCGACGGACCGGGTATCGCGTTCCGCGATATCGGTCCGCGCGGCGTCAGTCTGAGGCGGACGGTGCCGACGGCGGCTCGGCGGCGGTTCGGTCGGCGGTTGGGCCTGCGGTTCGGCCCTCGGCTCGGCCCGTGGTTCGGCCTGCGTTCCGGCCCGGCGATCATCAGGCTCGTGGTTCGGCCGGCGGTTCGGCCCGCAACGCGGCGATCAGCGCATCCACCGCCCGTAGCCGCGGCGATTTGCGCGGCGCGTAGACGCGCAGCTCACGCTGCCGCCACGGCTCGTTGAGCGGCACCCGCACGAAACCGCGCGTGCCCGCGTAGGCCGTGGTCGCGCTGTGCGGAATCACCGCCAGGCCCAGCCC
>Ga0065721_10007293_pt1 | contig 10875 bp, 9 predicted proteins | sample Mesricmetagenome_FD_59108 | JGI IMG/M metagenome (GOLD analysis project Ga0065721, IMG submission 59108) | Mesophilic microbial community from rice straw/compost enrichment Sample: eDNA_1 v2 (version 2) | ecosystem: Engineered > Solid waste > Grass > Composting > Bioreactor | place: USA: Davis...
AATGGGAACACTTGGCTCGTCGGCATGAGTAGGAAGTCGTATTGAGCGAACAGACTGAGTAGGGTCTGGTACCAGGCGCTGCGTACGGCCGACGCCGAATAGATGTCTTTCCCGCTGAGCTTAAGTCCCCGTTCGATCTCCCACACGGCTTCAGGTTTCAGCTGGGCGCGTTTGGCCGGGTCATCGTAGAGCGCGAAGTTGTTGCCAGCGACGCTATGGCTACGCAAGTCGATCCAGGCGTGCCATAGTTTCTCGAAACCAAACGAGGGTGTGACTACTTCGATCTCGCATCCGATGTCTCGCAAGGTCTTCAGGGCCGTTTCACACAGTTCGAGCAGGCCGGGTTCGAAGGCGAGATGACCATTCAGGTCGCCCAGCCATCCTATGCGACACCCTTTGAAGTCACGTTCCAGGGGTGCGAGGAATTCACTGGGGTCCAGTTCGCGCGAGAGCGGCAATCTGGGATCACGGCCGGCCTGTACGGCCAGCAGCATGGCCATGTCGGGGATGTTCCGCGCCATGGGGCCCGACACGGAAAACTGCTGCAGGAATATTTCGTCCGTGGGCCCGTGTGGCACACACCCCAGTGAGGTACGCAAGCCGTAAATATTGTTGAAGGCGGCCGGTGTGCGCAGCGAACCCATCATGTCCGTTCCGTCAGCGACGGGCAGCATGTGCAGGACCAAGGCTACCGCTGCGCCGCCACTGCTGCCGCCTGCAGATCGGGTTGGTTCGAACGCGTTGTAGGTCGTGCCGTACACATTGTTATAGGTATGGCCCCCCAGACCCAGTTCCGGGGAATTGCTGCGACCCACGAATAGGGCGCCGCCCCGGCGCATGCGCTCGAATATGACGGCATCGGTGTGTGTCACATTGCCCTTGAAGACAGGGCAGCCTTTGGTCGTGACCATGCCTGCAGCAGGCGCGATATCCTTGGGTGCTTGTGGGAATCCGTGCAGGGGCCCCAGCCACTGGCCACGACTCAGACGGTCGTCGAGTTCCCGCGCCAGACCTTGGAGTGCATCCCTGTCTTGCATGGCCACGATCGCATTGACGCGGGGGTTGTGCAGGTCGATCTGTTCGAGGAACGCGTTGAGCGTTTCCAAGCACGATACCTTTCTTTCTCGGATGGCCCGGGAAAGGCCAATGGCCGAGAGTTCGGTGATGTCACTATTGCGAGTGGCATCGCGAGGCTGGCTGCTGTCGTTCAAAGTTGTCCTCCCTGTTATTATTTCAAGCGATATCAATGCGCTGACATTTTGATGCTACACATTATCATTTGAGCGGGAGGGGCGGATATCACCATGTGCGCGAGGACAAAAAAAGCGGGCCAGTTGACCCGCTGTTTTTCGACTCATGTACCGCTTGAACAACCTCGAGCTTAGTTGATCTCGATGTTGAGCTCCTTGATCAAACTACCCCACCGGTCGCCTTCCGCTTTCAGGAACTGCTTGAAGCTGTCGGGACTGTCCGCGACGACTTCCAGCCCTTGCTTAGCGAAGCGTTCCTGCATTGCCGCCATGTTGAGTACCTTCTTGGACTCTTCTCCCCAGCGAGCCAGGACTGCGTCAGGTGTGCCGGCAGGTGCCAGCAGACCGACCCAAGACTGCACGTTGAAATCCTTGAAGCCGGATTCCTGCAGCGTGGCAACGTTCGGCAGGGCGGCATTCCGTTCAGCGCTGGTGACCGCCAATGCCTTAAGCTTGCCGCCCTCCACATGTGGAATGGCCAGGGAAGAGGAGAGGAACATGATGTCTACATGACCGCCCAGCAGGTCGGTCTGAGCCGGGCCGCCCCCACGATACGGGATATGGGTCAATTTCACCCCGGCTTCGCGGGCAAAAAGCTCGGCCGTCAGGTGATTAGAGCTCCCCGCTCCCACCGTCGCGTAGGAAATGCTGCCAGGATTCTTCTTCGCCAGTTCAATTAATTCTTTCACCGAATTGGCGGGGACTGAGGGATGGGCAAGTAAGACCAGGGGGTTCTGGACCAGCCGAGAGACGGGTGCCAGATCCTTTTCGTTGTCATAAGGCAGCTTGGGATAGATATGCGGGTTGACCGCATGGCTGTCGAATACCATCAGCAAGGTATAGCCGTCCGGCGTGGCGCGGGCGACTTCGGCCGTACCGATCGTGCCCCCGGCGCCGCCTTTGTTTTCAATCACGATCTGTTGGCCCAGCTGTTCCGACATCAAAGGCATCATGGGGCGTGCCATTCCGTCAACAAAGCCGCCGGCAGGGAAGGGGACGACCATCCGGATGGGCTTGTCCGGATAGGTGTCCGCCGTGGCGGCAACCGGGGAAAGTGCCAAGACAGACAGAGCTGTAAACAGGCCGGCGCAATGCTTCTTCAAGATCATTTGTCTACTCCGTTCGAATCGTTATGTAGGACGGGTGATGCAAAAACGCCGCGGACTACCGAAGGCGCTCTGCGCGATCTGCCTTACCTCGAGCTCGGACGCTTGCCCTGATAGGCGTGCGTGAGTAGCTCTAAAATAGAGGCTCGATCGATGGGTTGGGGGTTGTAGTAGGGGTTTTCGGTTGCCAGTTGTGCGGCGGTTTCGAGGCCGTCTTCCGGCATGCCGATCTCGCGCAAGGAAAGGGGGGTTCCCAAGTTTGCGGCGAGGTCGTAGATACCTTGAGCGGGATCAGCACCGCCCAGAGCCCGCGAGATTCGTTCCATGGCTTCCGGAGCAGCCGCGCGGTTGTAGGCGATGGAGTGCGGCAGAACCACCGTATGCATCTCAGCATGAGGCAGATTGAACGTGCCGCCCAAGGTGTGGCATAACTTGTGATGCAGCGCCATCCCCACCGCGCCCAGACACGCACCCGCGAGCCAGGCGCCATACAGCGCTGTAGAGGCCGCCTCGGTGTCGTCCCTGTGTTGAACCAAGCGAGGCAGGCTTTGCGACAGCGTGCGGATGCTCTCTTCAGCCATCAACGTGGTGATTGGGTTGGCATCGGGCGAATAGAGCGCTTCGACTGCATGAGCGATGGCATTGATGCCGCTGGTGGCTGCAATCTGGGGCGGCAGGGTCGAAGTCAGGGCCGGGTCGTAAATGACAGACTGGGGCAGCACCCTTGCGTCTCGCCCCGTTTTCTTCAATCGATTCTCCGTGATGCCATAGATGGGCGTCATCTCGGAGCCTGCGAAGGTGGTGGGAATGGCCACGATGGGCAGTTCCGATGTGAGCGCAATGGCCTTGCCTAGCCCAATTGTCGAGCCCCCGCCGATGGCCACGCACACGTCGGCCCCAAGGCGGCGCGCCATCTCGCGCGCCTCCTGAGCCGTTTCAATCGGTACGTGCATTTGAGCTCGGTCATAGATGCCTGCGGCCCGTTCGCCGAGCAACGTGGTAACACGTTCAGCACTCGCTCGCTGATGTTCAGTACACAGGACCAGGGCCGAACGAGCACCCAGCCTTTGCACTTCCTCGGGAAGCCGGGATATCGCGCCGTCCCCAAAAACGACGCGCATTGGCAGGTTCTGATAGACAAAGGATTTCATAGCTGTCTTAGCGCTTGAAGTGAGGTGGAATTTGGGCATCCACATTAACCCAGATCGACTGGGCCTCCGTATAGCCTTCCATTGCTTCGAACCCCATATCGCGGCCATACCCAGACAGGCCCATGCCACCAAAAGGCGACCCCGGATTTACGCGTTTGTAGCTGTTGATCCAGACCATGCCCGCTCGGATCGATGAAGCCATCTTGTGCGCCGTCGACAGGTTGCTGGTCCANAGCCCGCTTCCCAGTCCGTAATCCGTCCCATTTGCCAACGCCAGNGCTTCGCTGTCGTCCTTGAAGGTNGTTACGGTGACGAAGGGGCCGAATACCTCTTCGAGCGAGACNCGATCAGTCGCTTTGGCNCGCACGACGGTCGGTTCGATATAACAGCCTTTTGCAAGGTCGGGATTTTGCGGTGCTTGCCCACCGGCCAGAATTTCGCCGCCTTCCTGTTGGGCGATATCAACATAGGAAAGCACGCGATCCCGATGCATGGTCGATGTAAGCGGGCCCATTTCCGTTTCGGGGTCGAGGGGGTTGCCCAGACGAATCGACTTGGCCAGAGCAATGAACTTGTCGAGGAATTCGTCTGCGACCCGTTCGTGGATCAGCAGCCGGGACCCTGCAATACACGCTTGCCCCTGGTTATGAAAAATCGCCCATGCGGAACCGTTCACGGCAGCTTGCAGGTTCGCGTCGTCAAAGATGATGTTGGCGCCTTTCCCGCCAAGCTCCAGCTGAACTCGCTTCAAATTACCCTGCGAGGCAGCCACGATCCGCCGTCCCACGGCCGTGGAACCTGTAAAGGAAATCTTGCCTACTCCAGGGTGCTCTGCGAGATGCTGTCCGGCCGTGTTTCCATAGCCGATCACGATATTCACCACGCCTTCGGGGAAACCGATTTCCGCCATCATCTCCGCAATCCTGAGCGTCGAAAGCGGTGTGATCTCCGACGGTTTCATGACGACCGTGTTGCCGGCAGCCAAGGCGGGGCCAAGCTTCCAGCTGGTGAACATCAAGGGGAAGTTCCATGGGACGATCTGACCGACTACGCCGATCGGCACGCGCTGGACATAATTGAGGAACCCGCTCTCGACCGGTACCGTCTTGCCCTGCAATTTGTCGGCCATTCCCCCGAAGTACCGGTAGCAGGCCGCTGTGCGGAGAACGTCGATATTCTTGGCATCCCGGATGGGATGGCCGGTGTCCAAGGCTTCCAGGTAAGCCAGTTCGTCCGCTTCGGCTTCAATGCGGTCCGCAAGCTTCAGCAGAAGTTTCCCTCGCTCTGCCGCAGGCAGCGCGCTCCACTTGGGGAAGGCACGTGCGGCGGCTTCCACTGCGCGATCGACGTCAGCCGCTTTGGCTTCAGCTACCGTGGTGATCAGGGAATTGTCGTGAGGATTGAAAACGTCGATGGTGCTGCCATCTGCTCCATCGACGAATTTGCCGTCAATGAAGAGTTTGTTCTGATAGCGCGTCACAAAATTGCTCCAGCGAAAGTGAGACTGTCACAGCACTATAGGGCGGGAGCGCCGGTATCAGAAGACGCTAATCTCCGGCAGTATTGTTTGGATTTTCCGGACAATGAACTTAGGGTTGTTCCGTGTCGGGAGGGACGAGGAGTGCGCCTTTACTGGAGAGCGCACTATCCCAGGCGGGAGATGGGGTGAACGTTGACAGCAGTTCGTCGAGAAACAGCCGTAGCAGCACAAGGTTGCGCTGTGTTCGGGGATAGACGGCAGAGACCCAGTACGGTGACAACCAATATTCGTTCAAGAGCGGGGTCAGCAAACCCGACTGAATCTCTTTCGCACATACGAAAGAGGGGAGACAGACAACGCCCATGCCTTCGAGTGCAATCTCTTTCAGGAAGTGAATCGAGTTGCTCTTTACAGATGGAGTGAGCGTTACTTCGACGGTTTCATTCGTCGAATGGAATACCCACCGATCTTTGTTGGGGTATCGGGAATAAAGCCCGAGTGCATGCTCTGCAAGGTCATGCGGAGACTGCATAGGGGAATGATGCGAGAGATAGTCGGGCGAGGCACAGAAGATTCGATGAACGGGGAAGAGCTTGCGCTGAATGAGGTCGTCGGAAATCGGTGCGAACAACTGCAGTGCGCAGTCAAAGCCTTCCTTGACCGGGTCGACTACCGCGTCGTTGACGACGAAATCAAATTGTATGGCGGGGTATTTCTCGCTGAAGGAGCGCAGGAACGTCGCCATATGCCCTAGCACGAGGCCGGGAATGCCATGAACGCGCAGGGTGCCGCTTGGCGATCCCCTGGCGTTGCGCATTTCCTCGACGATTTCGTTGGCGCGGGCGACGAGTTGTGCGCATTCCCCGTAAAAGGATTGTCCTACTTGGGACAGGGAAACGCTTCGGGTACTACGATGGAACAGGGCCACGCCGACATGTTCTTCCAATTGCTGGATCCGGCTCGAGATTACGGAGCGCGAGACGCCCAGCTGGCGCGCGACCTCGGTGAAATTCCCGACTTCTGCGACACGCACGAACGCATCCAGACAATTGAAATAGTCCACAGGCTCTTCCTCCTTTGCTGAACGCGAAGGAAGTTTACCGTGATGGAGCAGTCATATATAACTAACGAAGTAGAAACGCGCGGTCAACATCGGGAAGGCCACACGCTCTACGTAGAGATGAGTTTGGCGCTGGTCGCAAACGCGCACGGCGACATCGTTGGTTGTGTCGCCATGGCGCGGGATGTGGCGGCGAAAGCGCTCAAGGAGCGTGAGCAGGCTCAAAGGGAGGGCTCAGCGGCCGGCCCTCCCTAATCGGGCCGGGTTCAGTCTTCGCGGCGCAGGTGGGGGAATAGGATCACGTCGCGGATGCTCGGGCTGTCAGTCAGCAACATGACCAATCGGTCGATGCCGATCCCGCAGCCGCCTGTCGGAGGCATGCCGTATTCCAGCGCGCGAATGTAGTCGGCGTCGTAATACATGGCTTCTTCGTCGCCAGCGTCCTTGGCTTCGACCTGCTTCAGGAAGCGGGCTGCCTGGTCTTCAGGGTCGTTCAATTCCGAGAAACCGTTGGCAATTTCGCGGCCGGTAATGAAGAGCTCGAACCGTTCGGTGATTTCAGGATTGGCATCCGAAGCGCGAGCCAGCGGCGACACTTCGACGGGGTAATCGATGATGTAGGTGGGATTCCAGAGTTTGGCTTCGGCGGTTTCCTCGAAGAGCGCCAACTGCAATGCACCCAAGCCTGCACGCGACAACACCGGCCCATCGACTTCGGCACCCAGGCGGCGCAGTTCGCCACGCAAGAATTCGGTGTCACGAAGTTGCTCTTCGGTATAGCCGGGAGCGTACTTCATGATGGCCTGGACGATCGTCAAACGGTCGAAGGGTTGACCGAGGTCCAGCGGTTTGCCTTGGTACTCGAGCACGGCACTGCCCGTTGCTGCAATGGCGGCTTGTCGGATCAGGCTTTCAGTGAAGTCCATGAGCCAACGGTAATCCGTATAGGCCGCGTAAAACTCCATCATGGTGAACTCGGGATTGTGCCGCGGGCTCACGCCCTCATTGCGGAAATTCCGATTGACCTCGAACACGCGCTCGAAGCCGCCCACGATCAGGCGCTTGAGGTAAAGTTCGGGCGCAATGCGCAGGTACATGTCCATGTCCAGCGCATTGTGATGCGTAATGAACGGCTTCGCAGCGGCACCGCCGGGAATCGGGTGCAGCATCGGCGTCTCCACTTCCAGGAAGCCGGCTTCGAGCATGTGCGCCCGGATGCTGCCTATTGCCTTGCTACGCGCAATGAAGGTGCGGCGCGTCTCGTCGGTCATGATCAGATCGACATAGCGCTGGCGATAGCGCAGTTCTTGATCAGCGACACCGTGGAATTTGTCCGGAAGGGGGCGAAGCGATTTCGCCAGCAGGCGGATGCTCGAGGCGTGGACTGACAACTCACCCTTGTTGGTCTTGAAGACCGACCCTTCAACCGCAACCAGATCGCCGATATCCCAGCCCTTGAAGGCCGCATAGACGTCTTCGCCAACCGTATTGCGATCCAGGAACACCTGGATGCGGCCCGAGCCGTCCTGCAGGGTCGCGAAACTGGCCTTGCCCATGATGCGCTTGAGCATCATGCGGCCGGCCACCTTCACGCGGCGACCGAGCTGTTCAAGTTCTTCTTTCTCGAGTTTCCCGTACGCCTCGTGCAGCTCGGCAGAACGACTGTCAGGCTGGAAGTCATTGGGATAGGCGATGCCATCGGCGCGCAGCCGGGCCAGCTTGCTACGGCGCTCCGCAATCAGGCGGTTGTCGTCGGAAGCAAGCGGGTTGGGCGTAGGTTCATTCATGGTGGAGAAAGTCAAACGTAGTTGCGTATGTCGTCAATGACTTGATGCCCGTAGGCGTCACTGAGGAGATGATTGAGTATGCGGCTGGCTGTGGTCTCTGCGTTGACGAGCAGCCCCTGTTCATGGAGGTGCAGGAAGCGGTCCAGCTCGGGGAAATCCTGCCGTTCGCTACTGCGAATGCGTTCCTGCATGCCGGTATCCACGACGCCGGGTGCCAGCGAGGCCATGGGAATATCGGGATGTTCGTCCGCCAACACACGGGTGTAGTGATCCAAGGCGGCCTTGGTAGCGCAATAGACGCCCCAGCCGCGTGTCGGCTTCCGGCCTGCGCCGGAGGAGATGTTCAGGATGCGGCGGTCAGCGCTGTCTGGTGTTGCTTGCAGGAATGCGGCCGTCAGGACCATCACGGCCGTGACATTGAGCGTGAACGCGCGCCCGATGGCCGCGGCATCGGTGAGTTTCTCGCCGGCGGCGATGGGATCCACCGTGCCGGCGTTATTGAGCAAAAGAAAGCGTTCCGCGTCGCCCGACAGGGCTGCGCTCATTCGTGCAGCCACGTCTTCGATCGCAGCCGGGTCGGACAAATCAGCCTGCAGCTGTTGCAGGCGCCCATTGTGGGGGCGTGCTGCGTCGGCCAACTCGTCGTTGTGCGTGCGGGCGATCGTGATGACCGATGCGCCGGATGCAAGCAGTTGCTTGGCCAACGCCAGGCCGAGACCGCGGCTGGCACCCGTTACGACGGCGACGGTAGAGGCTTCCATTGACTCAGACTCCTTGTTTGAGGCTGGCGATGATGAAGGGATCAAGATCGCCGTCCAGGACCTTCTGCGTGTTGGAGATTTCTACGTTGGTACGCAGATCCTTGATCCGGCTTTGGTCCAATACGTAGGAACGGATCTGGTGGCCCCAGCCCACATCGGTCTTGGAGTCTTCCAGCTTCTGTTGTTCTGCCATGCGTGTGCGAAGCTCCTGCTCATACAGACGCGATTTCAGCATCTGCATCGCTTCGGCACGGTTGCGGTGCTGTGAGCGGTCGTTCTGGCACTGCACGACAATGCCGGTCGGAAGGTGTGTGATCCGCACCGCCGAGTCGGTTTTGTTGATGTGCTGGCCGCCCGCGCCACTGGCGCGGTAGGTGTCGATACGCAGGTCGGCCGGATTGATCTCGATTTCGATCGAATCGTCGACTTCAGGGTAAACGAACACGCTCGCAAACGACGTATGGCGACCGTTGGAGGAATCAAATGGGCTCTTGCGCACCAGGCGATGCACACCGGTCTCGGTGCGCAGGTAGCCATAGGCGTACTCGCCCGTCACCTTAAGTGTCGCGGATTTGATGCCCGCGACTTCGCCTTCGGACTCTTCCAGGACTTCCACTTGGAAATCTTTGTTTTCGCAATAGCGCAGATATTGACGCAGCAGCATGGAGGCCCAGTCCTGGGCTTCAGTACCGCCGGCACCGGCCTGGATGTCCATGAAGCAATTCAGGGGGTCGGCCGGGTTGGAGAACATGCGGCGGAATTCCAGCCCTTCTAGTTCTTCACCGATGGCGTCGACGTCGGCCTCGATGGCAGCCAGGGTGGCGTCGTCATCGTCGGCGGCCGCGAGTTCGAACAGGTCGCGCGCGTCGTTCAAGCCTTGATAGATCCGGTCCAGTGTCCCGACAATCTTTTCAAGGGTTTTCTTTTCACGACCCAGTTCCTGGGCGTGTTGGGGATCGTTCCAGACGTCCGGGCTTTCCAGCTCGGCGTTGACTACATGCAGACGTTCAGCCTTTGCATCGTAGTCAAAGATACCTCCGTAAGGAGGACTGGCGCTCGTCGTAGTCGTCGATGCGAGCGGCAATCTGGTTCTGGCGTTCTGCTTCCATGGTGGTTCCGTGAATACTTTAGCCCGCCATTGTAACCCGGTCACCCTGCGCATCGATGAGTGATTGGGCGAGATTTACACCATGAAGGCGCATCCCCGCAATGCTATGCGTTGCCAGCAGGAGGCGCTGGCGCAGCGCTGGAAGTGCGAGTCAGAGAAGCTCTCGGCCGCAGGCTTTCGCGTCAATCCATTCTCGCTGGGATGCCGCTAAGGGATATTCACCTGTGGCTCGTGCTTCATCCACCAAGCAGTCCAAGGTGTAACGCCCACGGCCCCGATGGCGCTCAATGACAAGTCGACCGTCGTCCACCGAGACCTTGACCTTCGCCCCGGCCTTGAGATTCATCTGCGCGAGTATCTCGGGGGGAATCGCGAGCATGACCGAATCCTCGATCTGGACCAAAGTTGTGGTGTGCATGGAAGAACCTTATGACAAGTATTGAATATGGAGGGACAGCTCCGCAGGAAGACGCTCTCAGCCGCGCACCACGTTGAGCGTTGTATCACGCCGCAGTGACACTGCGGCGCCTCAGCAGTTCCATTGTGATGAGCAGAATCAGTGAAAGCAGGATCAATAGCGTGGCGACCGCCAGGATGGTCGGATTGATCTGTTCGCGTAGCCCCGCGAACATTTCGCGTGGTATGGTGCGCTGCTCGGGGCCCGCCAGAAACAGCACCAGGACTACTTCGTCGAAGGAGGTCACGAATGCGAAGAGCGCTCCGGAGACGACGCCCGGGCGAATTAGGGGGATCACGATATCGAAAAAACTTCTGACCGGGGATGCGCCCAGGCTGAGGCCGGCCCGATACAAGGATTGGTCGAAACCAGCCAGTGTGGCGGTCACGGTCAGTATCACGAACGGCACCCCCAAGGCAGCGTGTGCAATGATGAGGCCGGCATGGGTGGCCACAAGGTTGAATCGCGTGTAGAAAAAGAACATGCCGGCCGCAACGATGATCAGCGGCACGATCATGGGCGAGAGCAGCAGTGCGGTGATGGCGCGCCGGCACGGCATCGCGTCGCTGCTCAAGCCTACCGCAGCAACAGTACCCAGGATAGTAGCGATGGCCGTTGCTGCCAGGCCAATCAGGAAACTGTTCTTGATCGCCAGCAGCCAGTTGCCGGTGGTGAAGATCCGTTCATACCAGCGCAGCGAGAAAGCGTCCGGGTC
>Ga0065721_10052928_pt1 | contig 10875 bp, 11 predicted proteins | sample Mesricmetagenome_FD_59108 | JGI IMG/M metagenome (GOLD analysis project Ga0065721, IMG submission 59108) | Mesophilic microbial community from rice straw/compost enrichment Sample: eDNA_1 v2 (version 2) | ecosystem: Engineered > Solid waste > Grass > Composting > Bioreactor | place: USA: Davis...
GCCCGCGCGGCCAGCGTCCCGAACGTGATGATCTGGGCGACGTGCTCGGCCCCGTACTTCCCGACGACGTACCGGATGACCTCGTCCCGCCGCTCGTCGCTGAAATCGATGTCGATGTCCGGCATCGTGACGCGTTCGGGGTTGAGGAACCTCTCGAACAACAGCTTGTATTTCAGAGGATCGACGTCCGTGATCTTGAGCGAGTAAGCGACGAGGCTGCCCGCGGCGGAGCCGCGCCCCGGCCCCGTCACGATGCCGTGCTCGTGGGCGAACCGGATGAAATCCCAGACGATGAGAAAATAATCGTCGAATCCCATCTGGCCGATGACGCCGAGCTCGTAGCGAAGACGCTCCTCCGCCGCGCGGCGGTATTCGCCGTCCCTCCACTCGGGCGTTCCCTCGTAGCGTTCCCGCAGCCCCCGGTCGCACAGCCGCGCCAAGTATTCTCCCGCCGACAGCCCTTCCGGCAGCGGAGAAAACTGAGGCAACACGTGCTTGCCGAACTCGAGCTCGAGCGTGCAGCTCTCCGCGATCCTCGCCGTGTTCGCGATCGCTTCCGGCACATGGCGGAACAGGGCGGCCATCTCGTCGCCGCTCTTCAGGAACAGCTGGTCCGTCGCGATCTTGAAGCGGTCGGGATCGTCGATCGTCTTGCCGGTGCCGATGCAGAGCAGCACGTCCTGCAAGCCGTGGTCGTCTTCGGCGATATAGTGCGAATCGTTCGTGGCCACGAGCGGGATGCCGAGCTCCTCCGACAGCCGGATGACGCTCGCCGTGATTTTTTTCTGCTCCAAGAGGCCATGGTCCTGGATTTCCAAGTAATAATCGTCGCCGAAGAGCCCGCGGTAACGGATCGCGGTCGCCTTGGCCGCTTCGTAGTCGTCGTCCATCAGCTGCCGCGACAGCTCGCTGCTCATGCAGCCGCTCAGGCAGACGACGCCTTCCGCATGGGCCGACAGCGCCTCGAAATCGATGCGAGGCCGATAATAGAAGCCTTCCAGATGGCCGATCGAAGCGAGCTTCATCAGGTTCCGGTAGCCGGTCTCGTTTTTCGCGAGCAGCGTCAGGTGATAGGTCGGCTGGTCTTTGCGGGATTGCTTGTCGTGCCGGGATCCGGCCGTCACGTAAGCCTCCATCCCTATGATCGGCTTGATGCCGCGCTCGCGGCACGCTTTATAGAATGGAATGGCGCCGTACATGACGCCATGATCGGTAAGGGCAAGCGAGGACATGCCGAGCTCCGCCGCCTTGGCCGCCATCTCCTTGATGCGGGCGGCGCCGTCCAGCAAGCTGTATTCGCTATGAACGTGAAGGTGGACGAAATCGCACATGGTTCTCCCTCGTTTCCTCGAATAAGTCGAACCGCTTCGATAGCGTTCTTTTGCTTAATTGTATCATAAGGCCGCGGGCCAGTCCCATAGATATGATAGAAGAGAAAAGCGCGGACGAGGTTCGCCGGACGATCTTCGGGGAGGGATGGGCATGGACGAATTTTTGACGAAAGCGGCATTCAGTTTTTTCATCGCGTTCGGAGTCGTATTGGGAGGGGCGCTGCTCGCGGGGATGGGGGCGGTGTTCCTGTTCACCCCGCCGAAGGAGAAGATGCTGATCGTCGCCAACAACCTGAAAATATGGGCGCTCGTCGCGGCGGTCGGGGGCACGATCGATCCGATCCGGGTCATCGAATCGAACATGCTCGAAGGGTTTTTATCGCCCGCGCTGCAGCAGATCGGCTTTATTTTGTTCGCCTTCCTCGGCGCGCATATGGGCGTGGAGCTCGTGCAATGGCTGCATAACCACGGGGGGTGACGACTTTCCATGCGCGTCCCCTCGTTCGACCGGTTTCACAAGTTCATGCAGGTGACGGCGTTCTTCGTCTGCGGTATGATCGTCGGCAGCGCCGTCTACGGCTCGCTCAAAAACAACGTCGTCGACCGGGTGCTGTTCGACAACCGGGAGCTGCGCGAGCAGGTCGCGTCGCTGGAAAAGGAATTGGACTTCGCCCGGCAGTCCAACAAGGAGAACGTCATCCGCAGCGTCAAGACGATCTTTCTCCACGAGCCGGACGAATCCGGCGCGATCGACATTTTATCGGAGCAAGAATTGAAAAAGAGATTGAGAGAGGATCTGGAGGACATCTTCATCGGCCGAAGCATCTACATGATCAACACCGACTCCAGCATCGCGAGAAAGCTGCTGAACACGAAGGTGTACGGACAGATCGAAGACCAGGATTACGACGTGACGATCCGGACGATGCTCGTCGTGGACGGCGTGCTGCAGGTGTGGGCGGAAGCCGGGAGGCACCGGGGCAAGTAAACGGCCGCTCGCAAGGCGCCCGGGAACGCGCCGACGCCCGATTTATGGTACAATAGGCGAAGCAATCGCGACGTTCTCTAAAGGAGCTGCTTCATAAGTCATGGTTCAAACGCTGCAAGTCGTGTTCGGCGTGCTGTTCGCCGTCACTCTCGTCTTTTCCGTCGTCTACAGCTTCCGTTCCCGCCGCTCGCGCGACGGCCGGTATCGCGGGCTGTACGCCTCCCGCATGAACATCAGCATGGGCCTGATGCTGATCGTGCTCGCTTTGATCCAGATGCTTCTCTTTCCCGGTTCGTCCATCCGGGTCGTCGTCGGAGCGGTATTCATCCTGCTCGGCCTGTACAACTTGTTCGCCGGCATTCGCAACCACTCCCACTTCGCCAAGCTGACGAAATCCTGATCGGATCAAGCCGGGTCGATCGTCTGGGCGGTGAGCATCGCCTTCGCGGCGACTTCGCCGTCCAGCAGCGCCTCCACTTCCACCTTCACGTATCTTCTGCTGGCCTCGATAATATGCGGGACGAACGAGATGGCCGCGTCCACGGGCACCGTTCTCAGAAAATAGGTCGTCATGTTGTCCAGCACGTGCTCGCTTCTCCTCAGTTCCTCCACCGCCCGTCTCGCCGCTTGCTGCATCAACGACGTCAGCACGCCCTCGGAGATCGTCCCGAGGGGACCCGACATCTGCGGCGTCGCCAGTCCCGTGTAATACAGCCCGCTTTCCTCGTCCCGCCGTTCCGAGAAGCCTCCCCACATCAGCGAGTCGAACGTCTCCCCCTGCTGGGCGGGACGGTTCGCGAACTGCATCGCCCGAAGCACCTCTCCGCGGCTGATCGCGCCGACGAGCTTTCTTTGCCTGTCCACGACCGGAAGCAGTTCGATTCCCTCCGAGACCATGCTGTGCGCCGCGGAAGCGACGGGCGTGTTCAGCGCGACCGTCTTCGGTCTGCGGGTCATCAGCTTGTCCAGCGTGGCATCCGCCGACGAGCCCGCGACGTCCTTGGACGTGATCATGCCGACGACGCGGTTCCACTCGTCCGTTACCGGAAACCGGCTGGTGTCCGTTTCCGCGCTCAGCTTCTGAAAGTCGGCCACCGTCGAGGACTGCCGGAGCGCTCCCGCGCGGGCGGACGGTTCGAGCAGATCGGCGATGATCATGATCTTGCGCTTGATCAGCTGGTCGTACATCGCCCGGTTGATCATCGAGGCGACGGTAAACGTGTCGTGCTTGCACGTCAATATCGGAAGCTGCCTCTCGTTCGCCAGCGCCCGCACCTCCTCGCTCGTGCCGAACCCCCCGGTGACGAGCACGCCGGCTCCCTGCTCCAAGGCGATACGGTGCGCGTTCTCCCGGTTGCCGACGATGAGCAGGCTGCCCGCGTCGATGTACGCCGCCATCTCGCCGACCTCCATCGCTCCGATGACGAACTTGTGAAGCGTCTTCTCCAGTCCTTCTTCCCCGCCGAGAAGGCTTCCTTGCACGATCTCCAGCACCTCGGCGAACGTCAGCTGCTCGGAATGGCCGCGCCTCTTCTTGTCCATGCGGACGGTGCCGATCCGCTCCTTCGTGCTGACCAGGCCGAGCTGCTCGGCTTCCTTGAGCGCCCGATAAGCGGTGCCTTCCGACACGCCGCGGTCTTTGGCCATCTGGCGGACGGGAACCTTCGTGCCGATCGGCAGCTCCCTAATATATTGCAAGAGCAGCTCGTGCTTCGTGAGTTCGTTCGGATGATTGTCGTTGCCGGGCATTCTCCAGCCTCCCTTTCCGTTTGCGGACCATGAAAGACGCAATTTTGAACAGAATGTGAATTTCCTCTCTTCCCTCGCCCGAGAAAAGAAGGTAAAGTAGTGAAATAGTCATAAGACCATCATCGCGATTTTCGACTTTTTTCGACATGCTCTAGGGAGGATTCCGGGGACATGCTGCAACACTACGTCACGCTCCTTATCGGCCTGTCCATTCCCCACTCGCTCGTCCGCATCTGGCTGACGTTCGCGATCTGGGGTTTAAAGCCGACTCTTCACGCGCGCAAGCTGATCCTCTTCGCCGTCGCCAGCTCGGTCGTCATCGACCTGGATTACCCGTTCGTTCCGCCGGTCGTGCACGCCGTGACGTCGACGGTCGTCGTGATAATCTTTCTGTTCCTCGTCTTCCGAAGGCTGGGCAGAGGACCGCTCCTGATCGTGTTTCTCACTTACGCCGTCGTCAGTCTCTGCGCGGACATGATCGGTACGGGAGCGCTGCGGCTCCTCTACGGTTGGATCGACAGGAAGGAAATGCTGGAAGAGCACGTCCTGGCGTTCCACTCGGTGTACGCGCCTCTGGGCGTCGCGCTCGCCTGGCTGGCCTATCGCGCGGAGAAGAAGAACTTCGCCTTCTTCCCTCGATTATATCAAGTTTTGCTCGATTTCAAACAAACGCGCGCGAAAGAAGCGCTGCTGCTTACGCTTCTTCAGGTTTTCCTGCTCGGACTGCTCTTCGCCCTCGGGTTGAGCGACAAGCCTCCTTACGAGAAGGCTTATTTCGCCTGGATCGTGAGCGGTCTCGTCCTGCTGGCCTGCGGAGCCGTCTTCTACTCGATTCGAATTATGATCCTCGTTCGGGAAGACGCGATCAGCGAGACCCGCGAGGACTACGTCGGGGAGATCGGCAAAATGTTCACCGCGATCCGCGGCCAGCGGCACGACTTCCTGAATCACCTGCAGGTCATGTCTTCCATGCTGCAGATGAGCAAGCTCGAGCAGCTCAAGCGGTATATGAACGATCTCGCGGCGGAAGCCCATTCCTTCGGTTCGGTCGTTGCCCATTCCTCGCCCGCGGTCGCGGCCTTTCTCTCCGCGAAATGCGAAACGGCGCAGGAAAAGGGCATCTCCTTCACTTACGACGTGCCGGCGAAGCTCGATGTCGATTCCGTGATCAAGCCGATCGATCTCGTCAAGATCGTCGGCAATCTGGTTGACAACGCCTTCGAGGAAAGCGAAACGCTGCCGCCGGGAAGCCGGCTCGTGCACGTCGCGATCCGAGGCGACCCCGAGAAGCTGTCGCTCGAGGTGAGCAACCGGGGAAGAGCTTTGTCCGAGGACGAGATCAAGAGAATCCTGCTTCCGGGCTACACGACGAAAAAATCGGGCCATTCCGGACTCGGGCTCGCCATCGTGCAGGAAAGGGTGCAATTCTACAAAGGAAATCTGAGCATCGACGCCGGAAGCGGCGAAGGAGTTTCCTTCCGGGTGACTCTTCCGCGGGGAAGTCGGATCAAATCCGCTTATTAAAATGGCGAGACCGCGCAGGCGAACCATGCCGGCGCGGTCTTTTCTCGGTACATCTTGGGAATATTTTGCCTTGACTGGTCTACCAGGTCACGTATCCCGGCGATCCCGGGGTCGTATTGCCGATCAAATCGATGAACGGAATGGTGTACGCGACCAAGATGAGGACCACGGTAACGGTCAGCCACAGCTTCCAGTTTTCCAGATACTTCGGCGTCGGCTCCGCGTGCTCCGATACTTCTCCGAGCGGATACTCGGTCTCGCCCTTCGGCGCTTTCAGCAAGGCGACGACGTTGTAGATGAGAAGCAGGACGCCGACGAACAGGATGATTCCTCCGACGGCCATGGCGACGTGGTACGGCATCCATAGAATCGCGTCCGGATGATCGTCGTAAGTGTTGTACGCCGTTCTTCTCGGCGAGCCCAGCAAGCCGACGATGTGCATGCCGCCGGACATGATGAACATGCCCACGACCCAGATGATCGTCTGAACGATGCCGAGCTTGTTCAATCTCGGCGTCAGAACCCGTCCGGCGACGGCGGGGATGAGCCAATACGTGATGCCGAAGAACGTCAGCGCGACGCTGGTCGCCACGGTCAAGTGGAAGTGGCCGGTGACCCACAGCGTGTTGTGCACGACGGCGTTCATCTGGTTGCTCGCGTTGATCAGCCCGCCGGCGCCGGCGGGAATGAAGATCAGCATGCCCATGAACGGAGCGAAAAACCGAACGTCCTTCCAAGGAAGGAATTTGACCCAGCCGAACAAACCTTTCGCCCCTTTCGCCCGGCCGCTTTGCTCGAACGTGGCGAACAGGGAGAACGCGGTCATGAGCGACGGAATGACGACCATGAAGGTCAGCACGACCTGAAGGTATTTCCAGAAGTGGCTGATGCCCGGCTCCATCAATTGATGGTGGAAGCCGACCGGAATCGAGAACAGCAGGAACAGGACGAAAGACAGGCGGGCGAGCGCGTCGCTGAAGATTTTGCCGCCGATGATTTTCGGAATGACGACGTACCAGCAGATGTACGCCGGAAGCAGCCAGAAGTAGACGAGCGGATGCCCGAAAAACCAGAACAGCGTGCGGCTAAGCACGACGTTGACCGTCTCGACCCACCCGAACGACCAAGGAATGAGCTGCACGACGACTTCCAACGCCACGCCGATCGTCGCGATCTGCCAGAGCAGCATCGTAATGACGGACATGAAGGCGAAGAGCGGCGACAGCTTGCCGTTGTTCGTTTTTCTCCACTTGCGATATTGATAGAAAATCCCGTAACCGCTCAGCCAGCTGCCGATGACGACGAGGGCGAGCGCGATGTAGAACCAGGGCGAAGCCTTCATCGGAGCATAGAACGTATAGAGAACGCTTGCTTTGCCGAGCAGGATGACGACGACGCCGATCAACGTGCCGGCGGACATCAAGAGGTAGCCCCACCAGCCCAGCTTCCTCGCGATCGGCAGCAGACTGCCGCCCAACGTCTTCGAGACGCCGGAGTAGAGGAATCCGATAATGAAATACGTCGTAAAGATGAGCGCCATCAGCACTCCGTGCGCGGTAAGCAGCTCGTAATACCCGATGCCCGCGGGCAGGGTGATCGTTCCGCCCTTTACCATCCCCTGCAGCATGCCCGCGATGCCGCCGATCAGCAGCGCTCCGAAGGCGAACAGAACGTGGGCGATCACGAGGCTGCCGTCCTTGCGGTCAAACGTCGAAAGTTTGGAATCAGTCATGGACGCGGCCTCCTATTTTACCACGATCGTGGTTTTCATCATTTCATGGGCGATCCCGCAATACTCGTTGCAGAGGATCAAGTATTCGCCGGGCTTCTCGAACGTATGGGACACGTGGCTGATTTCGCCCGGCGTGACCATGACGTTGACGTTCGTTCCCGGGATCTGGAAGCCGTGCACGACGTCGGAAGACGTAATCTCGAAGTGGACGGTCGCGCCGGCCGGAATTTCCATTTGCTCCGCCGGATCGTACCCGAACGCGTAAGCGACCATCGCCGCTTTGTATTCGTTCTCGCCGATCTTCGTCAGCTGAGGCTTGTCGAACGGCGGCGTCTCGCTCACTTTCGTCGGATCGATGCGATGAATATGCTCGTTCGGCGGTGCGAACCCCGTGCCGAACGTCATGATGCCGAGCACGAGCAAAAACACGGCCAGCATGGATATCCCGAAGGTTAGCCATATTTTTTCCAGACGGTGCATGTGCATATCGAATTTTTCCCCTCTCTAGTCGCGCGCGACGAATAAAATGAATACCCCGATCCAGGTCGCCGCCAAGAAGGCTCCCAGCAGCATGACGGAAGCGAACGTTCCTTTCAGCGATTGCTCTTTCGCTTCCGGGGCGGAAGGGGCGCCGTGCGATTTCGACGCCGATCGATCCTCGTGCATATCAGTTCCTCCTGATCTCAAGATGCTTTCATTGTAAAAACGGCCGATCTCGCGCGATGTGACAATTGTCACGGGGAGAGGCGGGCGATGTGGACGATTTGTTACAGCGCTTTCCCGGCGCGCGGCTTCCCGAAGACCAAGCATACACGGGTGTCGCCACGCAAAAAGTCCCCGGGCGGTTGCCGCCGGGGGACCTCTCGCGTCGTTCCGATTATTCCACGATCAGCTTGCCGATCATCTTGTCATGATCCTTGCCGCAGAAGATCGAACATATAAATTCGAATTCGCCGGCTTTATCCGCGACGAAAGTGACCGTGGAGTTGCCTTTCACTTCCTGGTCGAAGCCGTCGATTTTCAGCGCGTGGTTGCCTTGGCTGTTCTTCAGCGTAATGGTGAACTCCTCGCCTTGCTTCACCTTGATCTCGCTAGGCTCGAACTTGAAGTTCGTCGCGTCGATCGTAAACGCCTGGCCTCCTCCGCTTGCTCCTTCGGCCGCCGGGGACGGGCTGCTCTCCTTTTTCTCGTTGCCCCCGCCGCACGCTGCCGCGACCAACATGACCGCTAGCAGCAACCCGCTGAGCGCCACCCATTTTTTCATCTGCCATTGCTCCCTTCTCGGTATCCTGCGAACACGATCATCATAATCCCGAGTCAGGGGGACAGAATGTGATATGGCTCACAACGTAACAATATTGACACAACCCGCGCGCGAATTTGCTCGAGCGCCGGGCGTCGGTTCGTCGAGACGGCGAAGCCGGGGTATAAAACGCGGCCGGCACGCGGAAACTGAAGCGGTAAAGATCGCCAGCGCAAAGGAGACGAGCCCTTCCGTGACGGAAAACAACCAATTTCTGGATCCGCCGATCGTCCCGCAGGACCGCACCGACGAGCCTCGCTCGGCGGCCAACGGAAATTTTGATTCGGCCAATGGAGATATCCCGGTCGAAGAGATGAAGCAAAACGAAGGCTATCGCTCGATATGCAGGGAATGAATCTGTTGGAAGGAGAGGATCCGAAGATGTCGACCGAAGAAAATCGCGATGAGCGCGAACCGGACATCGCGCCCGGCATCGAAACCTATCGGGCGCTGGACCGGGAAGCGACGGAGGAGGAAAAGGAAGCCGGGGACGCGACCGAGGTGACTCGGCTTTACTTGGATCGGACTCCCGGGGCGTAGGAGAGACTCGCAAAACGGCGGCAACGGAATCGGGTTCCGATGCCGCCGTTTTTTGTCGTTCGCTTCGTTTTCGCATTTGGCGCTGCCGTTTCTGACGGCCGGCTTGAACATGCGCAACAGCGTCCGGATTTACGCCGGCGCCATACCGGCAGCATCAAAAAGCCCTCTCTTCCTTTTCCCCGGCTAGGAAACGGAAAAGAAGGCCCGCGCCGATCGATCAGCGGCAAAAAGAGGTGCACCTGCTGTTTTAAATCTTGAGCTCCCCGAGCTTAATAAGCTCGACAACCGCTTGCGAACGACCTTTGACATTCAGCTTTTGCATTACATTCGAGATATGGTTGCGAACCGTTTTCTCGCTGATAAACAACTGCTGTGCTATGTCGCGGGTCGTCTTGTCCTGTACCAGCAATTCAAAGACTTCGCGTTCCCGATTGGTGAGTAGGAATTTGCTTTTATGGTCGCTGCCTTTCAACGTTTGTCACCCCTCCTTGCCCGGGAAAGATGTGATTACAAGGTATAGGGATACAGTCAACTTTATCATATGAAAGGGTTTTTCCTCTGGTGCGGAGGTCCGTGAAAATGGGCACGCGAAAAAACCGCCGGGAAACGGGGGAATCCCAAAAAGCAGGGAGCAAGGCGAATCGCCTTGCTCCCTGCTTTTTGACTTTCGGCGGACCCTATCTTCCTAGCGGGCGCCGGTGCCGGACGGGGCCGGGAAGACGCGCTCGACGAGAGCGTTGAATTCGGTCAGGAAGCCTTGGATCGGATGACCCGCCCTGACATTGTTCGCGTAGCCTTCCATGCGTCCGAGGAAATCCGGATTGGAGGACACGTAGACGTTCGCGACGGAAGGGGACATCGATTTGACTTGGTTCGCGATCTTGTCTTTGATCTCCGACGTAACCGCCGTTTGTCCCGTATTCGCCCGATCGTCTTCCTTGACGGCGACGTAGGCGTTGCGGTCCGTCATCATGACATAGGCGGAATCGATCCCGGGCATGGCGGCGATTTTGTTCGCGATCCGGTCGCTTGTCTCGATGCGGGAGTTGCCGTGCATTCCGACGATGTTATTGTTGATTCTCTGTTGGCCGTTCATATTTCGGTTCTGCTCGTTGGCCTGGTCGTCGGCGAATCTCGTTCTCGCCGTGTTCCCCCGCAGTCCGAATTGGTCGACCCCGTAGCCGCGCATCGCGTTGTTCTGCCTGACGGCGTTATTCCGGATATTTTTATTGCCTAAATCTCCCGTTTTGTTCATGCATCCCGTCAAGGCGATTGCGGATGATAATAATGCCGTCGCGACGATCATTCCTTTACGCACGGAATCATGCCCCTTTCAGTCGTGATTCGGATTCGTCCGCCAAGCTTAGAGTGCGCCCGGGAAGGTCCGAATATGCGATCGCGGGCGATTGCAAACCTTGACAATAGCGCTGAAGAAAAGTAAGATGATGTTATTAATACCTGGTACTAATACTTAATGCCAAAATAAAAAAGGATGGTACCGACGATGGCCGATCAACCCGAACAACGCTTTTATTCCACGGCTCATATAACGGCTCTTGGAAGTTATGTACCCGTAAGAACGATCACGAACGCGGATTTGGAGAAAATGGTGGAAACGAATCACGAATGGATCGTCCGACGAACCGGGATCGAAGTCCGTCACCAAGCCGATGATGGGCAAACGACCGGAGATATGGCTATAGCCGCC
>Ga0065721_10052927_pt1 | contig 10873 bp, 10 predicted proteins | sample Mesricmetagenome_FD_59108 | JGI IMG/M metagenome (GOLD analysis project Ga0065721, IMG submission 59108) | Mesophilic microbial community from rice straw/compost enrichment Sample: eDNA_1 v2 (version 2) | ecosystem: Engineered > Solid waste > Grass > Composting > Bioreactor | place: USA: Davis...
AGGTTCATCCCCCGCGTCGAGCAAGGCGAAAGCCCGCCTTTCGGAGCAGCCTTCGCAACCGAACCGGCTACATTCATTTCGTCCGCTCCAGAATGGAGACGTAGTTGGCGACGGCGGCGCCACCCATGTTGAAGACACCGGCAAGCTTTGCATCCGGCACCTGCATCTCGCCCGCCTCGCCGCAAAGCTGCATCGCCGCCATGACATGCATGGAAACGCCGGTCGCGCCGATCGGATGACCTTTGGATTTGAGACCTCCGGACGGGTTCACCGGCAGCCGGCCGTCCTTTCGGGTGATGCCTTCACGAATGACGCGGTAGCCCTCGCCGGGCCTCGCAAGCCCCATGGCCTCATACTCGATGAGTTCGGCTATGGTGAAGCAGTCATGCGTCTCGACGAAACTCAGATCGTCCAGCGAGACGCCTGCTTCGCCGAGCGACTTCTGCCAGGCGAGACGCGCGCCCTCGAAGGCGATCGGATCGCGCCGCGACATGGCAAGGATGTCGTTGACGTGGTTGCGCGCCTTGAAGGCCACGGCGCGCCTCATGCCTTCCGCCACTTCGGGCGCAGCGATCACCAATGCAGCCGCGCCATCGGAGACCAGCGAGCAGTCGGTACGGCGAAGCGGCGCTGCCACATAAGGGTTCTTGTCGGACACCGTGTTGCAGAAGTCGAAGCCGAAATCCTTCTGCATATGGGCGTAGGGGTTTTTCATGCCGTTGGAATGGTTCTTGGCGGCGATCATGGCGAGTTCTTCGGAACGGTCGCCATAACGCTGGAAGTAATGGCTGGCGATACGGCCGAAGAGCCCGGCAAAACCACCCTCCACATCCGCCTCTTCCTCGCGGTAGGAAGCGGAAAGCAGGATATCCCCGGTCTCCTTCGTCGGCAGCGCCGTCATCTTTTCGGCCCCGACGACCAGCGCGATCTTGCCGCGGCCCGACGCGATGAAGTCGAGCGCCGAATAGAGCGCCGCCGAGCCCGTAGCGCAGGCATTCTCCATGCGCACCGCCGGCACGTGATCGAACCCCTCGGCTGCCATCGCCACCAGCGCACCCTGGAAATCCTGCTTGGAAAAGCCGTTGTTGAAGACGCCGACGAAAATGCCGTCGACATCCTTCGCCGTGATGCCCGCATGCTCGAGTGCCGGATTGATCACCTCGGCCATCAGTTCCCGGGTCGAACCCGCTTCGGACTTGCCGAATTTCGAATGGGCCCAACCGACGATCTCTGCTCCTGCCATGATCTTTCTCCTTCGTTTCAAACCGGTTCCGGTGTTCGTGGCCGTACTGCCTGCGGCGTCTTCCGAGGCACCGGCTTTTCGGAGCTGAAGAGCGTCACCAGCTTGGCCTGCACCCGCTCCACCTCCTGCCGCAACAGGCCTGCAAGCTCCTTCTGCCGCGCTTCGCCCATGCGGCTGTCGATCGCCGCAATCGACAGCGCCCCGGCAAGCCGCCCGTCGGGCAGCAGGATCGCCATGCCGATGCCCCAGGAATTGGCGATCACCCGTCCGGGGTTGAGCGCATAGCCGCTCTCCCGCGTACAGGCGACGTCCGCGCGGATGATCTCCGGCGAATAGCCGGGATACTGAACGGCGATGACGCCTTCGATCCGGCCGATGATAGCCTCGATCTCCTGATCCGGCAGCGCGGCCAGCATGGCGAGCGAACCGGCGCCGACGCCGAGCGGATTCTGGTCGCCGGTCTGCAGGGCATGGGTGCGCACGGGATGCGTGCCTTCTTCCCGATATAGGCAGACGGCATAGTCGTCGCGGCGCATCGAGACGAAACTCGTGTCGGCGGAGCCGCCGGAAAGCCGCCTCAGGCTTTCGCCTGCCATTTCCAGAAGGCCGTGCCTTCGCGAGGCCAGCATGCCGAGCACGTAAAGCTCCCCCCCGAGATAGTAGCGACGGGTAAGCTCATCCTGTTCGACGAGGCGTGACCGCATCAGTGCCATGAGCAGCCGCCGGGCGGTAGGCTTGTTCAGTCCGCTCTCGGCAACCACATCGCCCAGAGCAATCCCTTTTTCCGCAGCGCGACCGACGATGGAAAGGAGCTGCAGCGCCCTTTCCACCGCCTGAGCGCCGGAGCCAGAAGCGGCACCATTCGGCAGACCCGACAGGTTTTCAATTATCTGCTCCATAGGCCGCTTCCCAATTGCATTCATCGGCCGTTCAACCCAACGACTTGCCGACGGCCTTTTCGAGGATCGCCCAGGCCTCGTCGCCGTATTTCGCCTTCCAGTCCTTGTAGAAGTTCGCCGTCCGCAGCTTCTCCTGGAAGAGTGCGCCGTCCGGCTTGTTGAACTTCATGCCCTTGCCTTCCAACTCGGCCTGGACGCTCGCATTGAGATCCATGACATCCTTGCGCTGCAATTCGGCAGCGGCGTTGAAATGCTTCGAGACGATCTGCTGAAGGTCCTCCGGCAACGCCTGCCAGGAGCGACGGTTGAGCAGGATCCAGAAACCGTCCCACATATGGTTCGTCATCGAGACATATTTCTGCACCTCGAAGAGTTTTGCCGTCGTCAGGATGGCGAGCGGATTTTCCTGGCCGTCGACAATGCCGGTCTGCAGCGCCGTATAGGTCTCCGCGAAATTGATGGAGGCGGGCGCCGAGCCGAAAGCCGTGAACATCGAGGTCCAGAGCGGGCTTACCGGCACGCGGATCTTGAAGCCTTCGAGATCCTTCGGCGTCTCGATCGGTCCTCTGGAGGACGTGATCTGGCGGAAGCCGTTGTCCCATATTTTTTCGAGCGTCAGCAGCCCCTTCTTCTCGATCTCGCCGCGCACATATTTGCCCAGGTCGCCGTCCATGGCCGGCCAGACCTGATCGTAGCTCGGGAAAGCAAAGCCGACGCCGTTGAGCGATGCGTTCGGCACCAGGGTGGACAGAATGATCGGCGAAAGGCTGAACATCTCGACGCCGCCCGAACGCACCTGGTTCAGCATGTCCGTATCCGCACCGAGCTGACTCGACGGGAAGATGTTGATCGCCATTCTGCCACCGCTCTCCTCCTGGATTTTCGCGACGGCCTCCTTGGCACGGACGTTCATCGGATGCGTGAGCGCCTGGTTGTTGGCGAATTTGTAGGTGAACTCGGCGGCATTGGCCGGCCGCGTGCGGATCGAAAAGGTCGTGGCGATGCCTGTCGTGGCCGCACCCAAGAGCAGCGTTCTGCGGTTGACGTTCATGAAATCCTCCTCCGATTTCAGTTCCCGGTTAGTGTCTCAAGGCCGTTACAGAAAGACCGTCGAGAAATAAGGCACGGCAGCGATCACCAGAAGGCCGACCATCAGCGCGCCGATATAGGGCCAGATGGCCTTCATGGCCTCGTCCGGCGAAACGTTGCCGATCTTGCAGGCGATGTAGAAACCGATGCCGATCGGCGGGGTCATGAGGCCGATATTCATCGCCGTCACCACCACCATGGAATAATGGATGTCGTTGATGCCGAGCGAGCGGGCGACCGGGAACATGATCGGCGCCATCAGCACGATCGCCGGCAGGCCCTCGAGCACGCAGCCGAGCACCATGAAGATCAGAATGGAGACCCCCATGAAGGTCATCCAGCCGCCCGGCAAGCCCTGCACCGCTGCCACGAGCTGCGCGGCAAATCCTGTCTGCGTGAGAGCCCAGGCCATGGCCGAGGCAGCCCCGAGGATCATCAGGATCGCACCCGACAATGCCGCCGTTTCGACGAGCATCGAATAGATCCGGCCAAGGCTGATACCGCCATAGAGGACGGCGCCGATGATCATCGCGTAGAGCACCGCGATGGTCGATACCTCGGTGGCGGTCGCGATGCCTTCGCCGACGGCGGTACGGATCAGGAAGGGCAGGACGAGCGCCGGTGCTGCGATCAGCAGGGTTTTCTTGATGACGGCGAATGGCGCGCGCCGGACACCTTCCATGGCCTCGTGCCGGGATTTCCACCGCGCCAGGATCGCGAGCACCAGCAGCAGAACCATGGCGATCGCGAAACCGGAGGTGAAGAGACCGGCGATCGACACGCCTGCCGCAGACCCCAGTACGATCAGCACGATCGAAGGCGGCACGGTCTCGGCCATTGCCGCGCCGGTCGCCAGCAGGGCAATCATTTCCGGCGGCTTGTGACCGCGGCGCTTCATCTCCGGAAACAGTGCCGGCGCGACGGTCGCCATATCCGAAACCTTGGAGCCGGAAATGCCGGAGACCAGGAAGAGCGAACCGAGCAATACATAGGACATGCCGGCCCGCACATGGCCGAGCAGCGAAGCGAGAAACTCGACGATCGCCTTGCCCATGCCTGTCGCGTCGAGGATGCAGCCGAGCAGCACGAAGATCGGCACGGAAAGCAGGATGATGCTCGACATCCCTTCATCCATGCGGCCGATCATCACGAAGACCGGCACCGACGTTGTGAAGGAGAGAAAGGCGAGCGTTCCGAGGCCGAAGCAGAAGGCGATCGGCACGCCGAACACCAGGAACAGCGCGACGAAGCCGACCAGGAAGATCGGGATATTCCAGTTGCCGATCTCCTTGAGGCTCGGCCCCACCAGCCAGAGCAGACCGGTCACCGCGGCGATCAACACCAAGGAAACGGCTATCTGCCGAAAGCTGGAGCCTTTCAGCGCCTTGACGAGCGCCAGGATCAGCATCAGCGCGACGCCCGCGGGCAGCGCCGCAGCGCGATAGCTCATCGGAATGTTGAGCGCCGCCGAGGTGATGTAGGATTCCTCGATCGCGTATTCGTAGGCCGGCCGCAGCATCACGCCGAGAAAAACCGCCATCAGCAGCATGGCAAGCGTACCGGCAAGTGCCTGGGCTTTTTCGGGCAGCATGCCGACGAAAAGCGTAAGCCGCAGATGTTCGCTACGGTCGACGGCCATGGCCGCGCCGAGCATGGCAAGCCATAGGAAGGAAATCGACGCGACTTCATCGATCCAGATGATCGGCAGCGAAAAGACGTAGCGGGAGATCACGCCCGTCAGCAGAAGCGCGATGATGGCGACAAGCAGCACCGCCGCAACCGCCTCTATGGGCCGCATCCAAACGGAACCGGTTTGCTGGGGCGCCACCCCTTCGAGGCCGGCCAGCAGCGACGCCTCGTCCATCGGCTCGATCGTATTATTGGCTGCCGTCACGCGTCACCCTCCCTCCTTTATGCTGCGCCAGGCGCAAGCCGGAAGATTTTACGTCGGGACGACCGCAGGCTTGATAACCGCAAATGAACGAATCCGCCCTCCCCGACGATCCGTTCCCTCCTCCCGACGAAAGGCTCCTCCAGCCATCCACATCGATCCATGATGTGGATCGTATTTTCTTAGGATTGCTGGAGTGTGCGCAACCCGAGAGGTTTAAGCAAGCCTAAAAACACCAAAACAAGGAAAAACTTGCCAAAGCGATCCATATTACGGAACGATATTACTCCTCAGGAAGTCACGCTTCCCGAAACCGTGACATGCAGTCCGCCATCCACGGGGAGCTCGACACCGGTAATGTATTTCGCCTGATCGGACGCCAGGAAAACCGAAGCCCAGGCAATGTCCCAGCCGTCTCCCTGGCGTTTCATGGGCGAAAGCGCATCGCGCTTTGCCTTCATCTCCTCCGACGAGCCGTAATAGCCGCTGATCTGCTTCTGGATATGCGGCGTGTCCATCACGCCCGGCAGGATCGCATTGGCGCGGATACCCTTCGCGGCATATTCGATCGCGATCGCCCGGGTGAAGTGATTGAGGGCAGCCTTGGATGCATAATATGAAACGTATGGATAGCCGGTCCACCGGATGGAGGCGAGCGACGAGATATTGATGATCGCGCCGCTCCCCTGACGCTCCATGATGGGCAGGACAGCCTTGCAGGTGAGGAACGCACTGGTGAGATTGACGTCCATCACCCGCCGCCAGCTCTCTTCGGTAGCCTCCGCCGCGCCGCCCGGCGCATTGATGCCGACATTGTTGTGCAGCACATCGATACGACCGAAGCGCTCCATCGTCTTTTCGACTACGGCGGCGATGTCTGCGGACTTCGTGACGTCCGCAGCCAGCGCCAAACCCACCCCGCCCTCGGACTCGATAACTTCAAGCGTGTTTCTTGCGGCATCGAGATTGACGTCGACGCAAACGACGCTGCCGCCTTCGCGGGCATAGGCGACGGCGGCAGCCTTGCCGTTCCCGAAACCCGGCCCGACCGAACCGGCGCCGAATACGAGAACGACCTTGTTCTTCATGCGATCCATGCGTTGCTCCTCCCGGCCGCTCTCCCCGGCGGCCTGGAACAACTTAGGATGCGGTTTCCATTCGGTCCATGTTCAATGACGAACAGGATATGTCCGGAAACGTAGTAGGGGATCAGGCAGCCGCCGCGGCCGACAGCTTCAGCCCGAGAATGCGGATTGCATTGTCGTGGAAAATCTTCTGCTTCACCGCCGGCGTCATCTCGATCTCGTCGAGCAGCTTCAGGCAGACGGCCGGATCCCAGCAGGGATAGTCCGTGCCGTACATGACGTTGTCCGCGCCGAAATATTCGATCGCAAACCTCATCCCGGCCGAGTGCGGCGAAACCGTATCGGTGAACATGCGGTGGAGATAATGACTGACCGGCTTCGGCAGACCGGCGGTCTTGGAATTCTTGTCCATGCGGCCGGACTGATAGGGCAGCGCGCCGCCGGTATGCGAGCCCGGGATGCCGTTCCAGCATGCCGGAGAGGATGAGGCGCGAGGCGGCTGCGCTCACTTCCATCACCCGGCCGAGGCTGAGGTGGAGTGCATCGTTATACCCCTGCAGCAGGTCGGCGAAGACCGCATCGGTCGGGTGCAGGAAGACCGGCAGGCCGAGTTCCTCCACGCGGCTGTAGAAGGGTTCCAGCCGTTCGTCGTCGATCATGCCTTCCTTGCCGACGCTGCCCGGCAGGTTGACGCCCATCAGGCCAAGCCGGTTGACGGCGTCGTCCAGGACGTCGATGGCCACCTTCGTGTCGACGAGCGGAATGGCAGCCGAAGCCCAGACACGGCCGGGATAACGCCGCTGCGCCCAGGCCATTTCCTCATTCCAGGCGAGCGCCGCATCGCGGCCCTCTTCCACCGGAAGCTCGGAGAAATAGACCGAGAGAGGACCGATCGAGCAGACGACGGAGATGTCGTGGCCAAGGCTGTCCATATAGCCGAGCTGTTCGTCGAGATCGAACCATTCCTTCCAGCTCGCCACCGTGCCGCGGCGGCCGTCGGCACCGTGATAGGTGTAGCCACCGCGCGCGTTCACCACCGCCTTCGGAAAGCCATCGCGCTTCAGAAGCGGCTCGAAAATCGACCGCGGCCACCAGTGGAAATGGGAATCGATGATCTTCATGGCTCTATCCTCGATGGTTTCAGCGACCGGTATCCGTCCGCCAGGAGTCGGTCTTGGATTCCAGGAACGACAGGATCTGGGTCAGGATGACGCCGAGCAGGATGACGATGACGATCGACACCATCATCCTGGTCGTCTGCATGAGCTGGCCGTAATAGGTGATCGCATAGCCGAGACCGGCATTGGCGCCGAAGAGTTCCGCCACCACGACGCCGGTCAGTGCACGGCCGACACCGAGGCGAAGGCCGGCCATCATGACAGGCACCGAACCCGGCAATGCGACCCGGAAGAAAATGTCGTAAGGCTTCGCCCCGAAGGAGCGGGCGGCGCGGGCGAGGTCCCGATCGGTATTCTTGATGCCCGAGAGCGTGTTGGCATAGATCGGCGTCAGCGCGAAGAGAAAGGCGATCGCGATGATCGTCGGCGTGCCGTAACCGAGCCAGGCGACGAAGAGCGGATAGAAGGCGACGGTCGGGGCCGAATATTTGAACCAGATGAAGGGTTCGAGCGCCGCTTCCACATCCGGGAACCAGCCGGCCAGCATGCCGAGCAGGATACCGGCGACAGTGGCAAGCCCCATCGACCAGGCGAAACAGTAAAGCGTCGCGCCGACATTGGCCGCAACCTGACCGTCCTCGAACTGGGCGACGAATTCGGTCCAGACCTGGCTTGGCGTCGAAATGAAGAATGGGTTGATGAAACCGCCGTCGACAGCGATCTGCCAGAGGACTACGAGACCGATCATCGACAGCGTGCCGAGGATCAGCGCCTGACGGCGATAAAAGAGTTCGGCAATCATTTCGACCTCCAATCGCGGACCTTGTTTTCCACCGAACGGACCAGGATCGTCAGCGTATAGCCGAAGGCGCTGACAACCAGCGCGTAGACGAGCAGGCGGTCGATGCGCATGGCCTGGCCATAGAGATTGAGCTGGTAGCCGATGCCCGCCTGCGACACGAAGAGCTCGCCCACCACGACGCCGAGCACGGCGCGGCCGACAGCAAGTCTGATGCCCGTGAGTAACGCGGGCAGCGAGCCCGGCACCAGCACGCGCGAAAAGATGTCGAATTTGGAGGCTCCGAACGAACGCGCCATGCGGAGAAGCTTCGGATCGGCCTCGCTCATCCCGGCCATCGTGTTCAGCACGATCGGGAAGACGGCGCCGAGGAAGACGACCGCGATCTTCGGCGCCATGTCGATGCCGAGCCAGATGACCAGGATCGGCAGGAGCACCAGCGTCGGCGCGATATAGAGCGCCATCAGCGGCGGATCGATCAGATAGCGGGCGATCTTCGACGTGCCGAGCAGCACGCCGAGCGGAATGGACACGACGATCGCCAACGCAAAGCCGGCGACGAATTCCGTCAGGCTGATACGCGCATGATAGAGAAAATTGTCATTCCTGAAGATATCGATCGCCGCGAGGAAAACCTCGGTCGGCTGACTGGTGAAACGGCCGTTCACCCAGCCCATCGACGGGGCCACCTGCCAAAGGACAAGGAACAGCAGAACGGCCAACGTGCCCACCACCGCCGAGCGGGACGGATACAGGAAAGAAAAGGAAACCTGTTTGGCTTCCGCCGGTGCGGCGGTCATTTCTGCCGATCTCATGCGACCTCCTGCACCAGTTGCATGCTGGACATGTCTTCCGCCAGATGCGCGCGCAGGCGCTTGCGGAGATTGTGGAAATCCTCGCTGTCGAGCACCTCCTCATCACGCGGGCGCGGCAGGTCCACCGTGATCACTTCCTTGATATGGCCGGGGTTGCGGCCCATGACCACGATCTTGTCGGCAAGGAAGATCGCTTCATCGATATCGTGGGTGACGAACAGCGCCGTTTTCTTGTCGCGCTCCCAGATACGCAAGAGCTCGGTGCCCATGATCTCGCGGGTCTGGGCGTCGAGCGCGCCGAAAGGCTCGTCCATCAGCAGCACTTCGGGATCGACGGCGAGCGCGCGGGCGATGTTGACGCGCTGGCGCATGCCGCCGGAAAGCTGGTGCGGCTGATAGTCGGAAAAGCGGCCGAGACCGACGAGACGGATCATCTGCATGGCCCGTTCATCGAGATTGCCCCCGCTCCACCGCTGCATTTCGAGCCCGAACTTGACGTTGCCGCGGACCGAGCGCCAGGGAAGGAGCGACGCTTCCTGAAACACCACCGCACGGTCGGGACCGGGACCGGTCACGTCCTTGCCGTCGATCCGGATCGAACCGCGCGACAGGGCGACAAGCCCCGCGACGGCCATCAGCAGCGTGCTCTTGCCGCAGCCGCTGGAGCCGACGATGGTGACGAATTCGCCCTTCTCGACCGAGAGAGCCACGCCGTCGACGGCGGAAAACACCTCGTCGCCCTTCGGTTTGCGGTAATCGATCCCGAGATCGCGGATTTCAATCTGCGCCACTTCTCTTTCCTCCTGAGCGGGCCTCCGCCCGCTCGTTATACTATCATACAAACGGAGCTTACGGCTTCCATTCGTTGTAGGTGTCGTGGAACGTGCCGACCCAGTATTTTTCGACCGGCATGGGCTCCTTGTAGGTGCCGTTCATGATGCCGATGTCCCAGAAGGTCTTCATGCCCGCTTCGCTCGGCATGCGGCCGTCTTCGAAGATTTCATCGATGAAATCGTCGTAACCACGGCTGAGATAGGTCTCTTCGAGGCCAAGCTTTGCGGCGAGCAGCTTGATCGACTCCTCCTTGTGCTCCTTGGCCCAGCGCACCGCCTTGGCGAAACCGCGCAACACGGCCTTGATGGCGTTCGGATCGTTCTTGATGAAATCCTCGCGCGCATAGAAGACGTGGAACGGAAAGTCGGGGGCAATCGACTTCTGCTGCAGGATCAGGTTGAAACCGCGGTCTGCCGCCATGAATTTTTCCGGCGTCGCGAAGATGTTGACCTCGAGCTGACCTGCTTCCATCGCGGCAAGACGCGGGACCGAACCGCCACCCTGGACGATCTGCACATCGGTTTTCGGATTGATGCCCTTGGTTGAGAGGGCATAACGGGTGAGGAAGTCGGTCGATGAGCCGAAGGTCGAAATACCGAAGCGCTTGCCCTTGGCCTCGTCGAGCGTCTTGATCGACGGCACGGCGTACCAGTCGAAAACCGCCATGTTGAACCCGCCGTAGAAGATCTTCACGCCTTGGCCGGTCTCGACACCCACCAGCGCTTCCGAAAAGGCGCCGACGCCGATATCGACGGCACCTGCGACCATGCCGCGCACCAGTTCGGTACCGCCCTTGAAGGCGACGACCTTCACGTTGACCCCCTCTTCCTTGAAGAAGCCCTGGGCGTCTCCGACATAAATCGGCAGCAGGGTCGACGTATTGAGCGGCAGGCCGATCGTAATATCGGTCTTCTCGATCGCCTGGGCGCTCGCCATTTGCCAGGAGAGCGCGGTCAATGCCGCCGCGGTCGCCAGTGTTTTCAGGAATTTCAGCATTCTCTCTCCTCCTTATGAGATGCCTGCACTCCTCTGCGGGCATCCGTCATGATGTTAAATTCAGAGTCTCTTCAGGCCGCCTCGCTCTTCGAAACCGGGAAACC
>Ga0065721_10002770_pt1 | contig 10870 bp, 8 predicted proteins | sample Mesricmetagenome_FD_59108 | JGI IMG/M metagenome (GOLD analysis project Ga0065721, IMG submission 59108) | Mesophilic microbial community from rice straw/compost enrichment Sample: eDNA_1 v2 (version 2) | ecosystem: Engineered > Solid waste > Grass > Composting > Bioreactor | place: USA: Davis...
GGGCGTCTTGAGCCCATGGGCCAGGTCGGATGCGCGTTGCCGGGCGCGCTGGATATTGGCTTCACGTTCGCCCAACAGCGCGTCGACTTCATCAACCAGCGGCTGCACTTCGCTGGGAAAGCCTTGACCAAGCCGGGACAGCCGCCCCTGACGCACCTTGTCNACAGCCTTGCGGACNCGGTCGAGCGGGGCCAGGCCGAGCCGCAGCTGGAGCCAGGCCGCAACCAGAATGACNAGACCNAGAATGAGCAGCAGTCGTCCCACATCGAACTGAAACTGCGCTGCAGCACGGCGGACCGGGTCATAGTCTTCGCCNATNGAGATGCGCAGCGGTCGCCCGCTGGCCTCGATCGTNCGGCTGAGNTAGATGATGCTGAGCCCGTCCTGGCCATTGAAATGGTCGAGCACGTAATCGCCGCTGGTCGCTCCGGGCAGGTCAATATCCCAGAGAGAGCGGGAGCGCAGTGACTGGCCGCTTGCGACATCGACAATCTGCCAATAGCGCCCGCCCAGGGGCGTGTCGTAGCGCGGATCGGGCAGGGGAGCGGTGAGGGAAAGCGCGGGCGCGCCGAGATCGATCAGTGCGATCAGCCGCGTCATGCCCGCTTCCAGATCGTCGCGGACATTGCGCTCCATGGTGGTGACAAAGAGGTAGTTCAGCACGAAGGCTGCTGCCACCAGGGATCCCATGACCCAAAGGATGGCCAGACCCATCAGCCGCAGCTTGATCGAGGATTGGCTCAATAGCCGTCACCCAGCATGTAGCCGAAACCGCGCCTTGTCTTGATGACCTCAGGCTCAAGGCGCTTGCGCACCCGGGCCACGAGCACTTCGACGGCGTTGGAGTCGCGCTCATAGTCCTGGGCATAGAGGTGTTCGGTGATCTCGAGCTGCGAGACCACCCGGCCGCGATTGTGCAGCAGGTAGGAGACGAGCTTGTATTCCTGCGGACTGAGATCGACCGGCACGCCTTGTTCGGAGACCTGCTGGGTGCGGGTGTCCAGTTCATAGCGGCCGAAGGGAATGCGGGCAGTTGCGTGGCCGCCGGCCCGCCGGATCAGCGCCCGCAGGCGGGCGACGATTTCCATGATGTGAAATGGCTTGACCACATAGTCGTCGGCCCCGGCCTCGATGCCCTCGACCCGTTCCTCCCACTGGCTGCGGGCGGTGAGAATGAGGACTGGCATCATGCGGCCAGCACGGCGCCAGCGCTTGAGCACGGTCAGGCCATCCATGAGCGGCAGTCCCAGATCAAGGATAACGGCGTCATAGGATTCCGTTTCGCCCCGGAACAGGGCTCCCTCGCCATCGCGCTCCAGCTGAACGGTAAACCCCGATTTTTCGAGCACCAGCTGGATGGACTGGGCAATCTGGTCGTCGTCCTCGCAGAGCAGGATGCGCATCACTCGCTCCCGATATAGACGCCGGACCGGGCGTGGAAATATTCCACCGACAATCGCCCCATGGGATCGAGCACCTTGATTGCATAGACCAGCATGTTGTCGACGCGCAGCAGGTTGGCGTCAACCATCTCGCCACCGCCGCGCTGGCGGATGACGTCGCCAAAGGCCGAGAGGGGCATGGCCTGCCGTGCCTCGACGGCGGCGCGCACCTGATCGGCCGAGAGGGTGGCGATGGTCGCCGCCGGAGGACTTGCGGCGCGCGCATCAGCCGCCGGCGCGGCTGCGCCCTGGGGCGTGGAGCGCACGGTGGCGGAAGGCGTGGGCGTGATGGCCGATCCGGCAGAGGTCGCGGCGCCAGACGATGCGGCGCGGTCTGAGGCGGATGCAGAGGCATTGGCGTGAGCCGGCGCGGATGAGGATGGAGCAGCCGAAGATGGCGATGGGGTGGGCGTCGAAGCGGTCGACGGGCCGGAGCTGGCCTGGCCGGAGCTGGACGGGTCGCTGGCCTGGCCGGGCGGGGTGCCCCCATGACCTGGCGGGGTGCCGCCATGGCCGGGCGCATATTCGCTCCTGCCAGGACCATTGCCGCCATTGCCCTGACCGAGTGACGGCGAGGCCAGGGCCAGAAGGACCAGCAGGGCAAGTGCATGACGTACGAACATCAAAAGAGACTATGCGGTTTTAGCTGACAAAACGCTTACAGACACCCAAAGGTGTCGCTCAGCCCGGGGGTGTTAATGTTGGGGGTGTTGGCGTCCACCCATGCACCGGAATGCGTCGACCGACACGGCCCTGGTTACCGGCACCCCGCCCCCAATCCTTGCCGGTAGCCAGGGCCCGTTCATCCCAGCCAGATTGGTCTGCATGCCCGCGCTCAGCCTTTTGCCGGTGCGATGCCCTGCCGTGTTGCAAACCACAGGACATGACGGCCGCCCTTGCCAGAGGCGCGGGCGCGGACCGGAATTTCCTCGGTGGACATGCCGGACTGGCGCAGCCGCCTGGTGAAGCGCGCATCGGGCGCCGACGACCAGACCGCCAGATGCCCGCCAGGCCGCAGCGCCGACCTGGAGGTCGCAATACCCTTCTCGCTATAGAGACGGTCGTTCTGGGGGCGGGAGAGGCCGTCGGGACCGTTGTCGACATCAAGCAGGATGGCGTCGAACGGCTGGCGCTCGGCTATGGCGGCCGCCACGTCGCCTTCATGGATGGCCACGCGCGGATCATCCAGGCTGTCTGCATGCAGTCCGGCCAGCGGTCCCCGGGCCCAGGCAATGACCGCAGGCACCAGTTCGGCCACAAGGATCNCGGCGTCGGCCGGAAAGGCCTTCAGCGCGGCGCGCANGGTAAAACCCATGCCCAGGCCGCCGATGAGAATTCGGGGGCGCAGACGGCCGGCGAGGCGCTGTGCGGAAATCAGCGCCAACTGCTCCTCGGAACCGGCAAGGCGGCTGTTCATCAGCTCGATGGTGCCGGACATGATGGAATATTCGGTACCGCGCTGCATCAGGGTCAGCACACCGCCCCCCGGCACAGTCGTTTCGTCGAGCCTGATCCAGGGCAGCATGGCGATCCTCTTGTCGAGGAGCGGGGTATCAGGAAGTCGGACCGGACAGCAAGCGTACAAACGCCCTGCGACCGCTTAATCGGCGCCAAATCGAGCGCAGCCGTCCTCAGCGGATGGCGGCGTAGGCCTGGGCGAAACCGTCGAGCGGCAGCGGCACGGCGACCTGCTCGCCGTTGAGCCGCGTGAACGTTACGGTCAGAGTGGTGGCTGCGGAGAGCTGCCCGACAAGGTCCTCCGTCATTTCGACATCGGCGTAGCAGCCGTCCTGTTCGCAGGTATAGACCTGGGCGCGGGCCAATTCGGTGCCATCGAGCGAAAGAATGAAGGGTTGGCGAACGGCGATGCCGAACGGCCCGACCACAAAAAGCCTGGCCGGCTGGCCGGGGCTGGTGCGGAGCCGGGCCTCAAGCATTTTCTGGCCGGTCTCGCGGATGAAAGCGGCGGCGGTGGCCGTGCAGATGACAGGTGCGGAACGCGTCGCCGATCCGCAACTCGTCGGCCAGTTGGTGACGCCGGATGGCGCCGGCGTTGCCTGTGCCCAGGCCGGACCGGCGATTGCGGCAAGCGCAGCAAGCGCCATGGCAGAAAGGGATCGAAAGCCATACAACATGTTCAGAAGTTCACCCTTAGGCCGACCTTGCCGGCGGACGAATGCTCATTGCGGGACAGGGAGAGGCTATAGGACCCGTCGAAGGTCAGGCCACGGCCATTGTTGACCGACAGTCCCATGGCGGCATTGAGCGTGGTGTCCGCGAGGGAGACGCCGCCAATGTCCAAGGTTCCGCCAAAACCAGTTGCACTATTGGCCGATGATCCGGTGCGATCCCCCAGTTCCCGGGTCAGTGCAATCTCGGCGAATGGGGACAAGGTGTAGTCGTCCCACTCGAACTCGGTCGAAACCGCCGTGCCGATGGTCAGCCTCGTGCCCGACACCGCGCCGGTGACGCCCGAGATCGAGAATGAACCCAATCCGGTTTCCGAAAAGCTCTGCCCGCCGGTTCCGACATGAGACAGGACCATGAAGGGGCGGAGCGTGAAATCGCCATCGAAATCCAGTGCATAGGCAAGGCCGACAGCGCCGCCGAGGCTGGCCGTCCACAGATCCGCCTCGGCGGTTCCGGAGGCTGCACCGACAGCGACGTCGCGGGTGACGCTGCTTGCGGCGAGCTGTCCGCCGAAGCTGCCAAAGAGCTCGAGTGGGCCATTGCCATAACCGACAAAGCCCGCGAAGGAGCCAGCGACGATCTCGGCCGATGAACCCCTGGATGCGACATGGAGGCGGCCGGCCTCATAGGCAAGCGTGCCGCCGAACAGCAGTTCTCCGCCGTCCGAGAGCGCCATGGGCAGGATGACGTTCGCCTCCAGACCACCGAGCCACATGCCGGTGGCGGCGGCGTTGCCATTGGACTCAAGCTGCCGGAGGCCACCAGTCGCCACGATCGAGAAGCTGCGCTCGATCATGCAGTCGATATCGCAATCGGCATCACGCACGGACATGGCCTTGCGACCGGTATCCTCGATGCGGGATTGGGCATGGCTTGCCAGCATGGTGGGCAGGCTGGCGTAGATTTCGCCGGAGAGATTATCAAAGGCCGCGACAGCCTGAGCCTCGTTGGAGCTGAGCAGGCCGGTGAAGATCGCATCGCCATAGGGCTGGGTTGCGTCAATGCCGGTCGCCACCGTCAGCTGGTTCTGCGTGGTGGCGACGCTGGCAAATGTCGCCCCGGCCCGGGTCAGCGTCAGCTCGACATCATTGCCTGTTCCGGCCAGATAATCGACCGTGGCTGTCAGGAAGACGAGATTGCTGCCAATGGCCGAAAAGGTGCCGTTGACGGCATCGACCCCGTCATTCTCGATGATCAGGTAACGATAGGCCACGGCAGCAAAGCCGGCGGCAGAGAAGCCGGGGCCGATGGCGATCACGTCCAGATCACCGGCCAGGTTGACGGTCCCGTTGACAATGACCTTGTCGGCGACCCCATCGCTCTGCACCTCGACCTGCAAGGTGCCGCCGGGCGAAAGGGCGAAGGGGCCATTGACGGTTATGGTGCCCGGTGAATTGCCGGGCGCGAGGATGCCCCCGGCGTTGACGGCGAGACCGCCCACCGTGCCCGTACCATAGACGGTGCCATTGGTGACAGTGACTGTTCCGCCCACCGAGCCATTAGCGGTGAAGGTGCCGCCATTGACGTTGACATTGCCGGTGATGGAGCCGGCCGGCGTCAGGACGAGCGCGCCACCGGTCACCCCGAGGCCGCCGGTGTTGGTCGCGGTGCCGGAATAGGTCAGTGTGCCCTGGCCTGTCTTGTTGAGCTGGCCATTGCCGGTGAGATCGCCCGAATAGTTGACGTCATGACCGTCGGTGTCGAATGTGCCGCCGGCAGTGTTGACGATGAAAGCGGTGGTGACGGGTGCGCTGCCGCCCGCCTTGAACGTGCCGCCATTGAACACCGGATTGACATTGCCGCCTTCAATGTCCTCGGACGTGACGGTATCGTCAGAGCCCATCACGGGCACGGCTTCTTCGGTGGCAACCTCGAGATTGACTGCAAACAGGTAGCTATAGGTGAGGGTGACGGACTCGCCGGTCTTAAGATCGCCGATCGTGAAGCCTATGCCGATGGAATAATCGCCATAGGATCCGGCATTCGTGCCGTTGAGGAATGTGTCGGGCTGGGTCAGCGAACAGCAAGAGGCGTAGATCCCGGCCCGATGGGGGACGGAAGAGTCCGAATAGATGGCGAAAATGGCGCCCGTCCCAGGAATTTCGGTATAGACGAAATCTTCCGCGCTCAGGTGTTCGCGGCCAAGCCCGGAATATGTAACCGCGCTCGCGGCGATATCGGGATCCACACTGCGCAGATAGCGCAGGTTGACGATGTCCACCTTGGCCGTGATCGTGACAGAGATGTCGATCTTCTGGGCATCGTCGTTGAAGCTGTAGACCTTGGTCATATCGTACGAGCTGGTGCCGCCGGACCATGTCGCCTGGTTCAGGGTGCCCGAGCTTTGATCCACCACCGCGCCCGGAACAGGACTGGTGTAGTAATATCCGTAGTAGTCCCACTGGTCGTTACTGACGCCGTGATAACTGATATTGTCGGCCTGCAGCGAAAAGCCGTCGTAAGGTACACCGAGGGCCAGATATTCTCTGCCGTTGGCCAAGACATTGCCGCCTGGATCGTAGACGATGCCGGGTTGGTAGTATCCCCCGACGCCAAGCGTACCGACATTTGAGACGCCCGCGCAAATGTAGTTGCCGCGCAGCACGACGCCACCAGACGGCACGCCCGTAACCCCATCGACACAGGCCTGCGGCGCCGCTGCCACGGAGATGGCCGGAACACCCACCGAACTGGCAAGGATATGCAGGCATAGCCACGCGATTACGCGCGCTACCCTGCCGACAAGTGATGACGACATGCCCCCATCTCGATCATGCAACCGCCAGAATGGCGGGTCGGACGCTTCATTCTCGAGAGGAATGGATCAGCTTCAGGCGCTGGGGCGCCTTTGGCTGCTGGTTTCCTCCATTGGCCAAACCGTGTGCAGCGGGTGATCGATACATGTCCTGCCGGCAGAGTCGGCACGATGAAATATTGACCGGACAATGCTTCCGGTCCAGCAAATTTTACAGTATCGGCGGATTTGTCCACCGCCGCTGTCTTTTAAATGCCCAGTCACGCAAAGAAATTCCGTTGGGAGTGTCTGCGAGGCATCAGGGCGTGAGGGTAGCGGCAACACGGACCGCCAGCTTGAACATGCCAAAGCAGGCCAATGCCTTCCGGCGCCCAAATCGGGCGCGAAGCAGGGGCCCCATGGCGGCAGCGGGGGGCGCTGGCGTGCCATGTCGAAGCGGCGCATGCTGATCCGTCGTCAGGACACGACGGCGGCGTGGGGCCGCCCGGAGGGCTTGAACATGAAAATTGCAGGTTGGGTGTTGAGCGGGTTGGTCGCCCTGTTTCTGGCAATCGCTTCGGCGTTGCCGAAATTCCTGGGCATGGATGCGGCGCTGGAGTCGATGGAAGTGGTCGGCTGGCCGGTGAAATATCTGGTGCTGATAGGCGTGATCGAGGTGGTCTGCATGGTGCTGTTCCTCATCCCGCGCACCGCGCTGCTGGGCGCCGTGTTCACGACGGCGCTGCTGGGTGGTTCGCTGGCGGCAAACCTGAGGGTCGACAACCCGCTGTTCAGCCACACACTGTTCTCGATCTATCTCGGTGTGGCGGTCTGGGTGGCGCTGTGGCTGCGTGAGGAAAAGGTTCGCGGCGTCTTTCCGATCGTGCGCTGAAGACATGAGAACCGGGGCCTGCCCCACTCAAACCGGTGGGGACGCGGGGTTTTTCTTTACAGATGAAAACGAGGCGCGACATATGTTTGGTTCCGCGCCCTCGTGATCTGGAGACCCGATGCCGGACTGGTTGTTTTCAAGCGGAGACTGCGTGCTGGAGCGTGATTTCGGCAGCTTTGACCGGCTGCAATTCGCGCATGGGTCCACCTCAGCCTATGTCGAAGAGCAGCAAATCCTGCCCGGAATAGGCCTCTTCCGCAGCGAGGCGGACGCCAACAGCCGGTTCTGCATCGAGGTGAACGGGGGAGAGCCTGGGGGCGGCCGCTTGATCCTGGGGTCGATCCTGGCCAGCCGGGGCGTGCTGGGTTTCGAAGGCACCGACGACCGGGTCTGGCGCGATGATGGCCGGTTCTATGCGATCAGCCCGGTCCAACGGCGCGTGCGCTACGAGATCGACGCCGAGCGAGGCTGGCGTCTGGCGGCCATCAGACTTGAATCCGAGGCGCTGGATATTCTCGGCCCTGATGGCGTGCCGGACGTTGTCCGGGATGTGCTTGAGGGGCGGCGGGACGATCTGGCGGAAATGACCCCAATAGCCGGCGCGCTGCGAGCTGCCAGCCATGCGCTGTTGCGCTCGCATTATGACGGGCCGATGCAGACCATTTTCCGACAGGCCAAGGTGCTTGAGCTGCTGGGCATGCAATTGCAGGCGTTGGGTGATGGCGGGAGTGCGCAGGCGCTGGGGGCAGGGGAACTGGCCCGGGTGCGCCTCGCGCGGGACCGGCTGCTGGCTAAGCTGCGGGATCCGCCCGACCTCGATGCTTTGGCGCGGGATGTGGGCCTGTCGGCCAAGCGACTCAATCGCGGGTTCCGCGAACTCTATGGTACGACCGTGTTCAACTACCTGCGCGATGCGCGCCTCGATGCGGCGCGGGCAGCGCTCGAGGGCGGAAGCGAATTGTCGCTCAAGCGCCTCGCCTGGGAATTGGGCTACACGCAGACGAGCAACTTCATAACCGCCTTCCGCAAGCGGTTCGGCGTGTCGCCAGGTGTGTACCGGGCAGGGGCGCCCGGCCTTCAGCTTCGCGCCGAGTATGAGCCCTGAAGCGGGCCTCAAGCCGGTCGCCCGTGTTGTCCAACCGGCTGTTAAATAAAGGTATTATGCGCAGAGGCATTGATTATGCCTGATGGCCGCCCGCGTTGAAGGGCGGCGCTTACTCTCCTAGTCGGCTCTCTCCGGCCCTGTGGCCGAGCGACCGAGGTGTGGGAGACAGGCATGAGCAATTGGGTATTTGGAACGGGACCGCGGCAATCCGGCCATGGACGCAAAGCACTCTCTGTGGCAGTGCTGGCGTCAACGACGGCGCTGGTGGCGATCCCGAGCGCCGAAGCCGCACCTGGAGTCATCGACCTCCAATCTCCTGACGGTTCATATTACTTCCAGCGGATTACCGGCCTGAGTGGCGACGGCCGAATGTTCGTCGGCAATGTCAGGGACGCGAGCGACCTTTTCACGGCCTATTTCTCGCAGGGTGGCGGCTTCTTCTCGAGCGTGCCCGGATTTGGCGGGGGTTATTCGCGCGCCTATGGCATGTCCGGCGACGGCAAATGGGTGGTTGGCCTATCGCGCGGGCTGAACGGCTATGAACAGCCCTATCTGTGGAACACCGAGACCGACGCGATCCTCAACCTGGGTCTGCTTTACGACGGGATTCCCGCCAACAGCGCCGCCTTCGACGTGTCGGGCGATGGCACGCGCGTCGTTGGCGACTATCGTCGGACGGGCATCCTGCGCGGTTTCGCCTGGATCAAGGATGCCACGACCGGCATGGCTGGTAATGAGCAGATGTATGAGCTCACCGGCCTTGATGATGCCAATGCATGGTCGGCGACTGCGATTTCCGACAATGGCCGATACGCGGCTGGCTACAGCAATGGCAATGCCACCACCGAAATAGCCGTCCGCTGGGACCTGAGCGGGCTGGAAGCGGGCGGCGTGGGCGCCGATGTGGCGCTGAACCTGGGGTCGCTGACGGACGTCGCGGTTGGTTCGTCGCGCGCGCTCGACATATCCGGCGACGGGCGGGTTGTCGTCGGCTGGTCGTATGACGCTGACGGTCACAAGCGGGCCTTCCGCTGGGTGGAGGGTGCAACCGGCGGCGTCGCCAGCAATGTGCAAATGTACAATCTGGGCGTGCTTGATGGAGCCAGCGGCTCTGCGGAGAGCCAGGCCAATGCAGTCACGCGCGACGGTAATGTCATTGTCGGCTGGAGCACCCTGAGCGGCGATACTGAAGAGGTATTGGCGTTCCGCTGGAGCGAAGAGACCGGCATGGAAACGATCTCCGACTGGCTAGAACGGCATGGCGTAGATACTTCGGTCGCCGTGAGTTTTGTGGACGCAACCGCCGTTTCCGATGATGGGCGAGTGGTCGCCGGACTAATGAACCGGCCTGACTACGCTACCACGTCCTTCATCGCCCGCGTGTCGGACGAGCCGGGAGGTGGCGGCTCGGGGGTGATGGATGTGGCCGAATACCAGGCCACCCTCTATTCGGCTGCGGGTGGTGTCGCCAATGCCGGTGAATTCCTGACCTGGCTGCCGCTCAATGGCGCGCATCATCGCCCGCTGATGATGACGCCGGACCTTTCGGGTGACATGTGCGCCTGGGCCACCGGCGACTTTGCCCAGCATGGCTGGTCCTCGACCGGATTGGCGCTGGCCGAGGCGGGCGCCTGCGTGGACCTCATGGGTGGTTCCCTGCGGATCGGCGGCGCGGTTGGTACATCCAGTTCGTGGCAGGATCTGTCGCTGGGCGGATCGAGCAGGCTGAGCGGGCAATATGTGCTGAGCGAAGTTGACTGGCAGCCCGATGGCACGCCGCTGCTGGTGTCGGTGACCGGCATGCTGGGCACCTGGCAGGCCGATATCGACCGGGCCTACAGCAATGGCGCGGGGGTGGCCATGTCGAATGGCCAGACGCGGGCAACCGGTGGCGTGGTTCGCGTGCGGGCCGACTGGCTGGACGCAGCCCAGCTGGGCAATACCAGCATCAACCCCTACCTGTCGGCCAGCCTGGGGCATCTGCATGTCGATGTGTGTGGACGCCCCAGTAAATGCAAGCGAAATCTTACTTCGGTACAGGCATGTGGTCGGGTTCTGACGTGTGTCCGGCCTCAGAGAGCGACTTCAACACGTCGCGGGCCCTTATGGAATACGTGGATCAGATCCAACTCGGCTAGGCGTGCTCCGGGCACTCATCGACCTAATGATTCTTCTGATCCTGTCTCTGACCGATTGCCCATAATCCTCCGTTAGACCTCACCACACTTCCGACGTCTCGCGACCTCTGGGCTGCTTACGCAGCGCCAGGCGCCGGAGCTCGGTAGACGCCGCCGCGTGCCATCAAAGCCCATGCGGTGCGCGCCAGTTTATTCGCCAAGGCAACTGCAACAAGCTTCGGCGGTTTCTTCGAAAGCATTCTTGCCAACCATGAACCGGCTGGCGCTCCGTATCGTCTCGCCCAACGGACAACGGCGGTTGCACCGAGGACAAGTAGGCGACGAAGATCGCGCTGACCCATCTTCGAGACCTTGCCAAGACGGTCTTTG
>Ga0065721_10052929_pt1 | contig 10870 bp, 10 predicted proteins | sample Mesricmetagenome_FD_59108 | JGI IMG/M metagenome (GOLD analysis project Ga0065721, IMG submission 59108) | Mesophilic microbial community from rice straw/compost enrichment Sample: eDNA_1 v2 (version 2) | ecosystem: Engineered > Solid waste > Grass > Composting > Bioreactor | place: USA: Davis...
AGACGGCGAAGGAACGGCGGGGCCCACGACGCGTTCGGCCGCCATGAGCGACGCCGTGGCGCCAGACGCCGATTCCCCGACCGCGCCCAAGGGCCGACTGACGCCGCATACGCCGTTGCGGCGGGTAGTTATGCTGGTCAATCCGCTATCCGGAAGCGTGGGGCCGCGGGCGTCGGCCGAGGCGGAGGCCATTCTCGCCGACTATGATCTGGACGCGCGGGTGGTGGTTCTGGAGGGCGCCGATTTCGACGCGGCCATCTCCGACGCCTTTGAAGCGAAGCCCGACGCCATACTGGTGCTGGCCGGCGACGGCACGGCCCGGTCGGTGGCATCCCGCGCCCGGCCGGACGGGCCGATGATCGCGCCCTTGCCCGGCGGGACGATGAACATGCTGCCCAAGGCGCTCTATGGAACCGGCGACTGGAAGGCCGCCCTGAAGACGGCGCTGGAGGAGGGCGAGCCGCAGTTGGTCTCGGGCGGGGAGGTGGAGGGCGAATATTTTTACTGCGCCGCCATCCTGGGCTCGCCGGCCCTGTGGGCGCCGGCGCGCGAGGCGATGCGGACGGGCAAGATCCGCCTGGCGTGGCAGTACGCACGCCGCGCGCTGAAGCGGGCCTTCACCGGGCGGCTGCGGTTTTCGCTGGACGGCGGCGATCGCCGTCGGGCTGAGGCGCTGGTGCTGATCAGCCCGATGATCTCGCGGGCCATGGACGAGCCTGTCGGTCTGGAGGCGGCGGCGATGGATCCGTCCGACGCCGCCCAGGCGTTTCGCCTGGCCGCGACGGCCCTCTTCAGCGACTGGCGTCATGATCCCGCCGTCTCGACCCGGCCCGCGCGGCGGATCGAGGTGCGCGCGCGGTCCCGCATACCGGCCGTGATCGATGGCGAGCCCATGCTGCTCAAGCCCGAGGCGGTGGTCCGGTTCACGCCCAAGGCCTTTCGCGCCCTGACCCCGCGGCCGCCGGCCGCCGAGGACAGCGTCTGATGGGGCGCATTCTTCAGTTCTCCGACGTCCATTTCGGCTGCGAGCACAAGCACGCCTGCGCCGCGGCCCTGGACTACGCCCACGCCACGACGAACGACCTGGTGCTGATCACCGGCGACATCACCCAGAAGGGCTATCCCGACGAGTTCCGGGCCGCGGGCGCGTGGATGCGGGCCATGCCCGAGCCGCGCTTCGTCATCGTCGGCAATCACGACGTGCCCTATTGGGACGCGGTCGCGCGCGTCTTCCATCCCTGGCGGGCCTTCGAGACGGCGACGGGGTTCCCGGCGCACGACGGGCAGTTCAAGAGCGACACCGTGATGGTGCGCGGCGTGGTGACCGCGCGCGGATGGCAGGCGCGGCCGAACTGGTCCAAGGGCGTCATCGACCTGGACCAGACGCGGCGGGCGGCCGAGGCGTTGAGACAGGCGCCGATCGGCGCGCTGCGCATCCTGGCCTGTCACCATCCGTTGATCGAGATGATCGGCACGCCGATGACCGGCGAGGTCAAGCGCGGCGACGCCGCCGCGCGGATCTTCGCGGAAGCGGGCGTCGACCTGATCATGACGGGCCATGTCCACGTGCCCTTCGCCATGGCCATTCCCCTGGCGGACCAGTGCTCCTACGCCGTGGGCTGCGGGACCCTGTCGCACCGCGAGCGGGGTTCGCCGCCGGGATTCAATCAGATCGATTGGGACGCGCGAACCATCACCGTCACCGCCCTGGCCTGGGACGGGACGCGCTACAGCTCCCATCAGGTCTGGCGCCTGCCCCGCCGTCAGGACACCCGCAAGGCGGCGACGGCGCCGGATCCGGCCAGGCCGGGCGAACGGGAGAAGGCCGCCGTCTGACCTCTTCGGGTCGACGAACGCACAACAGGAAAGGGCCGGAACGTTCGTTCCGGCCCTTCGCCTATCGATCCGTCAGGCGCGCTATATGCGCGTGCCTCGACCGCGTAGTCCGCCGGCCACCAGGGCGATGACGAACAGAATGATGGCGACCACGGCGATGAACTTGGCGATCTCGAACGAGAAGTTCGCGATGCCGCCGAAGCCTAGAACGGCCGCGACCAAGGCCACGACCAGGAAAATGATGGCCCAACGAAGCATGGTCCGGTCCTCCTGAAGTTGTTGTCTCCGACAAATCCGGGAGCATGTCCCTGCTGTCGAGATAACAACGACCCGGAGACTTCCAGGTTCCGCGCTCTACTGAACCGTCTCGCTTATCGGCGCCGACGATACCCGCGCTGATCCATCTTTCGTTCGGTCACCATGCTGGCGACGATCGCGGCCAGGGCCGGATTGCGCAGCAGCAGGAACAGGGCGCCCAGGCCGCCGACAGCGCCGACAATCGGCCGCTCGCGCACGATGTGCACCACCTTGCCGATCAGGCCTTCCGGCTCGTCCTCTTCATCCTCGTCGTCGCCGTCTCCGCGCAGGAAGACCAGGGCGACGATCAGGGCGACCAGGGCGAACAGGCCGAAGGTGATCGCCGCCGCGCCCAGCGCCGTCATGGTCAGGCTGAGGGCGTAGAAGATCGCGAGGCCCAGGAAGATCACTGCCAGAAAGGCGCAGGCGGCGACCACGGCGGTCGCCACCACGCGCTTGAGAATGCCCCGGAACATCAGCGCCGGCGGCCGGCCAGCAGCAGGCCCAGCACCAGGCCGACGCCCAGGGCGATGGCGGTCGATTGCAGCGGACGCTCCTGCACCCGCTCCACGACGTAGCGCTGGGCTTCGTCCAGCCGCTCGGCCGCGTCGTCGTAATATTCCCGGCCGCGCACGCGGGCGCGCTCATAGTATTCCCGGGCCTGTTCGCGCACTTCCTCGCTCCGCTCGCGCAGGCGGGCCTCGGCCTCGCCGGCCTTCTCGCGCAGGCGCTGCGTTTCCTCGCGCGCGCCCGCCTTCAGATCCTCCTTGAGGGTCTTCAGGTCGTTCTTGATGTCTTCTCGAGCCTTGCTGGTGGCCATGATGCGCGCTCCGTGTTCAAGCTTTGCATTATAATAGGGAACCCCGATAGCCAACGCCACGATCCGGTCAAGGTTCCCGCAGCGCAGCATGGGAGGCCGGCCTCTCGTCAACGGCCGCGCTCCGGCCTAGAAGACGGCCATGACCGACTGGCTGTTCCCGCCCCGCCCGACCCCGTCCCTGCCGCTCGTGGGCGACACGCGCCGCTTCCCCGTTCGCCGCATCCTGTGCGTCGGCCAGAACTACGCCGAGCACGCGCGGGAGATGGGGGCGGACCCGACAAAGCAGACCCCCTTCTTCTTCTCCAAGCCCGGCGATGCGGTCGTCGCCGACGGCGCGAATCCGGCCTATCCGTCGGCCACCGGGAACCTTCACTACGAGGCCGAACTGGTCGCCTGCATCGGCGAGGGCGGGGCCGTCGTCGGCTGGGCGGTCGGCTGCGACCTGACGCGTCGCGACCTGCAGGCCGAGGCCAAGAAGGCCGGCCGGCCGTGGGACGCCGCCAAGGGCTTCGACCAGTCCGCGCCCTGCGGCGCCGTGACGCTGGGCGATCTTCCCGATCCGGCGGGCGCCATCGCCCTGACCGTGAACGGCGAGACGCGGCAGTCCGGCACGCTGGACGACATGATCCTGAACCCCGCGCGCATCGTGGAGGAGGCGGGGCGCCTCTGGGCGCTTCGGCCGGGGGACCTGATCTTCACCGGCACGCCTTCGGGCGTGGGGCCGCTGGCCCGTGGCGACCGGGTGGTGGTGACGATCACCGGGCTGGAGACCCTGTCCTTCGAGGTGGCGTGATGGTGCTGCACGGCTACTGGCGGTCGGGCGCCAGCTATCGGGTCCGCATCGCCCTGAATCTGAAAGGCGTCGCCTATGAGCAGGCGCCGCACGACCTGCGCCGGGACGAGCAGAAGGACGCCGCCTATCTGGCCCTCAATCCGCAGGGGATGGTGCCGGCGCTGGAGATCGACGGACGCATGCTGATCCAGAGCCCGGCGATCCTGGAATGGCTGGAGGAAACCCGGCCCGCGCCGGCGTTGCTGCCTTCGGATGCGGGCGACCGGGCGACGGTGCGCGCCATGGCGGCCCTGATCGGCTGCGACATCCATCCGCTGAGCAACCTGCGCGTCCTGAAGGCGCTGCGGGGCCAGTTCGGGGCCGACCAGGCGACGGTCGATGGCTGGGCCGCCCGCTGGGCGACGCCCGGCTTCGACGCGCTGGAGGTCCTGGTGGGGCGCCATGGCGACGGCTGGGCCTTCGGCGATGCGCCGACCCTGGCCGACTGCTATCTGATCCCGCAGCTCTATTCCGCGCGGCGCTTCAACATCGACCCGTCGCCCTGGCCCGCGTTGCTGGCGGTCGAGGCGCGCGCCCTGGCCCATCCGGCGTTCCAGGCCGCCCATCCGGACCGGCAGCCCGACGCGGATTCCTGAGGGTCCACGCCAAACAGCGGTGGATAAGTAAGATTCGCGCAAGGAGTCGCTCAGCGTCCCTTAAGCATTGCGAGTCATGGTCCGGGGGTGACGACATCCCCCGCCAACCCTTCGGCGCCGTCGCCCGTGCACCGCCTGGCCCTGGCCGTGGTGACCGAGCCCGAGCGCGCCCCCGGGGCCTTCATGGCCGCGCCCACGGGCGCGCGCGAGGAGGCGATGCGTTTCCTGTTGCAGACCGGGGCGGACGCCGGCGTCCGCATGGTGGCCACCCGCCCGGAAGGCGATGCGGAGCGTCTGCTCGGCCAGGCCTGGCCCTTCCCGAGCCCCTTCCAGGTGACGGTGCGGACCGTCGCCCTGTCCGAGGGCGTGGACCGCGTGGAGGCGCGCGCGCGGCGTTCGCTGGAGCGGATGGGGCTGCCGCGGGGCGAGGCCCTGCTGGTCTCCAGCGCCGCCGAGCTGGCGGGCGCCGAGGGTCGCGCCCTGTGGGACCGGCTGCTTCGACTGAAGGAGCGGGGCCTGTTCCGCCGCATCGGCTTTTGCGCGACGATCGAGGACGGCCCGGCCCTTCTGGCGCGCCGGCTCCAGCCCGACGTGGTCCAGATCGGTTGCAGCCTCCTGGACCAGCGCGCCGCGCAGGAAGGCGTGCTGGACGAAATGGCCGGCCTGGGCGTCGCCGTCCACCTGTCGTCGGTCTTCGCCAACGGCCTGCTGTTCGCGGGCGGCGAGGACCTGCCGCCGCACATGGCGGGCCATGCGCTGGGCCTGTCGCGCACGCGCCGCCGCCTGGCCGAGATGCGCTGCGACCCGATGCAGGCGGCGCTGGGCTTCGCCCTGTCCCTGGACAGCGTCTCGGCCGTCGTGGCCAGCGTGGCCTCGGCCGCGGAGCTGCGGGCCATCGTCGCCGCGGCCCATGCGCCCTGTCCCCGTCTGGACTGGAAGGCCCTGGCGCTCGAGGCGCCGGCCGCCTTCGCCGCCGACGCCCGGCTGAAGATCTCCAGCGCGGCCTGACCGCCCGACCAGCCTGTGCATGAGCGCGGGATCGGGCTTGAGGGGCCGGTTGCGATCCTTCACCCTGACGCGACATGAACGCGCCCGCCAAATTCCCCGATAACGGGCATTCGCCTGACATCGCCGCCGCCCTGGAAGGCGCGACGCCGTTCATGGCGCAGTATCTGACGGCCAAGGCCGGCCAGCCGGACGCCATCCTGTTCTTCCGGATGGGCGACTTCTACGAACTGTTCTTCAAGGACGCCGAGGTGGCGGCCGCCGCCCTGGGCATCACCCTGACCAAGCGGGGCAAGCACCAGGGGGACGACATCCCCATGGCGGGCGTGCCGGTCCATGCGATGGAGGGCTATCTGGCCCGGCTGATCCGCCTGGGCCACAAGGTCGCCATCTGCGAGCAGCTGGAGGACCCCGCCGAGGCCAAGAAGCGCGGCGGCAAGGCCGTGGTCCAGCGGGGCGTCGTGCGGGTGGTGACGCCCGGCACCCTGACCGAGGACTCGCTGCTGGACGCGCGGGGGGCCAACCGGCTGGCGGCCGTGGCGGTCCGCAAGGGAAGGGCGGCGGTCGCGGTGGTCGAGCTGTCGTCCGGCACGGTCGAATCCGTCGCCTGCGCCCTGGAGGATCTGGGCGCGACCCTGGCCTCCTTCCGGCCCAGCGAGGTGCTGGTGACCGATCGCCTGTTCTCGGACGAAGCCGCCCGCAACGCGCTGGACGGATCGGGAGGGGTGGTGCAGGCGCTGGCCTCGGCCGTCGCGGAGCCCCAGGCGGCCCGGGCGCGGGTGGAGCGGCTGTACGGCGTCGCCGCCCTGGACGGCTTCGGCGCCTTCGAGGAGGCGGAGATCGCCGCCCTGGGCCTGATCGCCGCCTATCTGGAAACGACCCAGGCAGGCAAGGTCCCGGCCCTGTCGGCGCCGCGGCGGCTGGGCGACAGCGGCTATCTGGCCATCGACCCGGCAACCCGCGCCAGCCTCGAGATCGACCGCACCCAGCGGGGCGAGCGCGACGGATCGCTCCTGGCCTGCATCGACCGCACCGTGACCTCGGGCGGGGCGCGGACCCTGGCCGAGCGGATCAGCCGGCCGCTGCGGGATCCGCTGGCGATCAACGAACAACTCGACGCGGTCGAATGGATGCTGGAGCGCCGCCCGCTCCGGCGCGATCTGAGGGACGGGTTGAAGGCCTCAGCCGACATCGCCCGCGCGGTCGGTCGGCTGGCGCTGGGGCGCGGGGGCCCTCGCGACCTTGCGGCGGTGCGAACCGGGCTTGCGGTCGCGGAAGACGTCGCCGGCCTGTTCGTCGGCCAGGTCGATCCCCTGACGGGCCAGCCGCGCCGCATCGCCGCGGCCCTGGACCGGCTGGCGCTTGGGCCGGACCTGTCGCAGCTGATGGTCGATCTCCGCGAAGGCCTGGCCGAGGAGCCGGCACATCTGGCGCGCGACGGCGGCTTCGTGCGGCCCGGCTATCGGCCCGAGCTGGACGCGGCCCGCACCCTGCGCGACGACAGCCGCAAGGTGGTCGCCGAACTGGAGGCCCGCGCCGTCGCCGAGTCCGGCGTCGCCTTCAAGGTCAAGCACAACGCCGTGCTGGGCTATTTCCTGGAAACCTCGGCCAAGGCGGCGGAAGGCCTGCTGCGGGCCGGGCCGGACAGTCCCTTCATCCATCGCCAGACCCTGGCCAGCCAGGTGCGCTTCACCACCGTCGAACTGTCCGAGCTGGATGCGAAGATCAGCCAGGCCGGTCACCGCGCCCTGGCCATCGAGGGCGAGACCTTCGAGGGCTGGCGACGCGAGGTCGCGCGCCTGGCCCCGCCGCTTCAGGCCGTGGCGGAGGCCCTGGCCGAGCTGGACGCACACGCGGCCCTGGCCGAATGGGCCGAGGAGGTCGGGGCGGTGCGCCCGATGGTGGACGACACCACCGCCTTCGCCGTCGAAGGCGGGCGCCACCCGGTGGTCGAGGCGGCGGTCAAGGCGGCCGGCGATCCCTACACCCCCAACGACTGCCGCCTGGACGGGTCGGGCCGGGACTGCGCGCGCCTGGCCATCGTCACCGGGCCGAACATGGCCGGCAAGTCGACCTTCCTGCGCCAGAACGCCATCCTGGTGATCCTGGCCCAGGCCGGCGCCTTCGTGCCGGCGCGGGCCATGCGGCTGGGCGTGGTGGACCGGCTGTTCAGCCGCGTCGGCGCCGGCGACGACCTGGCGCGGGGCCGCTCGACCTTCATGATGGAGATGGTCGAGACCGCCGCCATCCTGACCCAGGCGACCGAACGCAGCTTCGTCGTGCTGGACGAGATCGGGCGCGGCACCGCGACCTACGACGGCCTGGCCATCGCCTGGGCCACGGCCGAGGCCCTGCACGAGACCAACCGCGCCCGCACCCTTTTCGCCACCCACTATCACGAGCTGGCGCAGCTGGAGACGCGGCTGGACCACGTCTGCAACCTGTCCATGAAGGCCAAGGAATGGAACGGCGAACTGGTCTTCCTGCACGAGGCTGCGCCGGGCGCGGCCGACCGCTCCTACGGCGTGCAGGTGGCCCGGCTGGCGGGGGTGCCGCCGTCGGTGGTGGCCCGCGCCCGCTCGGTGCTGGAGCGGCTGGAGGGAGAGAAGGCGGCGACGGCCCGGCTGGACGACCTGCCGCTGTTCGCCGTCGCCGAGCCCGAGCCTGTGCGAGGGCCGTCTCCGCTCGAGACGGCGCTGAAGGCCGTCGATCCCGACGACCTGTCCCCGCGCGAGGCGCTGGAGGCGCTCTATCGGCTGAAGGGGCTTCTCTGACGGGCTTCGCCGCTTCTTAACCGTCGCCGTGGCAAAGGGAGGGGGAAACCTCCTGGAGGCCCCGCCGATGAAGCTCCGTTCCCTGTCGCTCGCGACCAAGACCGCCCTGATGGTGGTGGTGTCCCTGGGCCTGTTGACCGTGGCGCTGATGGCCGTCGCCGGCTGGCTGGCCATGCGCGACGCCGGGGCCGCCGCCGCCGAGCGTCAGGACGCCAACATGCGCGTCGCCTGGGACGTGCTGGGCGATTACGGCTCGGGATTCAGCGCGCGGGACGGCCGCCTCTATGTCGGCTCGACGCCCCTGAACGGCTTCGTCGAGCCCGTGGACCGCATCAAGGGCCTTGTGGGCGGCACCGCCACCGTCTTCATGGGCGACACCCGCATCACCACCAACGTCAAGAAGGACGACGGCTCGCGCGCGGTCGGCACCCGGCTGAACCGCGGCCCCGTCTATGACGCCGTGCTGCGCGACGGAAAGTCCTATCGCGGGCAGGCGGACATCCTGGGCAAGCCCTATTTCGTGGCCTACGACCCGATCAAGGACGCCTCGGGCCAGGTCTTGGGCGTGCTTTACGTCGGCATACCGCAGGCCGACTTCATGGCCGCCGTGAACCAGATGCTGCTGGCCCTGTTCGGCGTCGGCACCGTCGCGGCCCTGATCATCGTGGCCCTGAGCCTTTACCTGTCGCGCCGGATGTTCGCGCCGCTGGGCGAACTGCGCCAGCGGATGGAGGCCCTGCAGCAGGGGCGGCTGGACATCAGCGTGCCGTGGGCCGGACGCAGCGACGACATCGGCCAGATCGCCCGCGCGCTCGCCGCCTTCCGCGACGCCGCCGTCAAGCGCGCCGAGATGGAGGCCGAGGCGGAAGAGATGCGCGAGACGGCCAAGGCCGCCCGCGTCGCGGCCGAGGAGGAGCGCCAGCGCGTCGCCCGCGAGGACGCCGTGGTCGTCCAGGCGCTGGGCCAGGGTCTGTCGGCCCTGGCGCGCGGCGACCTGACCCACCGGATCGAGGTCGAGTTCGTCGACCGCAGCCGCCAGCTGAAGGACGACTACAACGCCGCCGTCACGGCCCTGGGCGCGACCATGGGCGAGATCCTGGCGATGGTGGAGACCATGCGCGCCGGCGCCGCCGAGGTGACCCACGCCACCCACGACCTGTCGCGGCGCACCGAACAGCAGGCCGCCAGCCTGGAAGAGACGGCCGCGGCCCTCGACCAGATCACCGTCACGGTGAAGAAGACCGCCGACGGCGCCCAGTCGGCCGCCGCCATCACGGCCGAGGCCCGCGCCGGCGCCGTCGAGAACGAGCGCATCATCGCCGACACCACCGCCGCCATGGGCGACATCGAGGCCTCCTCGGGCAAGATCGGCGAGATCATCGGCGTGATCGACGAGATCGCCTTCCAGACCAACCTGCTGGCCCTGAACGCCGGGGTCGAGGCCGCCCGCGCGGGCGAGGCGGGCCGCGGCTTCGCGGTGGTCGCCTCCGAGGTCCGGGCCCTGGCCCAGCGCTCGGCCGAGGCGGCCAAGGAGATCAAGACCCTGATCTCGGCCTCCGGCGCCAGCGTGGGCGAAGGCGCCCGACTGGCGGCCCGGACGGGGCAGGCCCTGGCCCAACTGATCGGTCAGGTCGCGGACATCAACGCCCTGGCTGCCGAAATCGCCGCCTCGGCGCGCGAGCAGGCGACGGGCCTTGCGGAGATCAACACGGCCGTGAACCACATGGACCAGACCACCCAGCAGAACGCCGCCATGGTCGAACAGACCACGGCCGCCAACCAGGCGCTGAGCCAGGAGGCCGATCGGCTGGCGGAACTGGCGGGACGTTTCCGCATCGACGTCCGGCAGGTCGCCCAGGACGCCGACGCCGCAGCCCTGGCCGCCTGAGCGGGACGGACCGAGCCCTAGAAGTCCAGGTCGGCGTAACAGGCGGCCGGGGCCACGCCGGCGAAGCGGTCGGCCAACAGCGGGCGGAAGCAGGGTCGCGACTTGATCTTGCTGTACCAGGTCTTCAGCGACGGCCAGGCGCCCCAGGCGATCTCGCCGAAATAGTCCAGCACCGACAGGTGGGCCGCGGCGATCAGGTCGGCCTGGCTCAGCCTGCGGCCCGCCAGCCAGTCGCGGCCCCCGGCCATTTCGTCCAGCAGCGCCAGGTGCGCCTTCAGCGCCTCGCGCCCGGCGCGCAGGGCCCGGGCCTCGGGCGGACCCAGCTTGAGCAGGGGCTTTTCCATCCGCTCATGCAGCAGGACCGCGTCCACCTCGTCGGTGAACCTGCTTTCGAACCAGGTCGCCAGGCGGCGCGCCTCGGCGCGTTCGGCCGTGTCCGCGGGCAGCAGCAAGGGCGACTTCTGCTGGTCCTCCACCCAGCCCAGAATGGCGGGCAGCTCGCACAGGATCAGCGGCTTGCCGCGATCCGCCGCCTGGATCACCGGCGGCATGCCCGAGGGGTTCAGGCCGCCCAGCGGGCAATCCGGCTCCCAGGGGCGCACGGGCGTGTCGGTCCATTCGATCCGCGCCTCGCCCAGCGCCAGACGCGCGGCGCGCGAGGCGGGGTGGAAGGCGAAATGATAGAGGACGCAGGGCTCGGCCATCGGCGCTTGATGCGCCGCCACCTCTTAAGCCCGCGTTTACCCCGTCACGACCACGGCCCCTTGCGCGGCGCGGGCGCGGCGGGGGCGGTCGGCCCCGATGAGGGCTCTGAGGCGGGCT
>Ga0065721_10052930_pt1 | contig 10869 bp, 15 predicted proteins | sample Mesricmetagenome_FD_59108 | JGI IMG/M metagenome (GOLD analysis project Ga0065721, IMG submission 59108) | Mesophilic microbial community from rice straw/compost enrichment Sample: eDNA_1 v2 (version 2) | ecosystem: Engineered > Solid waste > Grass > Composting > Bioreactor | place: USA: Davis...
AAGTATTTTGAGAAGATTGGATGCTTCGATGAGCATAAGTACAAGCTTGCACAGCGTGCGTCACAGGGGAAGACATCACGCAGGCGAACGACGTCAGAGTCCACCGACCGACGGCTTTTCCAATGATCGTCACACCAAACACTGGCGTCATGTGCTGCCAAAGCTAACTTTTGGCATCGGAGGAGGACTTGAACAACGGCACCATGAGACTCTCGCCCCTCTGGTGGAAGGCAGTGCGCATACTCTTTCCCAAAGTAGCTCCCCAGTGACGAACTCGTGGAGCCTCACCACACCACATCGATGAATAGCAAAATAGAAAACACGTCTACCAAACCAGCATGTGTCATGACAGAGCTCCACCCTTGGATGCTATTTAAGCAAGCGCGCTAGGTACACCTTCTATACTACATCGCCTCGAAAACCATTCCACCACCTGAACCACACCATGCCATTCTTCACTAGACGCACCCGCCCCGTCGCAACCACCAGCACGCGAACGCGTCGGTCTCGCGGATTCCGAATTCGTAACCCTTTTGTCCGTAGGAACAAGAACAGGGTTGCCGGAGGTTATGGTAGGCGTTCATGCATGTTTGCCAACGAGATGTTCCTGACATCGACAACCCTATCAGCCGCCGCTCTCTCAAATCCTCACACAACTCGTAGCGGTAGGAGGCATGCGAAGCGCCAGCTACGGGCCATGGTAAGTGGTCTTCGCCGCAACTTATTTTACGATAAAATAGGAACTGACTCGTGGTAGGGACGAAGCCACCAAACGCATGTCCCTTTGCTCACCAAGATCAAACGTACCTTGGGCATACGATCCACCCCGCGCCGATCAGGCTACTCATCCAGCCGACGACGGGCTGTGGTAGTGTAAAGTTCTGTTATCAATTCATAGGTGATTCATTTGGGTTATGCTTCAACGCTCTTTATACCACGACAGGAAATATCGTACTTTACAATATAATCGCCTCCACTTTTCTTCATGCTTCGTCATCGCTATTCTCTTCGAAAGGGAGCGGCGGCCAGAAGTCAATCTCTTCATCCTCCTGCACGGGTCGACCATCGAGGGCTCGTAGTCTCCGGACTGCGACCTGGTAAGTAGCCTCTGCGCAGCGCGTTGCATCGTCTGGGAGGTCAGGGAACAGAGAAAAAGGGGGCGTTGGCATAACAAGATATGGGGATGCTTCCGAGGATGGTGGCGATGCGCCCAATGGGATTGGTCTTTCTAGGTCTTCATAGTAGAACGATGTCGATAGAGGAACAGTTGGTCCATCCTCTACGCTGATAGCGAATCTGAGAACGGCGTTCAAGCAGGGTTTCAAAAGATCTTCTGGTGTCTCCTCCACCAGGGCCGTCAATGGATGGATAATGTAAATGATCCCTGCCCCAAGCTCAATAAAGTCATTTAATACAAGAACAAACGCGCTTACATCGATTCTTCGGGGTTGAGAGAGTTCCCTCGCCATTGATAAAGACGGTAGTGGAAGTTGGATGACGAGAGTCCCAAGACAATGGCGGGAAAATGATAACCCCACTGTCCACGACCACCGGACCAGTACTGGCCGACTCTACAGAGTCTGGGGAAGGATATTTTGAAGTCCCAAAGTCGACAGGTTGGTCGAGGATTGCGATGCACCGCGCAACTTTGATGACCGAGGGCGTAGGAGGAAGTGGGCTGGGTGTGGGGACCAAGAATCCTGCAATAGGTGGTACAGCAGGCATGTTATGCTTGGAAGAAACGACTATCCGTGACTTGAGCACTTCCGCGAAGTCTTCCAAGACGACCTCAAAATGGCCACCTTCGTCAGGATGGCTGGCAGAAGCTGCATGGTACACAACGGATGCGATTGGGCGCCCGAGGATGTAGACTGCCCCTGCTACGGCGGCGGCCCGACAAAAACCCTGCGAGAGGTCGCCTATTCCACCATAGTGTCCGATGAGGAATGGAGAAGGCCCATATCTTCCAACGGAACGAAGGTAACGACGAAGTCTCAAGAGGGAAGGCATAGTAAGGTCTTTGTTGGATAAGTCAGGGCGTGAAATATGTCGGGGTTGGTCTCACCGTCTGGTGTAATGCTATGGGCCAAGGCGTAAAGGATGACGGTGATGGTTGGGTCTGACAGATTGTATGCTGTCCTGAGAAAATCGCGGAAGGGGGTCTCTTCCTTTCCTTGGATTTCGGGCTTGCCTTCAAAATCTGATCCAGCGAACGCAAGAAATCGCATCAGCCGGCGCTTCTCGATGAGCGATATATCTTTGCTGTTGAAGATATCCTCTTTGCTTGCTGGGACGCTCTTGATCAAGCCCTCGGAAGAGTAAATACTGAGAGAGTCAAGAAGCTTGAATCCGCTGTACTTCGATACCCCAGAGGCGACAAGGCTATTGATGAATGGGCCTACTGAAGGGATGACTGCAGGCTTGAGACAGATCGAGTACTGTCGAGAGAAGGGAATGACTTCGGAGCTGCCAGAGTAAGAGCTAAAGGGCGGTTGTTGGCCGTCTGAGACACGTTTACCCCACTGGATGGTCTCCTCCTGTGATAGCGAAGCCTCGTTGCCGCCATAGTATGGATTGGCATCGATATGAGCGACTCGGAAGCCAGCCTTAGAGAGAGCTCTGAGGGGACGTCAGAGAGTGAAGGGGTGGAAGGACAAAGGCACGCACTCACGCAACGAAGATGGATTCTGCAAGGCCTGTGCCAATGACGATGGCGTCGAAAAAGTTGTCGTCTTGGGTGGACATGATGATTTGATAGCGGTTGGTTGGAAGCGCTGGAGGCTGATGGCAGCTCAAGATCATCTGACTCTGGCCCAATGGGGCTAAGTGGCGGCATGGCCGTTTTTCGCAGAAAGTTTTGTGGATTGGTTCGTCCCTTCACCTTCTCCCTTCATCTCCAATGGCCAAGTCAGACAAAAAAGCGACTGTAAAGTCCGCTACAAAGGTGCCCAAGTCCTCCAAGGAGATCCTTGCTGAGGCTGTAGGTCCTCTCGTCTATCCCATGTGTTCTCTTCTCATCCTATCTTTTGCAGAAGGCTGCTGCAAAGGCTGTTCCTGTCAAGGAGACCAAGAAGGTCGAGAAAAAGCCCGCAAAGGGTAAGGTGAGTGTACCTCTTTCCCAGCTGTTGGATGCCATCTGATTTTCCTCCAGGCCAAAGAGTCTTCCTCTGAAGAGTCGAGCGAGAGCTCGTCCGAGGATGAGAAGCCCAAGGCTGCTCAGGTCAAGAAGGCTGCCCCCGCGAAGAAGGCCAAGTCGTCGTCCTCCTCAAGTTCCGATGACTCTGACTCGAGCTCTGAGGAAGAAGAGCCCAAGGTCAAGGCCAAGACTGCTCCATCCAAACCTGCGCCCGCCCCCAAAAAGGCCGCCTCCTCTTCCTCCTCTGAATCTGAATCCGATTCCGACTCTGATTCCGACTCTGATTCCGACTCTGAATCTGATTCTAATTCCGACTCTGACTCTGACTCTTCTGAGGAAGTGAAGAAACCCACCGCCAAGCCCTCCAAAGTCGAGGAGAAGAAGCCCACCACCAACGGAAAGGTTGCTGCCAAAGAGTCCTCCGACACCAGCGATTCCGATTCTTCAGATTCCGATGAGGACTCGTCTGAGGAGTCGTCCTCGAAGAGCGATGCCAAGAAGTCCGAATCTTCCTCTGACTCGTCAGACAGCGACTCTTCGGAGGACGAGGATGGTGATGTGAAAATGGCTGAGCCCAAGGCTAATGGCAAGTGTATATGCTCTATGTACTACCTCATGTTAACTTTTTTGTGTAGCCTCCAAACGGAAGGCTGAGGACGACGACGAGCCCTCCGCCAAGAAGGTCAAGCTCACGAACGGACGTGCTGCCCCTGCTGCTTCCGAAGAGTCCGTCGAGGAGGTCAAGGCTGTTTTCGTTGGCCAACTGTCGTGGAGTATCGACAGCGACCGCCTCGCCCAGGAGTTCGCTGAGTGCGGCGAGATTGAGTCTGCCACCGTCCAGACCGACCGCAACACCGGTCGCTCTCGTGGTTTCGGCTACGTCCACTTCACCACCACAGAGGCTGTCGAGAAGGCTCTCGAGATGAACGGGAAGGAGATTGACGGCCGTGCCATCAAGGTTGACAAGAGTGCTCCTCGTGACCCTGCCAAGGACCGCCAGAAGCGTGCTGCTGCATTCGGTGACACTCCTTCTGCCCCCAGCAACACCCTTTTCGTCGGCAACCTTTCCTTCAATGCCTCAGAAGATAGCGTCTGGAGTCTCTTCGGTGACTATGGTGTAAAGAATGTCCGTCTCCCCACCGACCGCGAAACTGGACGACCCAAAGGCTTCGGCTACGTCGAGTTTGAAGACATCGACGGTGCAAAGAAGGCTTTCGAAGCTCTCGCTGGTGCTGACTTCGAGGGTCGCAACATCCGCCTCGACTTCTCTCAGCCGCGAGACAACAACAGCGGAGGACGTGGTGGTTTCGGTGGCGACCGTGGTGGACGAGGAGGTCGTGGCGGAGGACGCGGCAGTTTCGGCGGTGACCGAGGACGCGGTGGAGGACGTGGCGGGTTTGGTGGTGAGCGCGGTCGTGGTGGAGGACGCGGACGTGGTGCCCCCCGAGGCAAGACTGGTGGCATCGCCAACTTCGAGGGCAAAAAAGTTGTCTTCTAAAAAGGCTTATTACTGAGGCCGTGATTTTCTGCTATCGTTTTCTTCTCTTTTTGCCAATCTCTGGTCCGTGTACGCATACTGAATTAGTTGAACTCTGCTTGCTTCTCTGGGACCACCATGTATCATTGATCGAGCCACTCACCGTGTCCTAAATATACTGCACGTTGGCCCTGGGGAGGGAGACTTCCCTGCTACGAATTTGCTCCCCAAACCCAAGGAAGAGCACACGGAATACAAAACGATAGGTGCTATGTCATTAGTGGAGGGCGATGGATGCTACAATGATGCTACGGTATACTGAAAGCCTGACTTGAAAAGAAGCAAGAAAAGTAATTAAAAAATGGAGATGATGATTAAACTATAGAAGATGGAAAGCTGCCTTGGATGAAGACACAAAAGAGGTCAGATTATGAGTCGGGGATCTTTCCCTCTTGAATGGCTTTGCGGATAGGATTCTGGTCTTTAGGGAGCGCGCCCGTTCTCTCCAGTCTGTCGAAGAGCACCAATAACTTCTCCATCTCTCGCTCCTTCTCTTCCTCGCTCATCTCTGGAAGATCGGACTTCGGCTGCAAGGTCGTTCCTGTGATAGGGTTGATGGCTTCGCCTGTTGCAGTGGTCGTAGGAGCGGCAGACGAACCGGCTTCAGGGGGTGGAGCAGCCATGACTCCCTTGTTGAAGAGATAGCCCGCAACGTTCCCATAGCCGAAGAATGCAGACATGGTCGATGCTGAAAAACGCATCGTTAGTGTGTGAAGATACTTGGGCAGCTCAGCGTACCATTGGAATCACAGGCACTATAGAGCATTTCGCCAATGGAGTCCTTCAGACGTGCGTGGTAGACCGATCCTAGTAACCGGAGGCATCTCCCCAAGATATCTCTGCGCTCCTCAAGTGGGGAAGAGCGGTCCATGTCATCTGGTGCGATGAACTGACGCACGCGAACACGGCAGCTCTCATCGGCCAGGCACAACCTTGTGATCAGGACGACTAGCGGACTGAGCATGTCATCAAGCGTGTCCGGGGACTCTCTCTTGACTTTGTCCCTGATAGACTTGTCGTCTGCGTCGATATTCCCAGGGAAATAATGGGCAAGAACATTGTCGAGGAGCTGGAGCGCCTTGTTGATGACCTGAGTCGAGTTGACAACGACAGGAGACGATGGACGAGACTTGCGACCAGACAAGACCGACAGAGCACGATCGAGGGTGCTAGGCTTCGGCGAGGCGGGACTACGGGAGGGAGAGTGGCTCCTGCTACTAGACTGGGAGGTCTCTGCCTTGGGAGTGGAGGACGTCGAAGACTTGGGTGTGCTGATGGAGGTTCTTGCGACTGAAGAGGCTTGAGGGGAGAACCACACGGGTCTGAGGGTATGAGTTACAGGGATCGCGATGAGGGCATGAATAATATGGGTAAGGGGCGCGGAAAGTGGGCAAGGTGAGGTGGGGCCGAGAGTCAAGAAGACGCGTAACAGCGGAGCGAGAAGACTGCAGGGACAGGCCTCTCAGATAAATGACAAAGAACAAAAAGATATATAACATACCCATCGAGTTTGGGGTCCCAAAAATCGCCCAGCACCCGAGGGCCACCAGGAGCGCGGTCTGGGTTTATAGCTTCGGCTTCCGTCATCTGGGCGGTATTAGACCAACTGTTCGCACAAGCGAGATACTTATGTCCACTCACATTAGGATAATATAATAGTATGTTAAAAGTAAACTTTAGGAGATCGGTCATAGCTTCGCGTGCGAAACTGACGCTGGTTTGCACTGGGTGAATGAGGTGCTCAAGCTTGGTGCCAATGATTTCGATAACGTAGTGGCCATTATATTTCTTCTCTACCATAGTGGCGAGGTGCGTGCTGCCAGGAGCCGTGGCCAAAAAGAGGATTCGGGATAGAATGAAGATCTGATCCGGCGCCTGGGTTTTCTATAGGACGAGCTGAGAAACGCATGACGAGGTGTCGCGACAGGTAAAACATACCTCAAGCATCGTCATACAAATATCACCCCCGTCAATCCCTTTTTCCAAAAAGGGAGTTCTCGCCGAGTCGATGAGCAGCAAAGCATTTGCAATGCAACGCAGTGCCTCGGATGCTGCGTCGGGGTAGTCCTTGAGCGAGGACTGAAACCCAAGAAGGGCTTTGAGGCTCTCGGGCTCTGCGATGACCTCTGAACCCGATGCTTCCCGTCCAAGTGTTTTGACTGCAAGCAAGGCCTGTGCGGCATCTTCTATGTCGTTAGGATCTTGCAAAGATGCGGGGGACTTTGGCGCACCTTTGCTGGTCAGTCTACGTTTGCCACTAGGCTTTAAATCGTCCAGTATCTGCTTGATCAACTCCTGACGAGCATCTTGCTCAAACGTGGATGGGGGTGCTTGAATTTGCAACAATGTGTCAGGAAATGTTGAAGGCTTTGGCGGAAGACCACGAACCCAATATGATTGAATTGAGGACAGCGGAGACAGCGGTCCGTCCGGAGGAGTTCGTGAGTTCTTTATATCGTTCAACCGTGGCATTGGTCATGTCTGTGGAAAAGATCGTTGAGGAAGGGAAGGAATGCAAAAGCCACAGCGGGGAAACTGAGGCAGCTATGTGAAGGATTGTGCAGAGATGATGGGAGAGCTAGTTAGAGAAGAAAAACGAGACCGAAAGTGTCAGTCATGCCCCTGTCGGTTCTCGACTCCGGTTGTCATGTCGATGATAACTCTCCCGCTAAATCCATAGGACAAACATCTATCACACTTTCATTCATGGCTGCTTTAACGATTACAAGATCGATACGAGGCCGCTGCCTAGGTCGCTGCCCTCGAGAAAGAGGGGCAACTTCTGGCCCTCCTTGAGGCCTTGAGGTTCTGCTAACCCACCGACGCGTCCGTGTCATCAAACATCATATAATCTCTGTGTCCTCGGGGTTTGTCAAAGAGGTCACAAACGACGAGGGCCACGTGGAGGCGAAGTCAGGCAACATGGGGGCCCAGGGCACATATCAAATTAGAGCTTCTCCGGATCCGCTGTTTTCAGATACTCTTCCAGATCAGGGAAGTTCTGACAAAGGGACTCATTCAAGAGTTTGTGGTATGACTGTAGGGACACGGCGATGAATGAGGCCCATAGAAGTATAGAGAAAGGACAACTTCACCGTCAAGGCGGCTATCTTGCCGTTCATGAATTGATTCTCGGTGGCTGCCCGTTCAATCCTTTCTTTCGTGAGTTGCATTGGATTTTTGGCGTTATCGACGTCTGTCAGAACCTGCATCGGAATCATGGTCCTAACATGCTGCGACATATCGTCTATCGCAGCGAGGTGTGAGACGACATCATTCCTATAACAGTGGAGATTAGAGGTGGAGAGGAAACAAAGGATATTCCGACTCACACCCGGGCGCCAACCTGCTTGACTGCAGGCTTATCACGTTCTTTCGTCGAGTCGTTAATCACTGTGGTGCCGAGATTGTAAAGCGCATTGACAAGACCAAGAAGCTCAAGCTCAACGTCCCCTTGGACCCCAGCAGGAGGAGGAGACTCGGACGATCTAGGGGAGTCCGGGGCTGGCATGGTGGTCGCGAAAGCGAAGCTTTTCTAAGAGCGGGTGTTGTGGCTGGCACTGATACTCGGCATCTGCCGGTCTTGATGAACCCGCTGTGGCGGCGAGCGCTTCTTTCTCTCTTCCAGCCAATCGTCTCCCCCTCTCTGAAAGTGATACCTATGTCTGTAAGTTCCCATACACTTTCCCGTTCCCAATGACATAAATCCAGGTCCCAGTCTGCATCGTCAGGCCGCCTGCCCAGACCCAAGGTCATCAGTCACGATACAGACAAAAACGGTGTCAGGGTCACGATGCAGACTCGGGTCGCGGTCAGGGACAAAACGCCCCACCGCTTCCAGGTTATACCCCTGTGCGAGGTAAAGAAATCGCCTTTGGATACGACTTTGGTGGACTCTCTTCCTCCCTCCCCGATGATGTGCGACCATAGCTCGAGGAAACACCCCACTCTTATTCTCGATTCTGGCAACAACAACAAAACGCGATCTCTTGGTCGCATCCCTGGAAGGCCGCCGCTCAGGAAGAAGGACGTGAATTCTTACTTGTTTGACTGTATCACCTCTGACGGCGACCATTCCTTGTCGGCGATGGCTGGCGTGAGCCAAACTCCTAAGTCCAGGAACCTGCCCATTCATTCCACTCGCTCGCAGGCAGCCTCACCTCCCCTCAACCAGTACTCATTCCGCCTCAAACCTTGGAAATCATTTGCCCAAATGAGGTCTGCGGCTTCCACGGACGTCTTTGGACACACTCGATCCCACGATAACGACTTGGAAACCCCAACCCCCTTCCGCCCACTGTCATGCGGAGACAAATCCGACAACACCCTCTCGCCTAGGTCCGACGGATCCTTGTCCGATCTCTCCAAGACTTTAAATGACTTGGACTGCTCGGATCCATTCATGCTTCCCCAATCAACCAGTCCCGAATTGAACAAGAGACATGCCATCTACTCCTGCTTGAGCATTCTCTCACCTGGACAAGTCCCCTTTTCGGACGTAGGCGCTTCTCCAGCAGACTGGGACCAGGTTTTCCCGGTTCCCGCACTATCAGGAGGCTTGGATTGGCTCAACTCGCTGTCCGTCCCCTTGACTGGACCGGGGTTGGGACTGATCCTCCCCCCTATTCTTCCACTCAAGTTCAATCTTCGCACCTCGGTTGTTCCCTTCAAACGTGCAGAGCCAAAGACCATGCATCATCCAAGCATAATTGAAGAACTTCTGCGAGAGCTAGATGAAACTCTAATGTTCTTTCTCAAAGACGGTCAAGGGTGTACATAGTTTTCGAAGTGACCATGTCTCTCCACTGTTCTCTCCGTGACCGGCCTCAAAGAGTCTCCATCCACCCACACTACTTTTAGGACGCATTCCAGATAAATGGATATATGATCGTCGTGACCCCAGTTGTATTGAATTTGAGAGAGGTGTGATTGGTCAGTGAACAACGCCGAAGATATCCGATTGCGGCTCCACGGCCGAGCCCATTCCTCTTCAAGACCGGAGCAGATATAAGGCGCCTAGGTTCCACAAAGCTTTGCTCTATTCTATTCCCTTTTTCCCAACATCCATCTCCTCCACCTTGGCCATGCCCTCTGCTGTCTCTGCGCCTCGAACTCTCTATGATAAGATTTGGGACGACCATGTCGTGTGAGTGCAGGTTAACAGCTACTTTGATCTCTCAGTTCACACAATGTCTCTAGCACTCAGAAAGAGGATGGGCTGGCGCTAATTTACATTGACCGGTTCGTCCTATCGATGGTCATCTTTTCCGACGTTGTGCATTGATCGCTTGCGTTAGGCATCTCGTGCATGAAGTTACAAGCCCTCAGGCATTCGAAGGACTGTGAGTTAAGCCTTGGATACCAGTTATCCCTAAATCCGATCCCCTTTACAGGCGAACTGCAGGCCGCCCTGTTCGGAGACCAGATTGCACTCTCGCCACCGTCGACCACAATGTTCCGTAGGTTGACCTTCTTGGTTGTCTAGTCTTGCGTCTTACATCCGATTCAGCACGGTCTCACGCAAGAACTTCGTCTCCGTCAAGGATTTCATCACCGAACCAGACTCTCGAGATCAATGCGCTGCATTGGAAGACAACGTGAAGGAGTTCGGTCTGACTTACTTTGGCATGAAGGACCGCCGTCAAGGTGAGCCATGAACGGGATGGTTTAATGGTTGTACTCATCTCCTGATCATGTTTGAAGGCATCGTTCATGTTATCGGCCCTGAGCAAGGCTTCACCTTGCCCGGCATCACCTGTGTTTGCGGAGACTCGCATACCTCAAGTACGCCAGGCCACTCCTTGCCTGCACACCAAGTCTGACCCACTGTTATAGCCCATGGGGCCTTCGGATCCTTGGCGTTCGGCATCGGCACGTCCGAGGTCGAGCACGTCCTCGCCACCCAAACCCTCCTCCAAAAGAAATCAAAGAATATGCGGATCTCGGTTGACGGCGAGCTCCACGAAGGCGTCACCTCCAAGGATGTCGTTCTCCATATCATTGGCGTCATTGGCACAGCCGGAGGCACGGGATGCGTGATCGAGTTCGCTGGCTCTGTGTTCCGTGGGTTCAGCATGGAGGCTCGCATGAGCGTCTGCAACATGAGCATTGAAGCCGGTGCTCGTGCTGGCATGATCGCCCCGGACGACATCACTTTCGAGTATCTCAAAGGTCGTCCCTTGGCCCCAAAGGGCGA
>Ga0065721_10052931_pt1 | contig 10868 bp, 8 predicted proteins | sample Mesricmetagenome_FD_59108 | JGI IMG/M metagenome (GOLD analysis project Ga0065721, IMG submission 59108) | Mesophilic microbial community from rice straw/compost enrichment Sample: eDNA_1 v2 (version 2) | ecosystem: Engineered > Solid waste > Grass > Composting > Bioreactor | place: USA: Davis...
CGTGCCGGCGGCGGACACCGTCAGGCGGCTGGAGGTCGCGGAGACCGAACCGGCCGTGTTGGACGCCGTGTAGCGGCACGTGATGTCACGGCCGATGTCGGCGGTCGTCGGGACGTACGTGTTGACCGCGGCGCCCGAGATCGCGACGCCGTCACGCAGCCACGCGATCGAGGTGCTGGTCGGGGTGTTGCGGAAACCGCCGTTGACGCAGGTGAGCGTCGAGCCGACGGTCGGGGTACCGGTGATCGTCGGGTTGGCGACGGGCTCCGGCTGATAGGTGAACACGCCGCCCGTGGGCGCCGCGACCACGTTGACCTGCAGCGGCGTCTCCGTGACGGCGACGTTGCCGGCCGCGTCCTCGGCCTCAGCCGTGAGGCGCACCACCGTGCCGACGGCCGAAGCCGGCGGGGTGTAGCGGAACTGGAACGGGTAGACGTAGGTCGTCGAGACGTACGTGCCGTTCGCGTACAGGCGGACTTCCTTCATGTCACCGCGCTCGTCGAACGTGGTGAGCTCGAGCTCGACCGGGTCGGCCGGGGTGGCCTGCCAGTTCTGCGTCGGGTACTTCCAACCGACGATCGTCGGCGGGGTGGTGTCCGGCGTCGGCGGCAGCAGGTGCGCCATGGCGCGCTTGACGAGCTCCTTGCGGACGGACTCGCTGACCTGCTCGAGACCGAAGCCGAAGGTCACGGCGTCACGCGTCGAGATGATCGCGCCACCGTTGTTGCTCTGGGCCGGCGACGTGGTGTAGTCGGCCTGCACCGTCTCCTGGCGGAGCGGCTCCTGGACCGAGACGCTCGTCCAGTTGCGCAGGCGCAGCGGGGAACGGGCGGTCGGGTTCGGCGTGCCGTCAGCGTTCTGGGTCGGCTCGCCGGCGGACGACGCGTCAACCGTGAACGGATCCATGCCCTCGAAGATCGAGCCCGGCTTCGGGGTCACCGGAGCGGTGTCGAACTTCGTGCCCGTGGCGCCGGCACCGGCCTGACGGCCGACGACGCCCAGGTAGTTCTGCCACGTGTCGTTGGAGATCGTGCGCGAACGCAGCCAGGCGGTGCCCGGCAGGTCGTCGTCGCCCATGTTGCCGTCCGGGTAGTAGAAGCCGAACAGCTTGTCCGGGGTCCACGTGTACGGACCGGTCGCCGACAGCGACGCGCTCGTGGACGTGTACGCCTGGTGGATGTTGCGACCGTCGACGAGGAGCTTGCCGCCCTCGTTGGCGTAGTCGCGCATCTCGAGCATCAGCTTGCGCGCCCAGCGGGCGAGCTCGAGCGAGCCGGTCTGCGCCGTCGCGGACGTCGGGCGGCGCGGATCGGTGTTCATGACGTCCTGCGGGGCGAAGTCGTCGCCCGAGTACCAGTTGACCGCGTCGAAGTGCGAGAGCACGCCGAGGTGGGTCGGGTACTTGATCGCCACGTGCGGCTCCGGCGTCGGCGAGCCGCCGTTGGCCGGCGGGTTGTCGATGTCGAAGACCTCGACCTCGTAGCCGGCCTCCTCGAGGGCGGAGACATGCTCGTCGAGGTAGCGCGGGGCGTTGTCGTAACCGGTGGTCACGTTCGGCGACTTGCCGGTGTAGTCCTCGGCGGCGACGACGAGCACGCGCTTCTTGGTCGGGTCGTCGTGCGTGGCCTCGATGCGGTAGCGGAAGCGACGCTGCAGACCACCGGCCTTGACGACCACGTTGACGACGTCACCGGCGCGCAGGGCGCGGGTGCCGATGACCGAGGGGATCACGGCGCGACGACGCTCGAAGTAGTAGCCGTTGACCTCGTTGTAACGCTCGCCGGCGGGCGCCGGCTTCATGTCGACGGTGACCGTGCCGCTCTGGCCGACGACCGTGGCGGTCACGTAGGCCGGGCCGAGCTCCTTGCGGATGATCGCCTCGATCGGCTGAGTGGTGCCGTAAGAGACGTCGATCTCGTTGACCTGGATGTCCTGCGTGGGCTTGACCTGGTACTCGCTCGGGTCGTTGTTGAAGTTCTTCGGCCGACCCATGTTCGGCAGCGAGTCGGTGACGTTGAGCGCAAAGGCCAGGTTCTTGTTGAACACGGCCGTGACGATCTCCTCGTCATCCGGCGAGGCGAACTGGTTGCAGCCCTGCTGACCGCCGAGCGTCACGCACGTGTCCATCTCCGGCGTCCAGCCGATGATGCCGTAGTTCATGTACGCGTTGTCGATCGTGTCGCCGTTGGACTCGTAGAGGTCCGACGAGTGCTGCGAGCGGTACGGGAACACGGCCTCGTCGCCGTCGGTGCCGGTGATGGCGTCGAACAGCGTCGAGTCGGGCGGGTAGTAGTCGGTCGTGTAAGAAACCGGCGTCAGCAGCAGCTGGCCCGCGGAGTGGTAGTTGATGTTCGCGCGGAACTTGACACGCCGCTGCAGGCGGTCGACGGCGAGGTTCTCGGGCTCCGACAGCGCGTACGGACCGCGGTAGGTGCCGGACGAGATGTTGCTCGACGAGCCCTCCTCGTCGATGGCGCGCTTGGCCGGGTAGTTGCGGTTCGGGTCCACGCCGTCCTGGTTGTCGCCGTGGATGCCGTTGTTGTTGTTGTCGCGCAGCGTCTTGCGCCAGAAGCGGTTGTTCGGCGACTGCACGCGGTAGTCGCACATCTCGTTCGCCTCACCCGTGCCGCAGGTGAACGTGAAGTCGTAGCCGTCCGGGTTCTGGATCGGCAAGAACCACAGCTCGCGCGTCTGGATCAGCTCGCGGATCTTCGGGTCGTTCTTGTGCTCGGCGAACCACAGCGGGAGCCGGCGGCCCATCTCGGCGGCGATCCACTCGCGCGCGTGGTTGACCGCGGAGAACAGGATCGCGTGGCGCGTCCCGTCCGGCACGTTGCGCGCGTTCTCGGTCATCTTGAGCGCGTAGATCGGCTTGCCGAGCATCGACGTGCCGATCTGCTCGAGCTTCATCACGTCCGGGTTGGCGGCCGCCGTGGCCTTCATCTCGTCGGCGATGCCGCCCGGCTCCATGTAGGAGCGGTAGACGTTGAAGAACGGATTCGGGCTGTCGCCGAGCGCGGCCGACTTCTTCGTCGGCGGGTCGATCGGGAGCGGCTCGGGGTCGATCCCGGCCTGCTCGAGCTCGGACACCTGCTGCCTGGTGGCCGCGAACTCGATGTTCTGCGGCCCGCTCTTGGAGTTGTCGAAGCCGCCTTCGGCGACGTCGAAGCCCCGCTCCTCGAGCAGGGCGACCTCAGCCGCGTCGACCTTGGCCACGTACGGCGCCAAGGTGTCCTCGGCGGCGCCGGCGGTTGCCGGTGCCGCCACGCAGGCAGCCAGTGTCGCGAGCAGCGCCACGGGTGCGCGTGAGCGCATATGCACATCCCCCCATGCCAAGGGCGGCCCGCCCCAGTTTCCCCCGCGGGCGAGCGGCCCGGATTGAACCTGCCGGCACTGTCACACAGGGAGGGCGTTGAGGTCTCTCAACGCCGTTCGGTGCCTTACAGATGCGCCTGGTCGTTCCAGGTCAGCAGCGCCCAGCCGTCGAAGCGCTCGCCTTCGATGAAGTAGTCGCGGCGGTGCTGGAAGATCGTGATGCCGGTGTTGATGTGCCCCATCCGGTACAGCGCCGGCAGGTGCGCGGGCGAGAACTGCTCGCGGAACAGCGCCGCCCCGGTGAAGTAGTGGATGAAGCCCCAGTGGGAGACGCAGAGGATGCGCTCGTCGGCCACGCGCGCCTCCAGCCGCTCCATGACGCGCTGCACGCGCCCGAGAATGGCGTTGAACGACTCCGCGCCGGCCTCGGCGTGGTCGGGCGGCGACTGCGGCATCCAGGTGATGTGCCCCTCGCCGTCGAAGTGCGGCGAGACGGCCCGGTAGGCGTCGGACTGGACGGCCTCGTGCAGGTCCTCGTCGGTCTCGAAGTCCAGGCCGAGCACCTCGCCGATGCCCTGCGCGGTCTCCTGCGCGCGGCCGAACGGCGACGCGACGATCCGCTCGATCCCCTCGCCCTTGAGCCGCTCGCCGAGGCCGCGGGCCTGCTCCCACCCGCGCTCGGACAGGTGGTCGCCGTCCTCGGGCTCGGGTTGGCCGGTGCGCTCGGCGACGTTGAACCGCGACTCGCCGTGGCGGGTGAAGTAAACCTTCATCGCAGCTGCTGCAGGAAAAGCTCGTGCACGCGCGTCTCCCCCGCGATCTCCGGGTGGAACGCGATCACGAGCATGTTGTCCTGGCGCGCGGCGACCGGGTGCCCGTCGACCTCGGCCAGGATCTCGACGCTGTCGCCGTACTCGGCCAGCCATGGCGCGCGGATGAACACCGCGCGCACGGGGCCGTCGATCCCGGGGATCGTCAGGTCCTCCTCGAAGGAGCGGATCTGGCGCCCGAACGCGTTGCGCTCGCAGAGCGTGTCCATGCAGCCCAGGTGCTCGCGGTCGAGCATGATCATGCCCGCGCACGTACCCAGGACGGGCTTGCCCGAGGCCACGAACTCCCGCAGCGGGTCGCCGAGCCCTTCGCGCTTGATGCCGAGCGTCATCGTCGTCGACTCGCCGCCCGGCATCACCAGCCCGTCCAGCCCCTCGAGGTCGGCGGGCACGCGGACCTCGCGGACGTCCGCCCCGAGGCCCTGCAGCATCTTCGAGTGTGCTTCGAAATCGCCCTGTAGGGCGAGGACGCCGACTACCAACCGCGGTTGGCCAGTAGCTGCTGCTCTTCGAGCTTGCGCGTCTCCAGCGACTGCATCGCGGTCCCGAGGCCCTCGGACGCCTTGGCGACGCGGTCGGCGTCGCGGAAGTGCGTGGTGGCCTCGACGATCGCCGCCGCGCGCGCGGCCGGATCCTCGGACTTGAAGATGCCCGAGCCGACGAACACGCCCTCGGCGCCGAGCTGCATGACCAGCGACGCGTCCGCGGGGGTCGCGATGCCGCCGGCGCAGAACAGCACCACCGGGAGCTTCTGGTCGGCCGCGACCTGGCGCACCAGGTCCAGCGGCGACTGCAGCTCCTTGGCGGCGGTCGCCAGCTCCATGTCGTCCAGCGTGCCCAGGCGGCGGATCTCGGAGCGGATCGTGCGCAGGTGGCGCACGGCCTCGACGATGTCGCCCGTGCCGGCCTCGCCCTTGGAGCGGATCATCGCCGCGCCCTCGCCGATCCGGCGCAGCGCCTCGCCCAGGTTGGTGGCGCCGCACACGAACGGCACCTTGAAGCCCCACTTGTCGATGTGGTGGGCCTCGTCGGCGGGCGTCAGCACCTCGGACTCGTCGATGTAGTCGACCTCGAGCGCCTCGAGCACCTGCGCCTCGGCGAAGTGGCCGATGCGCGCCTTGGCCATGACCGGGATGGTCACGGCCTCCTGGATGCCCTTGATCAGGATCGGATCGGACATCCGCGCCACACCGCCGTCACGGCGGATGTCGGCGGGCACACGCTCGAGCGCCATCACCGCGGCCGCACCGGCGTCCTCGGCGATCTTCGCCTGCTCGGCGTTGACGACGTCCATGATGACGCCGCCCTTCAGCATCTCGGCCAGACCGGCCTTTACACGGAACGTCGCCTCGTCTCTCATACCCCACCGATGTTAGCCGCGCACGCGCCGGTGCCGGGGCTCGCGGCCGGGCGGCTGCTTGGGCTCGGGACCAGGGTCCTCGACGTGCCATTCGCGGGTGACGGGCCCGTCGATCAGCAGCTTCTCGTCGTAGTGCAGGATCTCGAACGGCTCCCCGTCGACGAGCTCGTAGGTGACCTCGCGATGGCGCACGGACACGCGGATCGAGGAGTTGCAGTAGCGCAGCCGGAACTCGAGCCGGGAGATCGCGTTCGGCAGCCGCGGGCGGAAGATCAGGTCGCCGCCGAAGTCGCGCATGCCGCCGAACCCGGCCACGGCCGCGATCCACGAGCCCGCCAGCGACGCTATGTGCAATCCGTCACGCGTGTTGTCCATCAGGTCGCCGAGGTCCATCCGGGCGGCCTCGCCGAAGTAGTCGTAGGCGAGGTCGAGATGGCCGACCTCGGCGGCCACGACCGCCTGCGCGCACGCGCTCAGCGAGCTGTCGCGGACCGTGATCGGCTCGTAGTAGGCGAAGTCGCGCGCCTTCTCCTCCGGCGTGAAGTGGTTGCCGCGCATGAACAGCGCGAGCACGAGGTCGGCCTGCTTGACCACCTGCGTGCTGTAGAGCCGGAAGTACGGGACGTGCAGCAGCAGCGGGTACCGGACGCCGTCGAACTCGAACCGCTTGTGGTCGGTGAAGCCCGCGGCCTGCGGGTGCACCCCGAGCCGCTCGTCGTACGGGATGTGGATGGCCGCGGCCGCGTCCCGCCAGGCGGCGATCTCCTCGGCGTCGACGCCGAGCGCGGCCGCCTCGTTGACGTGGCGCGAGGCCGTGTCGGCCGCGTGGCGCAGGTTCTGCTCGGCCATCAGGTTCGTGTAGACGTTGTCGTCGGCGATCGCGGAGTACTCGTCCGGGCCGGTGACGCCGTCGATGTGGAAGCGGCCCTCGTGGTCGTGGTGGCCGAGCGAGCGCCACAGCCGCGCGGTGTGCACGAGCAGCTCGAGCCCGATCGTGGCCTCGAACTCCTCGTCGCCGGTGGCCCGGACGTAGCGGACGACGGCGTCGGCGATGTCCGCGTTGACATGGAAGCCCGCCGTGCCCGCCGGCCAGTACGCGCTGCACTCCTGGCCGCGGATCGTCCGCCACGGGAACGCCGCGCCCTCCAGCTCGAGCGTCTTGGCCCGCTCGAGCGCGAGGTTGAGCGTCGCGTGGCGCCAGCGCAGCGCGTCGGCGGCGGCGTGCGGCTGCGTGTAGGTGAGCAGCGGGAGCACGAACGTCTCTGTGTCCCAGAACGCGTGCCCGTCGTAACCCGGGCCGGTCAGGCCCTTCGCCGGGATCGCGCGCCGCTCGGCGCGGGCGCCGGCCTGCAGCGTGTGGAACAGCGCGAAGCGGACGGCCTGCTGGAGCTCTGAGTCGCCGTCGATCTCGACGTCCGCGTGCTCCCAGAACGCGTCCAGGTACTCGCGCTGCTGGGTGGCGAGCCGCTCCCAGCCCGTGCGCTTGGCCGAGGAGACGGCGGCGTCGACCTGGTCGCGCACGGACGGCAGCGAACGCCGGCTGGACCAGCCGTAGGCGAGGAACTTCGTGAACCGCAGCGCCTGGCCGGGCTGCAGCTCGACGGTCAGCCACACGCGGCCGAGGTCGGCGGCGGCCTCGGCGCCGGCGACGATCCCGTCGAGCTGGTCGACCACGTGGTCCATGCCCGCGGCCATCCGCAGCTTGCTCTTGCGCGTGCGGTGCACGAGCACGACGCGCAGGTTGTTGACCTCCTGCTCCTCGGCCTCCAGCGGCGCCTCCAGGGCGGCGGCGGCGCGCGGGTCGCGCGTGCGGGTCGCGTTCGGCTCGTTGGCCACCAGCTCGGACTGGGCGACGATCCGCAGCGGCTGGTCGTCCAGCGGCCGGACCTCGTAGCGGATCGCGGCCACGGAGCGCTGGACGAACGAGACCAGGCGCGTGGAGGTGATCTCGATCTCGCGCCCGCTCGGCGAGCGCCACTGGACGTGGCGCCGGAGCACGCCCTCGCGCAGGTCCAGCGAGCGTGTGTGCGCGAGCAGCTCGCCGTAGCGGATGTCGAACGGCTCGTCGTCGACCAGCAGCCGGATGATCTTGCCGTTGGTGGCGTTGACGACGGTCTGGCCGTCCTCCGGGTAGCCGTAGCCGGCCTCGGCGTAGGGCAGCGGGCGCGTCTCGTAGAAGCCGTTGAGGTAGGTGCCGGGCAGGCCGAACGGCTCGCCCTCGTCGAGGTTGCCGCGCAGGCCGATGTGGCCGTTGGAGAGCGCGAACACGGACTCGGACTGCGCCAGCACCGGAAGGTTCAGGCGCTCCTCCGAGACCGCCCAGGGCTCGACGGAGAAAGCGGGATGGGTGATCACAGGAGCTCGCTCAGGTCATCGACGACGATGTCCGCCCCGCTGGCCTTCAGCGCGGCGGCCTGGTCGGCGCGGTTGACGCCGACGACGAAGCCGAAGTGCCCCGCTGCGCCCGCCTGTACCCCGGCCAGCGCGTCCTCGAACACGGCGGCGTGCTCCGGCGCGACCCCGAGCCGGCGCACCGCCTCCAGGAACGTGTCCGGCGCGGGCTTGCCCGGCAGGTTCAATTGCGCCTTGACCACGCCGTCGACGCGCTCCTGCATGTAGGGCGCCATGCCGGTCACGTCGAGCACCTCGGCGGCGTTCGCGCTCGAGCTCACGAGCGCGAGCTTGAGACCCGCGGCCTGTGCCGCCTCCAGGTAGCGGCGCGAGCCCTCGTAGGCCTCCACGCCCTGCTCGCGGATCAGGCGCAGCACGAGGTCGTTCTTCTTCGTGCCGATCCGCGTGATCTCGTCCGCGGGCAGGTGGACGCCGCGCGAGGCCAGGAAGCTCTTGATCCCGTCCTCGCGCGCCTTGCCGTCGACGTAGCGGACGTAGTCCGTCGCGATGTCGAACGGATAGCCCTCCTGTTCGAAGGTCTGCTTCCAGGCCTGGGCGTGCACGGCGGCGGTGTCCGTGAGCACCCCGTCCAGGTCGAACAGGAGGGCGGTGATGCCGTGTGGACAACCCAACACGGCGCGGAGCCTACTTGAGCCGGAAGGCGCGGATGCGGTCGTCGTACTGCGCGCTGTCGCGGGCGTAGACGCCGTAGGCCAGCGCCTGCAGGATGCTCAGCAGGCCGGTGTGGCTGCGGACGAACGCGGGCGAGTTGCTCGAGTAGTAGAGCGTGCGCTCCGACAGCTTGGCGACGTCGGACAGCGTCGCGTCGACGATCGCCAGCGTCGCCGCGCGGCGGTGGCGGGCGATCTTCATCGCGCGCAGCACGAGCGGGTGCGGGCGGCCGGCCGACAGGCCGATCACGAGCGTGTGCTCGTCGATCCGGCCCAGGCGCGACAGGGCCTCCTGGGACGGGCTGGCGGCGATCTCGGCGCGTACGTCGAGCAGCATCAGCAGGTGGCGCAGATAGGAGGCGAAGAACGCCATCTGGTCCGTGCCGGCGATCAGGATCTTCTCGGCCGACGCGATCGCCTCGATCGCGGCGTCGACCTCGGAGCGACTGACGCGCCGCGCCGTGTCCTCGACGTTGACGTGGTCGGCGGCGATCGCCTGCTCGAACGGCGACTGGTCCAGGCTGAACAGGGGCGCGCTGATGTCGGGCCCACCCACCCCCGCGGTCGAGCGGTGGTGGTGGCGGTACTCGTCGCGCGCCGCCTCCTGCAGCTCCGGGAAGCCTTCGAAACCGAGGGCCTGGCTGAAGCGCACGACCGTCGAGCTCGACGTGTTCGCGCGCCGGGCGAGTTCCTCGGCGGTGTGGAAGGCGACCTCGTCGAGGTGGTCGACGACGTACTGGGCCACGTCCTTCTGCGAGCGCGAGAACTCCTCGAAGCGCGCGGAGATGTACGTGGAAAGCGTTTGGTGGCCGCGGGCGGCCGGGGGCATGGTGGCGGTCCTCGGCATGGCGAGGCGTCCTTTCGACGGTCGCTCCCTAACCTCCTCCCAACTGATGCAACGGCTTGAGACTCGACTCGACGGACTCGTCCTGCTGGCGCCGACCGTGCACGGCGATGAGCGCGGCTTCTTCGTGGAGACCTTCCGCGCCGACACGGCCCGCGCGCACGGCATCCCCACCGAGTTCGTGCAGGACAACCACTCGCGCTCCCGTCGGGGGACGCTGCGCGGCATCCACTTCCAGACGCACCCGGGCCAGGGCAAGCTGGTGCGGGTCGCCCGCGGACGGGTGCTCGACGTCGTCGTGGACCTGCGGCGCGGGTCGCCCACGTTCGGCGAGTGGGAGGCGGTCGAGCTCGACGACGTCGGCGGCCACATGCTGTGGATCCCGGTCGGGTTCGGGCACGGGTTCCTCGTGCTCAGCGAGACGGCCGACTTCGTCTACAAGTGCACGAACTACTACGACCCGGCGACCGAGGCGGGCATCCGGTTCGACGATCCCGCCGTGGGGATCGAGTGGCCGTCGGACGTGGAGCTGCTGTATTCGGAGCGCGACGCCACGGCGCCGACGCTCGCCGAGATCCAGGATTCGCTGCCCTTCACGGTGTGAGAGGGCGCTTCGCACCGTCGCCCACCGGGGTCCTGCACCTCGGCAACCTGCGGACGGCGCTGCTGGCGTGGCTGTTCGCGCGGTCGGCGGGGTCCTCGTTCCTGGTCCGGGTCGAGGATCTCGACACGGGGCGCGTGCGGCCCGGGTTCGCCGAGCGGCAGCTGGCTGACATGGCGGCCATCGGGCTCGACTGGGACGGGGAGGTCGTCTGGCAGTCGGCGCGAACGGAGCTGTATGCGGAGGCGCTGTCGCGACTGCCGGTGTACGAGTGCTTCTGCACGCGGGCCGAGGTCGCCGCGGCCGCGTCGGCGGCACACGGGCCGGTCGGCGCCTACCCGGGGACGTGCCGGGGGCTCTCGGAGGCCGAGCGGGCGGAGCGCCGGCGCAAGCGCGCACCGGCGCTGCGGGTCGATGCCGGCGGTGCGGTCGTGTCGTTCACCGATCGCCTGCTGGGCCCGCAGTCCGGGTTCGTCGACGACTTCGTCGTGCGGCGCAACGACGGCGCGTTCGCCTACAACCTCGCGGTCGTGGTCGACGACGGGCTGCAGGGCGTCGAGGAGGTCGTCCGCGGGGCCGACCTGGTCGATTCCACGCCGCGGCAGATCTGGCTCGGTCGGGCGCTCGGGTATCCGGAGCTGTCCTACGCGCACGTGCCGCTCGTGCTGGGGCCGGACGGGCGGCGGCTGGCCAAGCGCCACGGGGACGTGACGCTGCGCGAGGTGGCGCCCGCGGCGGCGCTGGCCTGGATGGGCGCGTCGCTGGGGTTGCGCGGGGCGTCGCCGCGGGAGATGCTCGCGGACTTCGATCCGGACCGGCTGCCCCGCGAGCCCACGGTCTACGGCTAGGCTCGCAG
>Ga0065721_10006462_pt1 | contig 10867 bp, 11 predicted proteins | sample Mesricmetagenome_FD_59108 | JGI IMG/M metagenome (GOLD analysis project Ga0065721, IMG submission 59108) | Mesophilic microbial community from rice straw/compost enrichment Sample: eDNA_1 v2 (version 2) | ecosystem: Engineered > Solid waste > Grass > Composting > Bioreactor | place: USA: Davis...
AGAGACGTATGCCAGCCTTCGAAATAAGAAATACCGATCAGTCCAAGAGCTTTGAACAACAGCAAAGCTGCAATCAATACATAGAATGGCAACATGAAGATCACTCCCGATAGCGGTTTGTTAATCGAAAAAATTCGCGTCTGCATGTTCATTGTATAAACCGACTGTCGGTTTGTAAATAGAAAGAATGGGAATGGATTCAGAGTCTCAATTTTGTTCTCGTCCTGATCCCGGGTTCGGATTCGTTGTTGGCGCGCCCGAGGGGATGCCGGAGACGATGAGCGCTCATGCCGCCGTGCATTCGGTAGCTTAAGCGGAAGTCCGAATAACGGGAGATAGCAAAGATGGCGCAGACGGCAAAGGGCATCCGGATGGGGCGCCTTTTGCCGTCCGATTCCGTTGTGTCGCTTGTCGATCCGAATATTTATAATTGCCGTTCCCAGAATCGCCCTTGCGCGATTCCGTTAATAAAAGCTTGTATCGTGGAAGCCGTTAGATCGTAAACTCCAGCCTCGTCCGTCTTGACCCTGGCCTTCTCCAATATCCGGTTATCGAGGAGAGCCAGAGCCAAAGGCTTATAATGCTTAAACGTCATCTCGATGAATTCTAAGGCCGGCGTCGGAATGGACGGCTCGCTGCTGATCAATAAGACGGCATCGAAGAGAGCGGGGTCCGCCGTGTCGAACGTGGCCGTAACCTTAAGCGGATTAGGCAGGTCGTGAAGCTTCTCCCCGACGATCGTATAATTTACCCGATGCTCGTTGAAAGCCATCGTCCAATCGGCAAGACGTTCCAGATCGGGGTCTCCGATCCGTACGATCGCGACGCTCTTCGTATCCGGCTTGCGCACGGTATCGGCCATGCTGAGCGCGGGAGATCTCTTGCCGGATTTCACCTCCAGGTTCTCTTCCGGAAGGGGAGCTCCGATTTGGTCCGCTACCTCCTGCGCCAAGGAACGGTCGATGTGATTCAGCAGGGCGACCGCGTTGGCCTTGACCGAATCCGATTTGCACTTGCCCAGCTCGAAGCTGAACGCTTTCTTGACATGCTCTTGCTCGTAAGGGGCGAGACTATTGTAGAAAAGCTTGGCCTGCGAATAGAAGTCGAGGAAGCTGTCGCTGCGTCCCCGGATCTTGCGCCCGTCAATCTTCTCCTGGTAATGTTCGTATCCGCCTTGTTCAACCGGGACCGGCGCAGGCTGGCTGGCGTTTAAACCGTTCCGGTGATAGCTCGTTTGTCCTTGGTGAATGGTCATCTGATGCATGCCGTCTCGTTGATTGTTATGGAACGGGCATACGGGCCGGTTGATCGGAATTTGGTGGAAGTTAGGACCGCCTAACCGAGAGAGCTGCGTATCGGTATAGGAGAACAATCGCCCCTGCAAGAGAGGATCGTTCGAGAAATCGATGCCGGGCACGACATGCCCGGGGTGAAAGGCCACCTGCTCCGTCTCCGCGAAGAAATTGTCGACGTTCCGGTTCAGGGTCATTTTGCCGACCAACTTTACGGGAATCTCTTCTTCCGGCCATAATTTGGTCGGATCGAGAATATCGAAGTCGAATTTATGCTCGTCCTCTTCGGGAATAAGCTGCAGGCCAAGCTCCCACTCCGGGAATTGTCCCCTATCGATAGCATCGTATAAGTCCTCTCGATGGAAATCCGGATTTTTGCCGGCGATCTTCTGGGCTTCGTCCCAAACCAGGGAATGAACTCCCAAGACGGGCTTCCAATGGAATTTGACGAAGTGCGATCGTCCTGCCGCATTGACCAAACGGAACGTGTGCACCCCGAAGCCCTCCATCATCCGCAAGCTGCGCGGAATGGCGCGATCGCTCATGACCCACATCACCATATGGGCCGTTTCCGGGTTCTGTCCGACGAAATCCCAGAACGTATCGTGAGCGCTGGCGCCTTGCGGGATTTCGGTGTGCGGCTCGGGCTTGACGGCATGGACGAAATCGGGGAACTTGATGGCATCCTGAACGAAGAATACGGGCATGTTGTTCCCCACCAAATCATAGTTGCCCTCATCCGTATAGAATTTGGTCGCGAATCCGCGCACGTCCCGGACGGTGTCGTTCGACCCTCTCGAGCCCTGCACCGTGGAGAAGCGCACGAATACGGGCGTGACTTTGGACGGATCCGTAAGGAAGTCCGCCTTGGTGTACTCTTCTAAGGATTCATAGAGTTGAAAATAGCCATGAGCCCCTACGCCGCGAGCGTGAACGATTCGTTCGGGAATGCGCTCGTGATCGAAGTGGGTCATCTTCTCGCGGAAGTGGAAGTCCTCCATAAGGGTAGGACCGCGTTGACCCGCCTTCAAAGAAAACTCGTCTTCGGCCATTTTTACCCCTTGGTTCGTCGTCAACCCATGCTTTTCTTCGTTGTTAACGGTGAAGTTTCTCAATTGCTCCGTCTTCTTGTTCTCCATATGAATCCTCCAATCTTGATATTAAGAAAGAAGCCTGTCTTCATAAGTACCCCGTTCGGGCGGAGCTGCCACGGTTCAGAACCAAAAATGAACCTTTTTGGAGACCTTGCACGTATTACTTTTTCTGAGGAAGAAAATATTATCTACGTAGGTTTCAAGGGATCTAAGCACACAGTAATAGAGGGGAGAATCGCAGTTGGATTCAATATGGTTGGAGTATGCATGGGCATTGCTGATTCTTATCGGATTGGAAGGCTTGCTGTCTGCGGATAACGCGCTTGTTCTGGCGGTCATCGCGAAGCACCTGCCGGAGGACCAGAAGAAGAAAGCGATCAACTATGGAATCATTATGGCCTTTGTTTTCCGTTTCGGCGCTCTGTTCGCGATATCGTTTATTGCGAACGTCTGGCAAATCCAGGCGATTGGGGCCGCTTACCTGCTTTACCTCGGCTTAAAGCACATCATCAAAGCGCGTTTCGGCAAGGAAAACGAGAATATTCGCGAAGACGTCAAGAAGGATGCCGCCGGGAAGGGGTTCTGGCCGACCGTGGGTAAAATCGCGCTTGCGGATCTCGCCTTCGCGATTGATTCCATCCTTGCCGCGGTAGCTCTGGCGCTCGGTCTTCCGGATTCGCCGCTTGGCAACTTCGGCGGGATGGACGGGGGTAAATTCCTGGTTGTCCTGCTTGGAGGCGTTGCGGGGCTCGTGCTCATCAAATTCGCCGCCACATGGTTCATCAAGCTGCTTGCCGAACGTCCGGCACTCGAGACGACCGCTTACGCGATCGTGGCATGGGTCGGCGTCAAGCTCGCTGTCATTACGTTGGCTCACGAAGACATTGGCGTGTTGGATCATCATTTCCCTCATGGGACAACCTGGACCCTTATTTTCTATGGGGTGTTGGTGGCGATCGCCCTTATCGGCTGGTTCGCTCCCTCGAACGCGAAGAAGAAACAGGCCGATCCGCTCTAAATTTTACGGGACTGATCTCTGCAGAAAGCTGCCGGCATGCCGGCAGCTTTCTTGTGTCATTAGCAATTATTTCGCGAACACATGATTGCCGATCCGGGTCGTGACCGGGCGGCTTCGCACCCAGGCATTGTCCGTTTTGTCCGGGTTATAGAAGACGACGGCTCCCAGCCCCGGGTCGGAACCGTTCAGCGCGGCCTGCACGGCGCTCCTTGTCTCCTGGCTTGGCGTCACCGTATAGATGCGTTTGTCCAATACCGGAGAGTACTGATAATAGGCGGTGCCGTTTATATATTCGACTTGGAAAATCGTATCGGTGATCGTATCCGGCCAATCGGGACTGGCCACCCGGTTCAAGATCGAAGCCGCGACCGCGACCTTGCCGGCGTAGCTCTCGCCTCCCGCCTCCGCCTCCGTAATCTTGTACAGCCAGTTAAGCTCTTCGGCGGACGTTTGGGTACTCTGCGCCTTCACGACGAGACCGCTGTCCCCCGTGGAGAGAACCGCCGAACGCGTCCGCTCATCGTAATGAACGCCCAAACCGATCTTCTTAGCCGTGTAGGCCAGCGGCACATAAGCGCTTCCGCCGATCAGCGTCGTTCGCGTATCCAAGCTGTCGCGAAGCCATGCCGCTTCTCCGGCACGTTGATAATCGGTGTAACGCTCGCCTGCGGCGAACCCGATCTGAATCGAGGCTGTCGTGATTACCGCCGAGCGGTAGCGCTCGCTCCAACCGACCGAGGCGTTAAGCCCGCGGAAGAAGGCTGCCGGCACAAGCTGCAATCCGTTCTGCAAGATCGCGTTCGTCGTAACCCGTTGACCGTCGACATATACCGTCGTGCTGCCGGGCGTTTGGGCCGAAGCGCCATGAGGCGGCCAAGCCAAGAGAACAACCAATAATAGCGCCAAAGGCGACAACCAACGTTTTTTCACAACGAGATCCCCCTCTCTCACTCGACCCATTGTACGATAGAATAGCCGGTCGCCCGACTGCCAATTTGAGGATGATGAGAATCGGCTCCTGAGCTCAGAAGGATGCCAAAGCCTCGCCAAGAGCGGATTTCTTCCGCCATTGAAGCCGTTCTTTTCTGATAAGGCTGAGAATATTTTAATGGTTGGAAATCTTCCCGGACGATTTTCCCGGACGCCCGGGAAACCGACTCTTGTTATCGGGAATACGGGGGTTTTACGATGGAGGTAAAGGAGGGAGGATCGAATGGACCGTCATTACGATGTCATCATCGTCGGAGCCCGGATTGCCGGATCGTCGCTCGCATATGAATTATCGAAAGCGGGTTATAAGGTGCTGCTGGCGGACAAAAGCTCGTTTCCGAGCGATGTGTTGTCGACCCACAATTTCTTCGGCAATTCCGTAGCGAAGCTGAGGGAGATGGGCGTCTTGGATCGTCTGCTGCAGACGGGAGCGCCCTTGTACAAACGAGCGGTCATTCAATTCGAGGATGTCGTTATCGACGGGGAGTTCCCCGAGGTGGACGGAGAGACGGAATGCTTGTGCGTCAGGCGGGTGCATCTGGATCATATCTTGTTCGAACACGCGTCGTCGCAGCCTGGCGTGACATCGATCGAAGGGTTTCGAGTTACGGACGTGATCCTGGAGGGGAATGCGGTAACCGGGATCGCGGGAGTTCGCCGCGGCGGGGAAGAGGAACGGTTTACGGCCAAGCTAGTCGTCGGCGCCGACGGGCGCAACTCGACGCTGCGGGAGAGGGTAAACAGCGAGCGAATGATGGCCGTTCCGACGGACTTTGCTTCTTATGTCGGCTACTTTAAGGGCTATGAGCAGGCTGGCGATATTCATGTGGAGCTGTACAAAATCAAGGACAAAATCGGCATCGTGTTCCCGACGGACGACGATCTGCACGTTGTCGGCGTCATGTTCCCTCTGGATGATCGAGGTTGGAGCGAGAGGTTCGCCCGGTCTCCGGAGAACGCGATGCGCGAGCTGATCGACGGCGGATTCGCGGATTCCCCGCTCCCGGCGCGGCTGCGCCAAGCCTCCCTTGTCGGCAGGGTGAGAGGCCTGCGCGGCTACGACAACGATTGGCATCAGGGGATGGGAGAAGGGTGGGCGCTGGTCGGCGACGCTTTCTCGTTCAAGGATCCCGCCGTCGGACAAGGAATGCAGGATGCGCTTTATAGCGCGCGAATCTTGACCGACGTCCTATCCAAGTACGACAACTGGGGAGAGCATTGGGAGGAGATGGCCCAAGCGTATCAGAGCCTGATGGAAGCGAAGATGATGTCCCGGTTCCATATGGCCTGCCAGTTCACGAAGAACGTTCCGTTCGGGCCGGAGCAGACCGCGGTTAACCGGCTGGTTGCCGCTCATCCCGAGGCGACCCGGGCTTTTCTTGGGATCTACAATCACGCGGTCGAGCCGCAGGTGTTCGAACAAGTCATCGGGGGGTTGCTGGCGAGGAACCAGGAATTTGAACCTTAAGGAGGATTCGTGAAGAATGAAGAAGCTATCGAAGAGCCGCAGGAGGCGGATTTGGCTTGCGGCCGCAACGGCTATGACGGTAAGCCTGTGGTGGAATGCCGTTCATTCGGACGACGGCCAAATCGAAGAAGCCCGCCGTATTATCGTTTACAGCACGACAAGCTAAACGGACAATTCTAACAAGCGCCCGAGGTTCGTCCCAGGTTAAGGGACGGACCTCTTGAATTCTTCCAAGATAGCCCTTAACCCGTCCGGATCGCCGATCATCGGCAAGTGTCCGGTGTCGAGGCTTCGAACGGATCCCGGAGCAAGGGCCGCGATCATTCGGTCCTGCAGGGAAGGGAGGATCTCTTTATCCTTGGTCAGCTTCACATAAAGCCTCGGCACGTCCGGGATAGACGCGCGCACTCGATCGGTAAACAAGCGCACGGCCTCCGGAGTAAATCCTCGGACAATCTCCGAAGCTTGGTCCGAAGCGAGATCGCTGCATAATCCCGCCCGGATGGCGGCCTCCGGAGGCTTCGTTCCCAGGATTCGCATGATGGCGGCCATGATTATTCGTTGAGGGAACGGCATCGCGGATAAGAAGGAACCGCCGGCCTTCGGAATAACGGCCCCGACGGCGATGAATCCCGCAAGCCGATTCCCGAGTTCCGAGGCAAGTTTAAGGGCCAGGACGCCTCCGATGGAATGAGCGACAAGGACGATACGCCGAACTCCCCAAGCTTCTATTTGTTTTTTCATGCCGATCGCGTAATCCTCCAGGGACAGCCGCTTCCGCGAATCGGCGGACCCTTGCCTTAAGGGGTACTCCGCCAGCAGATAAGGGTGATTGAACCCCTCCGCGACTTTCCTCCAAATCCGATTGTCCAGCCCGGCCCCATGGATAAATACGAAGCCTATGGAATCCTGCAAGTCCTTGCTCATAGGTGTCATTCCCCTCTGTTCTTCACGTTTTCGTTTCTTCTAAAGGCATGGTATCATGAAAACAAGACAAATCATGTCTTATTTTAATGAGGTGGACCGTGCAGAAGTCGCAGCGACTCATTCAATTGATCATGAGGATCAACGCGAAGCCGTCTTTTACCGTAGGGGAACTGGCTGCCGAATTCGGGCTGTCCACGCGGACGATTACGAGGGATCTTCAGGAGCTTAGCGAGCTCGGCGTTCCCGTTTATTCCGTTCAAGGAAGAGGCGGAGGCTATCGGCTTCTTCGGGAAAGGCTGCTGCCGCCTATCAGCTTTACGGAAGGAGAAGCGCTCACCCTATTCTTTGCCTGCCAGACGTTGGATTATTTCGGCGCCTTGCCTTTCGGAGAGGGGGCGGATACCGCGCTTCATAAGTTTTATCACTATTTGCCCGCGGACCGTAAAGATCAGATCGACCGGCTTAAGGACAGGATCATGTTCTGGAGCCCTTTGCGGCCGATGTCCGCGGACATTCTTCAAACCCTGCTGCAAGCCATCATGACGAACGTCGTCGTAACGATAACCTACAAATCCGGCAGCGGAGAATCCGAGCGGAACATTCAGCCTATCGGCCTATATGCCAACTCCGGCTATTGGTATTGTCCCGCTTATTGCTTCAGCCGCGACGACATCCGGCAGTTCAGGGCGGATCGGATTCTCTCCGCCGCGCTGAACGAATCGATTCCGAGCCGAGCGGACATCAGCCGGAAGACTTTGTCGGACAAGCCCAATAAGGACCGTCTGGAACAGACGATCCTTCGACTGAATTTGACCCCCAAAGGGGTGCTTGAGCTGGAATCCGACCCGCGCATCGCCCCGTTTATCCGGCGGAAGGAAGACGGCAGCGGAACGGCAAACGTTCAAATAGCGGCGGAAGACTTGAGCTTCTACGCGGACTTGATTTGGCGGCTGGGGGGAGAAGCCCAAATAACGGGGCCCGCGGAAGCGATCGAGTATATGAGGCGGAAGCTCGAAGCGGTTCGTTTGCTCTATTAATGCTGCAAAAAAAGCGAAAGCCGGAAGGACGCTCCGGCTTTCGCTTTTTCTTAAGTGTAGAGCTGCGCGGGATTATGCTGCGGAACCGGCCGGTAAATCTGCTGCATGGCTTGGAGGGCCGTATTGGATGCGTATTCGACCGGGTACAGGCCCTTGCGCGCCATGTAGCTCCATACCTCGAAGGCTTGATGCGAGCACATGCGGAAGGCGTCCTCGAGGAAGGCGCGCAGCTGCGGCGTCGAGCATTCCATGGCCGACCACGCGTATTCCCGGCCCGCGCGCTTCAGCGTCAGAAGATAGGAAGAGACGATCGCGCGGTCGTCCAGCTGCTGCAATTGGACCCTGGGCTGAACGCCCGGATACGCGTAAACGGGATTTTCCGCCACGGGGCTCATGCTTAACGCGGGAATGTTAAGCTGGTCCCGGGAGATCATGCGGTTGGCGTACTCGACCTTCATGTTGTAATCCTGCACGTGCACGGAATAGTGCCGGATGATCATATCTCTCAGCTCTGGATCCTGCGCTTGATTGATGAAGAGCGCCATGGACTGAATCGAGTTCGTGCAGCTTAGCAGCAGCTCGTTAAGCTCATGGGCTTCATGGGAACCTAGTCTCATCCTTATCTCGTCACCGCTTTCTATGTTTTGGCCCTGTTGGACCGCCTCCTATATAATGGTTAATCTGCTTGGTTTTATACAGGATCCAAGGCTTGCGCGGAATTGTCCGCCCTTCGACTCCTTCTTGGGAGGATATATTAGAAGGAAACGGAATAAGATGGAACCTAAGGACCTCCATGTCTTTTAGCCTAATCGCAGGTATACAAATCGGTACTTTAGCCCTGCTTAATCCATTGGAAAATTAAACTATAATTAAAGAAACTTAATTTTCGACAATGATCAACATTCCCTTAGAAAAGGTGAGTTCGTCTATGTTTTCTCCTTTCCAGAAGAAAAAGAACGGTCTTGAGCAGCAATCGCGAGAGGATCTTGACATTAGGAGGGAGTTGGAGGACTCGCTGGAGGAAGTGACCGCGGCTTCGGCTGCCAACGAGGCAGTCGAGGAGCAAACCGGTCCTATTTTCACCAATAAGGGTCATATGGATAAGAGATCGCTCGATCTGGTCTTCGCCGTGGAGCAGATGATTAAGGCCAAGCAGCAAGTCGAAATGAGCCACAACGATCTGCAGGACCGGCTGGGCCATTCGAACGGGCAGATCGAACGCTTGAACAAGGACTTGAAGAACCTGGGCAAGGTTATCGAGGAGCGCGAGAAGAGCATTCTTGAGCTGGAGCAGAGGCTGAGCGACAAGAACCTGAAGGTCGATCAGATGATGGAGGATTACCGAGAGCTTCATTCCTCCTTGTCCGGCCAGATCGAGGAGCTTAAAGCCGTCGTCGAGCTGGAGCGCCAGAACTATGCAAGCCTGCTTCAGAAGCACAACGAGACGACTTCCGACAAGAACAAGAGAATCGGCGAACTCGAAGAGAAGAACTCGAGGCTCGAAGCCGAGCTCGCCCAGATGAAGCAGAAGCACGACGCTCTTCGCCAGGAGAAGACGCATCTCCTTAATATTGTCAACGACTTCACCAGCCGATTGACGACTCCGTTCGGATCGGGCTCGGGTTCGCAGGGCGGAGCATCCAACGATTAAGATAAGGTCAGATGGGGCAGAAGGACGTAGAGGGCATGGAGCCATACAGCGCGCAAGTCATGGAGCTGCTGTCGCTGGGGAAGACGTCCGAGGGTGCCTATCGAATCAAGGTCGCCGTTACCCATGAAGACAGGCAAGCTTCTTACATAATCGATATCGACGAATTTACATACCTAGGTCTTGAAGCTTTGCGGCCGGTGGACGGAGGAAGAGCGAGGCTCTCTCCATACCCCAAGTGGGATCCTTACCATAATACCTACTATAGCGCCGTAGTCCGGATGTCCGGCATCTCCCGCGAGACGCTGTATTTCGCGTGCAGCGAAGAATTCATCCAATCGATCAAGCGCCTTCAGCAAAATGAGCTTCCGCCCGTTCCGATTGGCGAGGAAGCTCTAGGGAACGGAGGAGAGGAGTCCGCACGACGGAGATCTCCTTCGCGGCGCCGATTCGCCGCGAGAGCGTCGAGATTGGCCGGCCTGCTTCTGGCTTTGGTCGTGATCGGCTTGCTGGCTCTGTCCATCCCGACCGAGGGTCAAGAGGATCCCGTACGCCTTCCGGGAGGGCAGATCGGCGTCGCGAACGCGGGAGCCAAGACGGAGGCTTCGACGGCATCCGCGGCTCCCGTATCGGCGAGCCAACCGCAGAAGAACGATGCGCACGAGGACGAAGCGCCGATCGCGGCGGTTACGGCCGATCATCCCGCGCAGACGCAAGCTTCGGTCAAGCCCGCCGCCCAGCAAGCGGAAGCGGGCTACCAGGTCATCGAAGTCGAGGACGACAAGAAGTTCTTCGGGCTGCCGAAGGAATACGTCGCCTTAACCTTCGACGACGGACCCTCTTCGCTCACGGAGAAGATCGTGGACATTCTCGTCGAGAACAAGATAGCGGCGACTTTCCTGTTCGTCGGGAAGAACGTGGAGAAGCATCCGGATGCCGTTGCTTATGCTAGCAAGCATGGGATGGCCGTCGGGAATCACTCCTGGGATCACAGCGTGTTGACGAAATTCACGCCTAAGGCCCAGAACGCGACCCTATCGAAGACGAACGCGGCTATCGAAGCCCTGACCGGAGAACCCGTTACGTTGTTCCGCCCGCCATACGGCGCGGTTAACGACGAACTGATCTCCTCGGCGGAGAAGCTGAACATGAAGACGCTCCTGTGGAATAGGGACCCGGAGGACTGGAACGCGAAGAAGCCCGAGGACATCCTCCGCTACTTCCATGAAGTCGAAGCCGCGGGCGGCGTATACGTGCTTCATGAAGACAAGTTCACGGCGGAGGCGCTTCCGGAAATCATTCAATACTTGAAGGACAAAGATCTGAAGTTCGCTATTTTTAAGTAGCGGGACGAGACCAAGCGGCGGAGCCGGCCCTCAACGATTGAGGCTGC
>Ga0065721_10008161_pt1 | contig 10867 bp, 7 predicted proteins | sample Mesricmetagenome_FD_59108 | JGI IMG/M metagenome (GOLD analysis project Ga0065721, IMG submission 59108) | Mesophilic microbial community from rice straw/compost enrichment Sample: eDNA_1 v2 (version 2) | ecosystem: Engineered > Solid waste > Grass > Composting > Bioreactor | place: USA: Davis...
GGCTGGAACAGGCCGACTTTGCCGGCGGAAATTACGTGTATGTGAATGAACATCACAGTGGCACCACCAGACGCACACTGGAGATGAGCGCCGGCGAAGCCGTCGACGTGCTGGTAGAGCGCGAAACCGAACATCGGATTCTCGAGCGATCATTCCGTGAATTTTCGGAAATAGACCGCCGTGAAGAAAATCAAAAAGATCGTCAGCTGAACAGCCTGATGGAACAAATCTCCGCCGCCGCATCAGACGATACACGACGGCAGAACCTGATAGCGCTGCTACGGGACAGCCGGTTCAAGCTTTTTGGGTGATGGAAGAGGCGAGGCTGGCCTTGCTTTGAATAATTCGCAAAAGCGTCTTGTTACACCAACGTCAGTGGGCAGATTTTACTTGATATTTAAGCAAGGCCGTCCGATTATTCCCGCATCCTTAAAGAAGAACAAGCGACGGCGTGAGGCTATAATTAGTAGCAATCAATGCGGGTTGTTCACTCGCGCTCTATAAGGGCCGAAAGGCTCCCTCTCGATAATGTCGGAATAAACAATACAGCTCCATTCCTGCCATAAAGCAGGCAAAGGTTCGACAACATCATTGCCGGGGCCAGGCAGCGTCATACTCAAGACCTGTCTGCGCTGAGAAGTATTAAATAATTGGGTCCGCCGCTGAATACAGAGCGATTAAAAAATCATCAGGAAACGCGATATGAGCGCAAACGAAACAATTAATCTGCAAAAGAAAGTCTTGGATAAAATCAGCCAGGACGGAGTGAACAAAGCCCTCTGGGCCGCCTGCGATACCTTTCGCGGCACCATCAGCGCGGATACCTATAAAGATTTCATCCTCACCATGCTGTTTCTGAAATACATCTCAGATGTATGGCAGGACCATTACGACAGTTACAAAGCCCAATACGGTGATGAACCGGAATTGATCGAAGAAATGATGAAAAACGAGCGCTTTGTGCTGCCCAAAGAAGCCAGTTTTTACGCGTTGTACGAACGCCGTCACGAGCCCGGTAACGGTGAGCGCATAGATCAAGCGCTGCACGCCATTGAAGAAGCCAACGGCACCAAACTCAAAGATGCCGGCAAAAGCGTGTTCCAGGATATTTCCTTCAACACCGATCGTCTGGGTGAAGAAAAACAAAAAAACACCATACTGCGCCACCTGCTGGAAGATTTCGCCAAACCGGAACTCAATCTCCGGCCCAGCCGCGTGGGTAATATGGATGTGATTGGCAACGCCTACGAATACCTGATCAAAAATTTCGCCGCCAGCGGCGGTCAGAAAGCCGGTGAGTTTTATACGCCACCAGAAGTCTCCGACCTGATTGCCGAACTGCTCGACCCGCAACCGGGCGACACCATTTGTGACCCGGCCTGCGGTTCCGGCTCATTGCTGATGAAGTGCGGGCGCAAAATTGTGGCCAACCACGGCAGCAAGCATTACGCCCTCTACGGTCAGGAAGCGATCGGCTCCACCTGGTCGCTGGCCAAAATGAATATGTTTCTGCACGGCGAGGACAACCACAAAATCGAATGGGGCGATACCATCCGCAACCCCAAATTGCTGGATAAAAACGGCAACCTGATGCTGTTCGACATAGTCACCGCCAACCCGCCGTTCAGTTTGGACAAATGGGGTTATGAAGACGCGGAACACGATAAATTCGGCCGCTTCCGCCGCGGCCTGCCGCCCAAGACCAAAGGCGACTACGCCTTTATCCTGCATATGATCGAAACTCTAAAGCCCAAAACCGGCAGAATGGGCGTAGTAGTGCCCCACGGCGTACTCTTTCGCGGCTCCAGCGAAGGCAAGATTCGCCAGCAACTGATTGACGAAAACCTGCTGGATGCGGTAATCGGCCTGCCGGAAAAACTGTTTTACGGCACAGGTATTCCCGCCGCCATTCTGATTTTCGCCCGCGATAAAGCCGATGATTCAGTGATGTTTATCGACGCCTCGCGCGAATTCAAAGCCGGTAAAAACCAGAATCTCTTGACCGAAGACAATATCCGCAAAATCGCCGAGACCTATCGCGCTGGCAAAGACGTGGATAAATACGCCTACGTCGCCAGCCTCAATGAAATCCGCGAGAACGACTACAACCTGAATATTCCGCGCTATGTGGATACCTTTGAGGAAGAGGAAGAAATCGACCTGATGGCAGTGCGCGCCGAGCGGGAAAAATTAAAGGCGGAATTGGCGGAGTTGGAAGTGGAAATGGCGAAGTATTTGGAGGAGTTGGGATATGGATGCTAAGCGGGAGAGATATACGCCTAATGATGTTGGCCCATCTCCCTTAGAGTGGGCTGCACCACGCCTAAGTGAAGTGTCTACTCTAATAACGAATGGATTTGTTGGTACAGCTACGCCTTTTTATACAGACAATTCAGGTGTTCCATATCTTTACGGTACAAATGTTCGAGCCAACAAGATTGAAGATAATGGCATTCGATATGTGACACATGAGTTTCACAAAAGTCAGAGCAAAACAGCTCTTAAAGTTGGTGATTTACTTACGGTTCAATCTGGTCATATTGGAGAGACTGCTGTTGTTACTGAGCAGTTCGAAGGTGCAAATTGTCATGCATTAATTGTGACAAGATTAAAGCAAAATAAAGCTTATCCCGAGTTTTTGTCGTATTACATAAACTCAGAGATAGGTCGCGCTCGAATGAAAGGTCTCGAAGTAGGATCAACGATCCTACATATCAATACTAAAGACTTGAAGAAATTTCGGGTGCTATTACCAAGCTTGCCTGAACAAAAAAAAATCGCCCAAATCCTCTCCACCTGGGATAAGGCCATCACCGTCACCGAAAAACTGCTCGCCAACAGCCAGCAGCAGAAAAAAGCTTTGATGCAGCAGTTGCTTACTGGGAAGAAGCGGTTGTTGGATAAAAATGGAGTTAGGTTTGGGGGGGGGTGGAAAACCACCACTATCTCAAAGTTTATTAAAGAGAGTCGTGTGGCTGGAAGCTGTGGAGATACGGCAAAAAAGCTCACTGTTAAGCTCTATGGAAATGGTGTTGTTGCAAAAGAGGAAAAGAGGATTGGTAGTGAGTCGACCAAATATTATCGAAGAAGCGCAGGACAATTTATATATAGCAAGCTCGACTTCTTAAATGGTGCTTTTGGCATCATTCCAAATCACCTGGATGGTTATGAGTCAACGCTTGACTTGCCTGCTTTTGATTTTCTTGATGGCGTTTGTATTCAGTGGTTTTTATATTTTGTGACACGAAAAGAGTTTTATACAGCAAACCTTGGACTTGCCAATGGAGGAAGAAAGGCTCGCCGTGTCAATCCAAGCGATTTATTAAAGGTTCGTATACCCACCCCATCTCCTGAGGAACAACAAAAAATCGCCGCCGTTCTTTCTGCTGCTGATCAAGAAATTGCTGCTCTACAAAAAAAGCTCGATGCCTTAAAGCAAGAGAAAAAGGCCCTAATGCAGCAGCTATTAACGGGAAAACGTAGGGTTAAAATATAAGGGAGCATGCATATGCCAGAGCTACGCATTTACTCTTCAGAAATTAAAGAGCTTGGCGATAGTGATTTGCCACCCATTATTAATACTGAGGACGATAAGGACAAGGAAAAGCGCGACACCCTATTCAAATTCATCAATAGGTTAATCGATGCTGAAAACCTAATTGTACTTGCCGGGTCTGGTACCTCCCTTACGTTTAATAGAACCGGTCAACCTAAAATAGCGCCCAGCATGGCCGATCTATGGGAAGCTTGCAAAAGCCTGAACGAGAACCTGTTTGACGAAGTTTTAGTGATCGTTAGATATTCAGAAGTGGCAGAAACGTGGCCTGATGGGGCACAAAAAGAAGATATAGAGTTATTGCTATCGTTATGCGATACATACGCTTCTCTTAAAATTCTAGACGAAGAAGAACAAGGGAAGATTGATACGTTTTTGAAGGCTTCAAAAAGCAAGATTCTTGATGAGACTAGGTTTACCGAGAAGGTAACAAAGGACGGGTGGAGGACACATAATAAATTTATTTCTGCCTTGGGACACCGATCCCCAAAACAAAAAAGGCTAAAAATATTTACCACCAACTATGATCTAGCATTTGAGGTGGCTGCATCCAACACTGGTTTAATTATTATTGACGGTTTTGAGTTCGGCAGTCCATATCGCTTTAACCCAGCTTGGTATCACTACGATATTGTTAATCGTACCCAAGCTTCAGAAAAAGGNGGNGCCTACATCCCAAATGTTATCCATCTATATAAAATCCATGGNTCGGTGGACTGGATAAGAGNTAATGATGGAATTTACAAAATAGATAANTTAGCTGGTAAAGAAGGTGANCCAGTATTTATTTATCCTAGCAACACCAAATACCAAAGTTCCTACGAGCCTCCATACTTGGACATGATGGCGGCTTTTCTTGAATCAGTGCAAAAGCCCAAAACTGCTTTATTGTGCATAGGCTTCGGATTTAATGATAAGCACATTAACAATGCCATTACCATGGCGTTACGTACTAATCCCGAATTTATGTTGATGGCGGCAACTAAAGCCCCTTTCGACAAGGAGGGATCGTTTAATAGTGAGATTCGGGAGCGGCTTATGAGTTCAGTAGAGGCGGGAGACTCAAGAATTGCCATTGTAGACTGCACATTTGATGTCCTCGTTGATCTATTACCTAATCGTCACAAAGAAAGCCCAGAAGAACGCCTAATTAAACTGTTTGACCAAGTTCTCTCAATAGGAGATGTCGAATGAGTGACACCTGGTTCTCGCCACATGATCCCAAGCGTCGGATCGGCAGTTTACTGGATGTGTCCGCAACGGAAGCAAAGATTAATTTGAGCAAAGCAAGTGCGGGTGAAGAAACCTGGATTTTAGGTACTCGCTTGCCTGTGGGCGAAGTCAACGAATTTGTATTTATTGATTGTGGGCAGCTGTCCATACTGGCCCGCATGGTGAAAGTGTGGCTGGAAAGTGGCGAACGCTTAAGTGTAGATCGTCTGGATGATAGCAAGCCTGAAAATAATCCTATTGGATTGGTTCAGCTGCTNGTAAGTGTTGATGTAGAAACTGGATATAACCAAAAGGGTATAAAACAGTANCCTAAGCTTGGNGCCCAGGTTTATGCNGCGCATCCCCAGTTGGTGTCCCTTTTAGCTGAGGGAACGCTGAATAATAATGATAAAAATCTTCAGCTTCCTATTGCGGAAATGCCGCATGACTCTTCCGTCACAATTCATATCACCCCGGAAAAGCTATTCTCCAGACATTGTGCGATTTTAGGCTCAACTGGTGGAGGAAAAAGCTTCACTATGGCAAATCTTATGGAGAATGTGCTTAATTTTGGTGGAAAGGCACTTTTATTGGATGCCACTGGAGAATTTTCAAGTCTGTATTGCAAGCATTATTTCGTTGGAGATCAACCGAACGCTGACCCGAAACTTAAACTAGCCTTCCCTCATTGGGAGTTTACAGATTCAGATATACGAGCCTTACTAAGACCGTCAGGGCAAAGCCAAGCACCGAAGCTGGAAGAGGCTATAAGAAGCTTGAAGATAGTGGAGTTGGATCAACAGAATAAATATGTTGGTCTTAATGTTGATGGCGGCATATTAATTAAATGTCGTACGGAAAAAATTCACTTTGAAAATGCCGTAAAAGCAGCATCAACGTTGCTTCGGACAACAAAGTGGAACTTCTCAAAGTTGTCCGATCAGTTGGTTGAAGAGTGTCTAAGACCGGATTGGAACAATCCAAAACTATTTGGCGATTATTCAGATAATGATATTGGATTCTGCTTGAACCTAATATCTAGGGTGAAAGTGTTTTCTGATAGTCCACATTTTAAGTGGATGATGGACAGTGATCCTCAGATAAGAACCATTCCAAAGATGGTCGATTACCTATGCGGTTCGAAAGATTCACAAATAATTAGGTTAGATTTGTCTGCAATACCATTCGAAGCCAATGCCAGAGAAATTCTCGTAAATGCAATTGGAAGAAAACTGCTTGATTGCGCTCGCAAAGGTTCAATTTCTCACGATAAGCCGCTTTTAGTTTTTATTGATGAAGCACATCAATTCCTAAATAAAAGCATTGGTGATGAAACCTCGCGGTTTGTTTTGGATGCGTTTGGAAATATCGCCAAAGAGGGCCGCAAATACGGACTGAATGTAGTTATAGCAACACAGCGCCCGCGTGATATTCCGGAAGATGTGCTTAGCCAGATTGGAACTCTAATCGTCCACCGTCTTACCAATGAGAAGGATCAGGAAATTGTTAAGAAAGCAGTTGGTTCTATTGATCAGCGCTCTGCATCCTTTCTGCCGGTACTGGGTCAAGGAGAAGCCTTGCTACTGGGTGTTGATTTCCCTTTTCCGATGACCGTAAAAGTTAAAACACCAAAGACGAAGCCGGAATCGCGAAGTGCTTCCTTCTCTTCGGCGTGGAAAAAAGATGACCAATAAAAGAATGTTAAACCCTGCCTATTTGGTATGGAGAGATCAAATAGCCGATAACCAGCCACCACCAGCTGCTGCCGGGAAATTTGTGATTTTCTCTGCCGAGGATGGTAAAGCCTGCGTTGAGTGTGAACGTCATGCAAATGCTCAACGCGCAATGAAAGAGCAACAAGGAGAGCAGGATATCGCCGCCTTGTTAAATTGGCAGAAAGAACGGGATAACAAGGACAAAACGTGACTTACTCCATTCCTAAATTCCAAGAAGAATACAGCGCAAAACTTCCTGCCCTGGCCCTGTTAACCAACCTGGGCTGGTCGTTCCTTTCGCCGGAGCAGGCATTGGGGGCGCGAGACGGCAAAGTGGATCAGGTGGTATTGCGCCCCTTGCTTCGCGCAGAACTGCAAAAGCGCACCTTTACCTTTGCAGGAAAAAGCTATCCGCTTTCAGAAAAATCTATCGATAACCTGATTGCCGAGATATGCAGCCCCGCCCTGAACGAGGGGCTGCTAGCCGCTAATGAGCGGATGTACAACCACTTGCTCTATGGTATTTCTGTAACGGAATTTGTGGATGGCAAAAAGGCTACCCCCACTATTGCACTGATAGACTGGCAGAACCCGGCCAATAACAGCTTTGTCTTTACCGAAGAATTTACCGTGACTCGCTCTGGCGGCATTGAAAACCGGCGGCCGGATATTGTGTGCTTTGTCAACGGCATTCCCTTGGTGGTAATTGAAGCCAAGCGCCCGGATGGCAATGCCAAGAAAGGCCCAACCATTAGCGAGGGTATTTCCCAATGCCTGCGCAATCAGCGTCACGAGGAAATCCCTCTGCTCTTTGTGTATAGTCAGTTGCTATTGTCCATTAATGGCCACGAAGGCCGTTACGGCACCTGTGGCACACCAGCCAAGTTCTGGGCTGCCTGGCGTGAGGAAGATTTTTCAGACGCAGAGATGTACCCTCTGAAAAACAGGAAGTTATCTGATGCGCAGATAGCAAGCCTCTTTGGCCACCGCCCGGCAAATGATTTGCATTGGTATAACAATCTGATTGCAGCAGGAGAATTGGCGGTTACAGGGCAGGATCAGCTGTTGATCAGCCTGTTAAGCACTGGCCGGCTGCTGGAAATGATCCGCTTTTTTACCCTGTTCGATAAAAAGGCCGGCAAGATTGTCGCCCGTTATCAACAGGTATTCGGCATCAAACGCCTGATTGAACGTATCAACACTCGCCGCCCGGATGGCGGACGCGAAGGCGGTGTGATTTGGCACACCACAGGTTCAGGCAAATCGCTCACCATGGTGTTTTTGAGCAAGGCGCTGATATTGCACGACAGTCTCAAGCAATGCCGTATTGTGGTGGTCACCGATAGGGTGGACCTGGAAATCCAGTTAAGCAGAACCTTTACTTCCAGCGGTGAGCTGGCCAGTAAAAAAGATAAGGAAGCGGCCATGGCCACTTCCGGCAGGCGACTGGCGGAGCAGATTGGCAAGGGCACCGAACGAATTATTTTCTCGCTGATCCAGAAATTTAATACCGCTACCCGGCTGCCGGAATGTGTAAATACCAGCCCTGAGATTATCGTCCTGATTGACGAAGGCCACCGCAGCCAGGGCGGCGAAAACCATATCCGCATGAAACAGGCGCTACCAAACGCAGCCTTTGTAGCCTTTACCGGAACGCCGCTCTTAAAAGACGATAAAACCACTAACAAATTTGGTCCCATTGTGCATGCCTATACCATGCAGCGCGCGGTGGAAGATCAAGCCGTTACGCCCTTGTTGTATGAAGAGCGGATTCCCGATCTGGATGTTAATGAACGGGCCATCGACAGCTGGTTTGAACGTATTACCGAAGGCCTTGCGGAAGAACAGAAAGCTGACCTTAAACGCAAGTTTGCCAAGAAAGGTCAGGTGTACAGCGCTGATGACCGCATACATTTGATTGCTCAAGATATTGCCAGCCATTTTGACAAGAACATTGACGAAGGTTTGAAAGGCCAACTGGCTTGCGACAGCAAGGCATCGGCTATCAAGTACAAAAAATATCTGGATGAGGCCGGATTATTTGAATCCGCTGTGGTGATGAGTTCACCGGATACTCGCGAGGGCAATACCGAAGTGGACGAAACCACCATGCCCGAAGTCGCCAAGTGGTGGAAAGAGAATGTCGGCAGCCAGGACGAACAAACCTACACCAAAACGATTGTTGACCGCTTTGCCGATGAAAATGATCCGCTAAAAGTCCTGATCGTGGTGGACAAGCTGCTCACGGGTTTTGATGAGCCCAAAAATGCGGTGCTCTATATCGACAAACCCCTGAAAGAACACAGCCTGATTCAGGCCATTGCACGGGTTAACCGGCTGCATCCCAAGAAGAAATTTGGCTTGCTGATTGATTATCGCGGCATTTTGGCCGAGCTGGACACCACCATTCAAAAATACCAAGACCTGGCCTCTCGTACCCAGGGCGGTTACGACATTAATGATATTGCTGGCCTTTACAGCCAGATGAACACCGAATACAAGCGCCTGCCTCAACTCTACAAGCAGCTGTGGGCCATCTTTGATGGTGTCAAAAACAAGAGCGATATAGAGCAGTTACGTCAGGTTTTGGTACCCAAAATCGAGGAGAGAAACGGTGAACTGGTGGATGTACACCTGAAAACCCGTGAAGACTTTTACGAAGCCCTGACCGCCTTTGCCAGCTGCCTGAAAATAGCCCTGCAGTCGGCCACCTTCTTTGAAGACAAGAGCTTTACCGAACAGGATCGCCGACACTATAAGGAGACAGTTAAGCAGTTCTCCAGCCTGCGCCAGTTGGTTCAGCAGGATGCGGGCGAAAAAATTGACTATGACACCTACGCCGATCAGGTAAAAAAACTGCTGGATAAGCATGTGGTGGGCGTGGGCATCAAAGAGCCCAAGGGTGTCTACGAAGTTGGCAAAATGGGCCAAAAACGGCCGGAAGAGTGGAGTGAGGAAAAAACCCGCAACGAAACCGACATTATTAAAACACGCGTTACCCGCATGATCGAGCAGGAGTTGCGCGACGACCCCTATGCTCAGGAAGCCTTCTCGAAATTGCTGCGTCAAGCCATCGAGGAGGCAGAAAAGCTGTTCGACCACCCGCTAAAGCAATACATGCTGTTTCATCAGTTTGAAGAGCAGATCAAAAGCAGGCGTCTGGATGAGATTCCCGATGTGTTTGCCGGAAATCGCCATGCCCAGGCCTATTTTGGGGTATTCAAAAAAGTATTGCCTGAAGCCTTGGCTGTTATGGATCAGCAAGTGCAGGACAAATGGATAAAGACCGCTTTTGAAATAGATCAGCTTGTGGAAACGTCGGTTGCGGAAAACTCCATTAATCCGCAAAACATCGAAGCGGATATTCGCAAAAAGCTGCTGCCACGCATGTTCCAGGAATGCAAAGCCATTGGCGGCGGCATGGATCAGGCGAAAAAAATTGTGGAGATGATTGTGCAGATTGTCCGCGTTGGATTGAGCGGTATTTAACTCAGATGAATGTGCCCATTAAGCCCGCCAGCATAATCATGCGCTTTAGTTACGGTGACGAACAAATCACCTTTGAGCGAGTCAAGCGCCCACAGGCCTCAGGCAAGCTGTTAATCAAGGTACACCCGGACTGCCGGGTTGTCGTTTCGGCCCCCGCAGATGCCGACAACGAAACAGTGCTTTCTGCCGTTAAAAAGCGTGGCCGCTGGATATACGAGCAACTGCGCGATTTTAGCAAGCAACTTGAGTTTGTCACGCCACGCCAGTACATCAGCGGCGAGAGCCATTATTACCTGGGCAAGCAATACCTGCTCAAAGTGATTGAAGCGGCCGAACAGGTTCAGGATGTCAAACTGCTGCGCGGGAGGTTGGAGGTATCAGTACGAACCAGAAGCGCGGAAAAAGTTAAAGCGCTGCTGACTGAGTGGTACAAGGCCCAGGCCAAAGAAGTTTTTGCCAGACGCCTCGATGCCATGCTGGAACAGGCTCTATGGGTAACGGGACGACCACCACTGCGCATCCTCACCATGCAGACGCAATGGGGCAGTTGTTCACCCCATGGCCGGATCACATTGAATCCACATCTGGTTAAAGCACCGCGTGAATGTATTGACTACGTAATTTTGCACGAGCTTTGCCACATCGCCGAGCATAACCATAGCGAACGGTTTTATCGATTGATGACCCAGGTGATGCCAGACTGGGATAAGACCAAGGCGCGGCTGGACGCAATGGCTTCCGCTATCACGAACTGACTGCATTTAAAAAAATACCCATCAACATCTATACGACCAAAATGTTATGGTATAACATTTCCTCATTCGGTCGCTCATTGAACGGGCGGCTCCTGCAAGTGTACGTAGTTTGAACAAGAGGATGTTTATGATGGATTTAT
>Ga0065721_10007012_pt1 | contig 10866 bp, 10 predicted proteins | sample Mesricmetagenome_FD_59108 | JGI IMG/M metagenome (GOLD analysis project Ga0065721, IMG submission 59108) | Mesophilic microbial community from rice straw/compost enrichment Sample: eDNA_1 v2 (version 2) | ecosystem: Engineered > Solid waste > Grass > Composting > Bioreactor | place: USA: Davis...
CCTCGTTCCTCGGGCACCCCTCCCCCCATTAATGGGGGGAGGGGAGGGGGGCCAGTACCCCAGTCTGCCCGCACCGCCCACGAACTCTCGAAAGAGCGGCAGCGGATGGCGAAGCGGGTGGCGGCCATCGAGGCGGAGGTGGAGAAGCTGGAGGCAAAGCTGGGCGATATCGAGGCGCGGCTCGCCTCCCCCGGCAGCGGCGACGACCTGGTCGCCCTTTCGCACGACTACGCGAAGGTGAAGGACGAGATCGCCGCGCGCATGGAGGAGTGGGAGGCCGCCACGCTCGAAGCCGAATCCCTCGGCGCGGCGGTGTAGCGGTGTAAAGGAGCATCCGAAATGGCCGTTCAGCCCGTTCCGTTTCTCAGCCCGGAGGAGTACCTGCGTCGCGAGCGCGCAGCGGAGTACAAGAGCGAGTATTACAACGGTCAGGCGTTCGCCATGTCGGGCGCGAGCCGCGAGCACAACCTGATAGGTGCCGCTCGCGGAGGTCTACGAGCGGGTGACGTTCGCGGCAGCAGCAACGGAGGCGGCGCAATGACGTGGGGCGGGAGCAAAACGACATGCGGCGGCGGGAATTTCTGCGGACGGCGGCGGCAGGGGTGGCGTTGAGCGCCGCCGGCCCGGTCCTCGGGGCGGGGTACGACGAGGGCAAGGCGTACCGGGTCGGACTGATCGGGTCCGGGTGGTACGGTAAGAGCAGCCTGTTCCGCCTGCTCCAGGTCGCGCCGAACGCCTGGGTGGTTTCCCTGTGCGATGTGGACCAGCGGATGCTGGACGACGCGGCGGCGCAGGTAGCCGCGCGGCAGGCGTCGAAGCAGCGCCCGCGCACCTACGGCGACTACCGCAAGATGCTCGCGGAGAAGGACCTGGACGTGGTCCTGGTCGCCACGCCCGACCACTGGCACCCGCTGACCGCGATCGCCGCGATGGAGGCCGGGGCCGACGTTTACGTTGAGAAGCCGATCAGCGTGGACGTCGCTGAGGGGCAGGCGATGGTCGCCGCCGCGCGCCAGCACAAGCGCGTGGTGCAGGTGAACACCCAGCGGCGCAGCACGCCGCACCTGATCGAGGCCCGCGACACGATTCTGCGCGAGGGGAAGCTCGGCAAGGTCGCCCTGGTGGAGATCTACTCCTACTACCCCATGCGCGCCCGCGAGAACCCGCCGGACGAGGCCCCGCCGCCGCACCTGGACTACGAGATGTGGACCGGCCCGGCCCCCCTGCGCCCCTACAACCGCCTGGTCCACCCGCGCAGCTGGCGGGCGTTCACCGAGTACGGCAACGGCATCATCGGCGACATGTGCATCCACATGCTGGACATGGTGCGCTGGATGCTGGACCTCGGCTGGCCCCGGCGCATCGCCTCCACCGGCGGCATCCTCGTGGACACGCGCAGCAAGGCGAACATCCCGGACACGCAAACGGCGACGTTCGAGTACGACGGCCTGACCGTGGTCTGGCAGCACCGGACGTGGGGGCACCCGCCGGACCCGAAGTACCCCTGGGGCGCGACCTTCTACGGCGATAAGGGCACGCTCAAGGCGAGCGTCTTCGCCTACGACTTCCAGCCGCTCGGCGAGGGCGGCGGCCCACCCGTCCATCGCGATGTGACGTACGAACTCGACCAGTTCCCCGAGGACCGGGACGAAAAGGGGCTGGAGCGGCACGTCGCCCCGGCGCTGCGGCGGCACCTGAGCGACTTCCTCGCCGCGGTGGAGTCGCGCGGCAAGCCCGTGGCGGACATCGAGGAGGGATACGTCTCTACGACGGCCTGTGTCCTCGCGAACAACGCGCTACGCCTCGGGCGCACCCTCACCTGGGACACCAGGGCGCAAAAGGTCGTGGGGGACGACGAGGCGAACCGCCTCCTGCGCCGCCCCTACCGCGCCCCCTGGGTCCACCCGGCGGAGAAATACGCCGGCTAGCGCGTGCGCGGCCGTCACTCCGTCACGGCGTAGGTGACCGTGTGCGCCTCGGTGCGGTCGGGCACCTCCCAGCGGCGCAGCATCCGCTCCATCGCGGCGTCGGGCACCACGGCGGTGTCCGCGCGCTGCCGGTTCTGCGCGCGCAGGGCGCCCGCGGGCGCCTCCACGTAGACAATTCGGACCCGCGCCCGGTACTCCGCCGCCAGGTCGATAGTCATCCCCCGTAGCTCCCGGCTAACGTTCGTTGCGTTCCACGCGAACGGCTCGCCCCGGCGCAGGTACCCGCGCGCCATCTCCCGCGCTCGCGACGCGACCGCCTCCTGGTTGTCCCGGGGCGCGATCTTCATCTCCGCGCGCAGGGCGTCCAGGCTGATGACCGGCAGGCCGGGATGGTGGCGGCGCAGGTACGTGTCCTTACCCGCGCCGGGCAGACCCGCCATCAGGAGCATCTCCCCCTCGGTGTCGTCGTGCGCCGCGTACTCCGGGGCGCGGCCCGGCGTCCGGAAGTACAGGAAGCGGCTGTGGTTCGAGGGGAAGGGGTAGGGGGTGCTCCCGCAGTTCTGCTCGCGGCAGAACGTATCGAACAGGGCGATGTTCAGCAGGGCCCGCTCCAGGCCCCGCGCCGGGTCCGCCGCCGGGGACATCGTCCGCCCCCGCGCGTCCGCCTCCGCCAGGAGCGCGAGGTGGTCGCAGCGCGCCGTTTCCGCCATCCGGTACGCCATCCGGCGCGGGTCGTCGCTCTCGATCAGATAGAACGGGCGCTGGTGCCAGCGCACCAGCCCGCAGACGGCCTCGCGCACGGCGAACGGCACGGCGGCGCCCTCCTCCCAGAGCAGGCGGCGCGCCAGGACCGCGCCGCGCGCGGAGTGCCCGTTGGAGGTGATGCGCCCGTTCTCCTCGTGCCGGGTCGTGTCCGGCTTGCCCGCGTCGTGCAGCAGCGCCGCCAGCAGCAGCGTCCCCCGCTCCTCCGCCGGCAGCGCCCGCCACGCGGGCAGAGCGCGCAGNTCGTCCANCACCATCCGGGTGTGCGTCGCCACGTNCCCCTCCGCGTGGTAGAGCGGGTCCTGCGGGCACNCCGCCATCGCGCGCCACCACGGGCGCGNGGCGATCTCGNCCCAGGGCACCGCCGCATCCGGGGCGGTCCAGAACCCCGCCAGCAAGCTGCCCCCGCCCCTACTCGCCTTCTCCTGTCTCATATACTCCCTATCGCGCCGGGCACCGCCTTCTTATAACAGGACCCTGGCCGCCCCGCGCCGTATCCTATCGGTGCCATGCGAACCATTCTGCTGTGCCTGCTGCTCCTCCTCGCCGCGCCCGCGACCCGGGCGCAGACACCACTTGTCAACGCCCACGCGCACAACGACTACGAGCACGCGCGGCCCCTGCGGGACGCGCTGGACAACGGCTTCTGCTCGGTCGAGGCGGACATTTACCTGGTGGACGGCGAGCTGCTGGTGGCGCACGACCGGGACAAGGTCCAGAAGGGGCGGACCCTGCAGAGCCTGTACCTGGACCCGCTGCGCGAGCGGGTGAAGCGGAACGGCGGGCGCGTCTACCGCGGCGGCCCGACCGTGATCCTGCTGATCGATGTGAAGTCGGACGCAGCGGCGACGTGGGCCGTGCTGAAGGGCGTTCTGGCGCGCTACCAGGACATCCTGACCCGCTTCACGCCGGACAGGACGGAGAAGAGGGCGGTGACGGCGATTATCTCCGGCGCGCGGGCGGTGGACGCCGTCGCCGCGGAGAAGGTGCGCTACGCGGGCATCGACGGCCGCCTGTCGGACCTGAACGGGGCCGCCGCGCCGCCGTCGCCGCACCTGTACCCGCTCATCAGCGACTCCTGGGCGAACTTCTCCATGTGGCGCGGGGCGGGACCGATGCCGGAGGCCGACCGTCGGCGCCTGGAAGAGGTCGTGGCGAAGGCGCACCGGGGCGGGTACCTCCTCCGGTTCTGGGCGACGCCGGACACGCGTGAATCGTGGGCGGCGTTCCGGGCGGCGGGCGTGGACCTTATCAACACCGACGACCTGCCCGGCCTGCGCCGCTTCCTGACGGAAGCGGCGCAGCCCGTCCAGAAGTAAGGAAAGCCGATGCGCTTGAAGGTGAGTAAGAACCGAAGGTTCCTGGCCCGGGAAGACGGGTCACCGTTCTTCTATCTCGGGGACACGGCCTGGGAGCTGTTCCACCGCCTGAACCGGGAGGAAGCCGACCTCTACCTGCGGGACCGTGCCGCCAAGGGGTTCACGGTGATCCAGGCGGTCGTGCTGGCGGAGTTGGACGGCCTGCATACCCCCAACCCTTACGGGCAGACGCCGCTCCTGGGGGACGACCCAACGAAGCCGAACGACGCGTATTTCCGGCACGTAGACTACGTTGTCGACCGGGCGGCGTCGCTGGGGCTGATGATCGCGATGCTCCCGACCTGGGGCGACAAGTGGAATAAGAAGTGGGGCGTCGGGCCCGAGATCTTTACCCCGGAGAACGCCCGCATCTACGGGGCGTGGCTGGCGAAACGCTACGCCGAAAAGCCTGTCCTCTGGGTTCTCGGCGGCGACCGCGCGCCAGAGACCGAGGGGCACCGGGCGATCATCCGGGCGATGGCGGAAGGGATTCGCGCTTCGGTCGGCGCCACGCAGCTCATCTCGTACCACACCTGGGGCGGGAGCAGTTCCGCGGACTACTTCCATGACGAGCCCTGGCTGGACTTCAACACGTGCCAGACCGGCCACAAGCGGGACCAGGAGAACGGGCGCAGCGTCGGCAAAGACTACGGGCGCACGCCGGTCAAGCCGTGCATGGACGCAGAGCCGGGCTACGAGAACATCCCCCACGACTTCAAGGAGACGAACGCCCGCCTGCAGGCCCACCACTGCCGGAAGTTCCTCTACGGGGCGCTGTTCGCCGGGGCGCACGGCCACACGTACGGCTGCAACGACATCTGGCAGATGTGGTCCCCCGGCCGGTCGCCCATGCTCCACGCGAACCTGCCGTGGAACAAGGCGCTCGAGCTTCCGGGGGCGGGGCAGATGCGCTTCGCCAAAGGCCTGCTCCTGGCCCGCCCGTTCTTCACGCGCATCCCGGACCCGTCCCTGATCGTCTCCGACACGCACGGGGGCGGGAGCCACATCGCAGCGACGCGGGACAGTGAGGGCTCCTACGCCTTGGTCTACTCGGCGTCCGGTTTGCCGTTCACCCTGGACCTGGGCAAACTCGGCGGGCGCCTGCGCGCCGCCTGGTTCGACCCGCGCACGGGCGCGAGCACGCCCGCCGGGACGGTCCAGGCCGCCGGCGAGAAGGAGTTCCGCCCGCCCTCGCAGGGAGAAACGCAGGACTGGGTGCTGACGCTGGACCGGGAGTAGGGGCGTCGTGTACCGCGAGGCCCGCCTCCTTGAAGGCGGGGACGGGTGTCGTCACTTCGCGGCCGCCGCTTCCCCCAGGAACTGGAGCAGCTGCGCGTCCGAAACGACGCCCGGATCGTCGAGGCGCTTCCCCACGAGGCCCGCGGGGACCAACGGGCGGCGGTAGCGGACGTAATCGAACCGGGCGACCAGATCCGGGCTGCCGCTCCGGAGCACGGTGTTGTTGTGCTCGGGCGCGGACACCCGGCTGGCGTTTTGCCAGTCCGTATACACTGTCAGGCCCGCCTGCACGGTCCGCGGAAAGTCCGGTCGGTGGTAGCGCTGGTGGACCGTCCACGCGCCGCCGACCTTCTTGAGCAGGATCAGGGTCTGGCCGATGCGCGCCACCTGGATCGTCGCCTCGCCGGAGGCGGCGGGGGAGGTCCGCAGTTGCGAGTCGCTGTTTGTGGTGGTCTTCACCTCGAACTGGTACTGACCGGCGTGGTCGGCGGCGCCGAGGGATAGGAAGACGTAGTTCTCGCCGCCGGGCTGCCAGGAGCGTGGGGTAACGTTCCGCGGGGCGCGGATCATGATTCCGGCCAGCGAGAACTGCGCGCGGGGCGGCCCCTCGCCGCCGCGCCGGTCGACCCGCAGCCGCGTCGTCATGACGAAGTCGCCGTCCACCGGCTTGTATGCCAGCACACCCCGGTAGTCCCGGTACCAGGTGCTGGTGTACGGCATCATCGTCATCCACCCCGCCTGCGTTCCGCCGATATCGAACCGCTCCAACTGGTCGGCGTTCCCTCCTTCTGTGCGGTGAACCCGCTGCCACTCCCGGAGTGTCGCGTCGCTGTCGAACTCGTCGCTCAGGGAAGCGAGGTCGCTGCCCGTGGGACCGGCGGGGGCGATGACGCCCTTTCCCTGGGATGGGGTGCAGCCCGGGGCGAGGGAGAGCAAGACGAGCAGACAGGCAAGAAATTTGAGCACCATGCGAGCGACCCTCCTGTGTTTCGTGGAGTGTGCCAGCACACTGGCTCGAATGGCAAGGATGTTAGCGGACCCAGGGGAGATAAACGGCCTTCAGAAGGTACAATAGGACGGCAGTATGCCAGAACACAAGCTATGCGAACCATGAAGAGCGAGGGGGTACGGGAGGCGACGAAGCATCAGGCGGCGGCTCAGCGCCTCATTGACCTGGCGGGGCGCCTCGGTCCGGGGGCGAAACTGCCGCGGTTCCTGGAACTGCGCGCGGAGTTGGATGTCGGCAGCGCGACGCTGGCGGCCGTGCTGAAGGACTTGGAGGGACGGGGGGTGATCGAACGCCGCCACGGCGTCGGCATCTACGTCTCCGAGCGGCTGAACCACCGGAGCGTCGTGATGCTCTGCGACCCGGCGTTTTTCAGCGGCGGCGAGGTGTCCCCGTTCTGGGACATGCTCCTGCGCCACGCGCGCGACGGTGCCGCCGAACGTTCCGCGGACCTGACCGTGCACTTCGCGCCCACCGGAGCGCGGCGCGGGAAGGCGGAAGAAGTACCGGTCCCCGAGCCGCTGGCGCGGGAGATCGCCGCGGGGCGCGTTCACGGCGTCCTCGGTGTCGGCCTCGACGCTCTGGCCGCCCGGTGGTTCGAATCTCAGGGCCTCCCCTTCGTGGCGTTCGCGGGCTACGGCGCGAGCGCCGTGGCGTTCGACGACGCCGCTCTGGTGCGCCTCGGGGTGACGGCGCTGGCGAGTCGGGGCTGCCGCCGTCTCGCGCTCTGGTCGTCGGTACGTGGCCCACGGCATCCCCCCCAGCCGCGAGGACGGTCCTTCGCCGCCCCGCCGTCGCCGCATTTCCAGAGGCGCTGAAAGCGTGCGGGCTGCCCTTCGAACCGGAACTGGTGCGGACCAACGCCCACCTCTGCCCGGAAGAACCGCTGCGGGAGTGCGGGCAGGAGTGGTCTATCCCTTCGCAGCAGGAGCAGGGGCGCCGGGCGGCGCGTGCGGTGTTCGGGCCGGACGCCGACCCGCGCCTGCGCCCGGACGGGATCGTCTGCACGGACGACAGCATGACCCAGGGGGCGCTGCCGCAACTCGCCCGGTACGGCGTCGGCATCGGCTCGGAGGTGCAGATCGCCACCCACGCCAACGCCGGGTCGCCCGTGCTGTTCGGATACGAAGACCTGCTGGTCCGCCTGGAGGTGGCCCCCGCCCTCCTGGTCCGCGCGATGTACGACCGCCTGGAGGCGCAGATCGAGGGGCGGGCGCCGGAGGTGCCGCAGGTGAGCCTCCCCCCGGTCCTGCGCTTGCCCGAAGCGGAGGCGCTATCGCCGGGGAGTTAAACCCGGCGGCTTTGTCGAATATCTGCGCAGAAGATCTCCTGAGTTTCCCCGGAAGGCAAGCACGATGGCTTACAAACTGACGGTCAACGGGCGGCCCGCGACGGTGGAGGCGCCTGCCGACATGCCCCTCCTGTGGGCGCTGCGTGACGTCCTCCACCTTCACGGCACGAAGTACGGCTGCGGCATCGGTATGTGCGGCGCCTGCACGGTCCACCTCAACGGCGAACCGGCGCGCTCCTGCCAGGTGACCATCGCGGACGCGGCGAATGCGTCGGTGGTCACCATCGAGGGGTTGTCCCCGGACGGGACGCACCCGCTTCAGATGGCATGGCAGGAGGTGGACGTTCCCCAGTGCGGCTACTGCCAGGCCGGGCAGATTATGTCCGCGGCGGCGCTGCTGAAGAAGACACCCCGCCCCACCGATGCCCAGATCGACGAGGCTCTGGACGGTAACCTGTGCCGCTGCGGCACCTACCTGTCCATCCGCCGTGCCATCCACAAGGCCGCGGAAGCGGCGGCGGCCGGGCAGAAAGGGTAAGGGGGCGCCATGGCTATGGACCGACGCGCCTTTTTGCGCGCGACCACGCTTGTCGGCGGGGGGATGCTGCTCGGGCTGTACGGCAGTGCGCCGTCGTTGACGGACGCATCCGCCGCGCCCGAACCGGACCCGGCAGCGGCGCCCCAGCAGGGCGGAGGGCAGCGGCCGCAGCAGCAGGGGCCGCCGCCGCTCTCGCCGCACGCTTTCATTCGCATCGCGCCAGACGGTACGGTCACCATCATGGCCCGGAGTCCGGAGGTCGGGCAGGGCGTCAAGACCATGCTCCCGATGCTGATTGCCGAGGAGCTGGACATCGACTGGAAGGCAGTTCGCATCGAGCAGGCGGACCTGGACAGCAAGTACGGTGTCCAGTTCGCCGGGGGGAGCTTCGCCACGCCCAGCAGTTGGGAGCCGCTGCGGCGGGTCGGCGCCACCGCGCGCCATCTGCTGATCGCCGCCGCGGCCCAGACCTGGGGCGTGCCCGAGGCCGAGTGCACCACCGAACCTGGACGCGTGCTCCACCGGGCGTCCAACCGCTCGCTTGGCTACGGCGAACTCGCGGCGAAGGCGGCGGAACTGCCGCTGCCGGACCCGGCGCAGGTGCGGTTCAAAGACCCGAAGGACTACACGATCATCGGCCACGCGAAGCCGGGCGTGGATGTCCGCGACATCGTTACGGGCAAGGCCGTCTACGGCATCGACATGGAGCTGCCGGGCATGCTCCACGCGGTGTACCACAAGTGCCCCGTCTTCGGCGGCAAGATCGTGAGCGCGAACCTGGACGAGATCAAGGCCCTGCCCGGCGTCCGGCATGTCTTCACGCTGGAGGGCGCGGAGGTCACCGGGAATGTCCTCCCCGGTGACCCGGGCCTGGAGGCGGGCATCGCCATCGTGGCCGATACGTGGTGGGCGGCGCACTCCGCACGCCAGAAGCTCAAGGTCACGTGGGACGAGGGGCGGTGGGCGCAGCAGAGCAGCGAGGAGTTCGCCCGCCGCGCCCGCGAGCTTTCCGGCCAGGCGCCTGCGCGGACGCTTATCAGCATGGGCGACCCCGACGCTGCCCTGAAGTCCGCGGCGAAGGTCGTGGAGGCGTCCTACTCCTACCCGTTCATCGCGCACGCGCCGCTGGAGCCGCAGAACTGCACCGCGCACTTCCACGACGGCCGCATGGAGATCTGGACTACCAGTCAGACACCCGGCTCCGGGCGCGGAATGGTGGCGCGGGCGCTGAACATCCCCGAGGAGAACATCACCCTCCATCTGCTGCGCGCCGGGGGCGGCTTCGGGCGCCGCCTGACCAACGACTACATGGTCGAGGCCGCAGCCATCGCCAAAACCGTGGGCGTCCCCGTGAAGCTCCTTTGGACCCGCGAGGATGACATGGCGCACGACTACTACCGGCCGGGCGGCTTCCAGTACCTGTCGGCCGGTCTGGACGCCTCGGGGAACCTGGTCGCCTGGCGCAACCACTTCATCTCCTACGGCGAGGGGGAGCGGTTCGCCTCTTCCGCCGCGATGCAGCCGGGCGAGTTCCCGGCGCGCTATGTCCCGAACTTCGCGCTGCACGCCTCGGTGATGCCGCTGGGGCTGCGGACGGGCGCCCTCCGCGCGCCGGGCAGCAACGCCTATGCGTTCGTCATCCAGTCGTTCCTGGATGAACTGGCGCACGCCGCGGGCAAGGACCCCGTGGCCTTCCGCCGGGAACTTCTGGCGGCGACGCCCGTCGCGGCGCCGGGGGGCGGCGGTGGGCGGGGCGGCCTCAATCCGGCCCGGATGCGCGCGGTGCTGGATCTGGTGGTCGAGAAGTCCGGCTGGGACGCCCGCCGGAAAGCCCTGCCGAAGGGGACCGGCCTCGGCGTCGCCTTCCACTACAGCCACCAGGGCTACTTCGCGCAGGTCGCCGAGGTCAGCGTCAACGCGGAGAAGGCGGTGCGGGTGCACAAGGTCTGGGTGGCGGGGGATGTCGGCAGCCACATCATCAACCCCGTTGCAGCGGAGAGCATGGTGCACGGCTCCGTGATCGACGGCCTGAGCGAGTTGATGGCGCAGGAGATCACGCTGGAGAAGGGACGGGTGGTGCAGACGAACTACCACGAACACCGGATGGTGAGCCTGGCGCAGGCCCCCCCGGTGATTGAGGTGCACTTCCTGAAGAGCGACAACCCGCCGACGGGTCTGGGCGAGCCGGCGCTGCCCCCGATCCTGCCCGCGGTGGGCAACGCCCTCTTCGCCGCGACCGGTCAGCGCGTGCGCGATCTGCCCCTGGCGAAGCACGGCTATACCTGGGCGTAGCCGCGTCGCGCAGCCGACGAGAACGGACGAGAACGGCGGGGCGGCAGGCGCGGGTATAATAGCCGCGACGCCACTCCGCTGTTCACCCGTCAATCACCACCATCCCTGTTTTTTTCTGGAGGACATTTCCGCATGCCGAAGGTCACTGTCGAAGGGCGCGACACATACGACGTCCCCGAGGGTAAGAAACTGGTCCTCGCGCTGGAGGACGCCGGCATCCCGATGCTGCACCGCTGCGGCGGCGTGCCCGCCTGCACCACCTGCCGCGTCGAGATCGTCGAGGGCGACGTCCCGCCGATGGCCGACGCCGAGAAGGAGGCCCTGGAAGAGCCGGAACTGATCGCCAAGTACCGCCTCTCCTGCCAGATCCGCGTCAAGAACGACCTGACCGTGCGCCTGTGGAAGACGCTGCCCGAGTTCCGCGAGGAGGTGGGCGACCCGAACATCGGCCC
>Ga0065721_10052933_pt1 | contig 10864 bp, 4 predicted proteins | sample Mesricmetagenome_FD_59108 | JGI IMG/M metagenome (GOLD analysis project Ga0065721, IMG submission 59108) | Mesophilic microbial community from rice straw/compost enrichment Sample: eDNA_1 v2 (version 2) | ecosystem: Engineered > Solid waste > Grass > Composting > Bioreactor | place: USA: Davis...
GAAAAATATCCTTTCCTCATATGAAAACCTATATTTATTAAAACTGATACCAATTAGCATTTTCAAAATATTCAATAACTCTTCCTCTTACATATTCAACCCCTGCTTCCACTAATTTCACTGCCCCTTTAGCAGCGTGAGCAACATTAACACTGCCTTCTACCACTATCGGCCCAAGTTTTAATGATCCTCCTATTGCTCCCGAATTATCAATACTATAATCGCCTCGAGAAGCATCTGCACTTCCACTACCTAATTTACCCTCCGCTTTAACACCTCCCGAGCCTGCACTAACACTGCCAGTTAAAAGTTTACCAGAAGCTGAAGCAGTATTACCTCCAAACTCAACTTCCCCTTTAGCACTAGCCACAGAACCAGAAACCTTCACGTCTCCATTTGATTCGACAGACCCTTTCACTGTCAAAACATTGACTTCGACTTTTAATTTAGCTGGCCCAAGCTTTACCCCACCACCTAATCCCCATACTTTAGCTTTAGCGCCAAAAGAGCCTGAAAAAACTTGTTTAAATTCATTAACAGCTTCATCTAATTTATCTCCAGTTTTCTTTACCGCAGCAGTTGCGGCCGCTTTCTTTTTTTCTTTAGGGTCATCTCCCCCCGTCTGCAGCTCGGGGCTCATTCCATCTGGATCCAGGAATTTAATCGGATTATCAAAGCCATAATTATACGGTGAGTGCCTCCGCATTTTATCTGCCAAGGGATCTATGGTATGCCACCTTCCTATCTGCGCATCATACATCCTGGCCCCGTAATCATACCATTCAAGACCTGCCCCATCACTGAACTCCTTGTTTTGCTGCTCTTTTCCGTTGTAGAGATGTTTGTTTTCACTGTAGCCTGGTCTAAGTGCCTTCGAACTGACCCCCGCCATTGTCAATCCAAACGGATAATAATGCGTCTCCTCCAACAACGGCCCCTTTGTATGAATCACCTGCAAATTATCAAAGAACACTTTTACTGGACTTTCATTACTCACATATACATAAAGATAACCATTTTTTGTAACCGGTATGCCCATTAAACTATGCGATTCTACCTGGTTAGCCTGATCAACCCGGCTAAAGCTTCCATTTACAAATTTGAAGTTCTCATCGAACAATACCCAGTTGATATAGGCTTTTGGTTTGGTGCCGCCTCCACGGTCTGGATCCGATAGAAAACCATTTACTCCGCTAACAATTTCCGGTATACTGTTTAACCCCGCCGCAGTGGCCCCCTTGTCCGTAGTGGCTCCGGTAGGTGCAGCCAAAAACCCAGTCAGAAAGTCAAGCACCGGCACGTTATAGTTGTCCCCGGAATTATTCTGAAAGTAATAAGTCTTGCCATATATATCAATCAGGTCCCCGCTCATTACTTTAAGCGTTATTCCCAACCCGGTTACTCCCCCATTGACTCCGGCAGCAGCCTGAAGTTTATACAACTTCTGACTATTTGCAGTTACGTTACTATTAGGATTGTTATTTACTGGCGGGTCAGCAACTGCCGGTCCACCGTTTTTATTTTTGTAATCTGTTATGCCCGTGGCCTCCGACCTATCTGCTATATTGGCAGAGTTGATATTATAATACTGGTTTTCGACAAATACCGCATCATTTGGATTTGATAAACTGCCTTCAAGTGTTGCAGCCGGGTATATCTGCGATTGCTTTTCTTCAGTAAGTACCATTCGTACGTTGCCCAAATGGTCTTTGACAAAATAATCATACTCGAACCTTGCCGAGACAGGGCTTGCTGCAGCTATGTATCTTATTCTTCCCTCTTCATGACTTATGAATTGCAGTTTGTCGGTATAATCATCGGGGTCCGCAGGCGAAGTAGTTTTGCTTTCATATACTAAGCCACCGACATACGATGTGGTTTTAGTAATCGTTTTGCCGGCCGTACTCTTATCTACTACTTCCTTTTTTAATTTATTGCCTGCGGCATCGTAGGTATAAGTAATGGTTCCTTTTTCATTACCATTATCATTTTTCACCTGTATCTGCCAGGGCAGGTTCAGGTGGTTGTATATGATGGCGCCACCAGTGCTCACTGAGAGACCAGTGTTACCATTAAGGCGCTTGTTCAGGTCAGTAATCAAATTACCATTTAGATCATAACCATAGTCGTTTCCACTGGTATTCTTATCTGTAAAGTCACCTAATTTATGTTCTGCAGCGCCAGCGCCCTGTTCACTCACACCGCTTAGTTTATTGCTGTTACCGTAGTAGTTATACACCAGGTCATCTATTTGTGGACTGCTATTTAGCTTTAAACCCCATAGTTTCATGGATTTAATATTACCGTTGGCATCGTAGGCCATGTGATGGTTTTCGGCGCTGCCGTCTCCCATCACCATATCAAATTTTACAACTCCATCGTCCAAATAGTTACTGCCATTAAACTGGCTGAAGTCAGCACCTAAGATCCGGTTCGCTTTATCATAAGTATATCCATAAGCCCTTTGCACACCATCTCCCTTGCTGCGCCATTTGGTTCCGGCAATATTGCCATTTAACTGCGTTATCTGAAATCCCCTGTCATAATTCAGCTCCATGCCGAACCAGGCATTGGAACCTTGTTCATCGTTGGCATAGTTCTTATTGATACCCGTCAACCAACCGCGAATATTGTAGCTATAGTCCAGTGATTCAAGTTCTTCTGTTGTATAATTACCACTACCGTCCTTTTTACGTCCCACTTTCTTATTTTTCAACTGACCGAGTTCATCATATTCATTTTTTGCAACCAGGTTCTTTTTGCTATCATCATCGTTGATCGTTTTCCATATCTCCAGTAACCTGCCTGCATGATCATATTTCATATCCGTTTTTACATGTAAACTGGCAGGCGTACCACCGGGATTGGTATGATCCAGGTATGCAGCCAACACTTTACCTGTAAAATCATACCGGTTGGTTATAATATCCCGGCCATTCTTTTCATTAGTGCTGTTAATTTGAATCACACGGCTACGATCATCATAGAAATTTACGGTAGTTAACCACTGATTACCTGCACCCAGGTTATTGGGATCAGTAATCACCCGCACTTCCGTACCGGTAACCAGTCCTGTTGTCTGCAAGTGCTCCTGCGTTGGCATTGCTACCGCATGTGGATTCAAATCCAGCAGCTCCAGGTAATTATTATAAACGGTGCTATAGCTAGTGGTAGTATTCCAGCTATAGTTATCATAGTGGGTTTTGGTAAGCGTAATAAAGCTGGCGTTTGAAGGAATAGGGTCTTTACTTATCGTCATTCCATCCCTCGTGTTTTCCTGCGGACCACCGGTTACCATGCCGGTGATCTCCGCTGCAAAATCGTTATCAGAGATAAACCCATTTTCGAGTGTTATGCTATTAACGGCCTGGTACACACCACCGAAGACGCCACTCTGTGGAATTGGATGGTTTGAACCCGGTAATACGATATCGTTTTCCTGCCCCGGTATCTGCAAACCATCGGAGGTTTGCCTTGTAACATCCGTTTGAAGTGCTTCAGGCGATCCGGTCCAGGTTATGATGCCGGTCATTACCGGGCGGTTCAATGGATCGTAAAGGGTGGTCATCCATTGGTTCTTGCTTCGCAAGTTAGCGTCCTGTGTAAAGACCAGCCTGTCCCTTGCATCGTATATCATGTACACCCATCCAGATCCTGGTATTTTTTTGGCGATCATTCGCCTGCGTGCATCATATTCATAGCGGAAACACAGTTCATTAATGATCTCGCTGGTAAACTGCCAGCCGTTTCCAATCAACAGGTCTACCGCCTTAGGGGGAATAACAAACCGTAATTGATTCAAATCGTCATACACATAATAGGTACATAAAAAGCCGGTATATCCGCTAAAATCTGTTTCAATATTACCTATCTGCACCTTTTTAAGCACTACCTGCCCTTCCTTGTCTTTGTACTCTACTACTGCATTGTTTGCCTCATCTCTTGTGACGTTCTTGTACAATTGACCAGCAGTATAATAAGGATTAGTAGGACTAAAGGGGATATTGATACCAATATCGTTTGTGATATTATTATTAACGTCATAGGTCAAGGGATCGTTATCAATATTGAAAATGCGGACATAATCCTCTGTTTTATTTACCAGGTAATCCACACGTACACCGTTGCCGGTTCCGGCCCAGCTGTCTCCGGGAGCCATTGTTTGTATTACCCGGTTGAGCGGAGATGATTCATATTTCGTTTCGCTGTAATATACATGCTCATCTGTACTGTATTGAGACTGCATGAAGGTCTTTTGTGCATTGAAAGGGTCCATCTTGAAGGCCCCGGTATTCTCAGCAGAAACATAGGGCAAATATTTAAACACCTCTCTTCCAAATGCATCGTACTCAACAGGCGATACCATATCCTTCGCCTGCGGAGTAATTTGCCGGCTGACCATTTGCAGCGGCCTGCCTAAACCATCTAGATACTGCGTTGCCTGTTTTACATCCTGATAGCCGGCACTCAGTATAGCATCAGCATCAGTAATCGGAGCCATGGCCTCCCAGGTGCGCACATAATTCAGTTTTATTCCATTGGTATAGCCAGTTGGAACAGTTCGTACAACAGGGGTACCGGGACCTGAACTAGATGGCTTATTTGATTGCTGTGCGAAGACCTCAATACCACATGTTAGAAGCAATACTGTCAGCGATACAGGATATAATACGGCTTTTGTAACCATGATAAACAAGATTAGAGCTTTGTAGTTTTTCAATTTTTTCCCGCTATTGTGCGCTCACGACTTTAAATTTCTTTTGGCGGTATACCAGGTATTTATCCTCAGGCAGCACCATCCTATACAAGGAATCCCGACTATTTTCGATTTGTTGAATAGCATTTCTTATAGCATCCCTACCTGTATAGCTACGGCGCGCAGCCATTTTCTGTGTATGCAACGCTAAATTGATCCGGTAAATCCTATCTCTCTGTGTACCGGTTAAAATGAGGCTATCAGCCAGTTTATCGGCAATTCTGGCAGCAACAATATCTCCACGGCCACGTGTAGTATCTGATTGAGAATAGCTAAACCTGAGGCCGAAAAAAAGCATGGTAACTATCAAATATTTCATTGCATTAAGATTTAAGGGTTATTGCCACACATAAACGGCCCAACTTCCGAATAATCGTCCGACCAGCTTCCATCACTGAATTCATAATGAAAATATGTACGATACATTCCGCCGCTAACTGGTACTGAATGCGTACACACACGGACTCCCTCTTCACAAATATTATTAATGCATTTAAATCCTTGCCCGGAACAATTGGCTGTAGTACACGGAAGCGGACAAGCTGATGCATTAGTCCCGACCACTATCCACTGCGTTTGTCCATAAGTAACGCTACACGGGCGCATATCCATTTGCTCTCTTTCCTGTTCTCCCGTATTTACGCCATTGACAACTTTACACCTTATCGGAGTGGATGTAAACTGCCAATCAGGATTCACTGCACAGTTGCTGCTAACTCCATTATCCGTCCAGCGAGTTTGATTGTAGGTACTACTGAGCGGGTTAGTGTCTTTTTCTTCTATCTGGCCAATATTAGAAGTATAGCTCGTATTATCAGGACATGGTTTACACCGTGTGTTGCCTGTGGCTGTCCATTGTGGGGCGCTCTCAACCGGCGCCTGATAACTATATTGAAACTTCTTAAGAATATTCTTGTCATGATCACGTATATGGAGTAACCTGCTCAAGGCATCATATTCATAGTGCACTACATTGTCTTTAGTATCTGACATGGTGGTCATACCCACCAGTGGATCATACGTGTAAGTGGTCATTTGTGCATTAACCGGGTGAAGCCGCAGCTCATCTATAACACCGTTTCCTGTTAATGTAATCGTATTTCGACCAGTGACCTTGTGCTGATAATTCGTCCAGGTTTCTCCATTGACCGTCGTTACCGCACCTTTAAGCGGGTATCCTGGCATGGTACCGTCAATGGTAAAAGCTGCACTATTTTTTGTCCAATAGGAAATGATAAAGGTTTTTGCCGGATCCAAACCGCTTCTGAAAATACTCCCTGAACCCAGGTCATATGATACTTTTCCTGTAATATACGAGTGTACATTTCGTTGCGAGGAACTAATATTCCAGCTTCCGGAGCCATCGTATTCAAATGAAGTATAGGCAATCTCCGACACAGCCGCGTTCACCACTTCGCAAATAGGATATGAACGATTGTAATCCCAAATATATGCCTTACTGATATCGTCTATTTTTGTTTGCTGTACAAGGTTATTTGAAGGATCATATTGATCGAAGGTTATTGCAGGCTTATAGTTTGGATCGGGCTGAAATGATGTTTTAGTTCCGGTTGTCGGCAATACGCCTGCAGACCTGTTTGAAAACTTAAAACCCGACAGCAATAATGGAGCCCCTATTTCGGTGATGTAGATACTTTCGGGAAGAGTGGGGTTGAACTCTTTATATCTTGTCAAACTACCCGATAAAATAAATGTGGTCCCGGCTTTCTCCTTACCTGTAACCTGCTCTATGGGTAGAATGACATGGGCTGTCTTCATATTGTCAATAAATCCTGTTCCTGGGGTGTAATCATATGGGTAGGTGATATATTGAAATTGCTTTTCACCCTTACTGTTAAACGATTGTATCCCGATAGGTTGATAATGAACCGGGGAGTTTGATTCGTAAGTGTACTTTTTTACTGTTTCCAGGGATATCGTTTCTGTGCCCGGTTCATACTCCCTTACAATCTCCTCGTCAAGTTTGTACCATGATGATTCAAGTACAGGATATTGAACCAACCGCCACTGACAGGGATCTGACGCGCATTGGTCAGTAAACGTTTTGCGAATTCCCAGAATGGCTTCTTCAGGATCGGAACTATATTTGTATTCAAATTCCTGCAGCTTTTCAAACGAAGATGTAACATTATTTAACCTGAAAACTGACTTCTTTTTTAATGTACCGTTTTTCAAGTTGGATAAATCCCTAATGCCTGAGGGCCTTATATCCATGTCATGGCTGCCGCCGCCATAATTAAGAATGTATGAAGAACGTAATGCAGGCGTGTTCTCATAATAAAACTCTTCCTTACCATTTTGGCCAGTTTCACCATATAAAACGATCGTGGTGTCATAGCCAATAATAGGACCTTCCAACGGAATGTGACTGGAAGAATACAGATTAAAAACATCACACTCTGCGTGTGCGTCGCTCACGCAATTCAACTTTAGTTCATGATTTGTATATTTTAATTTTGATAATAATCTTCCGTAGGAATAGAATTCAGGAATGCCATCATTGTTTTTGTCTGCCTGGTAACCATATTTGAACGACCTGATAGTACTCACTCCGGTTACCGGGTCCGTATCAGTAATCTTCTTTATACGAATTCCACCACCGGTTAAGAACATCTGACCATTTTGACCAGGAGGCGGCTCTGATGTATTTTCCTTAAAATATGTATAGGTGAATTTCAACACCAGATAGTTTAGGAAAAGAACATTGGAACCTATATGTGTCTTAATAGTATAAGTGCCTGCCGGGAAATCAAATTCGTCTGATCGTTTATAATAATATGGCATACTGCCATCCGGCTGCCAAAAGCTCAAAGAACCTAATAAAGTGCGGTGTATGTATGTCGAAGAACCATGAGGATACACCTCAAAATAAGCGTCATTGGATTGCGGGTACGGTTCCTCGATTGCCTGCCCATTTTGCGATGTAATTTCAAATTCAATTTTAGATCCCAACTGCCTTTGAGGAAACGTAATGGTATAAGTGTCGTCCTGCCCTCTTCTTGCATAAAAATATTTTGTATCCTGAACATACTCTCCATTCGGATCAGATGGGCCCGAGGTGGATTTAAACTGGCTATATTCATTTGATTCATATTCGAACGAAGACTCCCCCCCTGTTGGATACTTGATCTGTTTCAATAGAAAAGCCTGATTGTAAGTGGGATCCGGCTCCCTATTGGCACCATTCCCGTAACTCTCAGTTTGCCCCTGAATAAACGGATGAGGGAACTGGATATTTGGCAGCAAAGTGTTATTCGACACCTGGCCATTAAAGAAACCCCAATGATCCCTGGCATACGATTTTTTCGATGGCAGATTTTGTTCATTGTAGATAAACTGGTGTCTTTTTTCTATTTTGTTACCCGCATCCCGCAATACCAATTCAACCAGCTTTAGTCTTTTATCAAAGACATTTTGATCCATATTCAATTCCGGATCGGGTATACTACCTGTATTCATAGTTTTAGTAAAATAATCCTGAACCAAATCATATGAAAACGACTTAGCCGGGTCCGCATGGTTATTGACTCGGATTTTTACAAGCCTCTTATCGTACTTTATATCAATTCGGTCTTCATAGGTAAAATCTACACTTCCAAAAGGGTAAGAAATGGAATCGATATAAATTAAAGGGTATTGCTTGATTGGAGGGTAGGAACTGGAAATACCAAGTGCCATCGAACAGCTTGCACCACCATTCCCCATCGAGTAAGTAAACATACTGTATTTGGAATTATAACCTGCGAGGGTACGAACCGCAACGCCTTCACTACTGTAATGAAAATTAATTTCAGCACCTGTTGGTGATTGGATTTTTGATATATACCAACTGGTTATGTAGTCGCTCGTTCCGCCGGCACTTGAAAAAACACAATGTTCTGTTTTATCAAAAATGTATTTGTTGCCAGACGGATCAGTAATTTGGAATTTTACTGAGGGGGTTTCTACAACATCTATTTTAAGTGCGTCCGGCTTCTCCTTTATTATTTGCCTGTTTTTTCTAATAACAAATTTTCCTGAATATCCCGGAATATTATAGGAAAACACGTCTGGTTCAAGATCGGGGTGAAACTTTTCATCAATACCCACAGTTGGTAAATAGTCATAAAAATTATAGAGATTACCCATAATGTATTTATAACACCCTCCACCGGTTGCTACTCCTGTAGCCGAACTCTTGAAAAATTGTGCTACATCACTTCCAAAAAACTCGGGAAATGTATTATTAAGGTGTCCTAATGGACCGCTATTAAAATCGTCGTTCCCATTTACACTTCTATTGATTACTGCCCCACTAGTCAAAAACCAGCCAAGCCCAACCCTGCTTGCCTCTTCGTCTACCCGGATACCGCTTGCGTGATAACTTAAACTGACAGGAAATTTAAGGTCTTTATTAACGATGGAGTAAATAGGTATATCAATATTTACTACGCCGGTGTAAGTTGACACAGGGATATTAACATACTTTTCAATAGCAGCGGCATTGGGCGAAGGTCCGATAACATTCTTAAAGGTAGTTACTGCATTAGACGACTGTCCATGCACATAAACAGCAAACAGCACAAACGAAATAAGGAAATGTGGTCTTTTCATAAATCAGTTTTTACAGCACTTTTTAATTCTATCTATCTTTTTTCAACAGTCTCCTCAACTCCAATAACTCCTGCTTTTGTTGCTGTAACATTATTGCCTGTTCCTTATTTATTTTATCCTGGTTTATCACATACAAGGTCAGTTCTTCAATTTTCTTTAATAATGCGGCTTGGTTATCCCCCAGATCTAACCCGTTTTTCTCCACTTCAGCAGCAGAAGGCACTTCTGGCAAATGATGATGCTCTTGTATGTATTTTTCAACCTCTGAAAGCGGTCTCAGTTTATAGCGCAGGTCAAACACATAATCAGGCCAGCTGGCGTAAGCTTTTACTTTTACTTTTGTAAAAATAGCTTCGCCATTCACAGCAAGACGGTATCCTTTAGGATCGGTAGTACCGATGGCAACATTGCCATCGGCATCGATCTGCATTCGTTGAACACCTGTAGTAGTGGTATTTGTGGAACCGGTCCAAAAGCTAATAATAGTAGCGGCATTATAAAGTGATGTTCCACCTCCAACATTTAATACATTGGATGTTCCGTTGGTAACACCTCTAACCATTACCAAATCTTCCTCACTATTGTTGTAATGGGGCACTGTAAACTCACCTGACTTGAGTGTATTGTTAGTCCTTGTTCCTGGAATGCCGGAGAAGTCCGAACCTACTCTAAACCAATTACCCTGAACATCTAGCTTTGCATTTGGTGAAGTTGTTCCAATGCCAACATTTCCGGTGGCTGCAACGATTCGCATTCGTTCGTAATTACTCTGCCATCCTCCTGCAAAAAACCTGACAGCACCATAGTCTGTTCCGATCGAAAGTCCGCCGGATCCGTTATTGTAGATTGTAGATCCATTGGTCTGGTAAACTCCGGTACTAACTACTGCATTGCTGGCATAAAGGATATTGAGGAATTTAGTCCCCGTCGCATTCACGTCTTGACCCATTTGGAGTGCTGCGAAGGATGTATTTCCAGAGAACGTATTCTCAAAACGGATACCTGCAGTCACATTGGCGTATCTTTTAATACTTAACGCCATGTTTGTAAACGGCTGTGTCCCTATACCCAGGTTGCCGTTTGCATCTATTGTAGTAAAATCATAACCACTTCCGGGGTTGCCGAAAATCGAGTTTCCATGCACCTGAAGCTTGTAGCCAGGCGTACTTGTTCCGATACCTACATTTCCGGCATTGAAATACACCGGGTTGGTGCCCAGCCATTGCGCTTTAAGTAATTGTACACTAAACAGTACTACAAGTAAAGGCATTAAACTTCTGACTAGTAACATATGATTCAGATTTAGGAGTTTCATCATTAACGGTTTTCGGCTTTATCGTGATTTATTAAAAATTGTCGAGTAAGCCCGGGCATTTCAGCCCGAGCTGCTCACAGAACCGTGCTTGAGACTCTCGCCTCACACGGCTCTTATTATCTAATCTGTTTTATTCCCAACGTCCAGTGATAAAACAGGTCAGGATCTGCTGCCAGAAT